>JAEEGH010000461.1_pt1 | contig 164369 bp, 117 predicted proteins | sample 9134181 | NCBI WGS metagenome assembly JAEEGH01 (sample SAMN16246544, study PRJNA631951) | gut metagenome | biome: gut microbiome; feature: rumen; material: DP-attached | host: Bos | place: Iran: Karaj | collected 2018-10 | reverse complement strand
GTTCACAACGGGCTTAATAGTTGCCTTGTCCTCACTCGTGAAGCGGATGGTCGGTACGACTTCCTGTGCCGTTGCAGGCTCGGCCATGACGGATGAGCAACGGTTGCATACATACTCTGCCAGCTGGAAGAGCTTGGTCATTGAGAGGTCAATCACTTGATCCATCAAATACAGTTTCTTTGTTTCCATAACTTTTCTATTTTTGTTAAACTTCGTTTGGCTTGTATTCGTAATTCGATTGCAAAATAATGCGAAGGGTGTCCCAAAAGTCAGGACACCTCAGTAAGAATTATCATAAATTAAGAATTTTGGCGGGGAATTTACATTTCTTTAGAAATTGAACGCCGTTTTCTTTTGCATTTCTCTCGTTTTTTCGTGAATAATGGGGATTAGTAATCATTTCGTCTACAGAATGGAACCTACTGTGTAAAAATCTAGATTTTCAGACGTAACATTTTCGCTTTTTGCATACATAATTGGTAGAAAAGTAGTAACTTTGCAAAAGGTTTAAGAAAGTATGACACATTATTATAAAGTAATCATGGCATTGCTGCTGATGGCAACGACGGCAGCGGCACAGGAGAATCTGCAGCGGGGCGCGAAGGCCTCGGAGGTGACGAAGACGTTCACTACGTTGAAGGAAATCCCTATAACCAGCGTGAAGAACCAATGGCGTAGCGGCACATGCTGGGCTTACGCCACGCTGGGGTATTTGGAGACTGAAATACTGCGGCAGACGGGCAGGGTGTACGACCTGTGCGAGATGTTTGTGGTGAGCAAGGACTATATGGACTGCGCCACGCACTATGTGCGGATGCACGGTTACAGTCAGATATCGGAGGGCGGGTCGTGCGACGATGTGCTGGAGGTGATACGCCAGCACGGCATCTGTCCGGAGAACGCCATGCCGGCACCGGGTTCGCTGACTGGCGACTCGCTGGCCAACTTCAACGTGTTCTTCCCGGAGTTAGAGCGGAGGGTGAGCGGCATTGTGCGCAAGGACGCCAAAGAGCCGTTGCCACATTGGCAGGATAGTGTGCAGGCGGTCATCGAGAAGTATCTTGGCCGCTGCCCGGAGTCGTTCGTGTACGAGGGAAAGACGTACACGCCGCGTTCGTTTGCCGAGAGCCTGGGGCTGAACCTCGACGACTACGTGAGTCTGACGAGCTATACGCATCATCCCTTCAACAGGTGGTTCGTCATCGAGGCTCCCTACAAATGGCGACTGAAACCCAGCTACAACATACCCATCAACGAGCTGATGACCGTGCTCGACAAGGCGCTGGATGCTGGCTACACGGTGGCGTGGGGAGGTGACGTGACGGGCGACTTCACCCGCACGGGACTGGCCATGCTTCCCGATGGCGTGCAGCCCACACAACAGCTGCGGCAGGAGCAGTGGGACGACTGGCGTATGACCTATGACCACGTGATGGTCATCTACGGCAAGGCTGTGGACGAACAGGGTAATCCCTACTATATGGTGAAGAACTCATGGGGAGAGAGCGGACAGTACAAGGGCATCTGGTATATGTCGCGCGACTACATCGCCCTGAATACCACCTACCTGTTCCTCAACCGCCATGCACTCTCACCTCACTTAACCACGATCAGTACTCCGTTCTGAATATAGAGGCCCTTGCGGGGCTGTGTCGTCCGGCGTCCCTGCAGGTCGTAGAGGACGGTCGGCTGCTTTCCGCTCCTTGGCGCATCGATACCCGTGGGGTCGACGATGGTCAGCGTGCCTTCGACATAGGTGAAGACGTAGTTCTGTGCCTCGGCGCCGCTGACGGTGATGGGATAGACGCCGGCGGGACTGTCGGCGGTAGCCTCGCAGCTGATGACGGGCTGCTTCGTCAGTACACTGGCGTTCTCGCGGTTGCGGAAACGGACATAGGAGACCTCGAAGTCGGGGTTCGGCTCTCCCACATTCCTTGTATAGCTCTTGGCCGTCACCTTGATGGAAACAGGCTCGATGGTCAGCACACCGTCGTGCAGCTCAACATCGTCATTGGCGATGGTGCCGCGGCTGACGGCGATGGCATAGGTGCCAACGGGTATCGAGGTGTCGCTCATCTCGGGACAGCTGTAGGCCGCCTCACCGTCAACGGGGGCGCCAGAGACGCGCATGACGACGTCGGCCGTGGAGTAGCTGTACTGACGGGTGGCCTCGATGGTGACTGAGGGCTTGCCGGTATATTCCGAGATGTAGCAGCGCGACTGCCAGGCGGAGTCGTTGCGGTAGCTGTCGTAGACTGCTGAGGGTACGAAGAGGGTAGTCCCCTTGCTGGGCAGTCCTAACATCTGCTGGGGCAGCATCTCCTGGCCGTTGAGAATGACGAGGAACTTCATGTTGTTACAACCCGTGAAGGCGAGTTCGCCGATGCTCTTGACACCAGCGGGGATATACACGGTATTCAGGGAGAGTGAGTTGCGGAAGGCGTAGGTAGGGATTTCCGTGAGCCCCGTGAAGTGGCGCAGCACCTCCAGCGATGCCAGTCCGGCGACGTTGTTGAAGGCATTGTCGATGCTGCTGACGGCAGCGGCTTCTTCGACAGACAGCTCACCGTCGAGCGTCGTGTCCCAGTACTCCAGACAGATTGTCTGTGCTCTCGTGTCGGTGAAGTCAATGTAGTGCATCTTCTCTCTGAGTGAGGCTATCGCCGCCGTGATGTCGGCCTCGTTGCTGTCGGCATTGTCGTAGACGGCCTGCTCGGCAGTAGTGTCCACCTCTGCTTCAGCGGCATTGGCGAGCAGCTGCTCCAGAGCCAGTCCCTGGGCGTCGGTACGGTAGCCAACAATCTTGCCGAAGTCCTTCCAGACAGTAGCTGCACGGTATTTCTCCTCGGAGCCCATCGGCACGTGTAGCGTACAGTCGGCCAGGGGTACTCCCGTGAACATCATGCTTGACACTTTGATGGTAGCTGGATCGGCACTGGCCAGCGACACCGAACGCAGCGCCTTGCAGTTCATGAAGCTGTTTACAGGGATGGTGGACAGGCTGGTGAAGTATCTCAGCGCGTCGAGCGACGTCAGCGTCTGGTCGCCCCTGAAGCTGACGTTGAGCTCTTTGATGACGGCCGCTTCCGACTTGCTCAGCTCGCCGTCGCTGTTCAAGTCGCCGAAGTCCACAAACTCCTTGTGGGCCGTCGCGTCAGCGAAGTCGACAAAGTTCAGCTTGCGCCGTAGCGACCGCTGGGCACGCTGAATGTCTGCGTCCGTACTCTCAATGTTGTCGTAGACGGCACGCTCCTGTCGCGTCTTGACACCGTATTTCTTCGCTTGTTCCAACAGGTTTGCCAGCGTGTTGATGCTCTTGAACTTCTGCGTGACGGTAGCATCGTAGGGCACGAAGCGCCACATGCAGTCTGCCTCGCGGCCAGTCATCTCCACGTCATAGTAAACACCGTAGGTGGGCTGTGCAGCGTTGCTCGCGTGGTCGGTCTGCACCCCCAGGTAGCAGCCCTCTTTGTAATCGCCGTTAGTGGCGGGTATCTGTATGGTGTATACCTCGTCGCCGTAGGGACTGTCCTGCAACCGCTGAATCGTCCAGTAGCCCTTAGCGCTGAGTGACGTACCGTCGACGAAACAGGCTTTCACACCCTTTCCGACGGTGCCGTCATCCGTCGTGCGGAACAGGTATTTGCCCGTCTTCTCCGTGTCTTCCGATGTCAGATGATAAGTGCCTTCGGGGAGCGATTTCACCGCGTTCAGCTGGAAACGCATGGGCTCGCTGCCGACGACGGCCTGCGTTCCCCATGCCTCACCCTTGGTCATGTACTGTCCCGTCCCCACATGATAGAGATAATAGGTCTCGCCGGCTACCGGTGCTACAAACTGTCCTGCCGACAGCTCGCGTATGACGCTGATGGTGCCGAAGTCACGCCACTGTGCTGTCTCGCTGAACCACCCTTGTATGCCCTCCATGACGTTCAGGGTGGCCGTCTCGAGCGGAGCGCCCTCAAAGACGCTGGTTCCCATTTTCAGGGCGCCGGGCGAGTATGTCTTTACGGTGACCGATGCCAGCGCCGTACAATTGGCAAAGGCGCTGCTACCGATGGCGCTGAGGCTGATGGGGAACTCTGCCTTTTCCAGCTTCAGACAGCCCTGGAAGGCGCCGTCGCCTATCGTCTTGAGTCCCGATGGCAGCGTGATGTCCGCCAGCACCTTACAGTCGCGGAACGCCTCGTTGCCGATGGCTATCAGCTTCGACGGCAGACTGAGTGTCGTCAGCTTGCTACAGCCGCTGAAGGTGCGGTTGCCGATCTTCTTCAGCTCTTTTGGTAGGCGTAGCGACGTCAGCAGCGTACAGCCGTTGAAGGCATCGTCGCCTAGCGTTGTCAGGCCTGTGAAGTAGTAGAGTTCGGGGAATGTCTGTATGCGCTGTCCCTTGAAGGTCTCGCCCAGGTCGGTCACCATAGCTGCCTCGCCGTAGGTCACCTTGCCGTCGCCGTCAGCGTCAAAGGCTGCCAAACAGAGGCGACGCACGTTGCCGTCGCTGAACGACATCGCACGGGTGGCGTAGTTCAGCGGCTCGATGCCGATGACGCAGTTCGGGTCGGTACTATAGCCGCTGCCGTCGTCGTTGCCGCCTGTGCCCTGTTGGCCTGGCGTCAAGTTCGTCAGCAGATAGTAGCCGTCGGAGGTGCCGCCCCAGCCCCAGTTGATGTGGTAGCGGCGGTTGCCGTCGTAGCCGTCGGTCACGAAGGCGTGTCCCACAACGTTCTTGCCGCTGGTGTAGCCTCCCAGGTAGACGGGGCGTCCCTGCGCCAGTTCGTTGTAGATGAGCGCATCCCACTGGGTGTCGGTCCTGTCGCCTTTCCAGATGTGAGTAGCGGTGGGGCTCATGCCGAAGTAGTTGATCATGGCAGTGGGAACCTCGGAAATCTGTGCTCCCGAGGAGCCGCCTGTGTAGTTCATCTTCACCGACACGCCACAGTAGTGCATCAGGTGGGCCACGGCGTTCTTCTCAATCTCCATCGTGCCGCCTTTGTCCTTCATGTTGTCCCAGTCTATGGCAGAACCCTCGGGGATGCCATCAACGTAGAACTGCTTTGAGGGGTTCTCGTGCCACGTCGTATAGCCGGGGATGGCAGCCTGTGTCTCCGTCACCATCTTCTCGCGGTGGAAGTACAGTATCTGCGCCATAGCCGTTGCCACACAGCCCGTCACCGAGCGCTGCCCGTCCTTGTCGATAGGACAGAAACGGTTGTAGGGCTCTCCCTGGTTCCAGGTACACGTCATCAGCTGTTCCACCTTCGGATGGGTGGGCACCGAGGCGGCACGCCGGCCACTGGAGGCTGACCGGCTGGCGGAGGGTGACTGCTGCAGCGCCACTATCTGTCTAGCGTAGTACTCCAGTAGCCCCTGCAATGCCGGCGGCAGGTTGTCGTAGTCGAAGTCGCCCGTGTCGCTGTAGCCCAGCACCGTCTCCGTACGGTCGTCGCCCGAGACGATGACAAACCCTTCATTTGTACCCTTGTTGAAGACGTAATACGCCGCCGACTCGTTAGCGGCAGCCCGCCGCTGTCGCGACATACTCTTGCCGTCGGCCACGGGTGTCAGCAGTCGGGTGTCGCCCTGCTCCCTGAGGAATGCCTCAGCCTTCTGACGGGCCTGGGCCTTGCTGATGGGGTTGGCACTGACCACCACGGCTGTCAACAGCATGGTAAGGATTGTGATGACTCGTTTTGTTCTGTTGCCTCTAGTCTCGTATTTCATAGTAGTAAGTTTTATTTTAGGATTTCGCGGCAAAGTTACGAAAAAACGAGGGAAATGCAAAAGGAAAGCTCGTTTTTCTTTTCATTTCCGAGTGCAAGTAACTTCGGCAAAGCCAAAGTTACGAAAAGTTGAGAGCAAAACAAAAGAAATTCATTTATTTTTTTATGTCGGGTATTGTAACTTCGCGACTTTTTTCGTAACTTTGCGACAAAATTGTGAAAGAGAATATGCAACAGAGAGAGTGGAAAGAAATCAGAGCCTTCAAGGAGATACGTCTGGAGGAGTATCAGGGCATTGCTAAGATTACCATCAATCGCCCGCAGTATCGTAACGCCTTCACGCCGCTGACGACGTTGGAGATGAGTCAGGCCTTTGCGCTTTGCCGCGAGCTGCAGCGCATCCGTGTGGTGCTGCTCACGGGAGCCATGAGCCCCGTGCCAGAAGGTAAGCGCCCGGAGGACGTGAAACACGCGTTCTGCTCGGGTGGCGACATGCACGTCAAGGGACGTGGCGGCTACATCGACGATGAGGGCGTGCCCCGCCTCTCGGTGCTCGACGTCCAGATGCAGATACGCCGTCTGCCAAAGCCGGTCATCGCGATGGTCAACGGCTATGCCATCGGCGGTGGCCATGTGCTGCACCTCGTCTGCGACCTGACGATAGTGTCCGAGAATGCTATTTTCGGACAGACGGGCCCCAAGGTGGGCTCCTTCGATGCCGGTTTCGGCAGCAGCTACCTCGCCCGTATCGTTGGTCAGAAGAAGGCGCGCGAAATATGGTTCCTCTGTCGCCAGTACTCGGCTCAGGAGGCACTTCAGATGGGCCTTGTCAATAAGGTGGTGTCACTCAGCGAGCTCGAGGACGAGTGCGTCCGTTGGGCTGAGGAGATGATGGAACGCTCGCCGATAGCCCTGCGCATGATCAAGGCCGGACTGAACGCCGAACTCGACGGACAGGCGGGCATCCAGCAGCTGGCTGGCGATGCCACGATGCTCTACTACTTCCTCGACGAGGCACAGGAGGGTGGCCATGCCTTCCTTGAGAAGCGTAAGCCCGACTTTGAGAAGTACCCGAAGATACCCTGATGCGCTTTGCGAATTGAGAGATTGAGAAATTAAGCATTAAGCATTGAGCATTAAGAATTAAGCATTGAAGATAGATATTGAGGAGCGGTTGCTCCACTTCAAACAGCCGGCGGGAACATCGCGTGGCGTATATACCGAACGGCGAATATGGCTGCTTAGAGCGTCCGACTGTTCTGCCGTCGGAACAGGAGAGTGTGCACCGCTGCCCGACTTGAGCTGCGACGCGTTGCTACCGGAGCAGTACGTGAAGGTACTGCGGGGCTACTGCGACGAGGTGGAGCGGACGGGACAGCTTCCTTTTGATGCTCTGCGCGACTATCCGTCGATGCTCTTCGGACTGGAGACGGCGCTCTATACTCTACACTCTACACTCTTCGATACACCGTTTACTCGTGGCGAGGTGGGCATCCCCATCAACGGACTGGTGTGGATGGGTACGTACGAGGAGATGAGCAGGCGCATTGAGCAGAAACTGGCGCAGGGTTTCCATTGTGTGAAGCTGAAGATCGGGGCCATCAACTTTGACGATGAGCTGGCGCTGCTGAAACAGATACGCCAGCGCTTCGGCCCATCAGACGTGGAGCTGCGCGTCGATGCCAATGGCGCCTTTGCCCCCGATGAGGCTCTGGGAAAGCTGGAGCAGTTGTCACACTATGCCCTGCATTCCATCGAACAGCCTATCCGTGCCGGACAGTGGGAACAGATGGCGGAGCTCTGCCGACAGTCGCCGCTGCCCATCGCCCTCGACGAGGAGCTGATTGGCATCAATGCTCCCGACCGTAAACGCGAGCTGTTGGACACCATCTGTCCTGCGTACATCATCCTGAAGCCGTCGCTACACGGTGGTATGGCGGGCTGTCGTGAGTGGATAGCTGAGGCACACGACAGGGCCATCGGCTCGTGGATTACCTCGGCGCTGGAGAGCAATGTCGGGTTGAACGCTATCGCACAGTTCTGCAGCGACGTCTATGGCGAACAGATCACGATGCCCCAGGGACTCGGCACGGGCCAGCTGTTTACGGACAATATCGATATGGGACTGGAAATTCGTGGCGACAAACTGTGGAGGGTGAAGAATTGTGCATTAAGCATTAAGCATTGAGCATTAAGCATTAAGCATTAAGCATTAAGCATTGATGACGATAGAGGAGTTCCTGAAGGAGTGGCACAGCGAGAGCCCGACGGTGCTGGTGCATACCAGCGGTTCGACGGGACTGCCGAAGCCCATGCTCGTGGAGAAACGGCGCATGGAGGCCTCGGCACGTATCACCTGCCGTTTCTTGGGACTCCGTGAGGGCGACACCGCCCTGCTCTGTATGCCGCTGGACTATATAGCCGGCAAGATGATGGTGGTGAGGGCGCTGACTTGCGGACTGCGGCTCATAGCCGTTGAACCCAGTGGACATCCTCTTTCAATGCATAATACTCAATGCATAATGCTCAATGACCCCTGTATCGACTTCGCGGCGATGGTGCCACTACAGGTATGGAACTCGCTGCAGGTGGCCGAGGAACGCGAACGGCTGATGGCCATCCGCCACCTTATTATAGGAGGAGGTGGCATCGATGCATCGCTGGCTGAGGAGCTGAAGGACTTTCCCAACGCCGTCTGGAGCACCTATGGCATGACGGAGACACTCAGCCACATTGCCCTACGACGACTTAACGGCCCCGAAGCGACAGAGTGGTACACTCCCTTCGAGAGCGTCACGCTGTCGCAGACGGATGAGGGCTGTCTGGTGATTGACGCGCCAGCGGTGCATGAGGGCCGGTTGGTCACCAATGATATCGTGGAGTTTGAATCGGGTGGAAAGAGGTTCCGCGTGCTGGGACGGAAGGACAATGTCATCTGCTCCGGTGGCATTAAGATACAGGCAGAAGAGGTGGAACGGCGACTGGAGGGGAAACTCACCGCACCGTTCCTTATTACTAAGTGTCGTGACTCACGACTTGGCGAGGCCGTAGTACTGCTGACCGAAGGTGACGAGACTGAGGCACGGGCGGTGTGCGACGCGGTGTTGCCCCGCTATTGGCGTCCGCGCCAGGTGATCCATGTGGCGAGTCTTCCACGGACAGCCACGGGAAAACCGCTGAGAAAGTCCTATGAAAAGTGAAAAGAGCGGAAAAAGTTTGGTGGAATAAATTATCTTTGCTATCTTTGCACCAACATTGTGCAAGTAATGCCTGTCATCAAGAGGTTAACAAGTAAAGAAACTAGAAAAACAGATCGTATATGAACAGAAAGTTTTTTGCAATTATCATGAGTCTGCTCCTCAGTTGTGTGCTGGTTAGTGCACAGGAGTCGGCAAAGAGTTCGCTGCAGCAGCGTGCCGAGGAGGAGGCATCGAGCGGAAAGGTGGCTAACGCCCGTTCCTTGTATATCCGTGCCTTTGAGGACTATGCCAGCAAGGGACAGATGCGACAGAGCGTGGAGTGTGGTGCGAAAGCTACGGCTCTCTACTACCGCGAGAATCTCTACCACGAGGCCTTTGAGTTCCTCCACCGTGTGGATCAGGCTATTAGCAACTCGCGTCCGTCGGCCTCTGAGAACGCCGCTCTGCGCTACTACACCGCCAAGGAGCGAATGCAGATGTACATGAAGATGAAGCGCGCCGCCAACGCCAAGGAATTCCTCAATACGATGGAGAACCTTGCCGCCACGGCCCACGACGATGCTGTCAGTAACGACCTGCTCTACAGCAAAGCCGTCTACTACTACACCTTCGGACTGACGGCTCAGGGAAATGCCGTATTCAAGGAGATGGCAGCGAAACTCACGGCCGATAAGGAGTACGACAAGGTGGAGGAGGCCTACAAGACGCTCATTGCCAACGGTCGCCGCAGCAACAGCGCCAGCCTCGTGGCACAGTCGTATAGCAGCTACATAGCCTGGAAGGACTCTGTGGACGCCATCAAGGTGGCTGACGAGCGAGCAGCGCTGAAGAAGCAGATTGCTGATAACGAGGCGACGATAGCCGAGAAGGACAGTTCGCTGACCACGCGTCAGGCCATCATCATCGGACTAGCTGTGCTCGCTGCTATCCTTGCTGCCGCCCTGGTACTCGGTGCCATCGTGCTGATGCGCTTCATCCTGCTGACGCGTAAGCAGAAGAAGACCATCAAGTTGGCCAACGAGAACAACGCCCTGAAGGCGAAGTTCATCAGCAACATCTCGGCGCAGCTTGATCCCACGCTGCAGAAACTCGATGCCCGTCAGCCCGAGGTAAAGGCGTTGCTGGACTTCTCGAGCCACATCCAGACACTCTCGGAGTTGGAGAACTCCGATGCCCCTGTGGAACTGGAGAATACACAGGTGACACCCTTCTGCGAAGCATTGATAGAAGAGATCCGTCCGAAGGTGAAGAGTGGTGTGAAGCTGACGGTGACGGCGCCGAAGATGAGTGCCGAGATCAACAAGGAGTACGTGTCGCACATCCTGCGCCATCTGTTGAAGAACGCTGCGGAGTACACCCCCGAGAACGGCACGATTACCCTGGAGTTCAAGAAGCGTGGTCCTCACACTCACCAGTTCCTGGTGACGGACAGCGGCGAAGGCATAGCCGAGGAGAAGCGCGAGGACGTGTTCAAGCCGTTCCTCGAAATCCGCGACCTGACTACCGGCGACGGTCTTGGACTGCCTATCTGCAAGCAAATGGCCCAGAAGATGAACGGTGATCTCGACATTGACGGACAGTACACCAAGGGTACCCGCTTCGTGCTCGAGCTCCACTCGTAGACGGAACGGCAGACAGTCCCCCTGAAGACTCTTACAACAAAGACAGCGGAAAGTCCTTAAAGCAACAGAAGGTCTTTCCCGACAATAAACGAATCGAGGCGCGCTTCTCACGAAGAACGCCTCGATTGTGGTTAGTGTAATAATGGTTTTAGATTTTTCTTGATTGATAAAAGAGCAATCTAGTTAAAAAGTATTATTGGTAATATAGGCTTTTTCTATCTCTATCGTTGTCAGCCCTCACGGTAGAAGTCGAGAGCCTCCTTGATGTCTTCCTCTGTCGCCGTCTGGTTGATGCGGATGTCGCCGACACCACCCAGTAGCGTGAAGTTAATCTTGCCGGCAACGTTCTTCTTGTCGTGCGTCATCAGCTGGAGCAGGGTGGGGTAGTCGTCACAGGTGATGCTCATCTGCCCGTAGTGCTCGCGGATGAAACTGACCGTCTGCCGCATCTTGTCCGTGGGAAATCCCGTCTTGACACAGCTCAGGTAGAGCTCGCAGACCAGTCCGTAGGCTACGGCATAGCCATGAAGAATGGGCTTGCGTTGCAGAGCCAGCGACTCGAAGGCGTGACCCACGGTGTGTCCCAGATTCAGAGCCTTACGCAGTCCCTGCTCCGTTGGGTCCTCCGTGACGATGCGCTGCTTCACAGCAACGCTGTCGGCCAGCAAAGCGGAGAGTTTGACCAGATTATCCGTACTCTCCAGGTTCTCCAGCGTCTCCTGATGCTTCAGGATCTCTGCCCAGTGACGGTCGTCGCTGATGAGTCCGTGCTTCAGCATCTCGGCGTAGCCGGAAAGCAGGTTCTCGTGGTCCATCGTCTTGAGGAACGTAGTGTCGAGAATCACGGCACTGGCGTTCGAGAATACACCAACCTCGTTCTTCAGTCCTCCGAAGTTCACCCCCGTCTTTCCGCCTACCGAGGCGTCGACCATGGCGAGTAGCGTTGTCGGGATGTTGATGTAGTTCAGTCCACGCTTGAACGTTGCGGCAGCAAAGCCGCCGAGATCGGTCACCATTCCTCCGCCGAGGTTCACCAGCAGCGAGTGGCGTGTGGCACCGCCCTGTTGGAGTGCTGTCCACACCTGCTGCAGTGTGTTGACCGTCTTGTTGGCATCCGTAGCACCAATGGTGATGACCTGTGCGCCCTTCATGCAGTCCATGTCGCTCAGTAGTGGCAGACAGAGTCGCTCTGTATTTTCGTCAACGAGTACGAATAGACGGTCACGCTCACAATCCACCATGGCGGCAGACAGTTCTTCCTCCAGATTTCGGGAGATAATGACCTTTTGGGTATTCATTGGTTTACGGTTTGCGGTGCAAAGATAATTGAATTTTTCTGAAAATGCAACAAAATAAATGATAAAATGTATTAATTACACATTTTTTTCTCAAATAAGATTAAACGTTTTAGACATTTCGGCGTCAAAAGTTCAGAAAAAGCCAAAATATTTTATGAAAAGACTCATTCTTGCAGTGGTTGTCCTGGCGACAACCGTTTCAGTTTTTGCCCAAGGAAACATTACGGGTAAAGTAGTAGAGAAAGATACTCAGGATGCCGTCATCCAGGCCACGGTGAGCCTGCTGAGGAGCGACTCGACGGTAGTGACCAATGCTGTCACCAATATGGAGGGACAGTTCACGGTGAAGGCCCCTTCCAACGCCACTTATATCCTCCGCATCACGTATGTGGGCTTCAAGCCCTACACGAAGCGTGTCACCATTCAGGGCAAGGCTGTGTCCATGGGAACCATCGCTATTGCCCCTGACGCCATCATGCTGAAGGGTGCCACGGTGACGGCTCATCTGGCCAAGGTCCAGTCGAAGGGTGACACCTTAATATATAACGCGGACGCGTTCCGCACGCCCGAGGGCTCCGTTGTTGAGGAGCTGGTGAAGCGTCTGCCGGGTGCTGAGCTCGATGACGACGGCAACATCAAGATTAACGGCAAGTCCGTGACGAAGATTAAGGTGGACGGCAAGGAGTTCGGCGACACGAAGACCGCCCTGAAGAACCTGCCGACGAACATTGTGGAGCGTATCCGTGCCTACGACGAGAAGAGTGACCTGGCACGTATCACCGGTATTGACGACGGCAACGAGCAGACAGTCATCGACTTCGGACTGCGTGCCGGCATGAATCGTGGTACGATGGCTAATGCCGATGTGGCAGTAGGTACGAAGGAACGCTACTCCGGACGTCTCTTTGGCATGATGATGCGCGGCGACCATCGTTTGATGGCCATGCTTAATGCCAACAATACCAACGACATGGGCTTCGGCGGCGGTGGCGGTCGTGGTTTCGGCGGTGGCCGTGGCATGGGTGGCGGCGGCCTGAATGCTGCCAAGTCAGGCATGCTGAACTACAACTTCGAGAAGACCGACAAAATCATTGCACAGGCCAGTGTAAACTGGAACCACCGCGACGGCGACTCATGGTCACGCCGTTCCAGCGAGAACTTCGTGGGTAGCACCTCGTCGTTCCAGAACTCGGTGAACCAGAACTATTCGCGCTCGAACAACTGGAGCGCCAGCGGACGCATTGAGTGGACACCCGATACACTTTGGAACATCAACTTCCGTCCAAACTGGAGCTACGGTACTAGCGACAGCCGTAGCTGGAGCACATCGGCCACGTTCAATCAGGACCCCTACGACTACCTGAACGTCCAGCTGACTTCGGCCGTTCTGCAGGAAATCCTCATGAACAAAGGCTATGACGGCGTTAGTCTGGACAGCATTCTTGTCAATGGTAGCAGAAATAATTCGCTCTCATATGGAGAGAATAAGCGACTGGGTGGTACGTTGATGGTTAACCGCCTGCTCAATGGTCGCGGACGTAATATTACCCTGCAGTTGAACGCCAACTACAGCAACAACGAGAACCAGCAGCTCTCAAGCAACCAGACTAAACTCTTCCAGTCAACAACCATTTTCAATGGCATCAGCGGTCTGTCAGAATACCAGACCAACCGTTACAACTTCTCGCCCACCAAGTCGTGGGACTACAGCGCCCGTGCAACCTACAGCGAGCCTATTGCCTACGCCACGTTCCTGCAGTTCAGCTACTCCTTCCAGTATCGCTACAACGAGAACGACCGTCAGACGTATGACTACTCGAAGCCGCTTTTGAACAATCCTAACAAGGATCCTAATCTGGGATATGATTTTAACGGTATAACACCTGTTTACCGTCAGTGGGGCGACTACTTCAATCTGGTTCAGAATGGTTACAACCCGTCATCGGGCGATGACTTCTATAGTAAGGATCAGAGCCGCTACTCAGCCTATAAGAACTATATCCATACGGGTGAAATCCAGTTGCGCTTCATCCGCAACACCTACGACTTCAATATCGGTGTACAGTTGGTACCCCAGAGTTCTGAGTACACACAGCGCTACTTAGGTGTCGACACCGTGGTGAACCGCTCGGTCATCAACTGGAGCCCGACAGCCAACTTCCGCTGGCGCTTTAACCAGCAGGGTCAGCTGCGCTTCGAGTATCGTGGTAGCACCAGTCAGCCGTCCATCGACCAGCTGCTTGTCATCAACGACGATACGAACCCCTTGAACAAGACCACTGGTAACCCCGACCTGAAGCCGTCGTTCACACAGAGCTTCAACCTGCGCTTCAACAACTACATCATGAATCACCAGCGCTTTATCAACGCCAACGCTAACTTCTCGACCACGGCTAACAGCATCTCTAACAAGGTGACCTACGACGAGAAGACCGGTGGACAGACTTCACGTCCTGAGAATATCAACGGAAACTGGAATGCTGGTGGTAATGTGATGTGGAGTTCGGCTATTGACTCGCTGGGCTACTTCAGCTACAACGTCTCTCTGAACGACAACTTCAACAACCGCGTGAGCTATATCACTCAGAACGGTGAGTCGGTGAAGAACGTCACGAAGCAGAACATGATTGGTAGCCGTCTCGGACTCAGCTTCCGTAACGACTGGGTTGAGGTGGAGCTCAATGGTTCGTTGAACTACAACCACACGAAGAATGAGCTGCAGCCGCAGTCGAACCTCGACACCTGGACTTATGCTTACGGCTTCAATACCACGCTGACGATGCCTTGGGGCACCCAGATTGCTACCGATATGGGCATGAACAGCCGTCGTGGCTACAGCGATGCTTCGATGAACACCAACGAGCTTATCTGGAACGCACAGATCTCGCAAGGCTTCCTGCAGGGCAAGCCGCTGACCGTCTCGCTGCAGTTCTATGACATCCTGCAACAGCAGTCGAACTTCTCTCGTACCATTAGCGCCATGGCACGTACCGATAACGAGTACAATGCCGTTACCTCGTATGCTATGCTGCACGTCATCTACCGCATCAACCTCTTCGGTACCCGTGAAGCCCGTCGCGGTATGCGCAACGGCATGGGTATGGGCATGGGCGGCTTCGGTGGCGGTATGCCGATGGGCGGTGGTAACAACCGCGGCGGTAACCGCGGCGGTAACCGCGGCGGCAACCGTGGCGGTGGCTTCGGCGGAGGCTTCGGCGGTGGCTTCGGCGGTGGCTTCGGAGGCCCCATGTAAAAAAGCCAGCTTGAAAGAATCAACACAAACACGATTATTATAAAAACAAAAATCTCCGGGACTTCAGTAGTCTCGGAGATTTGTTTTTAGCAAGGGCAGCGAAAAGAACGTCTTTATAGCAAGGGCAGCAAAAAGAACGTCTTTACTTTGCAAAGAGATTCAAGTCGATGCTGTTGCCCATCGTCTCATAGCCAACGGCGTTAAGGTGGAGCCAGTCGTTCTCGAAGAGGAACTGCTGCTGGAGGGCGGCGGGGTCCTCGGGATTACGCACGGCACGGTCAAAGTCTATGACGCCGTCGAGCATATTCGTGGTACGTATCCACTCGTTCAGTGTGCTACGCCCTTTCTCATGGTCTTCAGAGTAGTAGTTGTTGCCCTTGAACGGGGTGATGGTGGCACCGAAGACGCGGATGCCCTTTTGGTGTGCTTCATCGATAATACGCTTGTAGACGTCGATGACACGATCTGCTGTCTCGACACCGTTCCATGAGCCGCCGAGGTCGTTGACAGCCTCGAAGAGAATAATCCACTTCACGCCCTCTTGTCCGAAGAGGTCACGCGGATAGCGCTTCTCTCCCGTGGGTCCCAGACCGCCGCGTAGTACGCAGTTGCCGCCGATGCCCATATTGAGGACACCGATCTGGCTTGTGGCCTTGTTCTTCAGCAGACGGCGTGAGAGGACGTCGGGCCAGCGGTTTTGCTGGTTAGTGGTCGAGCCACGGCCGTCGGTGATGGAGTTTCCGAGGATAGCTACGGCTCCCGCCTTGCTGGGGGCCAATACTTCGAGTGTCTGGATGTTGTACCAATGGTCAGTCCTTACGGCACCGGTAAAGTCGGTGGTGTTCCCAGCCTTCAGAAACGACGTGGTGCGTGAGCCGGGATGCCCGCTGACAGTGGCTGAGGCTGCACCGTAGTGGATGGTGATAGCCACGTTCTCACGGGCAGCGATGGGGAACTTGACAGCGTCGGAGACGACCTGTCCGCCAGCGGGGATAGTTACGGACGGCTTGCCGTCGAAGGTCAGGCTGATGGTCGTCGCCTCATCGATGTCGCTGCTGATGCCGGAGGTCTCGGCGATGGCCAGTTCTACGGCCTTGATCTCCGTGGGTTCCTGACTGAACTCGTTAGTCAGCTTCAGACGTACCTTCTTGCCGCCGATGGATACCTGTACAATCTCGCGCAGCGAGTTGTTGGCGAGTCCCGGTGCTGGCGGGTTGTTATGACGTTCGACAAGTTGTGGAGCCGTACCCCATGTGCCTACCCAATGGCCACCAGCCATTGCTATGCCTGCCGTGAGCAGGCAGGCAAACATCAATGAGATCCTTTTCATGAGAGTTTTGTGTGGCTTTTGTTGTATCTATTCCTCTATCGCTTTGTTGTATCTGTTCCTCTGTGGCTTCCGTAGTTTATTATTCCTCTGCGGCCTTCTCGCTTTCCTCAGCTTCGGCCTCCTCAGCGTCAACGAAGTCGGTGACACCAGCCTCGATGAGGATGTTGTACCACTGGATGAGCTTCTTGATATGGCTATTCTGTACACGGTCGCGGTCCCAGTCGGGCAGCACCTTGGTGAAGTACTCGCGCAGCTCGTCGCCCGAGGCTTTCTTGAAGTCGACGGAGGCTTTCTTGCCGTTCTCGAGGGTCTTCATGCTCTCAAGGATCTTTGTCAGGGGTACATCGTCGCTCTCTGTGTACATGGCGATGTCGTTGAGCGACGTTATGCGGTCCGTGGCGAAGGCGGGCTGGCGACGGTGTGTGGCGTCAAGTGCCTCGACGATGAGGTTGTTCTTGCCGCGTGATACTAACTTGTAGAGGCCGGGCTTGCCGGCAATAGACAGAATTGTTTCTTTCATTGTTGTTTTTCGTTATGTTGTTATTTTTATGTGTCTTTTTTCTTTCGTTCTTTCGTTATAACGTGATGTCGTTATAACGTGATGTCGTTATATCGACTGAGGAAGGCATCTATCTGGCTGTCGAGGTCAGCGATGCCGTCGTTCACAATTTCGAAGTCGGCACGGCGGCGCACTTCGTCCTGTGGCCACTGGCGCCCTAACCACTCGAATGCCCTCTCACGGCTCAGTCCGTCGCGGGCCATGATGCGCTGTACGCGTACCTCCTCGGGGGCTGTAACGACGATGACGCGGTCAACGAGACGGTTGGCGCCGGATTCGTAGAGGATGGCCGACTCGAGCCACAGCAGCCCACTCTCCTCGAAGTCACGGAAGACGGCGGGGTGGACGATGGCGTCGATGGCGTGGGCATTTTCCTCACTGGCCAGCAGGAACTGTGCTACGGCCGCCTTGTTGAGAGTGGGCTGTTGGCCGGACTCCGAGGCGAGGTAACAGTTTGGGCCGGACTCCGGGACGAGGTAGCAGTCTGGGCCTATGAGGGCGGTGAGTTGTCGGCGTAGTTCCGAATCGTGGCGCATGAGCCGCTTTGCCGCCGCATCGCAGTCGTAGACGTCGATACCGCGTCGTTTCAGCAGCCGTGCCACATAGCTCTTGCCACTGCCTATGCCTCCTGTGATAGCAGTTTTTTTCAATGCTTAATGCTTAATGCTTAATGCTTAATGCTCAATGCTTAATGCTTAATTTTCCTCCTCGATGAGGTAGTCTACCTGTGTCTGCTGCAGAGTTGCCCTGGAGATGCCCGATGGTGTACGCTTCAGATAGAGGTTACACTTCTCGGCAGGCCGTTGCATGATCTCATTGTAGTCGGCCACGACCGTGAAGTCGCTGGCCTTGAGGCTCTTGTAGTTGTTGACACCAGTGACAAATGTCACCTTGACACGGGATGGGAATGTGCGTAGCACCTTGCCCTCGGGCATATTGATGCCGGTGACGGGTACGTCGTCGATGCTCACCTCTGCAAGGACGTCGGTGTAGAATGTGACGTTGATGCGGTCGGGGACCACCTTGACACCTTCGCTCCGCTGCAGACGGCAGCTGATGCTGAGGGTGTCGCGGAAACCGGCGTAGTTGAGTGGCTCCGTATAGACGGTCTTGATGCTGTCGAGCTGACGCTCTGCGGCGTAGACGGTGACGCTGTCGACGGAGTAGCCTACATGTGAGATGAAATACAAGTGCTCGGGGATGACGCGTCCGCTCCATCGCACGGGCACGCGCTTGCTGGCGCCCGTGTTATAGAATATGTTTAACCGTTCGGTCTTGATGGCCGTAATCTTCGCTGACTGTCCCAGCCGTTGCTGAACCAGCTTCTGAAGGTCGGAGGCTGGTACGATGCCTGTGCCGTTGCCACGATCGTAGTTCTTGAAGCTGACTTTCAGATGGCGGATGTTCTCGTCGTAGAGATAGGAGATCAGCTGTGTGCCCTTATCTCTGATGGTGACGCGAACGGTGTCGACATCGTCGCTGGTGAGCATGACATCCTTCGGTACACCGGTGATGTGCACTGGGAAGCTGACTTCCTCCTCGTAGGTCTCGTTGAGTGCCATGATCAGCCAGAAGACGCCGGAGATGGCAAGGAAGAACAAGAAAATCAGAAACTCCCTGTTCGTTTTACTGAACAGGAAGCTCCTGAATAGGCGTAGTCCCGCGCGCAGATGACTCATGACTACTGTTTACTTCTGCATCGGTGTGCTGGCATTGTCCTTGAAGACGTAGCCCTTGTCGACCTTGATGACGACGCCGTCGGCAATCTTCACTTCGATGATGCCGTTGGCCAGGTCAATTTTCTTTACGGTGCCGTAGATGCCGCCTCCTGTGATGACCTGTGTGCCTTCCGCCAGTGAGTTCTGGAATTTCTGGATTTCTTTCTGTTTCTTCTGCTGGGGTCGGATCATGAAGAAATACATGATGGCGAAGATGGCTACCATCATGATAATCATTGACATACCGCCGCCCTGTGCACTTTGTGCCTGTAAGATAATGTTTGTCATTGGAATTTACTGTTATTTACTATTTGATTATTGCTTTTAGTCGTAACGTTTTGTAAAAGCGCTTAATTGCGACTTTTTAATTCTTCTTCTCGATATGCTTCATCATCCTGCCAGTCTTGATGAGGTGGCGTGCGATGGCATCGAGCATACCGTTGATGTAGCCGCCGCTCTTCATGGTGGAGTAGAACTTTGCAATCTCCACATACTCATTGATTGAGACGCTGACGGGAATGCTGGGGAAGGTGAGCATCTCGGCAATGGCTATCTGCATGATGACGACGTCCATGTATGCCAGCCGGGAGAAGTCCCAGTTCTGGGAGGCTTCCGACATATAGCGCTGGTACTCGTTGGCATTGAGGATGGTGGCGCGGAACAGCTTGCGTGCAAACTCCCGGTCCTCCTCGCTGTCGTACTCCGGCAGCAGCTCCTGGTTCTTGCCGTTCTGCTCCTCGAATCGCTTGATGGTCTTCAGCACGAAGGTGTCGACGACCTCCTTGTCGTCGTTCCAGTAGAGGCTCTCCTCCTCGAGCAGCTGGTCGAGGTCTTCGTTCTCCTGTATCAGCGTTCGGTACAGCTTTCGCCACAGCTCCCGGTCACTGGCATAGCTGTCCTCGTCGGATGCCATGTAGTCCTTGTATATCTGGCTGTCCTCTATCTGCTGCAGCAGTCGTCCGACGAACTCTGGCTTGTCGTTCCATGTCTTCTTCTGCGACTCGGTGAAGTCCAGCAGCTGTTTGTTCTCCTCCAGTTGTACGGCAAAGCGGTTATAGGCGAACTTGCCTGACGGCATCTCGCTGCCTTCGCGCTCAGCACGTGTCTGTAGCACCTCGAGCCGTCGTCGTGCCTCTCTCGATACTGCCACCATCAGCGCCAGTAGGTAGTTATACAGGTCGTAGGCCTTCGAGAGGCTGAACAGCAGTTCCTTTTCTGCGGCATCGATGTTGTTGTTACCGTTTTGATAGTATGCGTAGGTTAACTGAACGATTTTAATGCGTATGATTTCTCGGTTTATCATCTACTTATTATATATATTTTTGGTCTATGCTTATGTTTTCGCTTGCAAAAATAGTAATTTTCGGTCGATTATGCAAGAAAAATGCGATTTTTTAATTTTTAATCCTTCAATTTTTCAATTTTTCAATTTTTCTTCGTACCTTTGCACCCGCTTTCTGCGAAAAGCACACCGTGTGATGGTGAATTAACAGTATTAATTTAGAGTAACACAAAGAGTTATGAGAGAAATCAATGTAAGCGGTAAAGCACGTACCGCAACTGGCAAGAAGGCCAGCCGTGAGATGCGTAAGGAGGGACTCGTTCCCTGTAATCTGTATGGTGAGAAGAAGGGTGAGAACGGCCTTCCCGAGGCCCTGGCTTTCGCCGCTCCGTTTGCTGAGCTGCGTAAGGCTGTCTACACGCCCCACGTCTATGTTGTGAACCTGAACATCGACGGCACCGAGCACAAGGCTATCATGAAGGAGCTGCAGTTCCACCCCACGACTGACGCCCTGCTGCATGTCGACTTCTTCGAGGTTAACGAGACGAAGGAGATTACCGTTGGTCTGCCCGTGAACCTCACCGGTCACGCTCAGGGTGTTCGCGACGGTGGTCGTCTGAACCTCTCTATCCGTAAGATCGACGTTACCGCTCCCTACAAGAGCATCCCCGAGAAGCTTGACATCGACGTCACCGAGCTCCAGCTGGGCAAGGCCATCAAGGTTGGCAGCCTGCAGTTCGATGGTCTGAAGATTGCTACCTCTCCCGAGGTTGTCGTCTGCTCTGTCAAGGCTACGCGTGCTTCCCGTTCGGCTGCCGCTGCTGCTGAGGCTGAGGGGTAATTGACAATTCACAATTGACAATTCACAATTGACAATTCATAATTGTATTGACAATTTGGACAAATACTTACTTGTTGGCTTGGGAAACATCGGCCCGGACTATGAGCTGACCCGCCACAATACAGGATTCATGGTGTTGGACGCTTTTGCTAAGGCGTCCAATACTGTTTTTGAAGACCGCCGTTACGGCTTTGTCGGCGAGACGTCGCTGAAGGGTCGTAAGGTGGTGCTTCTGAAGCCGTCGACGTTCATGAACCTCAGCGGCAATGCCGTTCGCTACTGGCTGAACAAGGAGAATATCGACCAGAGCCGCCTGCTCGTCGTCAGCGACGACGTGGCGCTGCCCCTGGGCCAGTTCCGCCTGAAGGCCGGTGGCTCCAACGGCGGCCACAACGGACTGGGGCATATCCAGCAGCTCATCGGTCAGAACTATGCTCGCCTGCGCATGGGCATCGGCAACGACTACCCTCAGGGTGGCCAGATAGACTGGGTGCTGGGCCGCTATAGCGACGAGGAGCTCCGGGAGCTGCAGCCCGCCGTCGATGTTGCTGTCGACATCCTCCGCAGCTTTGTTCTGGCAGGTATCGACGTCACGATGAACCAGTTTAACAAGTTGGGGAAGGGAAAAGTGCACAGCGGCGCTCGAGCTTGCTCGCTTGCTACCAACGGGACGCAAGAACCCCCTATTGTGCAAAAATGAACGAAGCACGAATAGACAAATGGCTGTGGGCTGCGCGCATCTTCAAGACGCGCACCATCGCCGCCGACGCCTGCAAGAACGGTCGCGTGGCGGTGAACGACGTTAATGTCAAGCCGTCGCGCATGGTGAAGGTGGGCGACACGATCAGTGTTCGCAAGCCGCCCGTCACCTACTCGTTCCGTATCCTGAAGACCATCGAGCAGCGCGTGTGTGCTAAGCTCGTGCCCGAGATCTACGAGAACATCACCACCCCCGACCAGTACGAGCTGCTGGAGATGAACCGCATCAGCGGCTTCGTCAACCGCCAGCGCGGCACGGGCCGTCCGACGAAGAAAGACCGTCGCGCCATGGATGCCTTCGTGGGCCCTTCGCTGGAGACCGACTGGAGCTTCTTCGACGACGAGGACGATGAGTAAACAATAGAAATAACGATGCTGATAAACCTGTTACTGATTGTCGTTGGCATTGTGATGGTGCTCAAGGGTGCCGACGTGCTGACCAAGGGTGGGGCCGACCTTGCCCGCCGCATGAACGTGTCTGAACTGGTGGTGGGCCTGACCATCGTTGCCGCCGGCACCTCGGCGCCCGAGCTGTTCGTCAGCCTGGTGTCGGCTCTGAAGGGCACCCCCGACCTCGCCGTGGGCAACGTCGTCGGCTCAAACATCATGAACACGCTGGTCATTGTCGGCGTCACCGCCATGGTGTCGCCCATCGCCATCGCCCGTCAGACCGTTGCCAAGGATATGCCGTTCACCGTCGTCGCCTCGGTGCTGCTTATGGTGCTGGCCCTCGACCGCTTCCAGAGCGTCAGCCTCTGGGGCAACGTCGTCAGCCGCCTCGACGGCCTCCTCCTGTTGCTGGGCTTCGCCGCCTTCATGTACTACACGTTCACCGTCGCCCGTCAGGGCGAGAAGCGTGACGAGGTCGCTGGGCAGCAGCAGACCACCAACGTCGGGCTGTGCCTCCTGCTGATAGTGGCGGGCCTGGCCTTGCTGGTCGGCGGCTCCGAGCTCTTCGTGCGCAATGCCTCGGCCCTTGCCGCCACGCTGGGTGTCAGCGAGGGCGTCATCGGCCTGACCATCGTCGCCGGTGGCACCAGCCTGCCTGAGCTTGCCACGAGCATCGTCGCCGCCCGCAAGGGTCAGTCGGCACTGGCCATTGGCAACGTCATCGGCTCTAACGTGTTCAACATTCTGCTGATCCTCGGTCTCACGGCCACCGTCTGTCCCATGCAGATTGGCGACATCACGATGGTCGACATGGGTATGATGGTGGTGTCGATGGTGCTGCTGTGGTTCTTCTCGTTCACGAAGCTCACCGTCGCCCGCTGGGAGGGCGCCGTGCTCACCGCCGTCTATCTGGGCTATCTCGCCTGGCTGTTATACAATATATAAATTACTCAGCTTTCACTTAAAATATGAAGACAAGAAAGGAAGAAAACCTGAGGGCCCTTGGCCGCGATACCGACTACCTGGACGACTACGCACCGGAGGTGCTGGAGACCTTTGAGAACCAGCACCCCGACAACGACTACTGGGTGCAGTTCAACTGTCCGGAGTTCACCTCGCTCTGTCCTATCACGGGCCAGCCCGACTTCGCCGAGATCAAGATCATGTACCTCCCTGCCGAGCGCATGGTGGAGTCGAAGAGCCTGAAGCTCTACCTCTTCTCCTTCCGCAACCACGGCGACTTCCACGAGGACTGCGTGAACATCATCATGAAGGACCTTGTGCGACTGATGGATCCCAAGTACATCGAGGTCACTGGCCTCTTCACGCCCCGTGGCGGCATCAGCATCTACCCCTTCGCCAACTACGGCCGTCCGGGCACGAAGTACGAGGCGATGGCCGAGCAGCGCCTGCTCAGCCACCAGATTATTTGAGAGTATATCATAATACGCAAAGTTGAACAAAAATCTACAAAAATCTAACAAAAATGGCTTTAGACAGGCTTATTTCGTGTAAGATTTTTGAAGATTTTTGTTTGTAGAACGAGGAGTTATTCTTCGCTCTTCCTGTAGTAGCCGTGCTCACCGTCGGGGAAGCGTAGCACCAGCGAGTCGCGTCGCAGCAGTACGAAGTCGGCGGTGTCGCTGCTCACCAGCTGCTGGCGGTTCAGCGAGTCGCGTCGCGTCTCGTTGAGCACGAGGCGCCCGTTATGTAGGTGCCACTCACGGTAGCGCTTCAGCTCGGGATACTCCACGGGGCTACGGTCGTCGGTGGTGTTGCCTTGGCGCACGATGCCTATGGGCTGTGCCTGGAAGTCGTTCTTCAGCTCGAAGCCGTACTCGCGTGGCTGTAGCAGTCGGCGCACGATGCTGTCGGGCAGCTTCCTCAGCAGCTCCTGCTCCGTCCCCTTGTCAATGTCGGCCCGTCGGCGCAGCGTGGGTGTCACCGTGTAGCACCACGCGCCGAGTATCTTGTCGATGTCGACGACCATCGCGGCGACGTTCGTGCTGTCCTTCGCCAGCACCACGGCCATCTGGTCGCCTATCCGCGGGTGTCCGTAGACGCGCAGGTTGCGCGATGCGTCGAGTATGTCGAAGGTGTCGGGATCCCGCGTGACGTCGCGCAGCAGTACGAGTATGGTGTCGGTACATCCGTCGCACGCCAGTCCGTAGACGGTCGAGTCGCCGGGCATTGTGGTGCCCACGCTGTCGTTCTTGCTGTCGCCCCGGTCGGCGGCCCCTCCGCCACAGCCCATGACGATTGCCGCGAGCAGGGTGGTGGCCATGAAAATCAGGTTCTTTCTCATAAGAATACTAAATTTTGGTGCAAAGTTATGAAATAATGCACAATTCACAATGCACAATTCACAATTTTTTTATACCTTTGCCGAAGAAATCCGGAAATAACAACAATTACAGTACTATGGCAAAGAAGAAAATCCAGTTTAGCCTTGTCTATCGTGACATGTGGCAGTCGAGCGGCAAGTTCCAGCCGCGCAAGGACCAGTTGGAGCGCATTGCGCCGGTGATTATCGACATGGGCTGCTTCAGCCGTGTGGAGACCAACGGCGGTGCCTTCGAGCAGGTGAACCTCATGGCGGGCGAGAACCCCAACGAGGCGGTGCGCGCCTTCTGCCGGCCGTTCAACGAGGTGGGCATCAAGACCCATATGCTCGACCGCGGTCTGAACGCCCTGCGTATGTATCCCGTTCCTGACGACGTGCGCCAGCTGATGTACCGCGTGAAGCACGCCCAGGGTGTCGACATCCCCCGCATCTTCTGTGGTCTGAACGACACGCGTAACATCATCCCCAGCATCCGCTGGGCGAAGGCAGCGGGCATGACGCCGCAGGCCACGCTCTGTATCACCACGAGTCCTGTCCACACGGTGGAGTACTACAGCCAGATTGCCGACGAGGTGATAGCAGCCGGTGCCGAGGAGATCTGCCTGAAGGACATGGCGGGCATCGGCCAGCCCGCCATGCTCGGCCAGCTGACGAAGGCTATCAAGACGAAGCATCCGGACATCATCATACAGTATCACGGCCACTCTGGCCCCGGCCTGTCCATGGCCTCGATACTCGAAGTCTGCAACAACGGTGCCGACATCATCGACACCGCCATCGAGCCCCTCTCCTGGGGTAAGGTGCACCCCGACATCATCAGCGTCCAGTCGATGCTGAAGAACGAGGGCTTCGAGGTGGCCGAACTGAATATGAACGCCTATATGCAGGCGCGCACGCTGACACAGGAATTCATTGACGACTGGCTGGGCTACTTCATCAATCCTGCCAACAAGCATATGTCCAGCCTCCTGCTGGGCTGCGGACTGCCCGGCGGCATGATGGGCTCCATGATGGCCGACCTTGGCGGTATCAAGAAGATGATCGACAAGCTGCGCCAGCAGCGTGGTGAGCCCGCTCTGACCATGGACGATATGCTCGTGCGGCTGTTCCGCGAGGTGGAGTACGTGTGGCCGCGTGTGGGCTATCCCCCACTGGTGACGCCCTTCTCGCAGTACACGAAGAACATCGCCCTGATGAACCTCCTGACCATGGAGCAGGGCAAGGGGCGCTACGTGATGATGGACGACGCCATCTGGGGCATGATCCTCGGCAAGAGCGGCAAGATTCCCGGCACCATCGCTCCCGAGCTGGTGGAGCTGGCGGCGAAGCAGGGGCGCGAGTTCACCGACGTCGACCCCCACACGCTCATCCCCAATGCCCTCGATGGCTTCCGCCAGGAGATGGACGAGAATGGCTGGGACTACGGCCGCGACGACGAGGAGCTCTTCGAGCTGGCCATGCACCCCGAGCAGTACCGTCCCTTCAAGAGTGGTCAGGCCAAGAAGCAGCTGCTCGCCGACATCCAGAAGGCGAAGGACGCCAAGCTGGGTGGCGGGCAGAAGATCTCGCAGGAGGAGATCGACGCCCTGAAGCACGCCAAGGCCGACGCCGTCCGTTCGCCGCTCTCCGGCCAGCTGCTGTGGAGCTTCGGTGGCGAGGGAGTCCCCGCTCCGTGTCTTGAGCCCTTCGTCGGTCAGCGTTACCGTGAGGGCGACACCTTCTGCTACCTGCAGACCAAGTGGGGCGAGATCGTTGAGATTCCCGCTGCCCTGGGCGGCAAGCTCGTCGACGTCAGCGTGAAGCCCGGACAGATGATAAGACAGGGCGACACCATAGCATGGATAGAAAGAGAAGGGTGATAGTGATGGGGGGAAACAATTAAAAGTCACAAGTCACAAGTCACAAAAGACGCCCCTCCGCAATATATACTGCGGAAGGGCGCGATTTAACTTGAACGCGATGCCTAGAAAGTCAGCGGTCCATGCCCCATACAACTTGTGGTCGTGACAGCGGTGAGAGCTGCGGTGAGGGCGGCGATGAAGATGCGGATGACGACCTCGATGGTCTTGCTGTTCAGCTTCATAATCCACCTTCTTCCTCATTAGGGCTCGGGCTCAGGCAAGAGCCTGACGGCACGCGAGAACTTCGAGAACATGGCCAGGGACTTCAACGCCATCATCGCCGACATCCATCAGCTGGCGAAGAAAGGTATCGAGATTTAGTCAAAAAAAAACGGCCGTGAACGCTTGGAGTACTGGAAAAAAAATAGTACTTTTGCAGGCAAAACGAGAATTCAAGAGTGCACTACTGTGATGGACTACTTATCAGTGATCAACAAATACTACCCTGCGGACAGTGAGCTCCGCAGGGTTTTGTTGCAGCACAGCCGCCAGGTGGCCGACCGTTGTCTGCAAATAGTCAGGAAACACCGTGAACTGCCCGTCGACGTGCAGTTTCTGGAGGAGGCGGCCATGCTGCACGATATTGGTATCTACCAATGCGACGCCCCCAGTATTCATTGTCACGGACGGGAACCCTACATCCGCCACGGACGCATAGGCGGCGACCTGTTGCGACGCGAGGGATTCCCGCGCCATGCCCGCGTGGCAGAGCGCCATACCGGCACGGGGCTGCCGGGCTACGAGCCCGAGACGCTGGAGGAGCAGCTGGTGTGCTATGCCGACAAGTTCTACTCGAAGTCGGCGCCCGACCACGTGCGGACGGTGGCCGAGACGGCCGAGGAGCTCGAGAGGTTCGGCCACGAGGGGGTGGAGAAGTTCCTGCAATGGGTAAAAATGTTTGAGTGACTACCGGCACACGCTCTTAATGTGGTCGCTTCGCTCAAAATTATAAAAAAAATTGTTTCAAAATTAAAAGAATCATGGGCATGCATGGCTTTTTTGATTTCTTTTTACTACTTTGAGCTCCGCTCGAAGGTACTCACGTTCGGAAAATCGCAAATAAATTTGCATTTTCACTCACTTATTCGTACCTTTGCACCCGTGAAAAGAAAGTCGGTAGCATTCATCGTGCTTTCTGTCCTCATCATGTTTGGGGCCTGTACCCCTTTGTCGCTCCTCCATAAGGGACGGAAAGCGGTGAAGGAGGCTGAGTCGTATGCCAACGCCACAGGCGTGAAGGCCATGGCACAGAGGGTGCTTGAGGCAGAGGAGGTGCCGCAGGATATTGAGAGGAACGAGGAAGGAGGATTTTTTTCGAGGAACGAGGAAGGAGGAACGAGGAAGGAGGATAGTTTAAGCATTGATACGTTGGCGACGGCTGTGGCGACGACGGCTGATACACTGGCGACGGCCGTGGCTGCTGCTGATACGTTGGCGGCGACGGCGTCGGCGGCTGTTCCTACAGCGAGTGAGGCTGAGGGGCTGCTGGCGGAGGCCGAGGCACCGGCAGCGGCGAAGATGAAGCGCGACACGACGACGATGGACTCACTGGAGCTGGCTATCTATAGGTACAACAAGCTCGTAGACGACTCGCTGGCACTCGACTCGCTGAATCGCCAACGCAAGAACGGCATCGACGCACCGGTGAAGTACTCGGCCAACGACTCGCTGACCTACGAGGCCGCCACGGGGCGCGCACACCTCTATGGCAAGTCGCACGTGGAGTACCAGAACATGGACCTGCAGAGCGACAAGATAGCGATGGTGCTGGACAGCAGCCTGGTACACGCCACGGGCAGCCTGGACACGCTGGGCGTGAAGTTCGGCACACCGGTGTTCAAGATGGGCAGCGACGAGTACCAGAGCGACACGATGGCCTTCAACTTCAAGACGAAGAAGGGACTCATCACACAGGTGTACACACAGCAGGAGGACGGATTCCTGACCTCGGAGCTGTCGAAGCGCGGCGCCGGAGGCGAGCTGTTCCTGCAGCACGGACGCTACACCACCTGCGACGAGCCGCACCCCGACTTCTACATAGCCATGTCACGCGCCAAGGTGCGGCCGGGCAAGGATGTCGTCTTCGGACCGGCATACCTCGTCGTCTGCGACGTGCCCCTGCCGCTGGCCGTGCCCTACGGCTTCTTCCCCTTCTCGAAGAGCTACTCCAGCGGCTTCATCATGCCCACCTACGGCGACGAGATGAGCCGTGGCTTCTACCTGCGCGACGGCGGCTACTACTTCGCCATCAGCGACAAGGTAGACCTGAAGCTCATCGGCGAGATATACACCAAGGGCTCGTGGGGACTGTCGGCAGCCAGCAACTACCGCAAGCGCTACCGATACAGCGGCTCGTTCCACGCCAGCTACCAGAACACCGTCACCGGCGAGAAGAACATGCCCGACTACACGAAGCAGACCAGCTTCAAGGTGCAGTGGAGCCACCGACAGGACGCGAAGGCCAATCCCTACTCGAACCTCTCGGCATCGGTCAATTTCGCCACGAGCAGCTACGAGAAGAACAACCTCACGTCGATGTACAACCCCCAGGCCATGACGCAGTCCACGAGAACGTCGTCGGTATCATGGGGCACGAACTTCTCGAGCATAGGACTGTCGCTGTCGTCTACCGTCAACCTGAACCAGAACATGCGTGACACCACCATCGCCATGACCCTGCCCGACCTGAACATCTCGTTCTCGCGCTTCTACCCCTTCAAGCGCAAGAAGCTGTTGGGTAAGGAGCGGTGGTACGAGAAGCTGTCGATGCAGTACACCGGACACTTCTCGAACTCCATCAGCACCAAGGAGGACCAGCTGCTGCACTCCAGCTTCACGAAGGACTGGAAGAACGGTATGCAGCACACCATACCCCTGAGCGGCAACTTCACCTTCTTCGACGTCATCAGCGTGAACCCCTCGTTCAACTTCACCGACCGCACCTACCTGACAAAGATCCAGAAGTCGTGGGACGAAGCCGCCCAGAAGGAGGTCATCGACACGCTGAACGGACTGTACAACGTCTATAACTGGAGCATGAACATGGGCATATCGACGAAGCTCTACGGATTCTTCATACCCAACCGCAAGCTCTTCGGCAACAAGATCGAGGCCATACGCCACGTACTGACACCCACCATCTCTTTCAGCTACGCCCCCGACTTCGGGGCCAAGCGCTACGGCTACTACAAGACCTACCAGAAGACCGACGCCGACGGCAACGTCACACTCGTGGAGTACTCGCCCTACGAGAACGGACTCTACGGACGGCCCGGCAAGGGAAAGACGGGAAGCATATCGTTCGACGTGTCGAACAACGTCGAGATGAAGCTGCGCACAGACGGCGACACCGTGGACTTCAAGAAGGTGAGCATCATCGACGAGCTAGGAGGCTCGATGTCCTACAACATGTCGGCGAAGGTGCGACCGTGGAGCGACCTCAGCACACGCATACGCCTGAAGCTGACGAAGAGCTACACGCTGAACCTGAACGCCGTCTTTGCCAGCTACGTCTACGAGGCCGACAGCGTGGGCGCCACGCCGAGACTCAGCGAACACAAGACCTACTGGGGCATGGGTAAGATAGGCCGCTTCCAGGGTATGTCGCAGAACTTCAGCTACACCCTCGACAACGGTAAGGTGAGCAACCTCATCAAGTGGCTCAAGGGCGAGAAGGTCGAGAAGAAAGACGACCGCCGCGACCGACGCATGGACGACGAGGAGGACGACGAGCTGGACGACATCGAGTCGAACGTAGACCATGATCAGGAGAAGGCCAAGCATGGCGCACGCAAGGAGAACGCCGGAAAGGGCGAGGTCGACGGCGACGGCTACATGAAGTTCTCGCTGCCGTGGTCGCTCAGCTTCGGCTATGGCATCACCATGCGCGAGAATACCGATGTCAAGAAGTTCAACTACAAGACGATGCGCTATCCCTACAAGTTCACGCAGAACCTGAACGTCAGCGGAAACCTGCGCCTCTCCGACGGCTGGAACATCTCGTTCTCCAGCGGTTACGACTTCGAGAACAAGAAGATATCCATGACCACCGCCTCGCTGGGACGCGACCTACACTGTTTCAATATGTCGTGCTCCGTGGTGCTATCCCCCTACGCCAGTTACAACTTCACCTTCCGTTGTAACGCCTCCACACTGACCGACGCGCTGAAGTACGACAAGCGCTCAAGCTACTCCAACGCCGTGCAGTGGTACTAATGGGCTTATTTCAGTAAGGAGTCGAGCGACTCCTGCTCACCGACGATCCAGATGATGTCACCCTCCTTGAAACGACGCTTCGGCGAGAAGGTCGAGAGGTTCTCCTTGCCTTCCTCCAATCCCACGACCATGCAGCTGTAATGGCTGCGGATGCCGCTCTCTTCCAGCGTCTGGCCGATGAACGGGCTGTCGGTGCCGATGATGAGCTGGCGCAGGCGCATCTCACGCTTCTCCAGCTCAGGGTCGTCGCCCAGGATGTCCGTCTGAAGGGCGTGGTGCAGCTGGCTCAGCTGCTCGTCGCTGCCGATGACCTGCAGGTGGTCGGCGGGGAAGATGATGGAGTCGCCGTCGGGGATGTTCAGACGGCGGCTGCCACGCAGGATGCTGCTCACGTGGACACCGTACTTGCGACCCAGCGCCAGCTCCTTCAGCGTGCTGCCTGCCCAACGCGAGTCGATGGGCACCTCGAAGTCGGCGATGTGGATGTCACGGTCCAGCAGGCGGTTCTCGTACAGCGGACGCTTGCGGCCGTGTACCTGTGCCTCGATGTCGCGCGAACGCAGGTTGTTGATGAACAGCCGCTCCAGCCGGATGCTGTTGTGCTTGATGCGACGGGAGGCGACGATGAGCAGTATCAGCACCACGCCGATGGTGATCATGATGGCGGGGGTGAAGCGGCTCAGGTAGTTGCAGATGTAGAAGATGAAGTTCACCGCGATGACGAAGCGCACAAGGATGGTGAACAGCAGGGGCAGACGGTTGCGGTTGCTCTCCGCCCACAGCGCCTTCCACTCCTCCGAGCGGTTCTTCTTCATCACCATGGCACGCAGGAAGGGGGCTATCAGCAGCACGGTGAGCGAGCCGGTGATGGCGTTGGCATACCAGTGGAGCTCCCAGCCGGGCAGCATACGGCGCGTCAGCGGCAGCACGAACATGAACATCAGCGCGATGACCGCCGTCGAGAGGATGGAGTAGACCACCGTGTTGATGGTCATCTGCTTCAGCAGACGTTTCCACAGGCTGTTGTGACCCGACCGTGCCGTCGTCTCCGACCGGCTCGTCGACAGGTGGTTCAGCGAGCTGATGAGCCGTGACGGCAGACGGGGTTCCAGGGTGTTGTAAACCGGTGTGGCGAGCCGTATCATGTAAGGTGTGAGGAACGTGGTTATGACCGATACGGCCACCACGACCGGATAGAGGAAATCACCGATGACGCCCAGCGACAGACCCAGCGAGGCGATGATAAACGAGAACTCACCGATCTGCGCCATAGAGAAGCCGCAGCGCATGGCCGACTTCAGGCTCTCGCCGCCGAGGATGAAGGCCATCGAGCCGAAGACCGACTGCCCGACGAGGATGGTCAGCACGAGGGTGAGGATGGGGAAGGCATAGTCGACGAGGATCTGCGGGTCGACGAGCATACCTACCGACACGAAGAAAATGGCGCCGAAGAGGTTCTTCACCGGCTCCACCAGCTTCTCGATGCGTTCCGCCTCGACCGTCTCGGCCAGGATGCTACCCATGATGAAGGCACCGAAGGCCGACGAGAAGCCCACCTTCGTCGAGAACACCGCCATGGCACAGCACAGGCCCAGCGACACGATGAGCAGCACCTCGGCATTGATCAGCCGGCGTACCTTGCGCAGGAACAGCGGTACGGCGAAGATGCCAACGACAAGCCACAGCACGAGGAAGAAGCCGATCTTCAGCACCGAGCCCACCATCTGTCCGCCGTCGGGATTGCCGCCGCCGGCAATGGCACTCAGCATCACCATCATGACAATGGCAAGGATGTCCTCCAGGATGAGCACCGACATCACCAGTCCGGCAAACTGCTGCTGGCGCAGACCAAGGTCGTCGAAAGCCTTATAGATAATGGTGGTCGACGACATGGCCAGCATACCGCCGAGGAAGATGCAGTCCATCTTCGTCCAGCCGAACAGGTGGCCGACGATGATGCCGAGCATCGACATCGAGAAGATGATGGTGACGGTCGAGATGATCGGCGAGGCACCCATCTTCAGGATTTTCTTGAACGAGAAGTCCAGACCCAGCGAGAACAGCAGGAACATCACGCCGATGTCTGCCCACAGGTGGATGTTCGCCATGTCGGCCACTGACGCCGTCAGCGGCATATGGGGAGACACAAGGAAACCAGCCACGATGTAGCCCAGCACCAGCGGCTGCTTCAGCCGCTTGAACACCAGCGTCACGATGCCCGCTACAACGAGTATCAGCGCCAGGTCTTGTATCATTGCAGGTAACTCCGCCATCTCTTATCTCTTATCTATTATAGTCGGCTGTCAGCTCGCAGATCTTAACGATGACCTGCATCGCCTTCTCCATCGACTGGATGCTCACGAACTCGTAGGGGCCGTGGAAGTTCACGCCGCCGGCAAAGATGTTGGGGCAGGGCAGACCGCGGAACGACAGCTGCGCACCGTCGGTGCCGCCACGGATGGGCTTCACCTTCGGAGCCACACCGACGGCCTGCATGGCGTGCAGCACAACGTCGATGACGTGCATCTGTGGCTCAATCTTCTCCTTCATGTTGTAGTACTGGTCCTTCACCTCGGCCGTCACCGTACCCTCGCCGTAACGCTCGTTCATTGCGATGACGGCGTTCTGGATGGCACGCTTGCGGTCCTCGAAGCGGTCGCGGTCGTGGTCGCGGATGATGTACGACAGCGTGGCCTGCTCCACCGTACCCTGGATGGCCGTCAGGTGGTAGAACCCCTGGTAGCCCTCAGTCGTCTCGGGTGTCTCGTCGGCGGGCAGCAGGGCGGCAAACTCCGCCGCCAGCCGGTTGGCGTTCACCATCTTGCCCTTGGCATAGCCGGGGTGCACGCTTACACCTTTTATATATATCTTCGCCGACGCGGCGTTGAAGTTCTCGAACTCCAGCTCGCCAACGTCGCCGCCGTCCATGGTGTACGCCCACTGGCAACCGAAGCGCTCCACGTCGAAGTGGTGGGCACCCATGCCGATCTCCTCGTCGGGGTTGAAGGCCAAGCGGATGTCGCCGTGCTTCACCTCCTTGTGCTCCTGCAGGTACACCATCGCCTGCACAATCTCAGCGATGCCGGCCTTGTCGTCGGCACCCAGCAGCGTCGTGCCGTCGGTGACGATGAGGTCCTCCCCCACGTGGCTCAGCAGCTCCGGAAACTTCTTGGGAGACATTATAAGGTAATCTCGTTCCTCGAATCCCCCCAGCACAATGTCTCCGCCATTGTAGTTGTTCACGATGCGGGCCTTGACGTCGGCTCCCGAGCAGTCGGGCGAGGTGTCGTAGTGCGAGATGAAGCCGATGGTGGGGATATCCTCCTTCGTATTAGCCTTCAGCGTGGCGTAGATGTAGCCCTTGTCGTCCATTACGACGTCGCTCAGCCCTTCGGCCTCCAGCTCCTTCTTCAGGTACTCTGCAAAGACCAGCTGTTTCGCGGTACTCGGCACCGTCTGGCTGTCCTCTGCCGACTGCGTGTCGTATTTCGTGTAGTTCAGGAATCTCTCTGTAATATCCATATCTTAGCGTTTTGCGCCGACAAAGGTACGAATTATTTTTGTTTTTTCTTTGTCATTTGCAGACTTTTCTGTACTTTTGCGGCCGAATTGAAACAAAACAAACTACGATTAGTCAAAAATGACAACCAAGATCTGCAAACCATTCCTTGCCCTGGCCATGCTGTGGGCATCCGTATCAGTATGGGCTCAGGAGCCTTATTTCCTACAGACATTCGACGACACCGGCCTCGTCAGCAGCGAACAGGCACAGACGGAGTTTGCAGCCAACGTTGAGGGACAAGGCGAGTGGCGCTTCAAGAACGCCTATGTCGTGCTCGGCGCTTCGATGAAGACCAACTACGTGAAGGACGGCTCGCTGGCCGACCTCCGTATGGTGAAGGGCGGCTCCTATGTGGTGACGCCCATCGTCGGCGAGGGCATCGGCAAGGTGACCTTCGACGAGGGCCGTACAAAGAAGTACATCCGCGTATACACCTCGCATGACGGTGGCCTGACGTGGACGCAGGTGCAGGAGTTCAGCAAGTCGACGGCCGAGCACAACAGCGTCAGCGTGAACGACCCGCTGGCCAACCGTGTGAAGCTGGAGAACTACAACGGTTCCAACGACTGCGACATCGACAACCTCGCCGTCTATCCCTACGACCCGGAGGCCGGAGGGGGAGGGGAGGCACCTGTCGCCGACAACGGCATCGTCGAGACCTTCTGGTGCTCACCAACGGGCGACGACCAAACGGCCGACGGCACGCTGGAAAAACCGTTCTTCTCGCTGCAGCGGGCAGTCAACCTGGCGGGGGCTGGCGACACCATCGTCATGCTCTCTGGCACGTATGTCTACGATGCCCGAGTGAACATCAGCAACTGCGGCAGCCGCGAGAAGCTCATCACCCTGAGGTGTGACGACGGACGGGCGGTGCTCGACTTCTCGGCCATGCCCTACCACAAGCACGCCGACAACCCCCAGCAGGGCATCCGTCTGACGGGCTCCTACTGGCACTTCTACCATATTGATATCTGTAACGCCTCGGACAACGGACTGCTCATAGAGCGCGAGTCGAAGGACGGCTTCCCGGAATACCAGGCACACGACAACCTCATCGAGGCGTGCAACTTCTACAAGAACGGTGACACGGGACTCCAGATGAAGAACCTCGCCGCCTTCAACAGCGTCGTGAACTGCGACGCCTACCTGAACTGTGACGAGGGCGAGGGCGATGCCGACGGCTTCGCACCCAAGCTCTCCGTCGGCGACGGCAACTACTTCTACGGCTGTCGGGCGTGGCTGAACTCTGACGACGGCTGGGACGTCTTTTACAAGAAGGACAGCGGACAGAAGGACAATGTCTGCGTTATCCTGGAGAATTGCATCGCTTACAAGAACGGATTCCTCGACCTCGACAGACTGGCGCCCGACGGCAACGGCAACGGCTTCAAGTGTGGCTCGAACCAAGGGGCGATGAACATCTACATGAACCGCTGCCTGGCCGTCTGTAACAAGGCTAAGGGCTTCGACCAGAACCATAATGCCGGCGACATCATCCTCAATAACTGCACGGGCATGACGCTGAAGAGCATTAGCGACAAGACCTACTCCTACCGCATCTACGAGGAGATAGCCGACGGCCATGAGGTGCGCCTCACCAACTGCATCGCCATCAACGACAACGACGCCACCGACAAGCGCGACAAGAACGGCGTCATCAAGGACGGCGAGCATGGGAAATACGGGCAGTACGGCCGTTTCGAGGTCGACGAGACGCTGAAGGGGCTGACGGTTGTCAGCAGCGAGTTCCAGAAAGCGGCTCCCGCACAGTTCCTCGCCGTCGACAACCACGAGGAGCTGATTGGCCCGCGCCAGCCTGACGATGCCCTGCCGGAGACAACCTTCGCCCACCTCGTCGACGGCTCGTTCCTTATCGATGCCGGTACCGCCGTCGGCGCTGCCGACTATCGTGGCATCAGCGTGGGCGGCATCAGTTATAACGGCGCTGCTCCCGACCTCGGCGCCTATGAGCACAGCCACAGCGTCACGGCGCTCTCAGCCGTCGCCCAACAGCCGGTGTCAAGTGCCCTCAGCCTCCGTCACACGGCGAGTGGCCTCCTCCTGCTGACCGTCAACGGCGAGACGACAGGTAACAACGGCGAGACGACGGGTAATAACGGCGAGACGATGGGTAACGACTTCTGTGTCAAGGGCTACGATGCCGCCGGACGCCTCCTGTTCCAGCATCCTTTCGTTGGCCGTACGACGACACTACGCCTGCCCGCCACCCAGTCCCTCATCGTACTGAAAGTGGAGAACGGCGGCCGCACCGTCGCTTGCATGAAAATCAGATAAATCTCTTATCTCTTATCTAGTATCTCTTATCTATTATCTCTTATCTATACGCGAAAGCGTATAAAAGTCCTGTCGTCGAAACCGTTGAAGCCCGGGCGGAAGCACTTCGTCGCCTGGAACGTGCCGATGTTCAGCGGGTCTTCCTCATGCTGACGGCTGAGGCGCTGCTCGCTCTCCGCAAGGGTGGGGCAGAGGAACGGATAGCCGTCCGATGCCAGCACAATCTCCCACGGACGGAAGTCGAGCGTCACCGTGCGCACCAGCTGACGGGGGATGTAGAAACCGTCGACGACGCTGTACGTGACGTTCTGCTCGCGCATCGTCTCCAGCATTCGTGGAATGATGACGGGACGGGCCGTGTCGTTGTCCAACAGCTCGTCCTGTGTCCGTCCCGCTGCCAGCTGACGGCGCACCTCCTCGGCACGCAGCGCCGCCAGCTCGGCCTCGTAGGGCTTCGGGTTGTCGTACAGCTCGCCGTCCACCAGGCATTGGCAGTCGCCCACCATCCATATCTCGCGGCACAAGCGGCTGTAAACCACCACCGAGCACGTTAGACGGTCCTCGGGGTGCTCCTGTAGCTGTGGCAGCATCCGCCGTTTGTAGTGGCTGCGGATGGCGGCTGTCACGCCAGTCAGAAACTTCTCCAGCGTCGTTTCCTTCGGCATCCGGCTGATGTGGCGTGCCACAATCTTCATGGCCTGTCGTCCGTTGGTACGCCATCGTGAGTGGCGGTAGTCCGACTTCGACGTGCTGCCGTCAATAACGGCGATGAAGTCTGGCGTCACCACCAGCCCGTCTTCGCCCTTCCCCTTAGGGTCTTTAGCTATACAGCTTTGCTCAATTACTTCCATATCGCCGACAAAGGTACGAATAAGCGAGAACAATACAAAACAAAATGCCCGCATTTTGTTTTTATTGTCGAGTGACAGTACCTTCGACATCGTCAAAGTACGAATAAGCGAGAACAATACAAAACAAAATGCCATTTTGTTGATGTTGTCGAGCGAAAAGCTAAGCTTTTGAGGTACAGGGTAGGCCTTTGGCGGTTCAAAGACCATTGTTGCCGGGTAAAAGGGTAGGGTTATTTCGATTTTGCCTATACGCAAAATGCTTTGCGCCTATACGCAAAATGTCTTGTGCCTGAACGCAAAATTTCCTCGCCTTGACTCAAAATCAAACGGCATAAAAAACAGTTGTAATAGCCGTCAGATTTCCGTGTAGATGTACGACTGCCCGAAGCGGGTCTTCTGCAGCTTGGGACTGTCGCCCTGTGTCCACTCGTCGAGCAACTTGCGGGCAGAATAGTATGTCAGTCCGCTGACGATGCTGAAGGTGTTGGCCGTGATGACCCCGCCGTGCCGCTGGATGGTGTCGTGCATCAGCTGCTCCAACCGCTCTTTGTCGGCCAGGAGCTTTGACGCGTCGGGACGGTCCACCTTACGGAAGCCGTCGTGCATCCACTCATCGATGGCCTTATGCCAAATCTTCCCAGGGTTGTAGTCCACGCCGTCGAGCTCCACGTCGTCGTGTCCCACCTTGGAAGGGTCGGTAAACTCGCCCTTCATCCGCAACTTCGGGGCAAACGAGCCGATGGGCGTGTCAATCCTGTAGCCCTTGGCCAGCATCTCGGCTGCCCAGCGCTTGAACTCCGTAAACATCAGTTCCAGCTGGCCGCGGTTCAGCAGGCTGTATTTGGCCACGTAGGCGTCTATCTGCTCCTCGGTAATGCGCATGTTGCGACCGCCAGCCGGTCTGGCAAACAGGATGTTGCGTCCGTCTTTTCCCTTCACCGGGGTGGGATAAACCTCAAAGGGCATTCCGCTTTTCTTCCTTGGCATAGTGGTATTTTCGATTTTTGCCACAAAGATACAGCTTTTCCCCGAGAAAAACAATTGTTGAATGAACCTTTTGCAAGACATCCATTAGAATTTAGGCGTTTTTCACAGTTCAAGAGATGTAAAGAGATGTAAAACAATTCGGAAGATAGAATTAGAAAGTGCTTTTCTTGGGTATCTCAAAATAATGCAGTATATTTGCAAACGAATTATATAGATTATGTATAAAACCCGCAACCTCCCCAACACCCGAATCGATGTGGCCGACGCCCTGAGAGGCATCGCCGTGGCCGGCATCATCCTGTATCACTCCGTTGAGCACTTCGACATCTTCACCAAGGAGCCGATAGTCCATACCCTGGCGTGCGACCAGACGGTGGCCGACGTGCTGGCATGGCTGCTGTCGGGCAAGATGTACGGCATCTTCGCCATGCTCTTCGGACTGAGCTTTTTCATCATGAACGACAACCAGCAGCAGAAAGGACACTCGTTCTCGGGTCGCTTCGCCTGGCGTATGTGCCTGCTGTTCATGTTCGGTATCGTCAACGTGGCCTTCTACGACGGCGACATCCTCATGCTCTATGCCTGCTACGGCCTGCTGCTCATCCCCGTCAGCTATCTGCCGTCGAAGTGGGTGTGGGCCATCATCGCCCTGCTAGCCATCCAGCCCGTGGAGCTGTTCTGCCTGCTGACGGGCACCACCATCGACCACACCAGGCTCTTCGAGATCTACAACCAGACCATCGCCCTGCACGAGCATGGCACGTTCTGGGAGAATGTGGTGAACAACGTGCGCTACGGATTTGAGCTCAATCTGCGGTTCAATGTCTTCAGCGGCCGACTGACGCAGCTGCTCTGCCTCTTCATCCTTGGTATGCAGTTGGGCCGCCAGCGGATGTTCTACAACGAGGGGCGCCATCTGAAGGTGTGGCACGGCATCCTCGTCAGCTCCGCCATCGCTGTCGTTGCGCTGAGCTTCGTGGACTTCGGACAGCTGGACTCCTGGCTCAAGCCCATCTACAACCTCACCATCCTGCTGATGATCGTCTCGGCCATTGTCTCGGCTTGGTATGCCTTTGGGGGCGTGCGTCGCGTGCTCCACCATCTGTGCATCTTCGGTCGCATGAGCCTCACCAACTATCTGCTCCAGTCCATCATCGGCTGTTTCATCTTCTGCGGCTACGGCTTGGCCTGCTACCGTCTTTTAGGCATCACCTACGCCGTCATGGTCGGTTGCGGCATGGTCATCGTCCAGTACCTCTTCGCCCGCTATTGGTTTAATAGCCATCCTCGCGGACCGTTGGAAGGCCTGTGGAGAAAACTGACGTGGATATAAAATATAGGGATTGACTTCGTCGATTTGGAGTCCCGTTGGGATTGACTTCGTCGATTTGGAGTCCCGTTGGGATTGACTTCGTCGATCCCTGTAGGCTGGCGCCAGCCATCCTACAAAGTAAAAAGGAGCCTTAAATACTTGAAAGCCGCTTTCATATTTAATTCTCCTTTTTCCTTCGTGATCCCGTTGGGATTCAAACCCAAGACCTTCAGAACCGGAATCTGACGCTCTATTCAGCTAAGCTACGGGACCGGAACTGCTTCGGGGCAGTTGCATTCATCAGAAATGCGGGTGCAAAGATACGACAAAATCTTAAAATCGGCAAATTTCTGCCCAAATACTTTTTTGTTTGCGAAGAAAATGCTACTTTTGCAGCAGATTAATAACATAAACCCTACCGATTATGAAACATTTCGCATCAAACATCATTGCTGTGACAGTCTTGGCCATGAGTGTGTTTACCTTATCATCGTTCACCACAAGTGCAGCCGAAGAGCTGACATTTAAAAACCTGTTGGACCTGCTCTATCGTTATGGCGAGTCTGAAGCTATCCAGAACAATCCACTGACGTTCTTGTTTTATGATAGTGTTCAGGATGGGGAGATAGAGTGCATCGAGGTGGTGTATGGTAGCGATGTGGAGAAAGGCAAGAAGATAGATTACGGTTATGAGGTCCTGCCTACATCCGACCACGCCTGTTATTTCCGCATGAGTCTCGACACATCTACCCAGGCCAGCCTCTACTTTATGAGTAAAGATGATGCCAACCAGTTTCTTGCCCGTCTGGCAAAGACAGCACCTGTAACCTATAACGATCAGACCTACTGCATACGGGTTCAGGAAGATGGGATGCACATTTCAACACTTCGCGGCGATGGCGACTACAGCACAGAGTTCGTGGTTTATCAGCCCGTAGAGAGTGATGGTGGCTTCTATCGTGTGGAGATTGAAGTGTATATGTAGTGCAATTTGTTAGCGTAAATCAAGAATTTGTGTCATTTTGCAATATTATTCGCCGTTTTGCTTGCAGAATTTAATTAAATGTGTATCTTTGCACGCAATTTAAGCATAAACTGTAAATATGGGACAAGTTTTAAAGCCAATCAAGTATGAACCGCTGCTCGACATGAAGCAGACGGAGCAGGGTATCAAACTGATTAAGGACTTCTTTCAGCAGAACCTCTCTACAGAGCTGCGTCTGCGTCGCGTTACCGCCCCGCTTTTCGTATTGAAAGGCCTGGGTATCAACGACGATCTGAACGGTGTGGAGCGTGCCGTCACGTTCCCCATCAAGGATTTGGGCGACGCTAAGGCAGAGGTGGTTCATTCATTGGCTAAGTGGAAGCGTCTTTCGCTGGCCGAGTATCAGATAGAACCAGGTTACGGCATCTATACAGATATGAACGCGATACGCGCGGACGAGGAACTCGACAATCTGCATTCACTTTATGTGGATCAGTGGGACTGGGAGGCTGTGATCCGCAAGGAGGATCGTAACCTCAGTTTCCTGAAGAATATTGTGGAGCGTATCTATGCTGCCATCCGTCGCACGGAATATCTCACCTGCGAGACTTATCCGCAGATCAAGCCTTTCCTGCCAGAGAAGATTCACTTCATCCACGCAGAGGAGCTGTTGCAGATGTATCCTGACATGACGCCGAAGGAGCGCGAGGATGCCATCTGCGAGAAATTTGGTGCCGTATTTATAATAGGTATAGGCGGCAAGCTGTCGAATGGTGAGAAGCATGATGGACGTGCCCCGGACTATGATGACTGGTCAACAGTAGCCGAGAATGGTCGCGAGGGTCTGAACGGTGATATCCTGATTTGGTATCCTGTGTTAGGACGTTCATTCGAGCTCTCTTCGATGGGTATCCGTGTGGATAAGGAGTCGTTGCTCCGCCAGTTGAAGATTGAAGACAAAGAAGACCGCAAGTCACTCTACTTCCATCAGCAGCTGTTGAACGACAAACTGCCTTTGAGCATCGGTGGTGGTATCGGTCAGAGCCGCCTCTGTATGGTATTGCTCCACAAGGGTCATATCGGCGAGATTCAGGCCAGTATCTGGCCCGATGATATGCGCGATGAGTGCAAAAAGTTAGGCATGAACTTGATTTAGAAGATAAGTACGAATCATTTGGGCAGGTTTTGACAAAAAACTTGCCCATTTTTTTGTGGTTTCGGAATTAATGGTTACCTTTGCACTTGATTTTTTAGCAAATACAATTATTTCAATCAGAATATGAAGAAAAGAATATTGATATTTTCATTAGGTCTGTTCCTTTCCTGTGGTATGATGCAGGCACAGGAGGCGCAGATGAGTGCGTTGCAGCAGCGTGCAGAGACAAGTCTGAAGGATAATAAGACCGCAGATGCCCGCTATCATTTTATCCGTGCCTACGAGGAGTATATGAACAAAGGCAACTATCAGGCTGGTACGGAGTGTGGTGTGAAGGCTGTGGCACTCTATTATAAGGAGAATTACTATAAGGAGGCATTTGACTTGCTGTCGCGTATCGAGCAGAATATCCAGGGTGATCAGGCCACAAAGGCTGCTCTGCTCTACCTGACTTCGAAGGAGCGCTACGAGATGTATATGAGAATGAAGCGTTCTGTTAATGCTCTGGAGCATCTGAAGGCGATGGAGAACTTTGCAAACGTATCGGGCAAGGAGGATTTGAAGAATGATGTCCTCTATAACAAGGCGATTTATTATTATTCTTTCGGACAGACTGCTCAGGGTAATGCGGTGTTCAAGGAGATGGCTTCCAAGCTGACGAACTCGAAAGAGTATGATAAGGTGGATGCGGCCTATAAGACGCTGATAGCCAACGGACGCAAGAGTGGTAACGCTAATCTGGTGGCTAACTCATATAGCAACTATATTGCATGGAAGGATTCTGCGATTGCCATGAAGCATGCCGACGATACCAAGGCTTTGGAGAATAAGATTACCGAACTTAATACGACGATTGAGGAAAAGGACAGCTCGCTGACCACTCGTCAGGCTGCCATCGTTGGTCTGAGTATCCTGGCTGCAGCTCTGGCAGCAGCGCTGGTGCTGGGTGCCCTTGTGCTGATGCGTTTTATCCTGCTTACCCGTAAGCAGAAGAAGCAGATTGATCTGGCCAACGACAGCAATGCGCTGAAGGCTAAGTTTATCAGTAATATCTCGGCACAGATGAATCCCACTTTGCAGAAGTTCGATCAGAGTAAGCCTGAGGTGAAGGCACTGATGGACTTCAATAGTCATATCCAGCAGCTCTCGGATCTGGAGAATTCGGATGCAGAGGAGATGGAGTTTGAGGAGATCAGGATCCCTGAGTTCTGCGAGGAGCTGATGGAAGAGATTCGTGGTAAAGTGAAGAGTGAGGTGAACCTCACGGTGAACGCGCCGAAGATGAGTGCCAATTTCTATAAGCCTTATGTCTCTCATATTCTGAGTCATCTGCTGAGAAATGCGGCTATCTATGCGCCTGCAGAAGGCACCGTCACGCTGGAGTTCAAGAAGCGTGGTGCACATGCATTCCAGTTCCTGGTGGCAAATACGGGTGAGCCCATTCCTGAGGAGAAGCGTGAGGATGTGTTCAAACCCTTCCTGGAGATTAAGGATCTGACGGAGGGCGACGGTCTGGGACTGCCCATCTGTAAGCAGATGGCACTGAAGATGAGGGGCGATCTGGAGATCGATCCGAAGTTCACCAAAGGCACGCGATTCATCCTCGATCTGCACTCATAAGTGTAGAAAATACAGTCTCCAACTTGACTGCAGTCAATTTTAACACGGATTAATCTAATTTTTCAGATGGAAAATAGAGATTAATCCGTTTTCTTTTTGTAACTTTGCACGCGAAATATGCACTTTATTATAACGTTATAACAAGAAAATGGCTGAAAATAAGAAAATTAAGACCGCTTTGGTGTCTGTTTTTCACAAGGATGGTCTTGACGAGCTCCTCAAGAAATTGAACGAGGAAGGTGTGAAGTTCCTGTCAACTGGTGGTACCCAGCAGTTTATTGAGTCACTGGGTTACGAGTGCCAGAAGGTAGAGGATGTAACCACTTATCCCTCTATTCTCGGCGGACGTGTGAAGACCTTGCATCCGAAGGTGTTCGGAGGTATCTTGGCGCGTCGTGAGAATGAAGGCGACATCGCACAGATGAAACAGTATGAGATTCCTGAGATCGACTTGGTAATTGTAGATCTCTATCCTTTCGAGCAGACCGTTGCCAGCGGTGCTTCTGAGGCAGATATCATCGAGAAGATCGATATTGGCGGTATCTCACTGATCCGTGCTGGTGCGAAGAACTTCAAGGATGTGGTGATCGTGCCCTCAAAGGCAGAATATGGTGTGCTGCTGGATATCCTGAACAAGAAAGGTGCCCAGACTGATATCGAGGATCGCCGTATGTTTGCTACCCGTGCCTTTGGTGTGAGCTCACATTACGATACAGCTATTCACTCATGGTTCGAGAAACATTAAGCATTAAAGATTAAACATTAAAATAGTAAATGGGATTTTTTAGTTTTGTTCAGGACATTGCAATCGACCTGGGTACTGCCAATACTATTATTATCAGTGATGATAAGATTGTGGTTGACGAGCCCTCTGTGATTGCTTTAGACCGTCGTACCGACAAGATGATTGCTGTTGGTAACGAGGCCAAGATGATGTATGAAAAGACACATGAGAACATTCGTACCATCCGTCCGTTGCGTGACGGTGTGATTGCCGACTTCTCTGCCTGTGAGCAGATGATGCGCGGACTTATTAAGATGGTGCATGTGGGTAACCGTCTGTTCTCACCTTCGCTCCGTATGGTGATTGGTGTTCCTTCTGGTTCTACGGAAGTGGAGCTGCGTGCCGTTCGCGACTCAGCCGAGCACGCCAACGGACGTGATATCTATCTGATTTTCGAGCCGATGGCTGCTGCCATTGGTATCGGTATCGATGTAGAGGCACCAGAGGGTAATATGATTGTCGATATCGGTGGTGGTTCTACCGAGATCGCTGTGATCTCACTGGGTGGTATCGTATCGAATAACTCTATCCGTGTGGCTGGTGACGATCTCACTGCCGACATTCAGGAATATATGTATCGTCAGCACAACGTGAAGGTTTCTGAGCGTATGGCTGAGCGTATTAAGATTAATGTGGGTTCTGCCCTGACTGATCTGGGCGATGAGGCTCCGGAAGACTTCATCGTACATGGTCCTAACCGTATCACAGCTCTGCCGATGGAGGTACCTGTATGCTATCAGGAGATTGCCCATTGTCTTGACAAGACCGTATCGAAGATTGAGAACGCTGTGCTCTCAGCCCTTGAGAACACACCTCCCGAGCTGTATGCCGATATCGTGAAGAATGGTATCTATCTGGCTGGTGGCGGTGCTTTGCTGCGTGGTCTTGACAAGCGTCTTGAGGATAAGATGCATATTCCGTTCCACGTGCCTGAAGATCCCCTCCGCTGTGTGGCTATGGGTGCAGGTATCGCCCTCAAGAACATCGACCGTTTCAATTTCTTGATGCGATAAAAGCCAATAGGGAATGCGCAACCTGCTGGATTTCCTGAAGACATATCATCACTGGTTTATTTTCATTTTTCTGGAAATAGCCAGTGGTGTTCTGTTGTTTCAATACAACAGCTATCACGGAAGCGTCTGGCTTTCGTCATCGAATGTCGTTGTAGGAAAGATCTATGAGTGGGAGAGCAACCTGTTAGCGTTTATGACGTATGGCAAGGCGAATGAGGCTTTGACCCTACGAAACTATTATCTGGAACGCCAGAACGACCAGTTGCGTCGCCTTTATAAGGAGGCCACAAAGGATACTACGGATATGGAGCGAAAGGAACTGGCGTTCTTGAATCAGTTTAATCCCATCCCAGCCAAGGTGGTGGATAACTCCATAAGTAAGCTAGATAACCTGATCACGATCGACAAGGGTCGTGCCGACGGTGTAGAGACGGATATGGGTGTGGCCTGTGGCAATGGTGTCGTAGGTGTGGTATCGCTTGTGTCCGATCATTATGCGGTAGTGGTGCCTGTGCTGAATGCCGGCGCATCGAGTATCAGCTGTGCCATCCGTAACACAGGCTACTTCGGCTATCTGCACTGGTATGGTGAGGATCCGGCTGTGGCTTATGTGGAGGATGTGCCTCGTCATGCGAAGTTCAAGCTTGGCGACTGGGTGGTTACCAGCGGTTTCTCATCCATCTTCCCCTCAGGGGTGTTGGTGGGAAAGATCGAACAGGCCTATAACTCGCGCGATGGTCTGTCGTATAAGCTGAAGGTACGTCTGAGTACCGACTTCAGCTGCTTGCGTGATGTGTGTGTGATTAGTGATAAGAGTATTGCGGAACGTGCTGCGTTGTTACAGGCTGCCCGCGACTCTATCAATGTGATAAACAGGGAATAGGAAGACGACAATGGAGACAGTCAATCGGATTACGATGTTTGTGGTGCTTCTGCTGGCACAGGTGCTGATTCTGAATCACATCCACTTGTTCCAGGTAGCCACGCCCTTGCTCTATGTCTATTTCGTGGTGACATTCCGTATGGACACACCGAAATGGGTGATCCTGACTTCCAGCTTCGGACTCGGCCTACTCGTTGACATCTTCGCCAGTACGCCAGGAATGGCAGCTGGCTGTATGACGCTGATAGCGATGCTCCAACCTTATCTGCTGCGGGCCCTGTCTCCGCGTGATGCAGGCGAGAACATGCCGTCTTCTGCCGCAGCGTTGGGCTTCGGAAAATATGCGTTCCTCTGTACCGTGCTGGTACTGCTTTATTGTCTTCTGTTCTTCGCCCTTGAGGCTTTCTCTTTCTTCGATTGGCAGATGTGGTGTCTGCGCGCCCTTAGTAGCGCCTTGCTGACGCTGGTGATGATCTTGGCTATTGAAAGTGTTCGTTCAAAGTGAGGAAGACTGAGTTTGAATACAGACATTATGTGATAGCAGGGGTGGCCGTACTGATTGTGGTCATCTATATCATCCGTCTGTTTACGCTCCAGATCACCAGTGCCGACTACAAGAAAAGTGCCGACTCCAATGCCTTCCTGAAGAAAATCGAATATCCCTCGCGTGGAAACATCTCTGATCGTCATGGTAAGCTGATGGTGTTTAATCAGCCTTCTTACGATATCATGGTGGTGATGAATGAGGCGCGTAATCGTCTCGACACGATGGAGTTCTGTCAGACCTTGGGTATCTCGAGGGAAGAGTTCGATGCACGAATGGCCACGATGAAGGACCGTAACAAGAACCCAGGTTATTCGCGTTACACCCAACAGCTCTTCATGAGTCAGCTCTCCGATCAGGACTTCAGTATCTTCCAGGAGAAGATGTTCCGCTTCCCAGGTTTCTATGCCCAGAAGCGAACGGTGCGCCAGTATCAGTATCCGATCGCTGCCCACGTGTTGGGTGATGTGGCAGAGGTGTCACCAGCCGATATTGAGGAGGATGACTACTATCAGCCTGGCGACTATATCGGCAAACTCGGCATCGAGCGTTATTACGAGAAAGAGCTGCGTGGTGTGAAGGGTATCCAGATCCTGTTGCGTGATGCCCACGGACGTATTCAGGGACGTTATCGCAATGGTGAACTCGACCAGCGTGCCCAACCTGGTAAGAACCTGACGCTGGGTATCGACCTCGACCTGCAACTCTTAGGTGAACGTCTGCTGGAAGGAAAGATCGGCAGCATCGTTGCCATCGAACCCTCAACGGGTGAGGTGCTCTGTATGGTGTCGTCGCCTGCTTACGATCCTCGTTTGATGGTGGGTCGTCAACGTTCTAAGAATCATCGTAAACTCAGTCTGGATGTGTGGAAACCCTTGCTGAACCGCAGTATCATGGGACAGTATCCGCCAGGTTCTACGTTTAAGACGACTCAGGGACTGACGTTCCTGACGGAAGGTGTCATCACGCCTACCACCCAATATCCCTGTTCTCGTGGTTTCGTGTTCAAGGGCCTGCGTGTGGGTTGTCACGGACATGGCGCCCCGTTGCCTTTAGTGCCAGCCCTGAGTACCTCGTGTAACGGTTTCTTCTGCTGGGGACTCTACCACATGATCAACACCAATATCTCGAAGTATGGCACCGTACAGAAGGCGATGGACACGTGGCGCGACTATATGGTGAGCATGGGCTTCGGCTATCGCTTGGGTATCGACCTGCCTGGTGAGAAGCGTGGTCTGATTCCGAATGCCAACTTCTATGATAAGGCCTATAAGGGTTCATGGAATGGTCTGACGATCATCTCTATCGCCATCGGACAGGGTGAGGTCAATGCCACACCGTTGCAGATTGCCAACCTGGGTGCCACGATAGCCAACAGGGGTTACTACTATGTGCCTCACGTAGTGAGAAAGGTGCAGGGCGAACCACTCGACACCGCGTTTACACGTCGTCACTATACAAAGGCCTCGCGTGAGGCTTACGACTATGTGGTGCAGGGCATGCGTTCTTCCGTGATGGGTGGTACGTGTCATGAACTCAACAGATACGACTTTATGGCCTGTGGTAAGACGGGTACAGCCCAGAACCGAGGTCATGACCACTCTGTGTTTATGGGTTTTGCGCCGATGGACAATCCTAAGATTGCCGTAGCGGTGTATGTAGAGAATGGCGGCTGGGGTGCTACCTATGGTGTACCTATCGGCGGCCTGATTATGGAACAATATCTCAAGGGTAAGCTTTCTGAAGCCTCTGAGGCGAAAGCTAAGAATATACAGGAGAGACGAATAGCGTATGGTTCAACAGACAGGTAAAGAGAAAGGCGTATTACGCTCATTAGACTGGTGGACGATTATCATCTACCTGGCCCTGCTCACATTCGGGTGGGTGAGTGTCTGTGGTGCCAGCTATTCCTATGGCGATACCGATATCTTCAGTCTCGACACGCGTTCCGGCATGCAGATCGTGTGGATCGGCACTTCGATAGTGCTGGGTTTTGTCCTGCTGATGCTCGACGACCGCTACTACGATATGTTTGCCTTTATCATCTTCGGCGTGATGCTGGTGCTGCTATTTGGTACCATCTTCAATCCGCATACGATCAAAGGCTCCCGATCGTGGCTTGTGTTAGGACCCTTGCGCCTGCAACCGGCTGAGTTTGCGAAGTTTGCCACAGCGTTGGCGCTGGCGAAGCTGATGAGTATCTATGGCTTTAACATCCAGAAGTGGAAGCATTTCGTGGGGGCTCTGGCTGTGGTCATCGTACCGATGCTCTTTATCGTGCTGCAGCGTGAGACGGGTTCAGCCTTGGTATATGTTGCCTTCTTCCTGATGTTCTATCGTGAGGGTATGCCTGGCAGTATCCTGTTCACAGGCGTGGCGATGGTCATCTACTTCGTGGTGGGTATCCGCTATGCCGATACGATGATAGCCTATACGCCTACGTCGGTGGGAAAATTCTCCGTGCTTTTACTGATCCAGCTCTTCTCGGCAGGTTTGGTACGCGTCTATTGCAACGATCATAAGGACTTCCTGCGGATTCTGTTGCCTTGTCTGGGGATCGCATTGGTGGCGATGCTTTTCACATTGTTCGTCATCCCGTTCGATGTGTTCTATATCGAGCTGTTGGTGTGCGTGCTGATGATGGGTTATCTCGTATGGCGTTCCATAGCCACGCGTATCCGCAATTACCTGTGGATCGCCTTGTTTGCACTGGGTTCTGTGATCTTCTTCAATCTGGCCGACTATGTGCTCAATAATGTGATGGAGCCTCACCAGCGGGTGCGTATCAACGTGCTGTTGGGTTTGGAAGAAGACCTGAAGGGGGCCGGCTATAATGTGCATCAGAGTGAGATTGCCATCGGCTCAGGTGGTCTGGAGGGTAAGGGTTTCTTGAATGGTACGCAGACGAAGCTGAAGTTCGTGCCTGAGCAGGATACCGACTTTATCTTCTGTACCGTCGGTGAGGAGGAAGGATTTGTGGGCTCTGCCAGTGTGTTGCTGTTGTTCTTGGCACTGATCCTAAGATTGATCTATCTGTCGGAACGACAACCTAACCGCTTCGGGCGGGTCTATGGCTATTGTGTGCTCAGTATCTTCCTCTTCCATGTCTTCATCAATGTGGGCATGGTGTTGGGACTGACACCTGTCATCGGCATCCCGTTGCCGTTCTTCAGCTATGGCGGTTCGTCGTTGTGGGGCTTCACGTTCCTGCTGTTCATCTTCCTGCGCATTGATGCCAGCAGGAATATGATACGCGCCTGACGCCCCCGTTTCTGCCTATTTCTTAGTCAGGATAAAGCCGATGTCGGAGATACCCGTCATCATCTCTCGTCGCATGTTGTGTGTGATGCAGATACGCAGTGAGTCACCCTTCTCCAACTGGATATCTGTGAGGGGGACCACATTCTGGAACCGGCTGATCCCATTGCCCCGCTCCTTACCCGTCTCGTCATAGAGCACACAGTTCTTGACGGTCTGAAGATGCTTTCCCTTGGGGTAGATATCTTGGGCTATCACCAGCGCTATCGACTGGAACGGGAAACTGATGTCCGTACGGATGCCGATATCTTCGTGATAGGTGCCAGCCTCCTTCACTGGGGGCACCTCGAAGAAGAGCGTATCGGGCTTATCCCAGCCTTCCTGAGGCACATGCTCGTAGTGGCTATACACCTTCTTGGGGTCGCAGCCCGTCATGACAGCTGCTACCGCAAGGATCAGGATGGTCAGGAGATGCTTATTCCGCATGGTTGTCGCCTTTGCCTTCTTTCTTCGGATTGTTAGGGCGGTTATTGCTCTTCTTTTTCTTTTTCTTCTTGGCACGGTCGAATCGGTTGATGTCGCCGGCAGCCAGATCCACATGATGCTTCACCTCCACCTTCTTCGTGCCGTCTTCCTGCAGCGATACGGGCTTCTCGCCTTGGCGGTTCATTTCGATGATCTCCCTGGCGCGCTCGGCAGTGATCGTCTCCAGATTAGCGGCGATGTTCTTATCGGTGGAGTAGGTCACGAGACCTGCCAGGATATCCGACTTGAACAGGTGGTAGTCGGCATCCTGTGTCTGCAGGATCACATCCCTGCCAGGCAGCCGCTTGCCAGCCTCAATGTAGTCATCCACCTCGTAGTTCAGACAGCACTTCAGTTTGGCACACATGCCAGCCAGCTTCTGGGGGTTGAGCGAGATGTCCTGGAAACGGGCGGCGTTGGTGCTCACGGTGGTGAAGTTCTTCATCCAGGTGGCACAGCAGAGTTCACGTCCACAGGGACCCGTACCGCCGATGCGTCCTGCCTCCTGACGGGCACCGATCTGCTTCATCTCGATGCGCACATGGAAGGCGGCAGCCAGATCCTTGATCAGCTGACGGAAATCCACACGCTCGTCGGCGATATAGTAGAAGATAGCCTTGTTACCGTCGCCCTGATACTCCACATCGCCGATCTTCATGTCGAGTCCGAGACCCTTGGCAATCTGGCGGCTCTCGATCATCGTGGCGTGCTCCCTGGCCTTTGCCTCACGGAACTTATCCATATCCGTTGGACGGGCAATGCGGTAGATGCGCTTGATGTCGTCGGCAGATTTCAGGTTGGCCTTCTTCACCTGGAGCTTCACCAGACGTCCGGTGAGCGTCACCACACCGATGTCGTGACCAGGACTTGCCTCCACAGCCACGATGTCGCCCTTCTTCAGGTCGAGGTTGTTCACATTGTGGTAATATCCCTTACGGGTATGCTTGAACTGCACTTCCACCAGGTCGGTTGTTTCCAGATTGCCAGGCACGTCAGCCAGCCAGTCGTAGGTATTCAACTGGCGGTCCTGTCTGCCTACAGCCTGATGGCATAAGCCTCGGTCACATCCCACCTTGATGGGCAATTCCTTGATTTTCTCAGTCATATATCTATTTTTGTAATAAAAGTACGATCATTTGTAAAGCGAAGTCGAAGAACACGATCCTGGCATTGGCATTCTGTCCGATGTCACGGATACAGAGATTCGCCATGTCGTTCATCTGCAGGATGTTCTTCTCGTTCACGAAACGGGCGAAGTTCCTGGCAAAGTCCTCCTCCTTCTGGGTCATATACACCAGTTCCTCGTTCTGGAAGTTATACATGAAGTTCTCACGCGTCATACGGAGGAAAAACGTGAGCCAGCGCTTCTGCTTCTCACGGCCCATCCCCGCCATCTGTTCACTCCACTTGCGCAGATCCTTGATCTTACGCTGATAGGCGAGTCGCATCAGCATGATATACATATCGAGGAAGAGTTCGTTCTCAGAACCCACCTGCAGTTCCTCCAGCGCCTTCAGCCAACTGCCGTTGGCCAGTCGGCTGATGCGTCGCGCCATCTCTGCGTCGATGCCTCTGCGACTCACGAGCGCCTCCTGGATATTCTCCTCTGCGAGGCGTTTCACGTCGATACGCTGCACGCGACTGCGGATGGTTTCTATCAGCTTGTCGGGCTCCTCGCACACCATGATAAACACGGTCTGCTGGGGCGGCTCCTCGATGAGTTTCAGCAGTTTGTTGGCACATTCGATGTTCATGCGCTCAGGCAACCAGATTACGCTGACCTTATAGCCGCCCTGACTCGACTTCAGCGAGAGCTTCCTCACCAGGTCGTCGCTCTCACCAGCCGTGATGATCGCCTGCTGGTTCTCACCACCCATCGCCTCCATCCAGTCCTCCATCGTGAAATAAGGGCTCTGCATCAGCAACTCGTGCCACTCTTTGGCGAAATCGTCGCTCACGGGCTTGTGGTCGCTACTCATCGAGGGCAGTTTGATGGTAGGGTAGGTAAAGTGCAGGTCAGGATGCTCCAGCTTCTCCAGCATCGCCTTCGCCGATGGTGTGCCGTTATCCAGCAGATAGGAGGCAAAGGCAGTGGCAAGGGCAAACATCCCACAGCCGTGCGGTCCGCAGAGCATCAGCGCATGAGGCAGGTGGTTCTCCTTCACCATCTGCATCAGCCGCTCCTTGGCTTCCTGCTGTCCGATCACCTCGTCAAAACTCATGCGCCTAATCTCTTCACGATTTCCACGACTGAATCCACGGCCGATACGGTATAGAAATGGATGTTCTGCACCCCGTGCTGATACAGCTCGCGACACTGCTCGGTGGTCCACTCGATACCCAACTGACGGGCATCCTCATCCGTCTTACACTTCACGATCTCACGCGCCAGAGGCTCCGGGATGTCGCAGTGGAAGGTCTTGGGCACCACCGTCAACTGACTCAGCTTCGCCATCGGCTTGATGCCTGGGATGATAGGGATGGTGATTCCCATCTTTCGCGCCTTCTCCACAAACTGGAAGTATTTCTCGTTGTCGAAGAACAGCTGGGTTACGGCATACTGCGCCCCCAGATCCTGCTTCTCCTTTAGATACTGCATGTCCATCTCCAGGTTGGGTGCCTCCTCGTGCTTCTCGGGATAACACGCCACGCCGTAGTCGAACGCCCTGCCTGGCCGCTTGATGGGCGTGCCGTCGGCAAAGAACCCCTCGTTGAAGCGCTTCACCTGCCTGATCAGGTCGGTGGTATGCGCATGTCCGCCAGGCGTGGGCACGAAGCGGCTGTCCTCCTTCGCCTTGTCGCCACGCAGCAGCAACAGGTCGCTGATGCCCAGGAACTGCAGGTCGAGCAGTTCATACTCGATGTCCTCGATGGTACAGCCGCTGCAGATCACGTGGGGCTGCACGGGGATGTTATACCGCTGCTGGATGGCGGCGGCAATGGCCACCGTACCAGGGCGACGGCGGATGCGCTGACGCTCAAACTGCCCGTTCTCCAGTTCCTTATACACAAACTCCGAATGGTGGGTCGTGATATTGATGTAGGCAGGGTCGAATTCGCGCAGTTTGTCGATGTCGGCAAACAACTTGTCGGTGCCTGTACCCTTCAGTGGGGGAAGCACCTCGAAAGAGAACCGTCTTTCGTTCTTATCTTGATGGATAAATTCCGTTACACTCATAATTGGCTGCAAAAATACAAAAAATCCGTGTAAATCGCGTAATTCGTGCCAAAAAATTACTAACTTTGCGGCGAAATTATGAGTATAAAGCAATTTTTGAAAGACTGGACGCTGCCCGTAGCCATCGCCACGGGAACGGTTGTTTATCTTATATTCTACTGGGTGCCGCAGTTGGAACCCGCCAGCAACTTCTTCGGACCAATCATCGACACGATCTTTCCGATGATGGTGTTCTGTACGCTTTTTTCAACCTTCTGCCGCGTCGATTTCCATCAGATGCGCCCCCACCGTTGGCAGTTCGGCGTGCTGCTGGCTCAGGTGCTCCTCGTAGCGCTCAATGTGTGGATCATCTTCTGTGTCGAGGGCAATCTCTGGCAGAAGATCCTCTGGGAGAGTGTGCTCACCTGTATCATTGGCCCTGCAGCGACGGCAGCCCCTGTGGTAACCGCAAAGATAGGCGGAAACATCAATACGATGACGGCCTTCGTCGTGCTCTCATCCTTTGCCTCGGCGCTGATGATCCCCGCCGTGTTCCCCTTGCTCGAACGAGGGGCAGGGCTCAACTTCTGGACGGCCTTCCTCATCATCCTCGAGAAACTGGCCATCGTGCTGATCGCCCCCTTGGCTTTGGGTTGGTTCATGCAGCATTATGCCAAGCGATTGTGTGAAAAAATCGTATCCATTCCCGACCTCTCGTTCTACCTCTGGGCAGCGCAGCTCAGTGTCACCTCGGGCGTCACCGTGCGCAATATCGTCCACAGCGAGGCAGGCCTCTCCCTGCTGGCTATGATCGCCATCCTCAGCCTGGTGCTCTGTTTCGTGCTCTTCCTCGTGGGGCGCAGCGTGGGCCGTCACCTGGGCGATGAGATCAATTCCGGCCAGGCCTCCTTCCAGAAGAATACCGCCCTCTCCATCTGGGTGGCCTACACTTACCTGAACCCGATGGCGTCCGTCGGTGCAGGCTGTTATGTGCTCTGGCAGAACATCATCAATTCCTTAGAACTATGGGAGTATAGAAAGAAACATCAATAACATGCGCGTGAGTTGCGACAGATTTGGGGCCAATTTCCCTGTTATGTCGCAAAAAGGATAGGGTGTCGCAACAAGTAAGAAGAAAAAACAGAAAAAAGTTTGGCGTGCGCGTATAATTGTCGTATCTTTGCAATGTCAATCAGACAAAACAACGTCTTGACAACGAGAAAATAAACATAGTATTAATTAATCAAACTTTAGGTGTTATGAGCAAGAAAAGTGTAATTATTCTGGGTTCAGTGGTTGTAGTTTGTGGCCTGTTCAGCTCTCTCTTTGTTGACTGGCCTGTAGATTTTAGCTCTGCCAGCGGCGATATCGCCAAGGCTACTCGATTCTCTCGTGAGCAGGCTTCAGAGAAGCTTACTAATATGGAAGAACTGCTTCAGACCGACTCGGCCTTCAAGAAGACTATTGTGGTATCCCAGGTGGTGATGCAGACCCGCGCCGCTCAGTTCGGTACGCTGGTTGACATGTCCAACGAGGTAGCCGGCAACATCCCCGCCTTTGCTGAGGTACTGAAGGAGATGAACGCATCCCGTGAGATGGTGAACAATGTCAGCACATCGCTGGCAGAGTCAGGTGAGAAGCTGAATGCCGCTTTGGACGGTGAGGAGAGCCCCGAACTGGCACAATCCACCATCAACGCCTCACTGGCTTACACCACCCTGCAGAAGCAGAACAAGCTGGCCACCCGTTTCATCGAGACCACCGACAAGTATCTGGAGACAGCCAAGGCTGATGATCAGCTGAAGTTCGTCCGCGACCAGTGGTTGGAGTATCAGCAGATGACAGCTGCCCTTGAGGGTGACCAGGCAAGTGCTGAGGCTTTGGCAAAGAAGGGTAACCTGCTCAGTGGCGAAAAGGCCCTTGCTGCAGTTAGTAAATGCGACCTTAACGCTAAGATGACTGTGCTGCAAAGTTGCGAGTTGGCTCTGAGCATGAATGTTCCCTCTGGTCTGGCTAGCGCTATTAATCCGGAAGCACTCGGTAGTGTCGTTTCAGCCATCCGTAGTGCTGCGGAAGTTACGATGGTGAATATGACAGCTGAGGGGGCCCTGCAGAGCAATCAGGTTGAGAAGATCTTCAACAATGCCCTCGATGAGGCCATGAAGAACACTTCAGCCGACGCCATTGCCAGCATTCAGAAGCTCGGCTTGGACAATGCCCAGAAGATGGCTAATGTTCAGACGATGGCTAATGCCCAGAAGATGGCTAGTACCCAGACGATGGCTAATGCCCAGAAGGAAGTCCTTGGCCTGAATAAGGGCGGCGGTCCGGTAGTCTTCAGTTCAGCAGTTCAGATGGTTGGTAGCAACAGCAAAGTTATGGAGGCTTACAGCACTGTAGTAGGTAATGTCGCAAGTAGTCTTTCGCAGAGTCAGGTCCAGAATCTGGGTCTCGTAGGTGCTCAAAGCATCGGCAGTTCGATTAAGGAGACAGCCTTGGGCAACAAACCTACATTGGGCGCGCGTATTCCCTGGTAATCATTAAGATCATGATGATTGGCTCGCACAGCAGCTCCAATCCTAACACCGAGAGGCACCTGGAACCATCCAGATGCCTCTCTTTTTGTCAGTATCCCATACAGGACGTGGCGCCCAGTGCAGTCAGGATTGCCGATGCAATCGAAATGATAATCTGCACAATAAACTTAGCAGTTTCCTTTTTCGTCATAGCTTCAGAATTTTAATGTTTCGCTCGAGCTCTGCTCGCTTTTACAAAGCTTTAGCGACAAAAAGAATGTTTCATGTTAAGCGTTGGGGCCGAAGCCCCAAGCGCTCTAATTTTTGTCGAGATCATCGCCTCCGTCACCGCCGCCAGTGTTTCCACCAGTATTGCCACCGTTGGTGTTACCACTCTCTGAACCGCTGCCTGAGCCGCTGTTGGTGTTTCCACCGTTCTCGTTCTCATTATCCTCGATGTCGCCTGAGTCACCTGAGGTCACGCGCTTCAGCACGTTGCCATCCTCGTCGAGACAGGTGATCTGGATAGAGGTGTTCTTCAGCTCGTCCTTCACATCCACATTCGGGGTGAAGATGATGCGGCGTACGCTGATCAGGTTCGCCTTCACATCCTCCAGCTTCTCAACAGCCTTCGAACGCACGCCGAAGCGCATGGTGCCAAGTCCGGGCAGGGGGATGGAGTGACCTTCGGTCGCCCAGGTGCGGATCACCTCTCCGGCAGCATCCCAAGCCGCCTTGATCACACCAGCGGAGATGCCGCTGTGGGTAGCCGCCTCCTGAAACACCTTCTTCTCGGCGATGGGCACGTAGAGGTCGGGTCGCATCACGAACTTCTTACCGGGGTTCTTACCAAGTTTCACTTCACGCAGTTGTGCAATTACTTTAATAGCCATAATTCAATCTAGTTTAGTTTTGTTGTTGTTAAAAAATTTGTTAGTTCTCTCGTTGTCGCCTGATTGAGCCGCTTTTGACTACCTTTAAAGGAAAATTTTGCTACCATTAATGCGCGCAATTTCTAGATTTAATGCTCGCAATTTTTATCCTTAATAGGCGGTGTCTCCACCTCTCTCATTTGACACTGCAAAGGTACTAAAATTTCTTCAATTATGCAAGCCTTTTTTCATTTTCCCCTCAAATGTTAAAAATGGAGTATGGGGGCAGAAGCATCCCATAACATAACACCATAACATGAGCGATTTTCAATGTGCGCCATATCAGCCCTAAATAGATACTATAAATTATATATTATATATATATTATAATATATATATAATATATAATTAAATAACAAGACAAATCCCATCTCTCCTGCTCTCCCCTCCACCTGCCAACCTTCCCAATATGCATAACAAAAACACTTCATGTTATGGTGTTATGTTATGCTTTGCGGTCGAAAAATTATCAAACCTATGCATTGTTTTTGCATAGGTTTTTTGTATCTTTGCAGCGGACTAATTCAAAAAGTTATGGCAAAGAACCTATTAAACAAGTACGTCTGGCTGGTGGAAACCATCTATAAGGCCAAGAAGATTTCTTTTGAGGAAATCAATCGTCGTTGGCTCGATAATGATATGAGTGAGGGCGAATCGTTGAAAATTCGGACTTTCCATAAATGGCGTATTGCCATCGAAGGAATGTTTGGACTCATCATTGAAAATGAGAATAGTGGTCAATATCGCTACTATATCCAGAATTCAGAAGAACTAAAAAGTGGCTCTATGCGCAGCTGGCTCTTCAATACGCTGACTGTTAGCAACCTGATGATGGATAGTGTTAGCATCAAGGATAAGGTATTGTTTGAGGAAATACCTGATGGCGAGCAATATCTACCTGTTATTCTTGAATCCTTAAAGAAGAACCTTGTGCTTGGAATGACTTATCAGAGCTATTCGCGCGATGAGGCCAACACCTTTGAGGTAGAGCCCTATTGCCTTAAAGCTTTCAAACAGCGTTGGTATTTGGTGGCTCATAGTCCGTACCTTAATAAGATTATGATTTATGCTTTAGATCGTGTTAAATGGTTGGGATTAACCGAAAAGAGTTTTAAATACCCCAAGAACTTCTATCCCGAAGAATTCTTTGATGATTGTTTTGGCATCATTGCAGACCAGAAAGTCAAGGTAGAAACTGTCAAACTCAAGGTGTCAGCAGGTCAGGCTAATTATCTTCGTAGCCTAACCCTCCATCAGACACAAAAGGAGATTGAAAGGACTGATGAATATAGCATCTTTACCGTCAGACTTCGCCCCACTTTCGATTTCCGTCAGGAAGTTCTTTCGCAAGGCAATGATATCGAAGTGATGGAGCCCAAATGGTTCCGTGATGAGGTGGCAGAAATCTCAAAACACATGTGGGATAAATACAAGGAGGGCTGAATATGCGAGACTTTGCAGCAATAGATTTTGAGACTGCCAACAACGAGCGTACCAGTGTCTGCTCCGTTGGTGTGGTTATCGTCAGAAATGGCGAGATTGTTGATTCCTTCTACTCTCTCATCCAACCTGAGCCCAATTATTATAATTATTGGTGTTCCCAGGTGCATGGTCTCACACGTCAGGACACAGAGGATGCCCCCATCTTCCCTGAAGTCTGGAAACAGATAGAGCCACTGATCGAGGGGCTTCCCCTCGTAGCCCATAACAAGGCCTTCGATGAGAGTTGCCTGAAGGCTGTCTTCCGCACATACCAGATGGACTATCCTGATTATCCGTTCTACTGCACATGTATCGCCTCTCGCAAAGCATTCCCAGAGGCAGAGAACCACCAACTGCATACCATCTCTGAGCTATGTGGTTATCATCTCGAAAACCACCATCATGCCCTCGCTGACGCAGAAGCCTGCGCCTGGATAGCAAGAGAGATATTGTAATATTCAACTTTCCTTTGAGTTTCTTATAAGGTGTGCCCCAAAACGGCGCACCTTTCTCGTATCTTTGCATCAAAAAACATATTGATTATGAAGTACAGAGAAAAAGAGAAGCAGAAAGCCGTTAAGGTGAAAGGCCAGAAACGGCGTGTGGTGGAGCAGCCAGAGTAGAAAACGAAGTACACTGATGAGGAGATTGCCCAGATGACAGATTATGACTATGGCTATTTGCTAGATATGATGTATTATAAGTTTGAACGCATGGTGGCCTTCTTCAATAGCAAGCATACTCATATTGCTGGTGCAAAGAAGGTAGCCAAGCAGATAGAAGTGGCTATGCGCTTGATAAAGATTATCCAGGGAAGATCATATATCGATGATTATGACGAGTTGGAGAAGATTGTCAACCAACGTAACAGGAAACGGTTTAGTCATTATTATGACCCATATTCTCTCCGTCAAGAAAAAGCTTGGCATGTATTTTTCCTCTATTTGGAACATCGAATGAGAAATTGGTGGGATTAACTTATAAGAATATTATTATGAAAGTATTAGAATTATTTAGAAAGTATGATTTCGAGAGCGTGCTTCCGCATCTCGATCATCTATTTGTAGTTAACAGCAGGCATCATCTCTCTGATGCAAGTATTGAAGTTTTCCGTGGTATTTACAACCATTGGGCTCAGGAGTGCGAACCAAAGCCCACCAGTCTATACATCGAGTTGGCTTCCAGATGGGAGATGACAAATTCTTTAATTGACTGGAATTGTTCTGTCAATGACGAAAAAGGGCTTTTGCATTCTGCAGCAGAACATAAAGATAAGATTGAGGTCTTGAGTATGGAAGTGAACGTTAGAGACGATGTAGAAATCAGCGAAGTGGAGCTGGCTGCTGGTCTATTCTGGGAAATGACTTACAGAGAACCTAAAAATATTGTTAATTAAACCTCTGTTTCAAAATAAAGTTGTATCTTTGTTGCACCTAAAATATAAATAAGACTTATGGTTAACGGATTTAAGGTTATAACCCTCTGTGGCAGTACTCGCTTCAAAGATGAATTCCTGGAAGCGCAGAAGCGCCTGACCCTCGAAGGAAAGGTTGTTGTTACAGTTGGTCTGTTTGGACATTCTGGTGATGATGTGGTATGGACAGAGGGCGTGAAAGATATGTTGGATCGTCAGCATCTGGCGAAGATTGATTTGGCAGACGAAATCTTTGTCATCAACGTTGGGGGTTATATTGGTGATAGCACAAGACGCGAAATCGCCTATGCAGAGTTCAAAGGCAAGACAATAGCATATCTCGAAGAATGCAGAAAAGCAAGCATCTACGATAATTCAATTGCTATTGGAGAACTTCACGATTCTGGTAAACTATCTGATGAAGACTGGGAAAAGGCCAGTCACTTTTTTGCCGAAAAGCGTGAAGCACTCGTTGCAGATTATAACGCATGCAAAGGTCCCTGGCCATATCAGTGGAATGATGCAGATGTCGTAGTATGTGGTATATTACAACGATTTGGTTTGGTCTCTTGTGATTTCTACGACCTAAAATATATCTATGAGGCTAATCGTATATACGAAATTCGTATTAAAGGAAAGGGTACAAATGAAGAAGAACAAGTCCAAAGCATAATAGATATCATCCGTAATGATTATATGGATCTACTGCAATCATCAAAGAAATTGGCAGTAACCATTATTGATTCCAATCGGGGGGCACATTTTAACAAAATCGCTGATTGTTTATCTGGTATGGATGTTATATGGCACGAATGGGGAGCTACTGCGGATGAAAAAAATATAGCATTATCAATAGTTGCAATTATGGATACAAACCTACAGTTTAAACTTAGAGAATGGTCAAAATGGACCTTAGAATCTTATTTAAGTGAGGTAAAACGCGTGGGCGAGGATGTCGCCAGATCTTTTTACAATCAATCGGATTTATCTCGAGTGAAAGATTGCGAATTGATGATAATTGGAATTAATCCTGGTGCGGGTTGTCCTTTTTCACAATGGGGACTGAAAGATCGCGCTTTAAGTAATTCTGATTTCTTATATTGGGGTAACCCATGTTTTCAAGGTCTGAGTAATAAGGAGATTATTTACGAAATGTCCCAAAAATATGATAAAGACAAAAAGAGATATGGATGGGATCTATGGCATAAAATACATAAAATGCTTGGTTATGCAGGAAAAGGAGAACTAATAGAAAAACCAGACAAGTTTGTTCTTACTAATATGATATTCTTTGGAACGGCTGATCAAGGGCAGATTCCGAAAGAGATAGATAAAGAATATTGTGCAAAGCAAACTCTTGAGTTAATAGATATTCTTAAACCCAAAGTTGTTCTTTTACTTGGTGATCAATGCAGGGATCTTTTCAATAAAATGGGTGAAGCGCCTAAACTAGAAGAAATTGTACCCCAAAGTATATCATATTGCTATTATAAAGAAAAATATCATATTTTATCTATTAAGCATACTGCATTCCGATACTCATCTTATGAAATGAAAATAATAGGAAATACTATTAGCTATGCGATAGATAATCATTCAAAAAGATTAGAAAAGACTTTGTTGTATCAATTCATTTGCAAAGAAGCTAATGGACGCGCTTGGTTTTTAAAAGCAATGATAAACAATAATAGATCATATCAAAACATTTATAATGAAAAGACGGTTTATCATGAGTTCTATACAAGACAAAAGGATGGGAAATGGATTAGTAGTAATGATAGAATTGTTATTGATCTGACACCAGAAGAAGACAGGAAACAATATGTGGTACTTCTATTTACAAGGCAGAATAATGAAGAAAAGACAAAAAAACTAATAAGTGGTATTTGGCCAAATGAAGAATTCCATCCATGGGAACAAAACAAATCGCGCCATGTACACGAAGTGATTTCTTTCGAAGAAAGCAATGAGGAGATTAAGCACAAAATGGAGAGAGTACTGCATGAAGTAAGAGCATATCGTGACAGAGAATACTCTATAAATCAATAAAAAGCTAGAAGTATATGGCACAAATTATTCAGCGCGGAAACGAGTTACTCCGTATCAACACTCAAAAGAACACCATTGAAAGTTCAAAAGATGGTGGGCGTAGTTGGCACAATCGATTTACTAGTGGTTTAGCAGGTTACTTTAATGACCTGTTCGACAATGGTACAGAAATCCTTGCATGTACTTCTAAAGGTATTTTCTCTTCTAAGGACGAAGGGCATAGCTGGCATAGTCGCTGCACAAATAGTGCTTTTGGTGAATTTAGACAATTAGCATCTGATGGCCAAGTCCTCTTAGCAACAACATCAAAGGGCCTCTTTTGTTCGAAAGACGGAGGTCATAGTTGGCATCGTAGATAAATAACCTACATATTTTTAAAAGAGGAAACCTCTGCCCTAAAACGGCAGGGGTTTCTTTTATCTTTGCACTGTGAACAAAAAAAGATAAAAGAACGGATTATGACATTTAAAGAATTATTGAACAGCGTTACTTTTGAGGAGGTGGTGCCCTGCCTTTTGCAGATGCATCCGGATGCAGAAGGTAATTTGAAATGGTATAAGATTCATTTCGACATGCTGCGTCAGATGACACCCAAGTACGATGACGATGCAAATAGTGATGTATGTAATATCACCACGAGAGAAATGGAGGGGGGAGGATTTCGTCTCAATGCATACCCAATGGAGGGTGATTATTGGGAGCACTCGTTGACTAAGGAAATCACTCTCGCTCCTGATGTAAAGGCAACTAATGCAGAGATAGCAGCTTGTTGTATTTGGCATACATCTTTTTATGGATTTGTGGATAAGCAGGCACAGGAATATTTAAGGTTTGATGAAGATTTAGAGATCGAAGACAGGTGGAGTGACTCCAAATATTATAAGGTAAAGACAAAGAGGTATTTCACCATCATTCGTAGGAATGGTGGTCACGTCCCCACTATAAAAGAGTTAGCGCGATTAAAGAAGAAGGAATTGATCAGACGATCCAAAGAAGATTTCTGGTATATCAGCAGGAGGATGAACAAGATTAAAAAGAAGAGGATGTTTCGTAGAGAGTTTAGAGGCTTTTACTATGAGCGTATGGCAGCTATCAGCAAGTTCATCGTTCAGGCAATTCCGGCATTGAGTGACGAAAGAAACAATATGAGTATTGAGCAATTGTGTGGCTTGTTTCAGTCAGACTTGTTCAGTCCAGAAACTATCACATCGTATGCTGATGAGAATTCGAATGGAGCCAAGTATTTTTGTGAGTTGCTGGAGATGGAAGATGTCAATACCAGATTAGACAGGATGGTAGTGGTTCTTACAACTGGCGAATATCACAAAGAACTGACTGAAGACGAACAACGTTTATGTAAGCTCCTTATTGGTAATTGCAAATCCAGCAACATCCTCATAGCTACAGATCCCTCATTGGGTAGACAAATGCGCATCGATTATGCTACATTCAATTCAAAAAGTCCACTAATAAAATAAAGATTATGGCAAACTATTTCATTCATCTTCTGGATCATAACCAGCATTTTATAAACGACGCATTTGAGCGAATTAAGGACATTGTTAATAGCGCAATTATAAACGGGAAGTTGGATCATGACCATCTTGAAGAACTAACATATAGCAGAGCATATCAGGTATATGGGAAACCTTTGCCATCGGAAGTTGATGAAAGACTTCGCGATGAGCTATACATCATTAAGACAAAAGGCTTCTCAAAATACTTCATGATATCACATGATATCATTAATATAATGAGAAATGATTATGGTATTATTGTTGGACCAGGTTTTAGTACAAGCGTTTGTAGTTTGGTGGCATATTGCTTGGATATCACAAAGATAGATCCTCTGAAATATAGCTTGTTGTTTGAGCGTTTTATTAATCCCCAATATAGTAGATTTCCAAGTTTTTGTGTCTTCTATAGTGATGGTGGTCATATAATAAAAAGAGTTTCCAAATGGGGGTGGGCTGTAGAAGATTCAGAACAAGAAATCATAAATTTCCGAGATTTAAATGTACTTATAGAATTAAAGAGCGCCTTATTAATGATAAAACAACATTATGGAATAGAAATCAATCTGGATGAAATACCTATAAACGACGAAAAGACCTTCGAACTCTTTCAAAAAGGAAAGACTATAGGTGTTCATGAGTTTGATTCATCAGTTATACAGAAAAATCTCCGTAAATTGCATCCAACTGCATTTGAAGAACTTGTTGCACTATATGTCCTTAATATACCTGGTCTAGAAAGGTTCCTGCCTTCGTACATTTCTAGGAAGAAGGGGCATGAGGAAATCATATATGACATTCCTTGTATGGAGAGATATCTGAAAGAAACTTGTGGCGTTATAATCTATCAGGAACAGTTCATGAACCTCTCTCGTCAACTTGCTGGTTTTACTAAGGTAGATAGCGACATTCTTCGTAAAGCATTGGGTAAAAAGAAACGAGAAGTTCTTGACGAGATGAAACTTAAGTTCATGGATGGAGGCAAGAAGAATGGGCATAATCCAAAGAAACTACTGAAAATATGGACAGATTGGGAAACTAAATATGGAAGCTATGCTTATATGAAATCTCATGCAGTAAGCTGTACTTGGCTGGCCTATCAGACGGCTTATCTTAAAGCACATTATCCTGTCGAATACATGTCAGCTCTTCTAATTTGTCGCAAAAATGACAAGAATGAGATTAGAAAACTGAATAAAGAATGTGAGCGCATGGGAATTCAGCCAATATAAGAATTAATGCAACCTCTGCCCCAAAACGGCAGAGGTTTCTTGTATCTTTGCATTGTGATTAATAAGATATAATATGAAAAGGAAAAAGAAAGATGACTCTACAGAGAATTGGAGTTACAAGAATGACTATCCAATAGAGGAAGTCTGGGGCACTTACCACTTTATTGCGAGGGATATTGTACCTCGGTTGAAGGCATTCAAGGCACTCGACAAGCATGGATATGCCCCAGGTTTCAAGGATATTGCTGATTGGAACAAGGCTATTCAGAAGATGATTGATGCTTTTGAATTGGTAGAACCCAATAAAGTGGTATATAGTGATGACTATCCTATCATCCATGAGGGACTGGATTTGTTTCGTAAGTTTTTTCTTAATTTATGGGATTAACCTATCTAGTTATATGGACAATAATGTAGATGCAATAGAGAGGGAGATCATTCTAAGATATAATGATTATCGCTATAACAATTCTGATAATGATGTACTTTTATCCCTACGAAAAGACATCATCAACAAACAGGTTCTGGCAAACCAGAAAGCTCTTTTACCTGATATTATCGCCTTCAATGATGCATTGCGAGAGGCGCTTCGTGATATGTACAATCGAGCTCATTGTATATGGGATAAGATGATAGGTATCATAGATGAGGGTGATGGTGAAGAGATGGAACTCACTGCCAAGTGTTATCTCGATGTGGACTATCCGGCTTTAAATCCTATACAGGGTGAAGAAAGACAGGATTTATGGTATGCACTTTGTGATGAAGATCTAAATCCTATGTACGCTGATGGCATATCTGTTTTGACTCTCACTTTTCCAAGAGATGAGGGCTATACATTTGATTCATTCATAGGAATGGATTGCCCTCCTCCAAATTGGAATGAAGGACTTGACCCTGAACTGACGAAAGACTTGCACCTCATCAGCCAGTTCCATAATCTCTTTCAGCACATGCTGTTTGCTATTACTGATTTTATCTATGTAAGGAAGTTCAGAACGGAAATAATTGTTGAGATAACGAAATAACCTCCTACCCCATTCTGAAAAGGGGTCAAGGGGTCAAAGTGTCAAAACATCTTATTCCTCATTTCTATCACAATCGTATTTTTCTAAGTAGAGAAAGTCGTATTCGGCGGTGGCGATGCGGGCGTAGTAGGCCTGCTCGGGGTGGCCGAGGTGGTGCCAGAGGGTGTCGATGCGGCGGCCGAGGATGGTGGCGTCTTCTTCGGAGATGACGTCGGAGAGGGTGACGACATCGGTATTGAAGTGGACGCAACGCCAGTCGTCGTAGTCTTTATGGCAGATGGCTCGGAGGCCCAGATACCATACTTTCATGGCCCAGAGGAAATGGCCGGTCTCGGCACAGAGATCACCCAGGCGCTGTGCCTTCTGTCGCTTGCGGCGACAGCTCTCTGCACAACGGATGGGGTGGATTTCACGGTTCACCATCTGGCGGAGCAGACGGGCTTCAAGATGGGTAACCACACCAGTGGGTGTGCTGCTGCACACCCTGTATGGAATACGTTTTCTGTTCATTGTTGTCTAGAAGAACGCCGTCAGGCGGTGAAGCCCGTCACGACGTGGCGACGGGGCTTCAGCCCAATGGCTTTAGGATTGAACTTACAGAAGGCTTTCTCCACATCCTCTGCCTCGATGTGCTGCAGATCGAGGGAGCCGACGGTAAAGATGCGATCGGCCATAGCGGGGATGATGCCATTGCGCACGAACTGCTCGATCCAGCGGGCATTGCCGAAGTTGGGCATCTTCTGGCTGAGCGTGAGGTTGATGGCGCGTTGCATCTCGGCATCGGCCTCGGGGGTGAGGATATACTCATCGCGCTCCAGCAGTCGGCGTGCGATCTGCATGAGCTGATCGGCTGAATAATCCTGGAACTGATAGCGGAAGGGGAATCGGCCCGAGAGGCCGGGGTTGCTGGCGAGCATGGCTTCCATCTCGCGCTCGTAGCCTGCAAAGACAATGAGCATGTCGGGATTGGGCTGGGTAAGCACGGTGAGGAGCGAATCGAGCACGCGCCGGCCGAAGTCCTTCTTATCGTCGGCACAGGTGACGAGGGTGTAAGCCTCATCGATGAAGAGCACATTGCCCTTGGCCTCCTCGAGTATCACCTTCATGTTCTCCTCGGTCTGACCGATGTACTGGCCCACAAGGCGGGTTCGGTCGACGGCGATGACCTCGCCACAGGAGAGGAGTCCCATGGAGTGGTAGAGACGGCCGAGGCGTCGGGCAACGGTGGTCTTACCCGTACCGGGATTGCCGGTGAAGATGGAGTGGAACACCATATCGCCACTGGTGTGGAGGCCCCGACGGCGTCGCTCCTGGAGGAGTCGGGCCTGATGGGACATGGTCATGATACCTTGCTTCACGGCCTCGAGACCGATCATCTCGTTGAGCTCGCGCATGGCATCGTCGAAGGCGGAGGAGCCGCTGGTGAGCTTCTCGAAGGGCACATCCTCTTCCTGCATCTGGGGCGCGGAGAACTTGAACATCGAGTCCATGGAGCGCTGAAGGAAACGGGGGCGGATCTGCTCGACCACGAAGCGATGGACATCGGCGAGGGTCCAGCCAGAGAGGACGCCCTGCTTGAAGCCGTAGAGCACGGCGCGCGAGAGGCGGTTTTTCACCAAGACATCGGGGAGCATGTTCTCGCGGGCGATGTCGTCATAGAAGGCCTGCACCAGCTCGAAGGCAGTGTAAGGCTGTTGCTCCACGTAGCTATCGGCGAAGAAAAGCTGGCGGAGCGAGGGGTAGATGTTCAACAGCTCGTCGATCTCCTGGCGTGTGCCACAGAGCCAGAAGGGCAAGGAGCCGTCGGCATCGCGAACCTTCTCGATGATGCGTCGCATCATCACCTTGCCGTTAGAGCCCGCAAGCTCCTTCAGATTGGTGAGGCAGAGCATCTGGATGTCGGTATCGGCCATGAGCTCGTTGAGGGGCTCGTAGGGATTGTTGAGCGCCAGATTGAAGAGCGAGGCGGCATCGACCACCTTGGGCTTGAGGTCGATGGTCATGAGGCGCTGGAAACGCTGCAAGGCGTACTTGTCGATGTCGTCATTGCGGGTGCAGATAAGGAGATTCTGCGAGGTGTTGAACTCGAGGTACTCGTTCTCCTTGAGCAACTCATTGTACACCATGAGCCGGCGTATCTGCATGGCGCGCATGCGGAACTGGGCCATACCCGGCATGTGGGCGATGCGCTTCCAATCGTCGTCGCGATCCTGAAGGCAGTTGGTGAGCACCTCCTCGATGCCTCCCGACTGACAAAGACGGGGCTCGCCCATGGTGGCATGCAAGTCCTCATCGAGGCTAAACTCGACTTGGATGGTAGCAATGCTCTTGGCGTCGTCGATGAGCAGGATGTATCGGCCTGGCACCCAGATTTGATAGCCCCGCATGGGGATGGTGACTGAACGGCTGTGATCACGTTTCTCACCGGCATCTTCGTCGGAGCAACACATGGGGTAATAGGTGTCGTTGTAGACAAAACAGCGGAAGCGGTGGTTGCGGAGGTACGCCTTGCGGCGAGGATGGAGGGTTACCAGAACGGGGGCATCCCAGAGACAATCCATGCCGTAGAGCTGGTCGACCTCGAAGGTGACGCGTGCGACATCGGTAAAGAAGTGGTTTTCACTGCCATCGGGGTTCAACTTGGCATTAGCCACGCGGGCGTTCATCTCCTTGGGGAAAGGAAGTGACACGTCCGACGGGGGATTATCAAGGTCAGAGTCAAGGTCATCATCATCGTCCGGGATCCATACTGTGTCATCATCGTCGTCGTCAATGTTGAAATTGTCGATGAAATCCCGGATTGACTTTTCGAATTCGTCGTCTTCATGATTCTTCTTTGCCATAAAATCAAAGATAAATAATAGGATGATTGTATAATGTGTTGATTCAAGTCCCTTGAAAAAGGGCGCAAGAGGTATTTGGACACAGGCCGAAGGAGGGCCAATGTCCAGTAAGGTTCACAGAGTATTACTCGAAAACTCTATCACAAAACCGATTGGTTGTAGCAAAATGTCAAAGAGCAAGCGATCCCGCCAGCCTTTTACGGCCGGTGCAAAAAGTTACCGAGTTTTGTGATACGTGTTTATTTGATGGTCATATAATTGTTTTGATTTGCGCTGCAAAGATAAGAAAAAATCCCGATTCGCTCCAAGAGAAAATCGGGAATTCTATAAAGGGAATAACATTTTTAACACATTCCTCGCGCGAATTATTATATAGGTACGCGCGACGATCGAGGCCTGCAAAGGCCTGATGACGAAGAAAAGAGATAACAACGTCGTTCAAGTCGTAGTCGCCCCTACTCGATCGGCAGTTGGATGACGAAGCGGCAGCCGGCACGATAAGAGGGATCGAGAAGGAGGCTGCCCCCGAGGTTGTGGATGTGGCGGCTGGCGAGGGCCAGGCCGAGACCAAGTCCTTCGGAGAGGTCGTTGACCTTGGTGAACATCTGGAAGAGGCGGTCGGCATCCTCACGGGGAATGCCAGGACCTGTGTCCTCGACGGTAATGCGGACATTGTCGTGGGCCATGGCTATGCGCATGACGATGTTCTGGCCATCGGAATACTTGGCGGCGTTGTGGAGCAACTCACAGATGCTACGTACAAGGTAGCCGCGATTGGTATGGATATGGAAATCGTCGGGCATATCGGTACCATAGTAGAAGGCCATGCCCGGGTAATGCTTCAGTACCATCTCGAAACACTCACGTGCCAGATCGTTGCAGAACACTTTTTCATCCCTGTTGGCATAGAGTTCCTCGGTGGTGCCTCGGGCGGAGCTGTCGAAGAGCATGAGCACCATACGCTGGAGCACGAGGGCATTATGGCGCATCATATCGGTGATGCCCTTCGTCTCTTCCTCGGGCAGATAGTACTTACCCTCCTTCAGCACCTGAGCGAAGCCCATGATGATGTTGAGGGGCGTACGTATCTGATGGGACACATTCTGGATGAAGAGCGACTTCTGACGGTTGGCCTCCTTGGCCAGTTCGCTGGCACGGGCCAGTTCCTCGTTACGACGAGTGCCCTCATCGTTCATCTGCTGGATCTCGCCCACATGACTATTGAGCGACTCTTGCATAGTGGCAAAACTATTGCGCAGATGGCCCACGACATCCTCATAATGGGTGCGCGTGATCTGCTCGTCGTAATGACCCTCGGTAATACGCTGCAACTTGAGGGTGAGCTTGTTGAGCGGACGGACCACCTGAGCCACAGCCACACTACTGAAGACAAAGATCATGAGCAGACCGATGATAATGAGGGGCGAGAGGATATAAGCCAGAAGATTGTAGTTCTTCAGGATGCTGCGTTCAGGACAGACAAGGGCGAGGCTCCAGTTGGTGCCTGGCACGGGCTGATAACTGACGATACAGGGCTGACCCTTGATCATGACACTCATACTACCCTGCTGGCCCGTGGTCATCTGATGGCCCAGGGCGATGATGTCGGCATTCTTGTGGGGATCGACATCGCTGAAGACGGTCTGGGTGAAGAGCTGGGTGGTGTCAGGATGGATATAATAGCGACCTTCCTCGCCCGTCATGAAGAAATAGGAGTCGGGGTAAGGCGTCTCGGTGGTGATGATCTTGGAGAGGCGCAAGAGGGAGAGGTCGGTGGAGATGATGCCCACGAAACGCTTATCGGGCATGTAAAGGGGTTTGCTATAAGAGGCAATCATGCCGTCGAGCGTGAGTTCGAGCGAGTCGCCCTCGTCATAATACACGGCCCAGCAGGCCTTGTTTGATTGCTTGGGCGGCTTGTACCATATCTTATCGAAGTACTCATACTCCTCCTCGATGACGGTCCTGACGGAGTCGGGCTCGCGGACAGTATAGACGGAGAAGTAACGGCCGTATTTGGGGAAGATGTCGGGCTCGAGACTGATGGAGCAGCCATCGATATGACCATTCAGGGACACGACATAGTTGGAATAGGCCAAGAGCGAGTCGGGCTGCAGATTGGCCACCACATCAAAGGCCGTGAGATCGGTAGCAGTCTGAACGATGCTCATATAGCGATTGATGCGCTGCATGGTGGTGTTGACCACGCTGGCGGCATGCTTGGTGGCCTCGCGCTTGACTTTATTTCTCGACTGGACGAAGAGCACGCCCAATGAGAGCATAAAGATAGGTATGGCCATAAGCAGAATGCCAAGGCTGAGCTTCCAAGAGATGGACTGGCGGATATGTTTGACAATGGAACGCATAGGGACGGATGGTTAGGTCATGATCTTCTCTGAATCGATAATAAGCTGATTGAGCAACGCGGTGATGGTTCCGCCACGCTGCTTGATCTCGTCGACCAGGCGGTTGGACTCCTCGTCGGTAATCTCGTTGGCATGTTCGCTGATGGTGAGCACCCGATCGACAATATCGCTGACGGGCGTCATCATCTGATCGGACATGTTATAGAGGAAACTGGTCTTCATACGATCACCCGCCTGGGCCTCTTCATAGGCCATCTGAAGCACCTCGCGACGTTCCTGCAGGATCTCAGAGGCGTGATGCATCTCATTCACACGGGTGGACAATGACCTCTGCATCTGCTGGAAATGCTTCTGCAGACTACCCACCTCGTCTTGTCGGCGACTATCGGGGATGGGTTCATCGTAAGAGCCCTCGGCGATTCGCTGGGCCGACTTAGCCAACTGGCGGAGCGGCAGGAGCTGACGATGGATGAAAAGACAACAGGAGACGAGCAACAGCAGCAGACCTATGATGGCGATGATGACCACCATGTGGAGCAGACGGTTATAGTCGCCAAAGATATCACCCTCAGGATAGATAACAGCTGCACTCCAGCCAAGAGCTGTAAGGGCCCGGCCGGATTCGTCGGAACGCTCGAAGGGCTTATAGAACACATAACAGCCCACGCCGTCCATCCTGACAAACTCATAGCCCGTCTCACCAGCCATCATGGACTGAATCACGTCGCGTTCGGCGTTATTGTCGTATTTCTCAGCCAACTCGAAGGCATTCTTGTTAAGGAACGTACTATCGGGGTACACGATGAGCTGGCCACTCTTTCCCAGCAACACGCTGAAGGAATTAGGCGAGGGCTTGCCCTCGAGTATAATCTTGGAAAGCAGTGTGAGCGACACGTCGACATCGAACGTGCCGATAATCTTCTGACCATCGTAGATGGGCAGACGGAAGGTGGTAACGGCCTCGTCCTTGTCATCACGATGACTCTGAGCCTCGATCCAGCCCGTGAGTTCGGTATTAACTGTGACGGAGTCGGTGTTCCAGATGAAATGGGTGTCGACGATATAAGGATTATCACCGACCAGGCGCTGGGCATAGACCTCCATCTTCTCAGGCTGATGGACGTATTTCAACATACGCCAGTATATATTACCCGTGGCCTGTTCCACGTTGTAGAGCACGTTGTCGATGCGGTTCACGGTGGCCTCGAGCGTCTGGGCGGCATCACTGAGTGCCTCCTCGCGTACGGCCTTGCGCGAGAAATAGAACAAGGTGAAAAGAGCCAAGATGAGCAAGAAGGCCAAGGCTAAGATGACCCTCAGACTAAGCCTGAAGGATAAAGTATGGTTGATATAGGTTTTAAGTTTGGACATCGCTCTTATTAATCGTCAGCTAAAGTAAAATCGAGTTGCTTGCGCTCAAGATTGGCACGAGCCACCTGGATGCGGATGGGATCGCCCAACTGATACTTGGTGTGATTACGACGGCCCACGATGGTGAAGTTCTTCTCATCGAAGTCGTAGTAGTCGTTGCCAAGGTCGCGGATGGGTATCATTCCCTCGCAATGGGTCTCGTCGATCTGAGCATAAATACCATAAGAGGTGAGGCCCGAGATGTGGGCATCGTAGGTATTGCCTATCTTATCGGCCATGAACTCCACCATCTTGTACTTGATAGAGTCGCGCTCAGCGTTCTGGCTGATCTGCTCCATGTCGCTGCAGTGCTCGCAGAACTCCTCGTACTTATCCTTATTGGCGGAACGGGCACCATCCTGATACTTGGTGAGCAGACGATGTACCATCATATCGGGATAACGGCGGATGGGCGAGGTGAAATGGGTGTAGTAGTCGAAGGCCAGACCATAGTGGCCGATGTTGTGAACACTGTACTTGGCCTTCATCATGGCACGCAGGGCTACCGTCTCGATGGCGTTCTGCTCGCGAGTACCTTCGGCCTCGCTCATCAGGGCGTTAAGACTCTTGGTGATGGCGCCCTTAGTGCCGCTGGTCTTCACCTTATAACCAAACTTAGATACGAACTGGCGCAGATTCTCGAGCTTCGCAGGATCGGGTTGGTCGTGGATACGATAGGGCAATGTCTTGGCCTTCTGCCCTTTCTTTACGCGACCGATGGATTCGGCCACCGTCTTATTGGCCAGCAGCATGAACTCCTCAATGAGTTTGTTGGCATCCTTCGAGGTCTTGAAGTAAGCCTTGACGGGCTTGCCGGTCTCGTCGATATCGAAGTGGAACTCCTCACGATCGAACTTCACACTACCGTTCTTAAAGCGGGCGGCACGGAGCTTCTTGGCGAGGGCATCGAGCTTGATGAGCTGATCGGCATTCTCGCCCTTATAGGGTTTCTTCTTGGTGGCAGGGGGAGCGGGCTCGCCTGTGCCATCCTTCACGCCATTGTCCTCGAGAATCTGCTGCACCTCCTCGTAGGCATAGCGACGATCGCTTTTGATGACAGTATGAGCCAGGTGCCACTTCTTGATGTTGGCCTCGTCGTCGAGTTGGAAGATGACGCTATAGCAGAGTTTTTCCTCGTCGGGACGGAGCGAGCAGATGAAGTTACAGAGGCGCTCAGGCAGCATGGGGATGGTACGATCCACAAGGTAGATACTCGTGGCGCGATTGAAGGCTTCCTTATCGATGGTGGAACCTTCCTTCACATAATGCGATACATCGGCGATATGCACACCTACCTCCCAAAGTCCATTGTCGAGGGGACGGATACTGAGGGCATCGTCGAAGTCCTTGGCATCCTTGGGGTCGATGGTACAGGTAAACACATCGCGCATATCCTCACGACGGGCTATCTCATCGGGCGTGATGCCCGGATCAATCTTCTCGGCTGCCTCCTCCACATTCTTGGGATACTTGTAAGGCAGGTTATACTGAGCCAGGATGGCGTGCATCTCGGCATTGTTCTCGCCCGTCTTACCAAGGATATCCACCACGGAGCCAATGATATTCTTATGTTCGTTGTCGGGCCACTGAACCACCTTTACTACTGCCTTGTCATCGGTCTTACCACCCTTCAGTTTGCGTTTGGGGATGATGATGTCGTGAACGAAGGTGGTGTCCTGCGGAACGAGGAAGGCCATATCCTTCTCCACACGCAGACGACCCACGATGGTATCATGAGCACGACGGACAATCTCGATGACCATGGCCTCCTTGATGTGCTTATCGCGACGGGCCATATAAGACACCTTTACCTTGTCGCCATCCATAGCCGACATGGAGTTGCGCTCGGCCACGAACACGGGTGTGCCACCATCATCGGGCAGGAACGAGTTGCGCCCGTTGGCCTTACGACGGAAGATACCCTCCTGAACCTGAGTCTTCAGATTAAGGCGATATGAGGTGTCGCTGACCTTCGAGAGGAAATCATCCCATGCCATCTCCTCCATCGTATCGATGGCGAGCATCTTCAACGGATGGGTATCGAGCTTCAGGGCCCTGAATATCTGTTTGAACGTAAATGTCTCGTTCGGATTATGCTGGAAGAGGTTCTGCAGTAATTCACTGACTTGCTTCTTACCTAAACGTTTTCCACCTTTTTTCTTGCCCATAGATTGATTCTTTATAGTTTCTGCTGCAAATATAGTAAATTTTTGGCACGAAACACACGAATTACGCGAATTATTTGCGCTCCAGAGATTAAAAATCGTGAAATTAGTGAAATTCGTGCCTATTTTTTGTACCTTTGCAACCAAAAATCATTAAAATGAAGATATTAATCACCGGCGCAAGCGGTTTTATAGGTTCTTTCATCGTGGAAGAAGCACTCAAGCGAGGCTTCGAAACATGGGCCGCCGTACGCAAAAGCAGTTCGAAGGCGTACCTCCAGGACGAGCGTATCAACTTCATCGAACTGAACCTCTCGTCGAAGGAGCAGCTCGTGGAGCAACTCAAGGGCAAGGGGTTCGACTACGTGGTGCATGCCGCTGGTGTGACGAAATGCCTGAACAAACAGGACTTCAGCCGTATCAACACCCTGGGCACCAAGAATCTGGTGGATGCACTGATGGAGGTGGGCATGCCGCTGAAGCGACTGGTGTTCATCAGTAGTCTGAGTATCTTCGGGGCTATTAAGGAGCAACAGCCTTATGAGGAGATTCGCGAGACGGATACCCCTCAGCCCAACACGGCCTACGGGAAGAGCAAGTTGGAGGCAGAAAAGTATCTGGAGTCGCTGGGCACTCGCGTACCTTATATTATATTAAGGCCTACGGGTGTGTATGGTCCTCGCGAAAAGGATTACTTCATCATGGCCAAGAGCATCAAGGGCCACAGTGATTTCGCCGTGGGCTATAAGCGTCAGGACATCACCTTTGTGTATGTGCAGGATGTGGTGCAGGCCGTGTTCCTGGCTCTCGAGAAGGGCGAGAACGGACGCAAGTATTTCCTGAGCGACGGACAGGTATATCAGAGTACCACCTTCAGCGACTTGATTCATGAGGAGCTGGGACGTCCGTGGTGGATTCGCATCACAGCCCCTGTATGGGTGCTCCGCATTGTGACCTTCTTCGGCGAGTACGTAGGAAGAATGACGGGCAAAGTAACAGCCCTGAATAACGATAAATACAACATTCTGAAGCAGCGCAACTGGCGATGCGACATCCAGCCCGCCATCGACGAACTGGGTTATCAGCCCAAGTACGATCTGAAGCAGGGTGTGAAGGAAACCATCAAATGGTACAAGGACAACGGGTGGTTGTAATTGAGAGGTGAGAGGTGAGAAGTGAGAGGTTAGAGAATAGTTGGATAAACGCAGAATATAAAGGGTGAAAGTTTTTAAGGATCTGTTCAAGATAGAGAAGAAACCGCGGAAGGGACTTCTGGCGGTGGAATGGGTGGTGCTGGCATATATGCTGCTTACCACCGTCGTCATATTGTTCACATATACGAAGGCCATCAATCCTGAGTCGATGCTCTGGGGGCGTTTCCGCATCCTGGTCACGATGGCGGCCCTGTGGGTGGTCTACAAGATGGTACCCTGCCGATTTACGTTCTTCTGCAGGATAGGATTGCATCTGGCCCTTTTGTCGTGGTGGTATCCCGATACCTACGAGATCAACCGCATCTTCCCCAACTTCGACCACGTATTCGCTTCGTGGGAGCAACAGATATTCGGTTGTCAGCCAGCCCTATTGTTCTATGAGGCCTTGCCCAGCATCTTTATCAGCGAGCCGCTCATCATAGGTTATTCGGGCTATTTCCCCTTGATAGCCGTGGTCAGCCTCTTCTACTTCTTCTGTCGCTATCAGGAGTTCGAGCGCGCCACGTTTATCATCCTGGCCTCGTTCTTCCTTTACTACGTGGTGTTTGTGTTGCTGCCCGTTACTGGTCCGCAGTACTATTACGCAGTAGTGGGACTCGACAACATTGCAAATGGCATATTCCCCGATATAGGCACTCACTTCGCCCTCCATCAGGACAAGTTGCCCATTCCTGGTGATCCTAACGGATTCTTCCACCAGCTGCTCGAGGCTGCCCACGAAACGGGCGAGCGCCCCACAGCCGCCTTCCCCAGCAGTCATGTGGGTATAACCGTCATCCTGTCGATCCTGGCATGGAAGGCACGCAACAAGCCCCTTTTCATCCTGACGCTGGTGTTCCTGGTGCTCATCAATCTGGCCACCATCTATCTGCGTGCGCACTATGTGATCGACATCATCGCTGGCTGGATTACGGCCATCGTGATTTACACGTTTTTGCATTTTTTCGCCCGAAAATTTGTTTAATTCAAAAATAATCCCTACCTTTGCAACCAAGTAAGTAAGGATAAGACATATTAAAGCGCGAGGATTCCGACACGACACCATTGTCGGGATTCTTTTGTTTTTTACGTCTGACTAAAATCAAAATAGTAACGAATATTAAATTTTACGAATCATGGCATACATGTCACAAGATGGCTACGACAAACTGGTAGCCGAACTGAAACATTTGGAAAGCGTGGAGCGCCCCAAGGCCTCAGCAGCTATCGCAGAGGCTCGCGAGAAGGGCGATCTGAGTGAGAATAGTGAGTACGATGCAGCCAAGGAGGCTCAGGCTCACCTGGAGGACAAGATCAATCAGCTGAAGATGACCATCTCGGAGGCTAAGGTGGTTGATACCAGCCGTCTGAGCACTGATGCCGTTCAGATCCTGTCGAAGGTGGAGATGACCAATATGACCAACAAGGCCAAGATGACCTACACCATCGTAAGCGAGAGCGAGGCTAATCTGCGCGAGGGCAAGATCTCTATCCAGACACCTATCGCCCAGGGACTGCTCAACCACAAGGTGGGCGATGAGGTAGAGGTAAAGATTCCTCGTGGCACTATCAAGCTGCGCATCGATAAGATCACCGTGGGATAGTTGACAGTTGATAGTTGACAGTTGAGAAGTTAGATTTTAGAATTTAGAGTTATGGATATTTTCTCAAAGATTGCTGCTGGTGAGATTCCCAGCTACAAGTGCGCAGAGAGCGATAAGTTCTACGCCTTCCTCGACATCAATCCGCTGGTAAAGGGTCACACGCTGGTGATTCCTCGTCGCGAGGTGGATTACATCTTCGATATGGACGATGACGAGATAGCCGAGTATCAGGTATTTGCCAAGAAAGTGGCTCTGGCCGTCAAGGCAGCCTTCCCCTGCAAGAAGGTGGCTCAGGTAGTGCTGGGTCTTGAAGTACCTCACGCACACATCCACCTCATCCCCATGCAGAGTGAGGCCGATGTTGACTTCCGTCGCGAAAAGCTGAAACTATCCGAGGAGGAATTCAAAGAGATTGCCTCCAAGATATATGCAGAATTCAAAAAGCAGTAACCTGGTTGGGTTACTGCTTTTAGTTTCTATACAAACTTCTCACCGTATTTCAGGCGAACCTCATTCACGTATTTCTTCACCATCGACGAGTTGTCGCTCTTCTTACAAATCAGCAACACGTCACCCTCCTCAGCCACAATGTAGCCCTCGAGTCCGTTGAACACACCCAGTCGGCCCTTGGGCAGCCGGATGATGTTGTTGTGGCAATCCTCCAGAATAACCTCCGAGTCCATCACCACGTTATCATCCTTCACCTTGCTCATCACTTCGTAGATGGCGTGCCATGTGCCCAGGTCGGCCCAACCGAAGTTGCACTTCATCACGAACACATCCTGACTCTGTTCCAGTATGGCGTAGTCGAGCGAGAGGTTCGGATAGCGGGGGTAGTTCGCATCCACGTAAGCCATCTCCTCCTCATAGGTATAGTTGGGCTTGTCCGTCTTCAGATTACGCAGCACGGTGGGGAATATATGCTCGAAGTTTTGAATCAGGTGGCGTGCGTTCGATATGAAGATACCCGTGTTCCAATAGAACTCGCCACTCTCCATGAACATCTTCGCGAAGTCGCGCTCAGGCTTCTCCGTGAACGATTTTACCTTGTAAACCTCGGGCTTGCAACTCAGGTCGCCCAACTGAATATAGCCATAGCCCGGCTCAGGCCTTGTGGGCTTCACACCCATCGCCAGCAGCACATCGTTCTCCGTCACGTAGCCCACGCCTACGTCCATGCTATGGGCGAAGGCCGTCTCGTCGAGTATCAACTGGTCTGATGGTGCTATGATGATGTTGGCATCGGTGTTACGCTTCAGAATACGCATTGTGGCCCACGCCACACTTGGAGCCGTGTTCCTGTGGATCGGCTCTGCGATGGTGTTCAACTCGGATACCTCTGGCAACTGTTCGTTCACCAGATGCAGGTATTCCTTACACGTACATACAAATATATTCTCCTTAGGCAGTAGTCGGGCGAATCGGTCGAAAGTAGCTTGCAACTGTGTTCTTCCCGTTCCGAAGAGGTCTACGAACTGCTTGGGGTACTGCTCCCTGCTTACGGGCCATAATCGCCTTCCGCGTCCTCCTGCCAATATGATGCAGAAGTTTTTCTTATCTGTTATTTCCATCTAGTGGTTCTTAGTAGCTTTTTGCTGCTGCGAAGGTACGCATTATAAATGATACGCCCAAATATTTTCACTTTTTTTACTTTTTTACCTCCTTATCTTTAATATTTTCACTAATATCCTTTGCCATTTCAAAATTTTGTTGTACCTTTGCGCCCGATTTGGAGAACCCAGCTACGTAAGGTACAAGCCCAGATGGCGGAATCGGTAGACGCGCTGGTCTCAAACACCAGTGGGGCAACCCGTGCCGGTTCGACCCCGGCTCTGGGTACTACGAGGGCTCTCCAATCGCTCAGTGCTGCATCTCCCCGATCGCAGCACTTTTTTATTTCCCCCCCAATTTCACCCATTGGAGAGGTTCCTTTCATGCAAACGTTTGCACTTTGAAAGGGCAAATAACACGGCTTTTCGCGAACAACGAAAGTGAATAATTCGTATCTTTGCACAAAGAAAAAATAACTAAAAGCAATTTCGGATATGAAGATCATTTTCAATCTCGAGTACCAGACCACCTTCGGAGAAGAACTGGCAGTAAACATCATTATGGATGGAAAGACAGAGCAGCACAAGATGGGAACACTTGACGGACTGCACTGGACATACGACCTGAGCAAGGCCGTGAAGACATGCGCGTACATTGATTATTATTACAGCGTGATGCGTGGCGACAGCGAAGCCCGCCACGAATGGCTGGTAGAGCCCCACCGACTGGAGCTGAACGCCAAGAAGGGCATCTGCTACAGAGCCTACGACCACTGGCTGGACATCCCCGAGGATGCCTTTATGTACTCTACGGCTTTCACAGAGTGCGTGGCTGCCCGCGAGTTGCACATGGGTAAGGAAACGGAATTCGCCAAGACGGTAAAGCTGAAGGTGCGCGCCCCGCAGTTGCGCAACAACGAGCGACTGGCCATCATAGGAAGTGGTGAGGCTCTTGGCAACTGGGAGGCCATCCGTGCCATCAACATGGCCGAGCATGAGAACAACGAATGGGTAGTCAGTCTCGATGCAGACACATTGCCCCAGACGTTCGAGTTTAAGTTTGTAGGCCTCGACGAGGAGATAGACGTAACGCCACTCTGGGAGAACGGCATGAACCGCACGGTTAGTCTGCCGGAAATGGAAGCGGGCGACGTAGTGGTGTACGAACTTGCACAGGCTTTCTTCCCCGTTTACCCTTGGAAGGGCGCTGGAACGGTGATTCCCATCTTCTCGCTCCGTAGTGAGGGAAGCTTTGGCGTAGGTGACTTCGGCGACCTGAAGATGATGATCGACTGGTGTGCAAAGACCAAGCAGAGAGTATTGCAGGTATTGCCCATCAACGATACGAACATCACCCACACCTGGCAGGACTCTTACCCCTACAACAGTATCAGCATCTACGCCCTGCATCCGCAATACACGGACCTGCGCCAGTTGCCTGAGCTGAAGGACGAGGCTAAGCGCAAGGAATTCGAGGCTTTGCGCCAGGAATTGAACGCCCTGAAACAGATAGACTACGAGCGCGTGAACAACGCCAAGATGGACTATCTGCGCGAGATTTATGCCCAGGAGGGAGCCAAGACCCTGAAGACTAAGGCCTTCAAGGACTTCTTCGAGCAGAACAAGGAGTGGCTGGTGCCCTACGCTGCCTTCTGCCACTATCGCGACCTTTACGGAACGGCCACCTTCCAGGACTGGCCCGACCACCACGAATTGCCCGCCAAGGAGCGCGAGTCGATGACCAAGTCGACTACTAAGATATATAAAGAGGTGGCATTCTGGTATTTCATCCAGTTTAATCTGGACCAGCAGATGCGTGCTGCCCATAAGCATGCCCGTAAGCAGCGAGTGATTCTGAAGGGCGATATCCCCATTGGCATCAGTCGCGACGGTGTGGAGGCTTGGGTAGAGCCTAAGTACTTCAACCTGAACGGTCAGGCCGGAGCCCCGCCCGATGCTTTCTCAGTAAACGGACAGAACTGGGGATTCCCCACCTACAACTGGGATGCAATGATAGAGGACGGCTGTTCGTGGTGGGTTCGCCGTTTCCGCAAGATGGCGGAGTACTTCGATGCCTACCGCATAGACCACGTGCTGGGCTTCTTCCGCATCTGGGAGATTCCCATCGACGCCGTTCACGGACTGCTGGGTCAGTTCTCGCCCTCATTAGGAATGACGCGCGAGGAGATTGAGGCCTACGGACTGCAGTTCCAGGAGGACTTGTTCTTGAAGCCCTTCATCGCTGACTGGACACTGGAAAAGATTTTCGGCGAGAAGGCTCAGTATGTGAAGGATACCTTCCTGAACCACGCCCACGACGACATCTGGGAGATGAAGCCCGAATACGACACCCAGCGTAAGGTGGAAGCCGCCTTCAAGGGCAAGACAGACCAGGAGGACCTGAACCTGCGCGACGGACTTTACGCACTGATCAGCGACGTACTCTTTGTACGCGACAGGAAGAGCGACAACAAGTTCCACCCCAGAATCGGTGTGCAGAACGACTTCATCTATCAGGCGCTCTACGACAACGATAAGTACGTATTCAACAACCTGTACAACGACTACTTCTATCGCCGTAACAACCAGTTCTGGTATACCGAGGCCATGAAGAAGCTGCCTAAGCTGACTCAGGCCACCCGTATGCTGGTATGTGCAGAGGATCTGGGTATGGTGCCCGATTGCGTGCCCTGGGTAATGAACGAGCTGAAGATTCTGAGCTTGGAGATCCAGTCGATGCCCAAGGACAATACCGTTCGCTTCGGCCATCTCTCGAGGAATCCCTATCGCTCCGTTTGCACCATATCAACCCACGATATGTCGACCCTCCGTCAGTGGTGGGACGAGGACGAGCAGCAGACTCAGGAGTACTTCAACACGATGCTCTATCGTGGTGGAGCCGCTCCTCATCCCCTGCCCGACTGGCTGGCTAAGGACATCGTAAGTCGTCATCTCACATCGCCCTCGATGCTCTGCCTGCTGTCGTTCCAGGACTGGATGAGCATCAGCGACAAACTCCGTCTGCCCGACCAGAACGCCGAGCGCATCAACATCCCCGCCAACCCACGTCACTACTGGCGTTATCGCATGCACCTGACCATTGAACAGCTGCTGGCTGAGGATGACTTCAACAACGAAATCAGCACATTAATTATTCATAGTGGAAGAAAATGAAAAAGTTCCTAATCACAGCAATGCTCGCCTTGCCAATGATGGCAATGGCTGGAAGCATCAAGTCGCCTAACGGCAACATTGAGTTAAAGTTTTCGGTGGATAACACGGGCCGTCCCGTCTACGAGATGACCTACAAGGGACGCGAGGTAATCAAGCCCTCGCACCTGGGACTCGAACTGGCGAAGGACAAACACGCCTCGAAGCACTTGAAGGAAACCGACCTGATGGATGGTTTTACCATTGCCAAGGAAGAGACCTCGACCTTCGATGAGACCTGGAAGCCCGTATGGGGCGAGACAGCCACCATCCGTAACCACTACAACGAGTTGGCAGCTACCCTGAACCAGCCCGCCGCCAAGCGCGAGATCCTGATCCGTTTCCGCGTGTACGACGATGGTATCGGATTCCGTTACGAATTTCCACAGCAGCAGGAGCTCATCTACTTCCTCATCAAGGAAGAGCGCTCTGAGTTTGCAATGGCTGGCGACCACAAGGCGTGGTGGCTCCCCGGCGACTATGACACCCAGGAGCAGGAGACTCAGGAGACTAAGCTCTCCGAGATTCGCGGACGCATGAAGGAGGCAGTAAACTGGGGCAACTCCAGTGTGGCTGTGTTCTCAGAGACAGGTGTGCAGACCTCGCTGCAGATGAAGAGTGACGACGGCCTGTATATCAACATCCACGAGGCCGCTTGTCAGGATTACGCCACCATGCATCTGGAGTTGGTTGATGCCCAGACCAAGGCTCTCAGCACCCAACTTGGCGGAGGCAGCAATGCCTATACCCCGAATCCCAAGCCATCGGCCTATCCACTGCCTCAGCCCTTCACCTTCGTGAGTCATCTTACCCCTGATGCCACAGGACTGAAAGGTGCCATGCAGACGCCTTGCGAGACACCCTGGCGCACAGTGATGGTATCGGACGATGCTCGCGATATGCTCTCGAACAATCTGATTCTGAACCTGAACGAGCCTTGTAAGATTGAGGATACCTCATGGATTCACCCCACGAAGTATTGTGGTGTGTGGTGGGAGATGATCGTGGGCCGTGGCTCATGGCATTACACCAACGACTTCCCCTCGATCAAGCTCGACCAGATAGACTGGAGCAGCGTGAAGCCCAACGGCGCCCACAAGGCTAACAACGAGAACGTGAAGCGCTATATCGACTTCGCAGCCAAGAACGGACTCGACGAGGTGTTGGTAGAAGGCTGGAACGTAGGTTGGGAAGACTGGGCCAACATGTGGAAGCGCGACGTGTTCGACTTCGTAACGCCCTACCCCGACTTCGACATCAAGATGCTGAACGAGTACGCCCATTCGAAGGGTGTGAAGATTCTGATGCACCATGAGACCTCTTCGAGCTCGCAGAACTACGAGCGTCATATCAAGGAGGCCTACGAGCTGATGAACAAATACGGCTACGACGCTGTGAAGACGGGCTATGTGGGTGATATCATCCCTCGTGGCGACCACCACTACTCGCAGTCGATGAACAATCACTACCTCTATGTGATCAAAGAGGCCGCCAAGCACCACATCATGGTCAACTCGCACGAGGCCACACGTCCTACGGGATTGTGTCGTACATGGCCTAACCTCGTAGGTGGTGAGAGCGCCCGTGGAACTGAGTACGAGGCTTTCGGAGGCAATCGCCCTGACCACACCTGTATCCTGCCCTTCACCCGTTTGCAGGGCGGACCGATGGATTACACCCCAGGTATCTTCGTAACCAAACTCTCAGAATGGAGCAACAATACCTCTTGGGCACGTATCACCATCGCTGGTTCGCTGGCACTCTATCTCACGATGTACTCGCCCCTGCAGATGGCAGCCGACCTGCCCGAGAACTACGAGAAGTTCGACGATGCTTTCCAGTTTATCCGCGACGTGGCTTGCGACTGGGATGACTCCAAGTATCTGGAGGCTGAGCCCGGCGACTACATCACCGTAGCCCGTAAAGCCAAGGGAACCGACAACTGGTTCATCGGTGGCAAATGCGACGAGAACGGCCACAAGACCACCATCAAGCTCGACTTCCTGAACAAAGGAAAGAAGTACGACTGCACCATCTACGCTGATGCGAAGGATGCGCACTATGAGACCAATCCACAGGCTTACGTAATTACCAAGAAGGTGGTAAGCGCCAAGGATGTACTGAAGCTGACAGAGGCCCCTGGAGGCGGTTTCGCCATCAGTCTCATCGCGAAGTAACAAGAAAACCTAACAATCTATGATATGAGCTGGAGGAAAACTATAGACCATATTGTAAACCCAGAGGTGCACACCCGCGCCTCTCGGGCTTACGACTTAATCATGCTTCTGGCCATCGCAGCAGGTATCACTCCCCTGATGTTCAGAGGTCAGAACACCTTCTTCTGGGCACTTGAGGTGGGCGCATCGCTCTGTTTCATTGTGGATTATATCCTACGATGGTGCACGGCCGACTACCATTCAGACAGGAGCCAGCTTGGTGCTTTCCTGATTTATCCCTTTACCCCGCTGGCCATTATCGACCTGTTGTCGATCCTCCCTATTTTCCACCTTCTCAACCCCACGTTCAGGGTAACGAGAGTGTACCGACTGATGAGGATCCTCAGGATTTTCCGAGTTATCAGGTATTATGAGCCGTTGAAGATAGTATTGGCCGTTATCGAGAGACAACGCAGAACTCTGTGGACCGTTCTGGTGCTGGCCCTCTTCTATATCTTCATCACAGCGCTTATCATGTTTAATGCAGAAGAGGAAATCAATCCAGCAACAGGACAGTTGCTGTTTGAGAACTTCTTCGACGCCTTTTACTGGGCAGCCTGTACCCTCACAACCGTGGGTTATGGCGATCTCTATCCGATATCCCATATCGGTCGTGTTATCAGTATCATCTCCTCTATGGTGGGCATAGCCGTTATCGCCCTGCCCTCTGGCATCATCACAGCAGGCTACATGGATGAGTTGAGTCGCAGAAACGAGAAAAAAGAAGAAACAAAACAATGAAGAAATTGATATTCGCAGGATTATTGGCCATGCTGTGGCCTCATAAGTCGACAGCTCAGGTATTTCAGGAGGTGAACTATACTCCTGGCAAAACCGTGTTTACCCTCTTCGCCCCCAACGATGCGAAGAAAGTTACCGTCCGCATCTATCAGGACGGAAAAGACGGTAAGGCTTTGAAGACCGTTAAGATGTCGAGAGCAGGAGAAGAACTCTGGACTGCCACCATAAAAGGTGATCTGATGGGTAAGTTCTATACTTTCGACGTGGGTAAAGGCGAGTGTGCAGGTGTGTTTGCCAAGGCCGTTGGTGTGAATGGCAAGCGTGGCGCCATTATCGATATGAAGAAGACCAACCCAGAGCATTGGTGCTGCGACGAGCATCCTGTGGTAAAGTCGCCTGCCGACCTCGTGGTCTACGAGATGCATCATCGTGATTTCTCCATCTATCGCCCAGATGCCAAGTACCCAGGCAAGTTCCTGGCGCTGACAGAGCCTTGGGCCATCGACCACCTGAAGCAGTTAGGTGTGAATGCCATCCACATTCTGCCCAGCTACGACTATGGTTCTGTGGATGAAACCCGTCTCAACGAGCTACAATACAACTGGGGTTATGACCCTGTAAACTATAATGTGCCCGAGGGTGGCTACTCTACTGATCCCTATCAGCCAGAGGTGCGTATCCGCGAGTTTAAGCAGATGGTGCAAGCCCTTCACAAGGCTAGTATCCGCGTGATTCTCGACGTGGTATATAATCACACCTACGACATCGAGCACTCTAACTTCCAGCGCACGTATCCGGATTATTTCTATCGCAAAACCTCAGACGGTGCTTATAGCAATGGCTCTGGCTGTGGTAACGAGACGGCCAGCGACAAGCCCATGATGCGTAAGTTTATGTTGGAGAGCGTGAAGTACTGGATTAACGAGTATCATATTGATGGTTTCCGTTTCGACCTGATGGGTGTGCATGATATCCAGACCATGAACGAGATTCGCGCAATGGTGGATGAGATCGATCCTACTATCTACATCTATGGCGAAGGCTGGAGTGCTGGTAGTTGCGCCATCCCCAACGAGCAGTTAGGAATGAAGGCCAACATCCCTCAGATGCCCGCCATTGGTGCCTTCTCGGATGAGATTCGCGATGCCCTCCGTGGTCCGTTCTCTGATGACACCAAACCAGGTTGGCTGGGAGGAGCACCTGAGGAGGAGAGCATTAAGTTTGGCATTGCAGGTGCCATTGCCCATCCGCAGGTGGATATGACAAAGGTGAACTATTCGAAGGAGCCTTGGGCTCTCGAACCCACACAGATGATGAGCTACGTCAGTTGTCATGACGATATGTGTCTGGTAGATCGCCTGAAGGCCTCGATTCCCGGTATTTCCGAGGAGGAGCTGATTCGTCTCGACCTCTTGGCACAGACGGCCGTTTTCACCTCGCAGGGTGTGCCCTTTATGCTCAGCGGCGAAGAGCTGTTGCGTACCAAACAGGGCGTTCATAATTCGTTTGAGTCGCCCGATGAGATCAACCGCCTGGACTGGAGCAACAAGGAGAAGTACCCACAGGTGTTCGAGTATTACAAGAATCTTATCCAGTTGCGCAAGAATCATCCTGCCTTCCGTCTGGGGAATGCCGACCTCGTACGTAAACATCTCGAATTCCTTGAGGTTCCCAAGGGCGTTGTCGCTTTCCGTCTGAAGAACTACGCAGGTCGCGATGATTGGCGCGATATTATCGTGATTCTCAATGCCAACAAGACATCGGCCGATGTCACCATTCCCAATGGCAACTATACCGTTGTATGCTGCGATGGTCAGATTAACGAACAAGGACTCGGCACCCTCAAGGGCGATAAAGCCGTAGTCGAGCCACAATCCGCAATCATTTTACACAACTAATATGAAACGACTATTTTATACTTTCTTACTCGTAAGCACAGCCCTCACCATGATGGCTGCCAAAAAAACAGTGATCGACCGTATTGAACCCACCGACTGGTACGTAGGGATGAAGAACCCAACAGTACAGCTTATGGTCTATGGTCAGGGCATTCGTGATGTGGCCAGTGTTACCACTGACTATTCTGGTGTAGTTATCGACAGTCTCGTACGTCTCGATTCGCCCAACTATCTGCTCGTGTACTTGAACCTGAAAGATGCCCAACCAGGCACGATGACACTGAACTTCGGAAAGACGAAGGTGCAGTATCAGCTGAAACAACGCGAAATGAGTGGCGACAAACGTATGGGCTTCACCAATGCCGATGTGCTCTATATGCTCATGCCCGACCGCTTTGCCCAGGGTGCCAACCATCCTAAACAGGTTAAGGGTATGCGCACCTATGTGGAAGACCGTTCGAAGCCCTCACTGCGTCATGGTGGCGACTTGAACGGCATCCGCGAACACCTCGACTACTTTAAGGAGTTAGGTGTTACTGCCCTCTGGTTTACCCCCGTCATGGAGAACGACTCACCCGATTCTGAGAATGGTTTCTCCACCTATCATGGCTATGCCACTACCAACTACTACAAGGTGGATCCCCGCTTTGGTTCGAACGAGGACTATAAGCGTCTTTGCGACGAGGCTCACGCCAAGGGACTGAAGATTGTGATGGACATGATCTTCAACCACAGCGGTTTTGAGCATCCCTGGACCATGGACATGCCCACGAAGGATTGGCTGAACAAGCCCGAGTGGCTCAACGAGAAGCAGAGCGGACGTGATCCTATGACAGGCTTCACAGCCAACAGCGATGGCTCAGAACCTGCCAAGAGTGCCTATCTGCAGACTTCGTACAAGCTTACACCAATAGTTGACCCCTACGCTTCGAAACTCGACATCATGGAGACGGAAGAGGGTTGGTTTGTGCCCTCTATGCCCGACCTGAATCAGCACAACCCCCACCTCATGCGCTACCTTATCCAGAACTCCATCTGGTGGATTGAAACCGTAGGCATCGATGGCATCCGCATGGATACCTATCCTTACGCATTCTCCAACGAGATGGCCAAATGGATGAAGGAGATCGACGAAGAGTATCCCAACTTCAATACCGTAGGTGAAACATGGGTTACAGAACCCGCCTACACCGCTGCCTGGCAGAAGGATTCGAAGTTGTCCAAGGAGAACAGCTACCTGAAGACCGTCATGGATTTCTCGTTCTTCGACAAGATGAATCAGGCCAAGTACGAGGAGACCGATCCCTGGTGGAACGGACTGAATCGTCCTTATGGCTCGTTTGTATACGACTATCTCTACGCCAACCCGTCGAGCGTCATGGCCTTTATCGAGAACCACGACACCGATCGTTTCTTGGGCAACGGCTGCGATACGCTCGCTCTAAAACAAGCCCTTGCTTTGTTGCTCACCGTGAACCGCATCCCCCAGCTCTATTATGGCACTGAGGTATTGATGAACGGCACAAAGCAAGTAACCGATGGTAACGTGCGTAAGGACTTCCCAGGCGGATTCCCTGGCGATACTCACAATGCATTCACGAAGGAAGGTCGTACCGAGGCCGAGCAGGCTATGTTCGAGTGGACCAGCCGTCTGCTCCACTGGCGTCAGGGCAACGATGTCATCATCAAAGGTTCTCAGACTCAGTTCATCCCTTATCAGGGTGTCTACGTCATCGCCCGTCAGTATCAGGGTAAGACGGCACTCACTGTGCTTAATGGCACCAGCAAGCCCGCTACGATGGACGTGAGTCGTTATGCAGAGGTCATCGGCTCTACCAAAGAAGCCAAGGATATCCTTACTGGATGTACTTTCGACCTCTCTAAGAATATCAACCTCGAGCCCAGACAAAGTCTGGTTCTGGAGTTTTAATTTTCGCTAAAAATTTGGTAAATTACCTAGTAATTTGTACCTTTGCCGAATGAATCAGTTCAAACGATCAATGAAGGCAATTGCGAAGCAAATCATTTTTACTACCATACTGACCCTTTGTGCCCCTGTAACAGCAGGGGCTCAGAGCGTTGTAAAGGAGCTGAAGGAGGATGTGAACCGTGCGGCTGGCATGTTCTATGCCCGTCCTATTATTGAGCATCATAAGGTCACCCCTCCCCCCAAGGGTAAAAAGCCTTTCTACATCAACAACTATTGCTGTCCAGCCTCGTATTATCTCGACAAGGTAGAGTATTACAAGGACACCTACGACACCTTCGCCAAGGCCGACACGCTGGGCAAACTCACCGAATTGGGCAAGGACGTGTTCCATCGCATCGGTCTGTTGTGTCGCGAGGTCAACAATCGTGGTGGCGAGATAACGCCCAAGGGAGCTATGCAGAGCCGAGGACTCATGAAGCAGATGCTGATGCGTGTGCCCGGTATGCTCTCTCACGACACCTATTACAGCGTACATAGTGTGGTGGAGAACCATTGTATCATGACCATGCAGGAGGGACTCTTGCAGCTCTCTTCCATGCTGCAGCCCATCACGGCCCGCAGTAGGGCATCCGACAAGGGTATCCGTTATATGGCCCCACGCGATGAAGAGTTGGCTGCCCAGGCCACCGACTCGCTCACCATGGCTCGCTATAATCGGTTCGCAGCCCTCAACACCAACGATGGCCGACTCATGCGTTCGCTCTTCAACGACATGAACTATGTGGTTACCAACATCGATGAAGCCCTGCTGGCCCGTCAGCTCTTTATCCTCGCAGGTAACTACCAGCATACCGACCTTGCCGGTCAGGTAACCCTTTGGGACATTTTTACGCCCGAGGAGATCCACCAGCACTGGCGCAAGCAGAATGCCTGGCACTACATCAACTACGGTGGTTGCACGCTCAATGGTGGCTATCAGGCCTACACCCGTCGAGCCGTATTGCGTAACATGATGCACATGGGCGACAGCATCATCAACCACACGACCCCATTGATGCACCTGCGCTATACTTACGAGAATGTAGTCATGTCGCTGGCTTGCCTGATGGAGCTCGATGGTGTGGGCATCCACACGGCCAACCTCGACTCGCTCGAGGATTACGGTTGGGCCAACTACCGCATCGCCCCCCTCGGAGGCGCCATCACGATGGTCCACTATCGTAGTGAGATTGGCGATCCCGATGTGCTGGTCAAGGTATTATTCAATGGTCATGAGGCCAAATTACCCATTGAGACCGATTGCTTCCCCTATTACCACTGGCAGGAGGTAAAGCGCTACTATCTGCGCAAACTCTATCGTTACGAAAACAAGCGACTCAACAATAAAATAAGCTCACGATGAAGGCGAAGACTCTATACTTGATAGCAATACTACTCACTATCCTCTGTTCACTATTCACTCCCTCTGCGATGGCTCAGGGCGTGAGGGATCTGATCCAGCAACATCCGTCATACGCCTCGTGCAACTACCACACCTATCCTGATACCATCACCGCCGTGCTCACCCCGGCCCCTGCTGGCAAGAAGCCCTTTTATATCTCGCATTACGGACGTCATGGCTCTCGTTACATCAATAGCCGAAGTGGTTACGATATCCCATATAGGATGATGGAGCAAGCCGACTCGCTCGACGAGTTGACGCCAGCAGGCCATCAAGTCTTCAACTATATGGATAACATCATGCGCGACACCGAGGGCCGTTGGGGCGAACTCACAGGCTACGGCAAACAGCAGCTGCAAAACATTGGCCGTCGCATGGTGCAAAACTTCCCCGAGGTGCTCTGTCCGGGTGCCAGGGTTACGGCCGTCAGCACCATCGTACCCCGTTGCATCGAGTCTATGGGTTCGTTCACCATGGAGATGTTGCAGGTATGCCCCCAGCTCCAGATTACCATGGAAGCCTCGAAGCGCAACCAGTGGTACTTGAACTACCAGGACCGTAAGCTGCGTAAGAACTACATGACGCCCGAGGCCCAGAAGGCCTACGATGCCTATACCGCCTCGCGCTTGGGTAACACCCGCCTGATGGAGGTCATCTTCAAGAATCCCGATATCGTAAAGGAGATTGTCGACGAGGAGTACTTCAACTACTACCTCATGAAGATGGGACTCTTCCAACTCAATACCAACTACAACCGCGAGACCCACATCATGAGCCTCTTCAACATCGACGACCTCTACCGCATGTGGCAGATTGACAATGCCCTGTGGTACATCCAGCATGGCGCCTGCAAACTCAATGGTGGTCGTCAGCCCTATAGCCAGCGTTATCTGCTCAAAAAACTCATTACCGATGCCGACAGCTGCATCCAGCTCGAAAAGCCGGGAGCCCAGTTGCGCTTTGGCCATGAGACGGTGCTCTTCCCGCTGGTTTGTCTCATGGGTATCAACGGCTTCGACCTTGAGACTGACAACCTTGAGGAACTCGAAGAGAAGGGCTGGTGGTGCTCCAACGTGTTCCCCATGGGTTCCAACCTCCAGGCCATCTTCTATCGTACTGACAAGAACGATCCCGATGTGCTCGTAAAATTCCTGCTCAATGAGGAAGAGGCCAGCCTACCCGTGCCCACCGATTGCGCTCCCTACTATCATTGGAAGGACGTGCGGCAATACTGCCTAGACAAACTTGAACGGTATAAAAAGAAATAGCAATAACATCGCAATAACAAAAACCTATAGATATGAAACAAACAAGACTATTAATCTTCGTACTCACAGCCCTCACGTTCTTTGCGGGTTGTGACAGGTTTGACAAAATGAAACACGACCCTCAGGCCGACAAGGATATCGAAGCCGCCTATAAGGCCCGCGACTATCAGAAAATCATCGATCTCGCTGATAGTTTCCAGCAGTCGGGTGCCATGGCCGATGTCAAGGCCTACTATTGGCAGGGTTATGCCCGAGATCGTATGCAGCGCCATCTCTCTGCCGAATACTTCTGGGGTCGTGCCATCAAGGCCGCCGAGGAGTCGAAAGATCCTGAGGAGATAGAGTTCTTTACCAGATCGGCTGCACGCCTGGCAAACATGCTCACTACTCGTGGCGACTATGAAGGTACGGTAAAGAAGACGCTGCCCGTTGTAAAGCGCCTCGAGGAATTAGGGTGCGACTCCACCAGCGACTACGTCAATCTGCTCATCTATATCGGCTGCTGTCAGCTAGGCCTTGGTATGTCGGGCGACACCATCGACAACAGTTTCTATGCCGCTTATAAACGGCATGATGACGAGATTGAGAACAAACATAACGACCAGTCTTATAAGAACGCCTTCGCAGGCCTCATCAACATTGTATATGCCTTTAACGAGACCCGCCATTTCGACGAGGCTTTGAGGTGGAACGAGCGCTATGGTAAGATTATTACCGAGTACGAACAGCGTAACGATGTGGATGGCAACTATGTGGACAAACAATGGGCCCGCTATGATATCTATCAGGCCATTGCTCTCGCAGGACTCAAACGTCAGGAAGAGGCAGAAAAAGCCTTTAGCGATTACCTTAGCACTGCATTCAGTAAGACGCCTGAAGGTCGTATTGAGGCTAACAAATACCTGGAGCCCGAAGGCCGCTGGACTGAGGCTGCAGAGAACTATGAAAGTCTCGACAAGATAGTAGAGCATAGTAACTCTAAATTCTCGCTCGAAAGCATGCAGAAGGCTGCCCTGAAGAAATATCGCGCAAACCTTATGGCAGGTCGTCGCGACACCGCCATGGCCGTCAGTATGCAAATCAGTAACATGCTCGACTCTGCCATCGCCCGTTCACGACGTCTCGATGCTCAAGAACAGGTAGACATCCAGGACAAAGAGCTCCAGTTTGCTCAACAGCAGGCAGCTGCAAATCGTCGCCACATCATGGGTATTCTCGGCATTGCAGCCCTCATAGCATTCCTCCTCGTGCTCGTCATCCTCTTCCTTTATAAAAAACTTCATGGAGCGAAGCGCTCACGCAAGAATCTTGAAACGGCCTACAATCAACTCGAGAGCGATGCTACGGCCCGGGAGCGCAAGGAGAGTGAGGATCGCATTGCTCGCGACATCCAGTTGGCCATGTCGCCCCGCGAGTTATCCCCGCATAAACACCTTACTATTGCCGCCACTCCGTTGAGCGAACAGAATACTGACAGCGGACTTTACGAACTCGCTATGACTGGCCCCGACCAACTATTATTCTGCATTGCAGATGCTTCGAGCAACAGTGATGTCCACGCCTCGCTAGCAACTGCTTTGGTCAAGGCTCAGTTCCGTTCTTTGCTCTGCGTTGAAAACGATCCTCAACGCATTATCTCAGCTATCAACGAGGCTATGGCACCCAACAAGTTCGCACCCGTTACTCTTTTTGTGGGTCTGCTCGATCTTGCTACTGGCAAGTTGCGTTTCTCTAATGCCGGCCACCTGTCGCCACTGATAGCAGGTTCCGAGATTTCTCTCCTGCCCGAGTGCGACGATGTAGCCATCGGCATGGAGTCTGGCCATTCATATAGCGTAAAGGAAGTCGATTTGGAGCCCAACACCATCATCCTACTCTACTCAAATGCCCTTGGCGAAGCCCGTAGCACAGGTCGCAAGAAATTTGGTGAGGGACAGATGTTAGGCGAAGCCCTCCAACTGAAGAAGACCGGTGGCACACCTGAGATTTTCGTTACCCGCCTTACCGACTCCGTCCACCGTTTCACTGGTAAGGAAATCGATCCTACCATGATAGCCATCCAGTACAAATAAATAATAATCCCCAGCCACTTGGCCGGGGATTATTATTGTTATGCTTTTACTGCCGTTGTTCATGCTCATGCATGTAGTCACGGGGCGACATTCCGTAGTATTTCTTGAAAACGGTAGAGAAGGAGGCCGAGTTGGAGAAACCACAGGCGTACATCACCTCGGTAACGTTCATGCCCTGGGTAGTTAGCAATTGAGCAGCCTTCTTCAAGCGGATGTTACGAATGAAATCGTGAGGTGTCTGACCCGTTAGTTCCTTCATCTTACGATGGAGATGTACGCGGCTGATACCAGCCTTGTCGGCTATCATATCGACACTGAGGTCGGAATTGCTCAGGTTCTTGTTGATGCACTCCATGATGCGCTCCAACAACTTCTCATCGGGCGACTTGAGACGTATCTCGTTCACCTGCTCTTCGAGTTCATCGTTACGCTCGTACTTAAGGCGTAACAGGCGTCTAGCGCTGATAAGATTATGGATGGTGCGACGCAGAATGTCCATATTAAATGGTTTCACGATATAGGCGTCGGCACCCGTCTCAAGACCCTCAATCTTATCCTCATCACGGCTCTTGGCAGTGAGCAGAATGACTGGTACGAAGTTAGTATTGGGGTTAGCCTTGATCTTGGAACAGAGCTGATGACCATCCATCTCAGGCATCATGACATCGCTAATCACAAGGTCAGGCACAGTGCGGAGCGCCTCACTCAGTGCTTCACGACCATTGATGCAGGTATGAACATCATAGTCGTTCTCGAGTTCATGCTCAAGGTAGGTACGTATCTCGTCGTCATCCTCGGCAATGACAATGGTGAGACGGCGCTTGTTAGGAATTTCCACGGGGGCAGCCTCAGTTTCTTCGGCAACGAGTTCTTCCTCGATGGGCGGCAACTCGGTAGCCAGAGCCTCAGCCTCCTCAACAGTTTCAATCATCTCCTCAGATGAGAGATGGGCATTGCCTAACGGAATGGTGATAACGAACTCGCAACCCTGACTGAGGTTATGGGCAGAAATGGTACCATGATGGAGTTCGACGAGTGAGCGAGTCAGGTCGAGGCCGATACCAGTGCCGGCATTGCGGTCGTTGGCCGTAGAAGCGGTCTGATAGAATCGCTCGAATATCTTATCGAGCTTATCCTCTGGTATTTTCTCACCATTGTCGCTCACAGCAATGATGGCATTCTGAGCATCATGAGTAAGTCGAATATCTACCTCGCCACCCGTTGGGGTATACTTGAAAGCATTGGAGAGGATATTCATAATAACCTTATCGAAATTCTTACGGTCAATCCAAACGGGCAAACGATCGATATCGTGATCGTAGGTAAGGCGTATCTGCTTGGCCTTAGCCTGATTCTCAAAGAGGTCGTAGATATCCTTGATGAAGGCCACGAGGTTGGTTTCCGACATGCGCATCTGCATCTGCCCCTTATCAATCTTTCGGAGGTCCATCATCTGATTGATAAGACTCAATATTCGCTCGGCATTGCGTTTGATGGTCTCATACACATGACGACGGTTGGGGTCATCGTCATTCTTGATGAGTGATAGCAATGGAGTGACAATGAGCGTCATAGGCGTACGGATTTCATGACTCATGTTCATGAAGAAACGCAATTTGGCCTCACCCATCTCCTCAGCATGGATATGGGCCTGCAGACGGAGGTTATTCTGCTCACGATGACGGCGATAGGCCAGATACTGCCAAACAAAGAGACCGAAGATGACGCAATAGAAGAATACGGCCCATGCGGAGCGGTACCATGGACTATGGATGACCACGGTAAACTCGCGCTCAGGGGTTTCTGTATTATTGCGCTCAGCCTTGACACGGAAGCGATAGGTGCCCTCAGGCAGATGGGAGAACGTAAGTACATTCAGTCCCTGCTGCAGACGAACAAAAGGCTCGCCGTTGATACTATATAAATAAGATATGTGTTCAGGGTTCTCGTAAGTAAGGGTGGAGAACTGCACAGCAAAGGTATTATCGTGGTAGTCGAGCTCGAAACGGGTACTACGGAACACGGTGGTATCGGTAATCTGATAGCTGCCAGAACGGGCATTACCACCGATGGGAGCGCCATTGACGGTGAACGCAGTAAGCTGAACACGAGCCGACCAATTGCTCTGAGTAATGTCCTGCGGACGGAACCAGGTAATGCCACCCGTACCACCAAAAAGCATTAGCCCATCGGGAGAAGCGAAAGAGGCTCCATCGCCAAACTCATTGCTCTGAAGTCCATCGTCTGCAAAATAGTTCTGGAACAAACCTGTCTTGGGGTCGAAGCACGACAGGCCGTGATTGGTTCCTATCCACAAGCGACCATTAGGATGGCGCTCAATGGCACCAACACCATTATCGGGTAGACCCGCCTCAAGCATATAGTGCTTCAAAACCTTTCCGTCGAGGCTATAACAATAGAGACCGTTATTCGTACCCAACCAGATGCGACCATCATACTCACGGGCTATACGAACAGGCTGACTGTAGTTAGGACAGTTCGTTCCGAATGTCTTCACCCAACTCTCGCTTTCAATGTCGAGACAGCAGAGGCCCATCGACGTAGAGACGTACACTCGCTTCCCGTCGGGTGATACGGACACCTGCGAGACATAGTTGTTGGTAATACTGTTTACCTTACGATCAGTCTCGGCACCTTCCTTCAACATATAGCGTTTCAGGAAATTGCCCTTGGAGTCCATGCAAATCAAACCATATTTCATCGTGGCAAGCCAAAGACGACCCTGAGGATCGCAGTCCATATCCATCACGATAAGATATTTATCAGCAGGATAATCAACAAAGTGGAATTTCTGGGTGACGGGGTCTATCCAGCCAAAACCATCACCATAGGATCCTACCCAGATGTGGCCCTCTTTATCTTCGGCCAGCGACATGATTGTGGAGGGTACGTCAGCGGAATAATGCTTCAGTAAATGGAATTGGTTATCCAAGCTATATAGTCCGTCTTTATCGGTGCCTACCCATACACGGCCACGACTATCGAGCAGAGTACTCACAACACAAGCGCTACCCAAAAGGTTACGATCGCCCATCTTATAACCCATATAGTTGAAACCACGGAAGGCAATAGGCTGCTTGTAGATACCTTTCTGCAAGAGTCCAAACCAGAGGTTACCACTTTTATCCTCTGAGATGGAGTTGACTTTACTGCGAGAGAGATTTACCTCCATGCTGAAGAAAGGATTATCGAGCACGTGGTCGCTCTCGGGCTCGTAGATAGCAATACCCTGACCGTCGTAGCCAATGATAATACTGCCGAAATGGTCACAGAAGAGAGCCGATACGGAGTGTCCGTTGGTGCCCTCGATATGGACGAAATCGGAGCCTTGGAGACGGAAAACACCTGCGTTGTTGGTACCTACATAGATAACGCCTTCGTGATCCTCGCAGAGATTACTAAAGTGGAGGTCAGTGCGATCGGCAAGATAGCGCTTCACCTTCTGACCATCGTAGCACAATAAGCCCTTGCTATCGGTAACAAGCCACAAACGGCCTTTCTTGTCCTCAATCATCGAGTTTATCGTGTGTAAGTCGGCCAAAGCACCCCCTATCTGCTTTGCATGGGTCTTATCAGTAAACTTCATGACGCCCAGTCCGGAGGTTCCTGCCAGCACGTCACCATTGGCACGCTCAAGGAAACAGGTGGCATAGCAACTGCCCTTCTGTCCCTTCAGGTCGGTCATCGTAACATTATAGAAGGTACGACCGTCCCATGTTTGCAGAGCGCCATACATACCAAAGTAGAACATACCATTGCGATCCTGCATAATGGTATTTACATAATTGCTAGCAAGGGTCTTATCGGTCTCATTCTCACGACGTATCACACGAAACTGGTATCCGTCGTATCGATTAATACCATCACGGGTAGAAGCCCACAGGAAACCCTCACTATCAATATACACCTGCGTAACAAACGAACTGGAGAGTTGTTTATCGGGATTAAAGAATTGGCCCATCTGAGCGCGAGAGCTCACGGATAGGTATAGCGATATAATAGTTAGTAATGCTTTAGGCCACATGCTTTGTGTAATCTAAATTTTGGGGCAAAGATACTACTTTTTTGTAATTGCTGCAAGAAAATGAGCCAAAAATTAAAGTTCATGAAACATATTTGATTGCATATTTGGAGGAAAATGGCTATCTTTGCACCCAAAATGATTAATAAACCACATTATGAAAAGGTTATTCAATAAACTAACTTATTTAGCCATCTTAACGTTATTGGCTCTCATCCCTGTAGAAGGTATGGGTGCCGACGAGTTCGTAACATTCCAGCAGGCAACAGGCACTTGGCAGCTGAAAGACGTTTCCATCAGCTACGCCGACGGAGAGCACAGTTGCGTGCATCGTGCCATAGCAAGCCTTCAAAAAGACTTCGAAGCCGTGATGGGAGTATCTCCCATGCGAAGCGTGGGAGATGCGAAGGTTCTGATCGGCACCGTAGGTGTTAATCCTCAGATTGACCAGTGGGTGAAGCAGGGCATACTCCGCGACTTGAAGGGTAAGACGGAGAAATATATTATCAAAACAATTAATGGCCAATTGGTTATAGCCGGTAGTGACAAACGTGGAACTGTGTATGGTATCTATGAACTGTCGCGCCAGATAGGTGTGTCACCCTGGTACTATTGGGCCGATGTACCTGTGGAGAAACACGCAGAACTGTTTATCCGTGAGGGCGAATATACCGATGGTGAACCAGCCATACGCTATCGCGGACTATTCCTGAACGACGAGGCGCCCTGCCTGACCACATGGGTAAAGAATACCTTTGGCACCAACTATGGTGGTCACGACTTCTATGAGAAGGTGTTTGAACTCATCCTACGATTGAAGGGAAACTATTTATGGCCTGCCATGTGGGGCTGGGCTTTCTATGCCGACGACCCCGAGAACCTGAAGACTGCCGACGCCATGGGCGTGATGATGGGTACATCGCACCATGAGCCTATGGCACGTAATCATCAGGAGTATGCTCGCGACCGTAAAGGATGGGGTGCATGGAACTACTCTACGAATAAGGAGAATCTGGACCGTTTCTTCCGTGAAGGTATTGAGCGCATGAAGTGTACTGACGACATTGTGACCATCGGTATGCGTGGCGATGGCGACGAGGCCATGGGCAATAGTACCGACACAAAACTACTGGAAACAATCATCGAAAACCAACGTCGTATCATCAAGGAAGTAACGAAGCGCCCCGCCAAGGAAACACCCCAGATATGGGCCTTATATAAAGAGGTACAGGACTATTACGACGCTGGTTTGCGTGTACCAGATGATGTAACCATTCTGCTTTGCGATGACAACTGGGGTAACGTGCGTCGTATTCCTAATGCAGAGGAGAAAAAGCGCAAAGGCGGATGGGGACTTTACTACCATGTGGACTATGTAGGTGCCCCCCGTAATACGAAGTGGATCAATGTCACCCCCATCCAGAACATGTGGGAGCAACTGCAATTAGCATACAATGGTGGCATCCAGAAGTTGTGGATCCTGAATGTAGGCGACCTGAAGCCCATGGAATATCCCATCCAACTGTTTATGGATATGGCATGGAATCCCACGAAATACAACGTGGACAATCTGCTCGATCACCCCAAGGCATTCTGCGCAGAGAGCTTAGGCGAAGATCAGGCTGAGGAAGCTGCACAGATCCTGAACTTAGTGAGTAAATACAACGGACGCATTACCTCAGAGATGCTCGATGCCCGTACCTATACAACCGATGAGTTTGCACAGGTGGTAGGCGAGTATCAGGCGCTGGAGACTCGCGCCCTGCGCCAGTTTATCACCCTAAAACCTGAGTATCGTGATGCTTACCGTCAAATCATCCTCTTCCCCGTACAGGCCATGGGTAACATCTACGAGATGTACTACGCCCAAGCTATGAACCACAAATTAGCTGCCTTGGGCGATCCTGATGCTAATTGTTGGGCAGAGCGTTGTCGCCAGGCCTTCAAGCGAGACTCGCTGCTGAACCTGCAATACAACAAGGAGATTGCCGGTGGTAAATGGGACGGCATGATGATACAGAAACACATCAGCTACAGAATATGGAATGACAACTTCCCCAAGGATGTGTGTCCTGACCTGAAAGTTGTTCCTACTCCAGAACAAGGTCCCACCTTCAGTCCTATACACGGCTATATCAGTATCGAAGCAGAACACACCTTTAATCGTTCGGATGCATCAAATGCGAAGTGGACTGTGATTCCATACATGGGGCGTACGCTCAGTGGCATCGCCCTGATGCCATACACCGTAGGCACGGATAACGCAAAGTTGGAGTATCGTTTCAAGGCTGAAGGTCAGAAGACGGTCAAGGTCCACATCATTACCAAATCGACACTCGACTTCCTCGACAAGGGCGGCCTCGTCTATGATGCAGCCATCGACAATGGAGAACCCATAAGCGTAAATTTCAATAGTAACCTGAACGAGAAGCCTGAGAATATCTACAGCATCTACTACCCCACCGTAGCCTTACGTGTGGTGGAGAAAGAGGTGGAGTTGCCTATCTCTGGCGATGGCGAATTCCATACGCTCACCCTCCATCCACAGGATCCTGGCATCGTGTTCGAAAAGATCGTCATCGACCTGGGTGGCTATCAGAAACAGTATTTGTTTGGAAACGAATCACCAAAGACATATAAATAATGAAGATTGTTGATGCACACAGCCATTTATGGCTGAAACAAAATACCACATGGAATGGTCTGCCTATCAAATCGAAGCGGAATGGCCGTTCCATTTTCCTTGGAGAGGAGGTACAGATGATTCCGCCATTTATGATCGACGGAAAGAATACCGCCGAGGTTTTCCTGTCGAATATGGACTATGCTCAGGTATCGGCTGCCGTTGTGGTCCAAGAGCTTATTGACGGCAATCAGAATCATTATCTGCAGCAAGTGAGCGAGAAGTATCCTAATCGCTTTGTAACATGCGGTATGGTAAACTTCTTCCAACCCAACCTCCCCTTACAAGCTCAGGTGCTCATCGACAGTGGATTCAAAGGACTGGCCATCCCTGGTCACCGACTACTGACGGATGAACTCCAGATACGCCTAAATGACCCAGAGATGATGCGGATGTTCCACATGATGGAAAACCACGATATATTTCTCTCCATCACCCTTGCCGATGGTAAGCAACAAACAGAAGAACTTCGCGAGGTCATCAAGGAATGCCCAGGGTTACGTATTGCCATTGGCCACCTAGGCATGGCGAACCCACCTCAGGGTCCTATTTGGGAGAATTCAGACTGGAAACAACAGATGATGTTAGCCAATTACGACAACGTGTATATTGAATCAGGCGGCATCACTTGGCTCTACAATAGCGAGTTCTACCCCTTCCCATCGGCTGTACGCGCCATTCGTGAAGCTGCTAGCTTAGTAGGCATGGAGAAACTCATGTGGGGCAGCGACTACCCCCGTACCATCACGGCTATCACCTACCGCATGTCGTACGACTTCATCCTGAAGTCAACGGAGCTCTCCGACCATGAGAAAAAGCTCTTCCTGGGCGAGAACGCGCGACGCTTCTATCGCTTACAGGATCTCATAGAACTACCCTATATTAAGAATATGTCAGAATAAACAGAACACAGAATGAAACATTTACTAACCACTTTCGCCTTGGCTTGTCTGGGATTGACGGGCCTGGCACAGAATTCCACCTCCCCCAACGGGAAGATTACCATCGCTACTGCTGATAACGGACTCAAGGTGTGCTATCAGGAGCAAGTAGTACTCAACATCCCTGCCATCGGTTTCGAAGGTGCCTCGACATTATCTCAACTCGAGTTTGTGCGCGATGTGAACGATGATTATACCATGTTGGCAGGCAAACGTCTTCATGCCACCAATGCCGCTAAGGAGTATCAGGCCTCATTGGGCGAGAACGCCCGCATCGTGGTGAGACTCTATAACGACGGTGTGGCCTTCCGCTACGAGTTGAGCGGACTGAATGGTTGCAAGGCACCCAAGGAGTTGACTACCTTTCTCATCCCAGAGGGTACCAAGCGCTGGATGCAGAATTGGTGCGACTCTAACGAAGAACTCTTCCCTATTGCAACTACGTATAAGGCAGCTCCTAATCGACGCCACTACGAGAAAAATGCCGACGGCTATGCCATCCACTGGGCTTATCCAGCCCTGCTAGAACCTGCTGAGGGTATTTTCGCCCTGATTAGTGAGGCAAACATTGAGCGTCGCCAGAGTGCCTCCACCATCTACAATGAGGGTGAACTCTATCGTGTAACACCTTCAGAGAACGAGGTTTCACTCACAGGCGATTGGCACACCCCTTGGCGTGTAGCCATCATCGGCAATCTGGCTGATGTAGTTGCCTCCACACTCATTACCGATGTGTCAGAACCTTGTCAGATAGAGGATACCAGTTGGATACAGCCTGGTGTAGTATCATGGATTTATTGGGCTTACAATCATGGTTCGAACGACTATAACATCATTTGCAAATACGTCGACATGGCAGCTACACTCCATCTGCCTTACGTACTCATCGATGCTGAGTGGGATGAGATGATGGATGGCAAGACTATTGAGGATGCCGTAGCCTACGCCAAATCGAAGAATATCAAGCCCATCATTTGGTACAACTCTTCCGTGGGTTGGATCGATGGTGCTCCCACACCTAAGTTCCGCCTCAACAAGCCTGAGGATCGCGAGAAGGAATTCGCCTGGTGCGAGAAGATCGGTGTGGCTGGTGTGAAGATCGACTTCTTCTCGGGTGAGAGTCAGATGAATATGGACTTCTGTCTCGATCTGCTCGAGAGTGCCTCAAAGCATCATCTGCTGGTAAACTTCCATGGAGCAGCTGTGCCCCGTGGTTGGCAACGCACTTGGCCTAACCTGCTGAGTACAGAGGGTGTATATGGTGCTGAGTGGTATAATAACGTACCTACCTTTACCAAGGCAGCAGCCCGTCATAATGCTACTCTGCCCTTCACTCGCAACGTCATTGGTCCGATGGACTATACCCCCTGTGCCTTCAGCGATTCACAGCATCCACATATCACATCGAATGCCCATGAGTTGGCACTTACCGTACTCTACGAGAGCGGATTACAGCATCTGGCTGATAAGCCTGAGAGCTACTTCGCCCAGCCTCAGGAAGTACAGCAGTTCTTCGGACAACTGCCCACGATATGGGATGAGACACATCTCGTAAGTGGCTATCCTGGCGAGAGTGTTGTCATAGCCCGTCGTCATGGCGACACCTGGTATGTGGCTGGTATCAACGGACGTGATGAAGCTCAGACACTCAAGACTGACCTGAGTTTCATTGGTGAGACCAAGAGTATCCAACTCTATGCTGACGAGGCCGGCAAACCCTGGGTTATTACTAACCCCGCATCGCTGCCCTCAGAGATTATGTGCCAGCCCCGTGGCGGTTTCGTACTGGTTATCAAGTAAATCCATGAATCTATGAATAGGTTTACCATCATCCTGGCTTCGCTGCTGGCAATTGGAGTAAAGGCACAAATAGCGCCCTGTGTTCCATTGCCCAATGCCAACCAGTTGCGCTGGCAGGATATGGAGATGTATGCCTTTATTCATTATTCACTTAACACCTATACCGATCAAGAATGGGGGTTTGGCAATGAGGATCCCAAGTTGTTCAATCCCTCCAGTCTTGATTGTCGTCAATGGGCACGAGTCTGTAAACAGTCTGGCATGCGAGGCATCATCTTCACGGCCAAGCACCATTGCGGATTCTGCATGTGGCCCTCAGCCTATACAGAGTATTCCGTGAAAAACTCGCCTTGGAAGGATGGTAAGGGTGATGTTGTGCGCGAACTGGCTGAGGCTTGTCGCGAGGAAGGTCTCGAGTTTGCTGTCTATCTCTCGCCATGGGATCGTAACCATCCGGAATATGGACGACCAGAATACGTCACATACTTCCGCAACCAGTTGCGCGAGTTGCTCACCAACTATGGCGACATCTTCGAAGTGTGGTTCGATGGTGCCAATGGAGGCGATGGCTGGTATGGTGGTGCTAACGAGACACGCAAGATTGATCGTACCACCTACTACGAGTGGCCTGAGACTTACAAGATGATTCGCGAGTTACAACCCAAATGCCTCATCTGGAACGATGGTAGCGATCGAGGCGACTTGCGCTGGGTAGGTACGGAAGCTGGTAATGTGGGCGAAACCAATTGGAGTCTGCTCTACCACGATGGCGAGGTGCCCTACCAGATGTTACATTATGGTGTGGAACAGGGCGATGTATGGTGTCCTGGCGAGACGAACACCAGCATCCGTCCTGGCTGGTTCTACCACGATGCAGAGAACGAACACGTGAAGAGTCTGTCAAAGCTGATGGACACCTATTATAAATCGGTAGGTCGTAACTCCACACTCTTGCTCAACTTCCCCATCGCCCCCAATGGCCGCATCCATCCCAACGATAGTCTGCGAGGCATCGCCTTCAAGAAAATGATTGATGAGGTGTTTGTGAAAGGGAAGGTGGTTTCTAAGATGAAACAATCGGGTCCATCCACGATTCTCGACTTTGGCAAGCCCACTTCTATCAATCGTTTCCTCGCAGAAGAAGACATTGCACAAGGCCAGCGAGTACGTAAATTCTCGTTAGAAGCTGAGGTTGATGGAAAGTGGCTACCCTTGAAGGATGCCCTTGTGGATGAGGGCGATGGACTCACTACCATAGGTCATCGTCGCATCATCTGCTTCCCCACCATTAAGGCTACGAAACTCCGCTTTACGATTCTCGACAGCAAGTGCGAGCCCATCATCAAGAAACTGGATGTTTACCTCGCCCCAGAACTCACAGCCGATATCCCTGATGCTGGCGAGAAGAAATCCTCTGCCCTTCACATTTTCTTCAGCTCGCCCATGCAGATGTTCATCGATTGGGATACGGAGCAGACCATCTCTACTTTCCGCTATCTGCCTCCACAAGGCGATGGTATCATCACCCATTACACCCTCTGGGCTTCTACTGACTGGAGCAACTGGACCAAACTCGCCTCTGGAGAATTCTCCAACATCGTGAACAACCCCATCTGGCAAACCATTAAGTTCGCCCCCACCAGAATCCGCATGCTCCGCTTTGAAGCCGATCGCCTTCATTCAGGCACTCGCATGGGCTATGGCGACATTGAAATCAAATAAATCACCTCGGATAGGCAAAAACTGAGGCCAAAACAATCACTTTAAGCCGTTGAAAGTCAGATGGATATACTTTTAAAGGGTTGTTTTGAACGTTATAGCCCAATAAATTCTCTAGAGAATTCAGGACTTTACTCCGTCTAAAGTTTAGGTTTACTCCGTCTAAACCTCCAAATTCTCTAGAGAATTTCCAAGGGGGCAAGTTTTACCCTCAAAGATTACCTTACGTTTTTTTCGACTTTAGACTATCTATCGATAGGCGAAAGATCTTCTTTTGAGGGGATTTAGTTTACATCTTTATCTTGAAGGATCCATGATGAAGGAGTAGTGGTAGGGCTGATCAGCAGGAAGGGTGTACTGGGGGAGGGTGCGCTTGCCCCAGGTATCAGCACCACCTACACCATGGATGTTGAAGTCGATATTGAGATTGACAAAGCGTCCACGCGTGATGTCGCTAGGATGACGTACATCTTCTAAGTCTTCCTCGCCATAGTCCCAAGCACGGATGCAGAGAGGATTGTTACCATCGATGCGGAGTTTCTGCTGAGTCGATGATATCTCGAACCAGCGGATGTCGCAGCGATTGCCATTATCCTGTGGGTGGATATACTCAGTTTCGTAATCCTTTAACGATGTTTCGTAGATGCCTAAGAAGGCTGATCGCTTGCGATCGGGATAGTTCTCCCACGGACCACGACCATAGTAACGGATTTGTGTGAAGTCCTTAGGCAAACGCATACGCATGCCAAGTTTAGGAAGAACAGGAAGCTCTACCCCTGCACGAGGCTTGTAATCCATCGTAACCATAATACGTCCATCGGCCTTGAGATCGTATGTCAACGTGAGGTCAGCAGCATCAAGGAGTGACATCTCCGCGATCACCTGATTGCTCAAAGCACGAATGGACTTGATGGTACGTTTCTGAGCTGCATCTTTCCAGACGGCTGTACGCTCAGCAAAGTGGGCAGCATGCTGATTGTCGTTCTCAGGTTTCCAGAAGTAGGGCTCGAGGGGTGCCTGGAGCATCTCTTTGCCATCAACTATCCAAGAAGTGAGGGCACCTGTCTTGGAGATGGTAATGGAGCCATTCTCTGTAGGCGCCACAAAGCCATCTGCTGTTTCTTCTGCAGCAGCCTCTCTGCCAGCAAATGCAGCCCAGAACTCCTCCGTCTTCAGGATAAACTGCTCACGAGCCACCACAAAACCTTCCTTAGCCCAAGGCGTATCATGACGCAGACGGGCATAGACGTTCAGCACCAATTCAGGCTCATTGTAGGGGTAATAGGGATAGGGTATCTCGAACTTATCACCCTTGATTCTGGCGAATTGACCAGTAACCAGTTCTCCATTATAATAGGTTTCAAGGTAATACTCGTACTCATCGATAGAGGTAAAATTATCGCGATTGATGATACGGATGGAGTCGCCTTCCTGCACAAACTGCAGAGGTTGGTAAACATATTGCACTTCGTAATAATGCGGATGGGGCTTACGATCAGGGGCGATGAGGCCATTGATACAGAAAGGACCATCGTTAGGCTGATCGCCAAAGTCGCCACCATACTTAAACTCAGTCTCGCCAGGAGAGAGTTTTAGTCCTTGGTCTACCCAGTCCCAAATGGCAGCACCACAGATGCTGGAGTCGGCATAGATTACATCCCAATACTCCTTGAGATTACCACAGGAGTTACCCATGGCATGGGCATATTCTCGCATCATGAAGGGCTTGTCGCTGACTTTCTGAGCCTCGCGACGCAGATCGTCAGGATAGAGATAACTATCATCCCAGATGCAGCTGTAGCGACGATCGCTATCATAGAAAGGCGGACGGGTGGTATCGAGCTCCTTCACCTTATTATACATCGCCTCGATATTAGGACCCACAGCACCTTCATTGCCAAGACTCCAGAGAATGACACAGGGGTGATTGAAATCGCGCTTCACCAATGACTCGGCACGATCCACATGGGCCTGTTGGAAAGTTTGGTCCTCACCCATCACTCGATTAGCATAGCCATAACCATGAGTCTCATGGTTGGCCTCGTCCATTACGTAGATACCCCATCGATCACAGAGTTCATAGAGATATTCGCGATCAGGATAATGCGAAGTGCGCAAGAAGTTGACGTTGCCTTGTTTCATGAGTCGGATATCCTCCTCGTAGGTAGCGTTGTCGACATAGCGCCCTGTCTTAGGATGATGATCATGGCGATTCACACCACGCAACTTCACATTCTTTCCGTTGATCTTAAACACCTCGCCAACAACTTCCACCTTCTTCACACCCAGATGGTAGTCGAAATGCTCAATGACCTGCCCTTTCTGATTGCGTAACTCCACACTGAAGGGATAGAGGTTAGGCTTCTCGGCTGACCAAAGAAGGGGCTTGTTGATGGTATAATTAAGTGCTACCTTCGTTGTATCGCCAACAGACAATTTGTCGACAGTACCCTTTATCTCGTGATTGTCGATCTTCAATATGACTTGCAAACCATCGACAGCCTTATCGCCAACATTGCAAAGACTGACTAAAGCCTTCACTTGTGCCTTGCTATAGTCTGCATTAGGTTCAGCCGTTACGTTATAATCGCTGATGTGTGTCAATGGACGTACCCACAACTGTACAGGGCGATAGATGCCTGAGAGGCGCCACATATCCTGATCCTCCAGATAGCTTCCGTCGCTCCAGCGATACACCTCGACAGCAAGACGGTTATTACCCTCGTCGACATACTTCGTGACATCAAACTCTGCTGGCGACATGGAATTTTGGCTATAGCCCACCTTCTGACCATTTACCCAAACATAAAAGGCAGAATGTACACCTCCAAAGTGCAGAATCAGATTCTTGGAGAGCATCTCCTTAGTAACATTAAACTGAGTGACATACGAGCCCACGGGGTTGCGATTCTCATAGGCCGTCCAGTCCTTTGGCGGCTCAGTTGTGACACTGGGACGATTCCTCATAAAGGGGTAATTGATATTAATATAAATAGGTGTACCATGACCCTGAGTCTGCCAGTTACCTGGCACAGTCACCTTATCCCATCCCGTTGCATCGAAATCATCACGATAGAAGTCAACTGGGCGTTCCTCTGGGTTACGACTCCAATGGAACAGCCACTCGCCATCGAGACTGATAATCTCCTTATGCGTCTTCTGCTTCGATGGCAGTTGCAGAGTGGCGTGATAAGGCAGTTTGTTGATGCCCAATACGGAAGGGTTCTCCCAATCGGGCGTTTGTGCCTTGACTTCTGGAGTCAATGCAGAAAGCAGCAAAAGCAAAGCTGCTGTGAATTTGAGGTTTCGATTCATCGTTGTTAGAATTTTGGGGCAAATATAAGCAATAATCCGTTATCATGCTAAGATTTTACCGACTTCTTTTAGCATTATCTCGCTATTTTACAATTATCAGGCAAGTGTTGATACAAATTCCAAAGATTATGATACAATTACCCCTTGCAGAATAAAGATTTTATTGTATCTTTGCAGCTGAAACCTAATCATCATTATTTCGACATGAAAAGACTGTATATGCTGGCCGTAATGGCCATTGGTCTGATTCAGGCCAAAGCGCAGGAGGTGAAAGTGGAGTTTTTCACCCCTCAGATTGTGCATATTGTTAAGGGGCAGCCCACACAGACCCGTGTGATAACGGCGATACCTGATAACGCTGTTGCAAGCAAGCAGGGTAACACTTGGAAAAGTGAGGCACTCACCATAAAGCTGGATGCCAAGGGCAATCTGACTTTCCTCGACAGTAAAGGCAAGGTGCTGCTGAGAGAAAAAGACTATGACGTCAACGATGCACGCCAGACGTTCACCCTCGACAAAGGCGAAGCCATCTACGGACTGGGCACCATCCAGAATGGTAAGATGAATCGTAGAGGCGAGAAGAAACGCATGGAGCAGTCGAACCTAGAGGACTTCCAGAACGTGCTGCAGAGCATCAAGGGCTGGGGCATCTATTGGGAGAACTACTCACCCACGCTATTTGAGGATAATGCTAACGGCATGACCTTCGACTCCGAGGTTGGCGAGGGCATAGATTACTACTTCATGTATGGTGGCAATGCCGACGGGGTGATTGCCCAAATGCGCCATCTGAGTGGCGACGTACCTATGTTCCCCCTTTGGACCTACGGATTCTGGCAATCGAAGGAGCGTTATAAGACAGCTGCAGAAACAGAAAGTATCGTGGATAAATATCGCGAGTTGCAGGTGCCTCTGGATGGTATCATACAGGACTGGCAGTACTGGGGAAGCAACTATCTTTGGAATGCGATGGATTTCCTCTCTGAGGATTTCCAGAAAGGTCCGCAACTCATCAAGAACGTACATGAGAAGCATGCCCACTTCATGATTTCAATCTGGGCCAGCTTTGGGCCACAGACAAGACAGTTCCGCGAGTTGGATGAGAAAGGACTGTTGCTGCCTATCGAGACTTGGCCCCAGAGTGGCATCTCACATATCTGGCCCCCTGTGATGGAGTATCCCTCAGGTGTGAAAGTATATGATGCCTTCAGTCCCGTGGCACGTGATATCTATTGGAAATATCTGAAAACGCTCTACGACTATGGCACAGATGCCTGGTGGATGGACTCTACAGATCCTGACTTCTTCAATCCGAGAGAATCAGACTACGAACACCCTGTGACTGGTGGCACTTGGCGTTCACTGCGTAATGCCTTCCCCTTGGAAACGGTGCGTGGAGTGTATGAAAAACAAAGGAGTACAGGAGAAGAGAAACGTGTCTTTATCATGACGCGCTCGTCGTATGCAGGTCAGCAGCACTACGGATCAAACATGTGGAGTGGTGATGTAGCCTCATCGTGGGATATGCTGAGAAAGCAAGTGCCAGCAGGACTGAGTTTCTCGCTGACTGGTAATCCCAATTTCAATACAGATATCGGTGGTTTCTTCTGTGGCTCATACAATACCAAGGGTTCAGGCTCTGCCCCCAAGAATCCACAATTCCAGGAGCTTTACGTGCGCTGGATGCAATATGGACTCTTTTGTCCAGTATTCCGCAGTCATGGCGCTGATGCGCCTCGTGAGATTTGGCAGTTTGGACAGAAGGGTGAGCCAGTCTATGATGCCATTGAGAAGATGATCCGTCTACGCTATCGTCTTATACCTTATTTATATAGTACAGCCTGGCAGGTGACTTCGGAGAACGAGAGTTATCTGCGTCCGTTGTTCAGTGACTTCGCCCTGGACAAAAAGGTATGGGATATGACGGATGAGTTTATGTTTGGACGCCAGATTCTGGCTGCTCCCATCCTTGATCCACAATATACAGAGGAGAAGATTATCCGCGAAGATGCCATGACGGGATGGAACCGTAAAGAGATGACAGTTGATAGTGGACAGTTGACAATTAACTGGTCAGCAACCAAGACCGTTACCAAGTATCTACCTAAGGGTGCTATATGGTATGACTTCTGGACTAGTAAGCAGTATAAGGGCGGACAGAACGTAGTGCTCACCACCTGCTTTGATCAGGTGCCTATGTTCGTAAAGGCTGGCAGCATCCTGCCTCTTGGTCCAGAGATGCAGTATGTAGGTGAGAAGGCATGGGATAATTTGGAGCTCCGCCTCTACCCTGGTGCTGATGGAGCCTTTACACTCTATGAGGACGAGGGCGACAACTATAATTACGAAAAAGGCATTTACAGCACCATCAACTTCAACTGGAATGACAAGGCTCGCACCCTGACTATCGGCACAAGGAAGGGCGATTATCCAGGTATGCTAAAGAATCGTCAGTTTACCATCGTACTCCCTGATGGCACGACAAAGGCCATCGACTACGATGGAACGGAAAGTTCTATTAAGTTTTAAAGGCAAATAGGTAAATAACAAAACAATATGAAACAAAAACTATTCCATTCACTACTGGCAGCCATGCTGCTGATGCCTGTTACAGGCGTCATGGCTGACGATTATGAGACACTGAATACTGAGCCCATTCATAATCCGATGCTGTGGGCTGATGTACCCGATCCTGACATCATCCGTGTGGGCGACACATTCTATCTGGTAAGCACCACCATGCATCTGATGCCTGGTGCACCCATCATGAAATCGAAGGATCTGAAGAACTGGGAGACTATTGGTTACATCTTCGACAAGCTGACAGACTCGCCCAAGTACGACCTGCAACAGGGTACTGCCTATGGTCGTGGTCAGTGGGCCACCTCACTCAAGTATCATAACGGTAAGTTCTATGCCCTGCTAGCTCCTAATGAGCAAGGCAAGATGGGCGACACCTACATCTTCTCAGCAGAAAAGGCAGAAGGTCCGTGGACCATCGTATCGCGCATGCGCCATTTCCACGACTGTTCGCTTTTCTTCGACGACGATAACCGTGTGTATGTCATCTATGGCACAGGCGAGATGATGGAACTAAAGCCCGACTTGAGCGACGTAATCGAAGGCACCCATCAGCAGATCTTCCAACGTGAAGAGGATGAGAAGGGATTATTGGAAGGCAGTCGTGTTATCAAGCACAACGGTAAGTATTACCTATTGATGATTTCGCACGTCTATGCCCCTGGCAAGCATCGTCGCGAGGTATGCTACAGAGCCGACGATATCCATGGTCCTTGGGAGAAGCAGGTGATTCTGCAGAGCGAGTTCGGTGGATTCAGCTATGAGGCTCAAGGAACCATTGTTGACACTGAGGACGGCGACTGGTATGGTATCATCTTCCAGGACCGTGGTGGTGTAGGTCGTGTGCTTACTGTCATGCCCTGTCGTTGGATTAACGGTTGGCCCATGTTGGGCGACGAGAACGGCAAGGTGCCTGATACAGTCCGTCCGTTGAAGAGTGGAGAGCCTGAGGCCCACATTGTAAAGGCAGATGACTTCAATAGTGCAAAATTGGGGTTACACTGGCAGTGGAATCACAATCCCATCGACAACGCCTGGAGTCTGACGGAGCGTCCAGGATTCCTGCGTCTGAAGACTAATCGCGTAGTCAACAGCATCTACCTGGCTCCCAATACACTGACACAGCGTATGGAGGGACCACAGTGCAGTGGTGGCATCGTGATGGATCTTTCGAAGATGAAGGATGGAGACTGTGCAGGTCTGGCTGCCTTCAATAGCGATACAGGTGCCCTGACCATTAAGAAACTGGGCAAGAAACTCGTATTGAAGATGAACGAATTGAAGGTGGAGCTGACCGATCGCGACAAGGAAGTAAAGAATGTGGAGACGAAGACCATCGAGAGTGTGGAGCTGAAACAGCAAAAGATCTGGTTGAGAATCGATGCCGATTTCCGTCCACAGGCGGAGCGAAAAGGTATGATGCCTGGCACCGATATGGCCCAATTCTTCTATAGTCTTGACGGTGAGAACTGGACGAAGATCGGCAATGACTACAAGATGGGATTCGACTGGCGCCGCTTCTTCATGGGACAGAAATTCGGCATTTTCTGCTATGCCACGAAAAAGGCAGGCGGATACGTGGATGTAGATGAATTCTTCTACGAACGTCGATAAACAGGATATCTTTAGGAAAGGTTAACAATCCTCGGAAATCCCATGATACGAAAAATAAAGTTTATGTAACGAGGGGAAAAGAACCTTTAAGGATTTCTATGTAACTTTGCAGCCGGAACTTATAACTACGAGTTCCGACTGCAATTGTTTATTATCAAAATTCATACTAACAACAAAAATGAAACAGTTCATTACAACACTTCTGTTGAGCATCTGTGCCCTGACGGCCGATGCCCAGAAACCAGATCCGAATTTCTACATTTTCCTTTGTTTCGGACAGTCGAACATGGAGGGCGCAGCTCGTCCTGAGGCACAAGACATAGCAAGTCCTGGCCCACGATTCCTACTGATGCCTGCAGTTGACTTCCCAGAGAAAGGTCGTAAGATGGGTGAGTGGTGTGAGGCCTCTGCCCCACTCTGTCGCCCCAATACAGGTTTGACACCTGCCGACTGGTTCGGTCGTACCCTCGTGGCTTCGCTGCCTGAGAACATTAAGATTGGTGTCATCCACGTAGCCATCGGTGGTATCGACATCAAAGGATTCTTGCCCGACAGCATCGATAACTACGTGAAAACCAAGGCACCGAACTGGATGAAAGGCATGTTGGAAGCTTACGACAACAATCCCTACAAGCGTTTGGTAACACTGGCTAAGAAGGCTCAAAAGGATGGTGTCATCAAAGGTATCTTGATGCACCAGGGTGAAACCAATACCGGCGATCCCAAGTGGGCCGGTATGGTGAAGCAGGTGTACGACAACCTCTGTGGCGACCTGAATCTGAAGCCCGAAGAGGTAAACCTCTATGCTGGTAATATTGTCCAAGCTGGTGGTAAAGGTGTTTGCATTGGCTGCAAGAAACAGATTGACGAACTGCCTTTGACTCTTCACACTTCACAGGTTATCTCGTCAGACGATTGTACCAACGGTCCTGACCGTCTGCATTTCGATGCCGCCGGTTATCGTGAGTTAGGTTGTCGTTATGGCGAAGCAGTGGCACGTCATCTGGGTTTTGAACCCAAGCGTCCATATATTGAGATGCCTAAGAAGATTGAGGTTCCTGCCGATGCCTTCATCGCTGAGACCACCGTCCCTGGCAATGAGTTCCCAAAGGTTGATAAAGAAGGTCGTGCTTACTTCAGCATTGCCGCTCCTGAGGCTCGTAAGGTTGTTGTAGACATTTGCAATAAGAAATACGACATGCTGCCCGATGGTAAGGGTAACCTGATGGCAGTAACTGATCCTCTGCCTGTTGGATTCCACTATTATTTCATGGAAACCAATGGTGTCAGGTTCATCGACCCATCTACAGAAACCTTCTTTGGCTGCAACCGAGAGGCTGGTGGTATCGAGATACCTGAGGGTTCTGAGGGTGATTACTACCGTCCGCAGCAGGGCGTTCCTGCTGGTCAGGTACGTAGCATCTACTACTACAGCAACGAGCAGAAAGCATGGCGCCACGCTATGGTTTACACCCCTGCCGAGTACGAATTGCAGAAAAATGCCAAGAAGCGCTACCCCGTGCTCTATCTACAGCATGGTATGGGTGAAGACGAGACTGGCTGGAGCAAACAGGGCCACATGCAGCACATCATGGACAACGCCATTGCCAAGGGCGAGGCTGTTCCTATGATCGTAGTCATGGAGAGTGGCGACATTAAGGCACCATTCCGTGGTGGTAACAATCAGGCTGGTCGCAGCGAATATGGTGCTTCGTTCTATCCTGTATTGCTTAACGACCTGATTCCATATATCGACAACAACTTCCGCACCAAGAGCGATCGCGAGAACCGCGCTATGGCAGGACTCTCATGGGGTGGCCATCAGACATTCGATGTTGTATTGCCTAATCTCGACAAGTTTGCTTGGCTCGGCACCTTCAGTGGCGCCATCTTCGGTCTCGATGTGAAGACAGCTTACGATGGTGTGTTTGCCAACGCCAACGAGTTCAACAAAAAGGTTCATTATATGTACATGAACTGGGGCGAAGAGGACTTCATCAAGAGTGGCGACATCGTGAAGCAGCTCACAGAGTTAGGCGTTAAGGTCGACTCTAACGAGTCAAAGGGCACAGCCCACGAGTGGCTTACCTGGCGTCGCGGACTCAACGAGTTCATTCCGCATCTGTTTAAGTAAATTCATTAATAATTATACAAATTACCAAAGAGATTATGAAAAAGCTATTACTTGGACTTACATTGCTCGTAGCGGGCAGTTCGTCAGCATTTGCACAGTGGGGCCGTCCTATCGACTTCGCTGAAGGACCTGGTTTGAAGGACGCCTACAAGGATTACTTCACCATCGGTGTAGCGGTGAACAAGACTAACGTATCTGATCCCGCTCAGATGGAGATCATTAAAAAACAGTTTAACAGCGTTACCGCTGAGAACGCCTGGAAGCCAGGCGAAATTCATCCGAAAGAGGGTGTCTGGAACTTCGGTTTAGCCGACAGTATTGCCAACTTCTGTCGCGAGAACGGTATCAAAATGCGTGGTCACTGTCTATGCTGGCATTCTCAGTTTGCCGACTGGATGTTTACCGACAAGAAGGGTAAACCGGTGAAGAAAGAAGTGTTCTATGAGCGTCTGCGCGAACATATCCACACAGTGGTTAACCGCTACAAGGATGTGGTATATGCTTGGGATGTGGTGAACGAGGCTATTGCCGACGACAACATGATGTTCCGTTCATTCCGTCCAGGTGTCAAGCCCAGCCCCTATCGTCAGAGCCGTCACTTCGAGCTCTGTGGCGACGAGTTCATAGCCAAGGCTTTCGAGTTTGCACGTGAGGCTGATCCTACTGGTGTGCTCATCTACAACGACTACAGCACTGTGGATCCCGGTAAGCGCGAGCGTATTTACGAGATGGTGAAGAAGATGAAAGAAGCTGGCGTGCCCATCGATGGTATCGGTATGCAGGGTCACTACAATATCTACTTCCCTGACGAGGAGGCTCTCGACAAGGCTATTACCCGTTTCAGCGAGATTGTGAATACCATCCACATCACCGAGCTCGACCTGCGTACCAACATGGAAAGTGGTGGTCAGCTGATGTTCTCACGTGGCGAGGCTAAGCCTCAGGCTGGCTATATCTCTACACTGCAGGAGGACCAGTACAACCGTATCTTCAAGATTTTCCGTAAGCATAAGGATGTCATCAAGAACGTAACCTTCTGGAATCTGAGCGATAAGGACTCTTGGCTCGGTGTCAACAACCACCCGCTGCCTTTCGACGAGAACTTCAAGGCTAAACGTTCACTGCAGGTGATTCGCGATTTCAACGTTGCTGCTGATAACTACGTACCAAAGGATGACTGGGTACCCAATCCCAAGAATCAGCCCGGACAGGAGTATCCTCAGGTTAATAGTGAAGGTTTTGCCCGCTTCCGTGTTGAGGCTCCCGATGCTAAATCAGTCATCGTAAGCCTGGGTCTTGGTGGTCGTGGCGGTACTGTACTCCGTAAAGATAAGGATGGTGTATGGGTAGGCACTACTGAGGGCCCGATGGATCCTGGTTTCCACTACTATCACCTCACCATTGATGGTGGTGTAGTAAACGATCCTGGTACACACAACTATTTCGGTAGCTGTCGTTGGGAAAGTGGTATCGAGATTCCCGCTCCCGATCAGGACTTCTATGCCCTCCGCACCGACATTCCTCACGGTAACATCACACAAGTTCGCTTCTATTCTCCGAGCCTTGGCAAGATGCAGGTTGCCAATGTATACCTGCCTAATGGCTACGGCAAACTCGTAAAGGGTAAGCAGGAGCGCTATCCGGTTCTCTACCTGCAGCACGGCTGGGGTGAGAACGAGACCAGCTGGCCCGTACAGGGACATACCGGTGAGATTATGGACAACCTGATTGCCGACGGCAAGATCAAGCCCTTCATCGTGGTGATGGCTTATGGTCTGACCAACGACTTCAAGTTTGGCACCATCGGCAAGTTCACTGCCGAGGAGTTTGAGAAGGTACTCGTCGACGAGCTCGTACCTTTTATCGACAAGAACTTCCTGACCAAGGCTGACAAGTGGAACCGTGCAATGGCCGGTCTGTCAATGGGTGGTATGGAGACCAAGCTCATCACCCTGCGTCGTCCTGAGGCCTTCGGTTACTGGGGTCTGCTCAGCGGTGGCATGTACATGCCTGAGGAGATCAAGGATCCGAAGTGTGTGAAGTATATCTTCGAGGGTTGCGGCTCTAAGGAGAATCCCGACGGCATCAACAAGAGTGTCGAGGCCCTGAAAGCTGCTGGTTTCAATGCAGAAGGACTGGTATCTGAAGGTACCGCTCATGAGTTCCTGACATGGCGTCGTTGCCTCTATCAGATGGCTCAGAGCCTGTTCAAATAAGCAAAAAGTGCAGTTTTTCTGCACTTTTTTGAGGTATGAAACAAATTCAAAAGTATATGTAACATAAGAGTAACACACTTTCTAGAATTTGTCGTATCTTTGCAGCAGAAATCAAAAAGAAATAGGTTAAAATTGTTTTAGTTATATTAGTAGTTAGTAGTTTTTCCTTCCTCGGGACCCAAGAAAAGCGTTTCTTGTCCCGAGGTTTTTCTTTTATTTATATATAATAATGTGTAGATTCTCAATTATAATTCGTAACTTTGCAGCCAATAAAACCAAAATATTATAAGGATGAAGCGCTTTTTAATAACTATCACGTTTATCGCCTGTGGCATTATTATTAGCCATGCCCAGCAACACAAACTCTGGTTCGACAAACCTGCCACCCACTGGCTCGAAGCATTACCTATCGGCAACTCACAGTTGGGTGCTATGATCTATGGCGGTACCCAGACCGAGGAAATCCAACTCAACGAAGAAACCTTCTGGAGCGGTTCTCCCCACTCCAATAACAGTGCGGAGTCGAAGGCGCATCTTCAAGAGGTGCGACAGCTGATCTTCGAAGGAAAAGAGATGGAGGCTCACAAGTTGATAGACCAGTATTTTATCAAAGGTCCTCATGGCATGCGATTCCTACCAGTGGGCAGTATCAAACTCAATTTCCAGGGACAGCAAGAAATAAGTGACTACCATCGTCAACTGGATCTGAGTAATGCGCTCGCCACCACAAAGTACACAGCTAACGGCATTACCTATAAGCGCACAGCTTTCGCCTCACAGACTGATCACGTGATCATTGTTCGCATTGAGGCTAGCCAGAAGGGTGCCCTCCGATTTAATGTTGGTTTCCAGAGTCCCCTTGAAGCCAAATACAGTGTAAATGGTCATCAGTTGGCAGCTGTTGTACAGAATGTGGAACACGAAGGAATTCCTGCAGGTCTGCAGGCTGAATGCCGTATTGAGGTTACAGCCGACGGCACTATTATCGATGCTGACAGTTGCGTGAACGTGATGAACGCCACTACCGCCACACTCTATATCGCTGCTGCCACCAACTTCGAGAACTATCAGAAGACTAACGGCAATCCTACGCAGAAGAATGTGCGCACACTCGCTGACATTAAACGAAAGCCCTACATCAAACTTCTGGAGCGACATATCGAGAAATACAAACAGCAGTACGACCGAGTGAGTCTCTCACTGTCCAGTCAGAGTGCATCATGCAGTCTGCCCACCGACCAGCGTCTCGCCGCTTTCGACGGGACCGACCTCGACATGGTATCGCTTATGATGCAATATGGCCGTTACCTGTTGATTTCCTCCTCACAGCCAGGCGGACAGCCCGCTAACCTGCAAGGCGTATGGAATAACAAGGTCAATGCAGCCTGGGATTCGAAATACACCATCAACATCAATGCTGAGATGAACTACTGGCCAGCACTTGTAGGCAATCTTGCCGAAACCCAGCAGCCCCTGTTCTCTATGATTTGCGACCTGAGTAAGACTGGCGCCATCACAGCACAGGAGATGTATGGCTGCAAGGGATGGGTAGCCCATCACAATACCGACCTCTGGCGCATCGCCGGTCCGGTTGATGGTACTACATGGGGCATGTTCCCCACTGGCGGTGCATGGCTGACGACTCATCTCTGGCAGCATTATCTCTATACTGGCGACAAGCAATTCCTGGCCGACAACTACGAGGTGATGAAAGGAGCTGCCGACTTCCTGCTCGACTATATGCAAGTATATCCGAAAACCGGAGAATTGAAGAATGCTGCCGGTTGGCTGATGACAGTTCCTACCGTATCACCAGAGCATGGCCCTCATGGCAAGGAAACAACTGTCACTGCAGGCTCTACCATGGACAATCAGATTTGCTTCGATGTGTTTTCCCAAGTCATCGCCGCTGCCAAGATATTGGGAAAGGACGACTCTTATATCTCACTTCTTACCTCTCAATTAGCCAAACTGCCACCAATGCAGATAGGTCGTTACGGACAACTGCAGGAATGGCTCATCGATGCCGACGATCCGAAAGACGAACACCGTCATATCTCACACCTCTATGGACTCTATCCCTCTAATCAGATTTCTCCTTACACCCACCCCGAACTGTTCACGGCAGCTGCCAACACCCTGAAACAGCGTGGTGATATGGCCACAGGTTGGAGTCTTGGATGGAAAATCAACTTCTGGGCACGTATGCTCGACGGCAATCATGCCTTCCTGATTTTCAAGAACTTGCTGAATCCGATACCTGCTACCACAGAATGGGGTCCTCGAGGCGGTACCTATCCAAACCTCTTCGATGCACACCCGCCTTTCCAGATCGACGGCAACTTCGGTTGCGCAGCTGGTATTTGCGAGATGCTTTTGCAGAGTCATGACGGCGCTGTACACCTGCTGCCCGCCCTGCCCGACAGCTGGTCAGAGGGTGAAGTAAAAGGTCTGCAGGCTCGTGGCAACTTCACGGTCGACATGAAATGGAAAGAAGGCACCCTTCAGGAAGCCACCGTCATCTCAAAGATCGGAGGAACCTTGCGTCTTCGTTCTTATGTTCCCCTCACAGGCGATGGTCTCAGAGAAGCAAAGGGTGCTTGCCCGAATCCCCTGTTTGCACCAGCCGTCATCAGCGAACCGCTGAAGTCAAAAGAACTCAAAAAGTTCCAGACATTACCACTGCAGAAAGTGTACGAATACGACATCGACACCCATGCGGGCCAGACTATTCTCCTTAAAAAGCAATAGTTTCCCATAAATGTTACTTCAGATAAAGTTTGTGAGACATGAGCAAATGCCCATGTCTCACTTTTTTACTACCTTTGCACCCGAAACCTATACAAAACAAAATTATGCGACACCAACTATTCGGAAAGAAACATTATCTAACTTTATTATCAACCCTATTCATGTGCTGTGCCGGCCTTTCTGTGTCGGCACAGTCTTTTCCTTATCAGGATCCAAATCTGAGCGCAAATGAGCGCGCAAAGGATCTCTGTAGTCGATTGACACTTGAAGAGAAAGCCATGCTGATGCTCGACGAGAGTCCTGCCATCCCACGCTTAGGCATCAAGAAGTTCTTCTGGTGGAGTGAAGCCCTGCATGGCGCTGCCAATATGGGTAATGTAACCAATTTCCCCGAGCCCGTAGGCATGGCCTCGTCATTCAACCCTTCTTTATTATATAAGGTGTTCGACATTGCCAGTACTGAGTTCCGTGCCCAGTACAACCACCGCATGTACGACCTGAAGGGTGAGGACATGAAGATGCGTAGCCTCAGCGTTTGGACGCCAAATGTCAACATCTTCCGCGACCCCCGATGGGGACGCGGCCAGGAGACCTATGGTGAAGACCCCTATCTGACAAGTGTCATGGGTACTCAAGTGGTACGCGGACTGCAGGGTCCCGAGGATGCCAAGTATCGCAAGCTCTGGGCCTGTGCCAAGCACTATGCCGTTCACAGCGGTCCTGAGTACACGCGTCACACTGCTAATCTCACTGATGTGCCTGTACGCGATTTCTGGGAAACCTACATGCCTGCCTTTAAGACACTCGTTCAGGATGCCAACGTCCGTGAGGTAATGTGTGCCTACCAGCGTCTCGACGATGACCCCTGTTGTGGATCAACCCGTCTGCTCCAACAGATTCTCCGCGATGAGTGGGGATTCAAGTACCTTGTGGTCAGCGACTGCGGTGCTGTCAGCGACTTCTACGAGAACCACAAGTCATCTTCCGATGCCGTACACGGAACCTCTAAAGCCGTCCTGGCCGGTACCGACGTGGAGTGTGGTTTTAACTATGCCTATAAGAGTCTGCCAGAGGCTGTACGAAAGGGACTCCTTTCAGAGGCTGAGGTCGATAAGCATGTCATCCGTCTGCTCGAAGGCCGCTTCGATCTGGGTGAGATGGATGATCCCTCACTCGTAGAATGGTCTAAGATACCTTACTCTGCCATGTCCACCAAGGAGTCTGCCAAGGTGGCTCTCGAGATGGCCCGTCAGTGTATTGTTCTGCTACAAAACAATAACAATATCCTGCCTTTAAAGAAGAACGCAGAGAAGATTGCTGTTATCGGACCTAATGCTCAGAACGAGCCGATGATGTGGGGTAACTATAATGGTACACCTAATCACACCATCACCATCCTCGACGGCATCAAGGCCAAGCAGAAGAAGCTGGTCTATCTCCCAGGCTGTGACCTGACCTACGATCAGGTGATGGAGAGTCATCTAGCCTCCGACTGTGTCGCTCCAGACGGCAAGAAGGGACTGAAAGGCACTTTCTGGAATAACACCAAGATGGAAGGCAAAGCCTTTACCACCGAGACTTACACAAAGCCTGTCAATGTCACCACCGCTGGCATGCACGTATTTGCCCCCAACCTACCCATCGAAGATTTCTCGGCTAAGTATGAGACCACCTTTACCCCGAAAGAGGCTGGCGAGTATGTGCTGAACGTAGAATCTACCGGTCATTTCGAGGTTTATGTCAACGGTGAGCGGAAGATACTGCAGCACACCTGGCGTGCCACACCAACCCGCACTGTCCTGCAGGCTGAGAAGGGACAGGCGTTCAAAATCGAGGTACGCTTCCAGACCGTGAAGACCTGGGGCGCCTCTATGAAGATCGACATTGCTCGTGAATTGCCTATCGACTATCAGCAGACCATCGCTCAGCTGAAGGGTATCGATAAAGTCATCTTCGTCGGCGGTATCGCACCTAGTCTCGAGGGTGAAGAGATGCCTGTGAACATCGAAGGTTTCAAGGGTGGCGACCGCACCAGCATAGAACTCCCCAAGGTGCAGCGCGAGTTCCTGAAAGCCCTGAAGGCAGCCGGCAAGCAGGTTATCTACGTCAACTGCTCTGGTTCAGCCATAGCACTGACACCTGAGACCGAAAGCTGCGAAGCCATTCTGCAGGCTTGGTATCCTGGTCAGGAAGGTGGTACAGCTGTGGCCGACGTACTCTTCGGCGATTACAACCCCGGCGGAAAACTCTCTGTGACCTTCTATAAGGACGACAGTCAGCTGCCCGACTACGAGGACTATTCCATGAAGGGCCGCACCTACCGTTACTTCAATGATCCACTCTTCGCTTTCGGTTATGGTCTCAGTTATACTACCTTCGAGATTGGCGAAGCTAAGATCGACGGACAGAACGGCAACTACAAGCTCAGCATCCCTGTGAGCAATACAGGTCAGAAGAACGGCACAGAGATCGTGCAGCTCTACATTCGCGACCTCGCCGATGCTGACGGCCCGCTGAAGTCGCTCCGTGCCTTCCAGCGCATCGACGTAAAGGCAGGACAGACCGCCACAGCCACACTAGAGCTCACCCCGAAGAGTTTCGAGTTCTGGGATGGTGCCACCAACACCATGAGCACCAAACCTGGTCAATACGAGATTCTCTACGGCTCGAGTTCGATGGATAAAGACCTAAAGAAACTCACCGTCAGTTTCTAAATAAGCATAGGCGCCCTCGAATGCTGGTAATAAAAATAGAAGGCTTCCCACCAACGGGGAGCCTTTTTATGTTGCTTTCCAGATACTTGCGCCATGACCGAACAGCAAAAAAACTGGTAATTATTTGGATGTTTTACGAAAAATTACTAACTTTGCACTATGTATAGCTAAAAACCATAAAAACAATGAAGAAGCAGACGTTTGCAAACAGATTAAGCCTCAGAATCATGGTGGTGCTGATTATCATATCGGCTATTGTCATGGCCATTATCTATGCGATTACAAAGGATAGTATGGCCCGCGAGGCCGAGTCGCGCTATGAGGGCATCATTATGCATGCCAACGAGAAGATCCGTGGCGTACTCTCCGATGTTTACGTGGGTACTATTAATAATATCGTCGATATAGAGCGCGACCTTGATAATCCCGACAAGCTGCAGGCACACCTGGAACGTATGGTCAATCAGAACATGTATATGTCGAGTTGCCGATTGATCTTTGAGCCCGACGTCTATCCCCAGAAAGGTCATCGCTTTGAGATCTATGCCTGGCGCGACTCGGCCGGCATCATCAGGGGCAGACAAATGAATGAAGAACATCCCGACTATCTGGTACATGCCTGGTATCAGGATTCTTTCGAGAATGAAGAAGGCGACTGGACACCTCCTTATTTCGACAGAGCTGCCTCACAGCAGCTCACTACAACCTATACCACCCATATTCACGACCAGAAGGGCCGTAAGGTGGGTTTGCTGGGAGCCGACGTATCGCTGGAATGGCTCCGACTCAGGCATAAGCGTGTAGATGCAGAGAACCATGAGCGATTCGAGAAAGGTTTCAAGGAACAGTCGTACAGCTTCATTATCGACAGCGACGGCACTTACCTGATTCATCCTGATGAGACGCGTGTGTTGAAAAAGAACATACTCGATGTCGTGTCGGAAACGCCCGACACAATCGACGACGCAATGGTTCGTAACATGCTAGCACATGAAAGCGGCACATGTCGGTTGAGTGATGACGGCATCGACTCCTGGGTATTCTATTCGTATGTAAAATACGCCGACTGGACGGTTGCCATCGTAGTGCCCGAAGCCATCATCCATCATAACGGAAACGTTCTGGTTTATATCCTCCTAGGCGTGCTCCTCGCCGGTCTGGTGCTTATCTATCTGTTGTGCCATCAACTCATCAAGAAGAACATGCGACCACTGACGCGTTTCGTTTCGGCAGCAGGCGAGGTGGCACATGGTAATTTTGATATAGAACTGCCCGAGGTGAAGAGTAGAGAGGTCGACTCCCTGCGCGATGCCTTCAGCAATATGCAGGGTTCGCTCACGCAATATGTGGAAGAGCTGAAGAATACGACAGCCTCAAATGTGGCGATGGAACAGGAACTAAAGATTGCCAGTGACATCCAGCAGCGAATGCTGCCGAAGGTGTATCCACCGTTCCCTGAGCGTACCGATATCGATATCTATGGCGAGGTGGTGACGGCCAAGAAGGTGGGTGGCGACCTCTTCGACTTCTTCATCCGCGACGAGAAGTTGTACTTCAGCATCGGCGACGTGGCAGGTAAAGGCGTACCGGCAGCACTGGTAATGGCTGTGGCACGAAGTATGTTCCGCAGCGCATCGATGACGCATACCTCGCCCAAGCTCATTGTTGAATCCATCAACCGTTCGGTATGTCAGAGCAACGACTCCTTCATGTTTGTAACGCTCTTTATGGGTGTGCTCGATCTGGCTACCGGTCGTCTGCAATATGCCAATGCCGGCCATGAGCCCCCCGTACTGGTAGGTGGTGCCCACACTCGTTTTCTCAACTGCGACAACAACATCCCGCTGGGTCTGCGTCCCGATTGGGAGTATACCGAGCAGAGGTCGCTTGTCGACAAAGGAACCACGCTGTTCCTTTATACTGATGGCTACACCGAGGCCGAGACCGTCGACCATGAGCAGTTTGGCAAGGAGAGAATGTGTCGTGAGGCGCTTCGTCTGTCGTCTGAGCGTCCTGACTCACGCACCTTCGTTCAAACCATCCGTAAGGCCGAGCGCGAGTTTGTGGACTTTATCCCGCAGAGCGACGACATCTCGCTTCTGGCCATCAAGTACAAGGGCAGTCAAGCCCATCCACATTACCACCGTGGCATCTCGTTGGTTAACGATGTGCAGGAGGTGCCGGCACTGGCCATCTTCGTGGGGAGCGTGTGCGAGGATATGCGCTTCAACGAACTCACCACTGCCGGTGTTAATCTGGCTATTGAGGAGGCAGTAGTCAATGTAATGAACTATGCTTATCCTAAGGGCAAGCGAGCCAACATCCTGTTAGAGGTTATGGCCGACGACGAGACCATCACCTTCGAACTGAGTGACGATGGTAGCCCTTTCGATCCCACGAAGGCCGAGCAAGTGGATGTAACACTACCTGTAGAGAAACGTGCCATCGGTGGTCTTGGCATCCATCTGATGCGCCACTATATGGATAGCATCACCTATGAGCGTAAGGATGGTCAGAACGTGCTGACGATGACAAAGAAGATTAAGAATAATCAAAAACTGAAATAAAAATGGAAGCAACGATCAGAAAAGAAGATGACAACAAGGTGATCCTTACCCTTAACGGACGCCTTGACACCTCTGTGACTACTCAGACAGAAAAGGAAATTGAGCCACTTTTCGAATACAACAACTGCCAAATCATCATTGACTGTACCCAGTTAGACTACATCTCGTCGAGCGGTCTGCGATTACTGATGGCTATCAATCAGCAATGCACAGCCAACCATTGCAACCTTTATATCAAAGGTCTGCAGGAAAAGGTACTCGACGTGTTTACCACTACCGGGTTCGTCCACCTGTTCGAGTTTATTTAAGGTCGCGGGTACCGAGCCCGCGATATTCGGCTGGAAAAAATCAAAACATACCACTGATGACACAAAAAACTGCTATTTGCACCCTGTTTTGCGACAGATTTTGAAGCTTCTCCTTTTATCTGTCGCGATAACCCTTGTGTGTCGCAAGCATTGACTTCATAATACGGCAAAAAGTTTGGAATCAGGCCTAAAATCATCGTATCTTTGCACCAGAGAACAAAAATAGCAAAGTAAAATTTAAAAATTTAAAGAATTATGAAGTCGATTAAGAAATCAGTAGTTTGGGTACTCAGCAGTATCATCGTAGCAGTTAGCTTTTCAGCTTGTTCAAATGATTTAGACACTATCGAGCAGGCCCCCAGCGCAAACGTAGAAGTTAACAACAATTCTATATCTAATGTACGCGTAGTAGCATCAGGTTATGTAAGAACACAGGTAAACGCAAAGACATTCTCTCGTGGCGAGGGCAACGACCTCAAGCCCGAGGATATCTCAATAATCCCAGTATCAGAGTCACAGGCCAAGGCCTTCACCACTGGCGAGGCAGGTAAGGACGGCAAGAGCGCAGCCTCTATGTACAGATGGGTAACGCTGCTCTATCGCTGCAAAACCGCCGACGGCTCGCAGAAGGACCTCTCAGAGTTGGTTGTATGGCCTTACTATGGTTTCTTTGGCGACGGCACTCCCAACCAGCTGGTTGTAGGCTGCCACAGCACCATCACCAGCGACGCACAGCGTCCCACCAACTTCGCCAATATGTCATCTGCAAGCGAGGTTAACATGCTGGCCCTCTTCGCCAACGTATTCAGCCAGAAGGCTCTGGTAATCGTTCCCGACTATGAGGGTTACGGTTCAACCGTAAACGATCCTCATCCTTACTGCAACCGCGAACTCACCGCCGAGCAGGTAGTAACAGGTGTGAAGGCCGGTATGAAATGGTTCGAGAGCGAGATCACAAAGATGGACAAGGACTGGTCGGGTGTAGCCATCGGTTATTCACAGGGTGGTGCCGTATCTGCAGGCGTACTTCGCTACTGCCAGGAGCATAATGAGACTTCACTCCGCCTGAAGGGTGCCGTTTGCGGCGATGGTCCTTACGATCCCCTGGCCACTCTGAAGCGCTATATCGAGATGGATCAGCTCTACATGCCCGTAGCTCCCGCCATGCTGCTCAAGGGTGCTATCGACACCGATCCAGAAATGGCAGGTTGCGCCGTTGAGGACTTCGTAACTGAGAAGTTCAAGGAGACTGGTATCTTCGAGATGATCCAGAACAAGCAGAAGAACACCGACGAAATTCAGGACGCCCTGCTGAAGTACTCTCGCGATAATGGTGATAACGGTGGTTTCACGATGAAGGCAAAGTGCAGCGAAGGTTTCCTTCCTTACACCAAGAATAATCTGGTTGACGGCAACGGCAAGAAGCGCGATTTCGAACTCGAGAACGGTAAGGGTAGCAACTACTGCACCGTTGACCAGTGCCTCAAGGCAGGTGTCATCGAGTACTTCCGCAACGGTACCATCACTGGTGAGGTTCCCGAGGCTAAGCTGAAGGCTCTTGAGAAGTCACTCGCCAAGAACGCCCTCACCGACGGCAACTTCAAGCCCGGTAAAGGTTTCACCTTCTTCCACTCAACTCGCGACGAGGTGGTTCCCTTCTGCAACCTGGAGAGCGTACGCAGCGCTTGGGGCAGCTCAAACATCAAGGCCCTCTCATACAACTCAGGTACTTACTTGCACGTAGGCACAGGCACAGCCTTCTTCACATGGTACTGCGGTGACTATGTAAGTGAGATTCTGAAGAACAACTGGGCTCCTTGCGAGGACACCGTTGGTGGCAGATTCTGGTCACGCAACTAAGTAAACAGCAAATAAACTACCGATTCTACATCGAACGACTTCCCCTCCGCCTTTGCAGTTTTTTACTTGCAAAGACGGAGGTTTCAATTTATTTTCTTATCTTTGCACCCGAAACATAAATAGAACATTAAAATGAAAAAGAATCATCTGGTTATATTGCTACTCAGCATATTTACGTTGTTGATGCCAGCCGTTTCAAGTGCACAGAAGACTGTAGGCAAACTTCATGCGCCCTCCAGTCCTTCGCCAATCGAGGTTAAGGAGCGCACCATCAGCGATATGCTCTATTATCCCCTCTCGTGTATCGAACCCCACTTGTCCACCAGAGAGCAGGCTGTACAGGTAATTACAAACATCTTTGGCAGCTGTGAACACATTAATAACATCTACCCAGGCTTCCATGCTGGTGCTGTCTTTGATTACACTTATCGGGGTATCCCCATCGGCATTTGTTATTACGACTGGTATGACAAGCGGACCTGGTATGACTTCTTCTTTGAAACGAAGAACGAAGCCGACAAGTTCTTCAACAAACTTGTTGATGACATCCGTGGTGCAGGCATCCCGCTCACGAAGGACACAGTATATGGTGGTATGTCCAACCGCAAAAGACCTATTTCCGTCTTTAAATGGGTGGCAGTTGACTCACCAGTAAAAGTAAAAGAGGTCAGCCCGTCAAATATCGAGACAGCCGATCATGTCGGTAAGTACAAAGTATCATTCAGCGTCACGAAGACCAAGAAATAATCCACGTCATAGCAACTTCCATTCTAGATTTTCTGTTACAGCCTACATGCCTACATAAAAACGCTTGAAATGACTTTAAAATAAGGATATTTGCAAATTTCAAGCATACATAAAGCCTACATTAAGCATACACACTGCCTACACAAAAAAGGCCATTTTTAAGATTTTCACCCGCCAATATGGGCTTTGTAGGTAATTTTGTGAGTCTTATAAATTGGCTGTTTGGCGCAAAAATGTCTACAAAAGACTATCTTTTACCCTCTAAAAGACTATCTTTCGCAACCTCATCCTTGGAGTTTCGATAGGCTAAAGATAGTCTTTCGCACATTGATAGATAGTCTAAAGTCCAGGAAATAATAAAGTAAACTTTCATGGACTAACTTGCGCCCTTTTAAATTCTCTAGAGAATTTGGAGGTTTAGACGGAGTAAACCCAGACTTTAGACGGAGTAAAGTCCCAAATTCTCTAGAGAATTTATCAGGCTATAACGTCCAAAACAGAACTTTAAAAGTAGAACCATCGGACTTTCAACGGCCCAAAAGGACGACAAAACGCCTCTATTTCGCCAAAGGCATGTAGGCAAATATACCATTTTAGATGAATTTCAGTCAAAACGGCAATCCTGACTATGATAAAAAGAAAGGTGGTGCGTCATTTATTTGGCACACCACCTTATTGGGCAGATTAGAATGTAGCAGTTAGAACTTATAGCGGACACCAGCCTGAAGGAAGCCCTGATCACCAACACCAAGCTCTACGAAGCCACGGAACTTGCCACCAAACTCTGCTCCGATGAACGAAGCCTGGAACATGAAGTAAGTGTTTGTCTCATCCTTCGATGTGCCTAACTCGAAGTTCTTGGATTTATTGGTCAGGAAACCTACACCAGCAGCTGCCTTTGAATACAGACCGAAGTTGTTCTTGTTAATCCAGTAGTACTTAATGCTCGGCATGACAGAAAAGAAGTTACGCTTGATCTCGCCCACCTTCTCATGACTGCTCCTGTTGAGCACATCGCTGTCCCACTTAGAATAGGTAAGTAAACCACCGACAGCCAGACGAGGATTGTTGAAGTGATGGAAATACTCCATAGAAATTGGGCCCAGGATGAAGCCATCATCATACTCTTTATTAGAGAAGATCAGGCCAATACCTTCACCAAGTCCATCGCCAAACTGGGCGAGGCTACCTACGCCATAAGACAGGCTCAGTTCGTTACGCAGATTCTCGTTCTGAGCGTTCACATTCATTGCAGTCATTAAGGCGACTGCGACCATCATCATAATCTTTTTCATTTTACTTTTTTATTTTTTTATTGTTATACTTACTAATTTTTGCAGTGTGATATCTGAATCACGCTGCAAAGGTACGCCCTTTTCTCCATTTCTTTTTTACTTTTTTACGTTTTTACTTTTTTCTATTGCGGCATATATACAGAATTTGCGACAGAATTGGCGAATTCAGCCAAATCTGTCGCAAATCACGTTCTCAAGTTGTCTATTTTCCTATTTTTATCTCTTGACAAACTTAATATAACGGTTGAGTCCTGTCATCTCGAACACTTCAATGATTCTTCTTCCTGCGTTCACAAACTCAACCTCCGAGTTGTTATATCGCTGCAGGCATAACATAACTGCACGTACGCCAAAGCTGGAAATGTATTCCAACTTTGTGGCATCGAACACTACCTTGTCAATCTTCTCGTATTTGTACTTGTCAAGTTCTTCACCCAAGTAGGTGGCATTATCCGTAGCAAGATCTTTTCCAAGAACGATATTCAGCGTTTTGCAAAACACACTAACTTCAAAATCCTTCTCCATTTGTTCGCATTATGTTTGTTATTGACTCTGCAAAGATAGTGCAAACCGAACAATATACCAAAATAATTTGGATATTTTTGAAATATGTGCTATCTTTGTCCCCAAATAAACATTAATATATATGGAACAAAGCCTATTTTTTCACATCTGTGGCTACGTCGCCACCATTGGCATGATTCTTGGTTATCTGCCTCAAGCCATCACTACTATTCGTACGCGTAATACCGACGGCATTGCACTCCCCACGTTTTTGATGATGGGCATCGGTAGTTTAGCTTTCATGCTGCAGGGTCTGCTTCATGAGCCAGAAATCATCTGGTCCTTGTTTCTCACCAATCTGATAACGGCAGCATGCAGCGTCATTATCTTTAGTATCAAGATCTACAACGATTACATCAAGAAGTAAATGAGTTCCACGATGAAATACTATGTGGACAGGATTAATGAACTGATCAAACAATTCAATGGAGAGGAGGAGATGCCCGCCCGCTGCATCATCAACCTCGGTGGCGAATACACCTATGGCCGCTTCACCATCGGACTCAACATCCACAACCTCCTCAATACTCATTACAACCGCAGCGGCATCAACACCAACCTCGTCCCCCAGCAAGGCCGCTGGTTCCTCGCTACGGTAGGTATCAAGCTATAACACAACTACTTGTTCTTCTCGGTCATGTATTTCCAATAGCGGCGAGGCATGTCTTTCAACTGTTTGCGAGGATTCATACGCTCCTTGATACAAATGGCCTTAAAGTAGGTGCGCCAGAGATCCTGAAGAAGTTGGTCGTCGCTGCTGAGCACGTCGGCATTAAGTTGGCCGTTCTGAAGACTAAAGGGAACAGCGGATTCATCCTCAAAGGTGATATGAATCACCTGCCGTCCATCATAATAATACCCATAATGGCGCTTTGCATCGTAAATGAGCCAAGGCTGGTCATTGAAACGATCCTGGAAATGATCAATTACAATGGGCAGCACGTTATGATCGGGACTGACCACACTGAGATAGGTGCCGTCCTTGGCTTTCTGGAAACGGACGAACTGCTTCATCCTTAATTGCTCATGGAGTACCTTTCGGGCGATATTAGTAACCGTCAGCACATCGTTGTCAGCAAAGTTCCTGGAGATATCTCCCTGCCGAAATACCTTGCATAAATAATGAAACAATGGCTGATAAAGCTCTGGTAATTCCGACAGCCAACTGACGGAGATTAGTTTGAGAGCTTCGCGTGACAGACGTTTCTCTAAGCCCGTCCACACACGACGTGCTTTCTCTTCGTCGGTCGTCACCTGATAGAGATGGTTACAGAACAGCGGTAACGTCTCTCCTTCAGCCAACAACTGTTCTGGCTGTTCATGTAGGGCAAAGGAGTCAAAGACTGCCGATAGAAGCCCATCCATCGTTCCGTCAAACGTATATACCGTCATTCGCCAAAGTCTATTTCTAATTGTTGTTCTTCTGCAGCCCGCTTCTGTTGCGCCTTCGAAATAAGCAGAGGGCGTAACCGCTCAGGGTGCAGTTCATTAATCCCCACAATGGGTACGGAATAGGCTGAAGAGAGTTCGTAACAGGTGATGAAATACTTGGCCTTCTTCATGACAACGCCCATCTTCTTCAGATCGTAGGAGGTAAGACGGTTAAACCGACGGGAGTTGACAATAAGCCAGGCCGACTTGGTGCCGAGTCCTGGCACACGAAGCAGCTGTTCGTAATCGGCCTTATTGATATCGACGGGGAAGAACTCAGGATGACGCAAGGCCCATGCCACTTTCGGGTCTACCTCCAGATCAAGATTCGTATGCTGGTCATCAACAATCTCCTCTACCTTAAAATGGTAGAAACGCAGAAGCCAGTCAGCCTGATACAGACGATTCTCACGTACCAAAGGAGGCTGTTTCAACAGTGGCAGACGTGGGTCATAGGTATTCACGCTCACATAGCCGGAGTAATACACACGTCGCATCGTAGGCTGTCCATAAAGCATGGACGACATAGTCAGAATATCCTTATCGGTCTCCTTGGTGGCTCCCACTATCATCTGAGTGGATTGTCCGGCAGGCACAAAGCGGGGCACATTCCGCATTCGTTTCCTATCCTCTTTATTCTCAAGCACCCCCTGTTGTATCAGTTTCATGGGTTGGAACACACTCTTGTGGTCTTTCTCAGGAGCTAACAACTTCAAAGATTCTTCCTTCGGAATCTCGATGTTCACACTCATGCGGTCGGCATAGCGTCCGGCCTCATTTATCAACTCCTGAGAAGCACCAGGAATACTCTTCAGGTGGATATAACCGTTAAAGCGGTGGACAAGGCGCAGATCACGGGCAATAGCCGCCAATCGTTCCATTGTATAATCAGGATTACGTACTACCCCACTCGACAGAAAGAGACCCTCAATGTAGTTACGACGGTAGAACTCCATCGTGATCTCTTCCAACTCACTGACAGAGAGTGTGGCGCGCTTAATATCATTAGAACGACGGTTGATACAATAGGCGCAGTCGTACATACAATAATTCGTGAGCATCACTTTCAACAAAGAGATACAACGCCCATCATCGGCAAACGAATGACAGATACCAATGCCCCCTACGGCAGAGCCTACCATGCCCTGCTTACCTTTGCGCACCGTACCGCTCGACGAGCACGACACATCGTACTTCGCCGATTCTGCGAGGATACGCAGCTTCTCCATAGTCTTTTCTGTTAGCATACGGGTGCAAAGATACAAGAAAGGTGCACCATAAGTCGGTACACCTTTCAAACTTTAACGTTTTTTATTGTTTAGTGTATGCGGAAGTTCCACTTAGAATTGTCGCTATTGAAATCATACTCGGCAAGCGTTGGTGTACTGTCGGCTACAGAATAGAGGCAATACTTGGTATTGACACCCTCCTGTCCGGGGATGGCCTTCGGCATGATACGGTAGGTACCATCGGTAAGCTGTTCGATACGCCAGAGCTGTTCATCGGCACCTGTATAGGTGGGAACGATTGTTACTTCCTTGTCGGCAGTAGCTGCAAGCGCGCGTTCTGTACCTTCGATGGTAATCTTGAAATACGAATTGCTGAGATAGCCGCCAGCTTCGTTCACAGGAGTAACGGTCCAACGCTGGTGAGGACGGTACATATAGTCGCCGATACGGGCAGGGATGTTACCCTCGGGCCAAGTGCCAGCAACCTCTGCTAACGTCTGGTTAGCAACAGGTTTAACAGGCTGTTCCATCTGATTACGATTAAACCAACCCTGACGCTCCTGCTGCATACGAACGAAATCAACAGCAAGCTCCAGAGCATAGCCACGACGCTCACTCAGAATAGCCAGATTGCCACCCTTGAAGTTATCACCGGCTACGGGCCAACCATTCTTCCATACAATCGGACGGACAGCAAGCGTAGAACGGCCACTCAGTTCGAAATCAGCCTCCCAATGGAACGACATGACCTCAACGCCCTCGTCGATGATGTAGCGTCCGAAGTGGCCAGCGCCACAGGCGCGCTCTTCAGCGGCAATCACCATCTTACCACCACCGTGGTACATGTCACGACCTACGTTGTCGAGGTAAGGACCTTCTACACTCTTTGAGCGACCTACAACGATATTATAGGTAGAGTTTACACCGTCGCAGCAAGTGCCGTGGGTGCCTAACAGATAATACCAGCCATCACGGTACATGAGATCAGAAGCCTCACAGTCGATAGCGATATCCTTCTCCTTGTTACCCTTCACGCGGAAACCGGTCTTGGGATCGAGCTCAATCAGTCGGATGGTGCCGAAATAGGTACCGTAGCTTACCCACAGGCGACCTGTGGTGGGATCGAGCAACAGACCTGGGTCGATGGCATCCTGATCCTCCATACCATCAGAGGCACAAACCTCTACGGCCTCACTCCACTTAAAGTCAGGCGATTTAGGATCGAGGGTCTTATTCCACATGGTGAGGATGCGACCAGCATGACCACCACCTAAACCACCACCGGTAGCACCATAAATACAGAGGTAACGATCGCCAATCTTCAGAACATCGGGGGCTGCACCGCCACCAGGACGGTCTGCACCGCTGTTCCAACTCCAGCCGTCTTCTGAGATCAAACCACCGCCACCAGTGCCGAAGGTATAGTATTTACCGTCGCACTCAGCGATAGTCGAGGGGTCGTGGATATAGGGTGCGCCTATCTGCGCATTGGCAGCAGCAGTCATAGCTAATGCTGCCAGAAGTGTATGTAGTCTTTTCATTTTTATTGTGCTTTGATTGAATAGTTCTTTACTGGATTACCTTTCTCGTCGAGGAAACGAACACAGAAGTCACTCATGCCCGGACCATTGATAATGGCACCACGCAGGATATTACGACCCTTCTTCAAGGTAAGACGGGCTGACATAGCATCGTCCTTCACCATACGACGGTCGCCAGAGAGCAACAGAGCCTCCTCGCCGTTGAGCCACCACATAGAGGCTGAGTTAGAGCCCACAGCCAGACGTACGTTCTCGATATCCTCATCGCAGTCGATGATGGTAACTGCCCAGAAGAGTACGCCATATACCTGCTGACCCCACTTCTCGGCAAAGCGGAAGAGCTTCACATTCATATTCTCACTATCGAGAGCATGCCAAGTCAGAGTCTGCTTAACAGTCGTAACCTTGGGCTCGGCAGGTTCCTGCTGACCGAAGCTACGTCCGAAGCCGGGAGCCACCTCCACCTTCTGATAAACGGCCTTTATCTTCTGGCCGTCCTTCGGCACGATAGTCTGCTGTCCCTTGAAATATTCAGTGTTAAAGTGCTCGCGCAGATATGAGTCAGTAAAAACGGTATTGCCACTATTAGGTTTGTCAATAGGCTCCAAAAGCAACCAACGACGGATAAATCCTTCATCATCGGGCTGAGCCGGCTGGGCTGTAGCAGGTGAGAAGTACTTAGGACGATTCTTGAACTGAATCCAGTCTACGCTGATACCAGCATCACCCTCGCAAGTAATGACCAAATCAGAAACACCCTTCGGTGTGTAATTCAGCGCAGCAGTCTGGGTAAGCCACTGGTTGCTGAAGTCACGACGGAACATAGCCGGCATACCTGCAGGTGTCTCAGGCTTAACGGTCATATCAATCTCAGCAAGTATCTTACCATTGGCATCCTTCTCGCGGATAAAGAACTTGGTATTACCAGCAGCCTTAACACTTACCAACACATAACCGTCGGTAAGACAATCGAAGTTGATATCCTTATATTTAATCCAACTGCCCTTAGCGGGGAGTGTAGCCTCATAGCTACGGAATGTATTGACAGTATCGATGAGCTGTGTGGTCACGTCGCTGCTGGCCTCACTGTAACGGTCAATCTCGATACGCTCGGTAGCTTGGTTGATACCCACACCACGCATGGTCTTCTTCACTTCCTGAATAGTGCCGTCGGGATTGAAGTAAAGCTTGTCGATCTGCACGCTGCGACGCTTATCGTCGCGGGGCGAGAAGGCATTCTGGTGATAGAACAGATACCACTGACCTTTGTAGTTAACGATGCTGTGATGGTTGGTCCAACAGCCATTCTCATGCTCAGGCATAATCAATCCTTTGTACTCGTAGGGACCCATTGGATTCTTACTCATTGCGTAACCGAGAACCTCAGTATTCTCTCTGACATACGGATAGGTCAGATAGTAGTTGCCATTGTACTCGAAAGCAAATGGACCTTCAGCCTGACGGCTAGGCAGACCCTTCAGGCAGTTCACGCCTTTCATCTCGAACTCGCGGTCGCCCCACTTCACAGTCTCTGTGGGAGTGTCATCGGCAATCTCCTTCATATTATCCTTGAGTTTAGCACAACGTCCAGCACCCCAGAAGATGTAGGCGTTGCCGTCGGATGCCAAGAGCACACAGGGGTCGATGCCGTTGATACCCTTGATGGGCTCCGGCTCAGGAATAAACGGTCCTTCAGGACTGTCGGCGATAGCCACGCCGACGCCAAAGCCTCTACCGTCTTTAGGAGCTGATGGGAAATAGAAATAGTACTTACCATTTCTCTCTACACAGTCGGGCGCCCACATCGAATAAGAGTCAGGACGTACCCAGGGTACTTTGTTCTGAGTGACAATCACACCGTGGTCGGTCCAATCAGTCAGATTCTCTGAGGAGAACACATGATAGTCTTCCATGCAGAACCAGTCCTGACGCTGTCCTTCGGGTGGAACGATGTCGTGCGAAGGATAGAGATACACCTTATTATTAAACACACGCGCGGTAGGGTCAGCCGTGAACTGATCGCGGATGACGGGGTTTTGCGCCACTACCATAAGCGGCACACCCACGAAAATGAAACTTAGTAATTTTTTCATTAGGGTTATTGTTGATGAATAATAATATTGAATTTGTTGCAAATATACGAATTATTTTCTAATTAGATTCAACTAAAAGCAAATGGTTTAACCAGTATCATAAGTTTTCCGTATGAATGTTACATTCTCAATAAACCGTGATACAAATGGCAAAGGAATAGTCATGGATTCTTAGTATCTTTGCAACACAGATTCAAATTTATTAATCAATCCATTATACAACTAATAACTTATGAAGAAACTATTTATTCTTTTGCCATTAATGGCATTGTTATTGGGTTGCTCTTCGGATGAGAAGGGCGCCCAATGTCCTGTTCTAACCGTCGAGGGCGGTCAGATCCAGGGTGTTCCGTGTGAGAACCCGGGTGTATTTGTGTACAAAGGTATTCCTTATGCTGCGCCTCCCATCGGCGACCTGCGCTGGAAGGAGCCCCAGCCTGTTGTGGCTTGGGACAGCATCCGCATTTGCGATCGTTTTGGTCATCCTGGCTATCAGTCGGTTCATTATCCTGGCGGCTACACCACGGAATGGGGTTATGGCGACGAGGCGCCTTCCAGCGAGGATTGTCTTTATCTGAATGTTTACACCAAGGCTGCTGGTCAGGTGGACAAAAAATTGCCCGTGGCTCTGTGGATTCATGGTGGTGGCTACCGCGAGGGCTGGGGCACAGAACCTGAGTTCGATGGACAGGAATGGGCCTCTAAAGATGTGGTGCTCGTAACCATCAACTATCGTCTGGGTATCTTCGGTTTCATGCCTTACGGTGAACTCTCTGCAGAGAGTCCTCATGGTGTATCAGGCAACTATGGCATCCTCGACCAGATCCAGTCGCTGAAGTGGATTAAGGAGAATATTGCTCAGTTTGGCGGCGATCCCGACAATGTCACCATCTTCGGACAGAGTGCCGGTGCAGGCAGCGTACGCACCATCTGTGAGTCGCCGCTGGCCCGCGGTCTGTTCCACAAAGCAGTCATCATGAGTGGCGGTGGTCTGAATGTTCCTCCAAAGGATGATGAGGCAGCCAAACCTGCTACCCCGATGAACAAATTCTTTACCTATAATCCCACCCTGAAAGAGGCAGAGGCAGAGACTAAGAAAGTGATGGACTGGGCCGGACTGACCGATCTACAGAAGCTGCGCGCCACCTCGACAGAGATTCTCTATACCGTATGCACTCTCTATAACATGGTTAATAAGAGCGACCTGTACGTGATGGAACGTCCTATCGTCGATGGTTATGTTTCGCTGAAGAGTTTCGACGAGGCAGCCCGAGAGGGATCAATTGCCGATGTGCCTTATATGATTGGCTACACCTTGAACGATCTGGGTTCCATGGGTGCAGGCATCGCTGAGTTCTGTAAGGTTCGTTCCGAGAAAGGCGGTAAGGCCTGGGCTTACGAGTTTGCACGTCCATTGCCCGACGATGGCAAGCATCCTGAAGTTACACAGCGCTTGAAGGGAGCTTTCCACTCCAGCGATCTCTGGTATGTATTCAAGAGCCTGAAGCACTGCTGGCGTCCTTGGACTCAGGGCGACTGGGATCTCTCAGAGAAGATGCTGACCGCTTGGACCAACTTTGCTAAATTCAGCGATCCTAATGGTAGCAGTGAGGGTGAAGGTTTAGGATGGACTCCCTGCACAGCAGAGAAGCCCGATTTCATGCTTTTCAAGCTCGACAACAAAGACGCAGAAGCCTCCGAAATGGGTGAACCCATAGTTCCGGAGCCAGCTCAAATGCCTAACTATTCCGTTAAGTAATATCACCACAACAGTAAAACAAGTTGTTTTACCTTTATAGAGACTATCTCTTACATAGCTTTAGATAGTCTTTACAACAGTAAAACAACTTGTTTTACTTTTAGTCATGCCATCTAACACATTTAAATGCCTTAGAGCCAAACAGTTAAGATCTCATCTGCGATCAGTGCAAGTTGGTGTTATATAATTAAGAAGTATCACTCAGCCAAACAGCCAGAATATCAATATATTAAGTAAGTGATAGATAAACAAAAAAGATGCCGCGTCATCACGACGCAGCACCTTCTGAATACCAAAACAATGTGTCTAATACTAACTATAGTGTTGATATTAGTTTCTACATTATTCCTCTGCTGACGTAGGTCCATTCAGGCTTTCCCAACCAAGGACATTCTTGAAGTGGTTGGCCAGACGGCAGTCAAGCGGGAATGGCAAGTACATATACTTGTCGCTGAAATCGTTATAATCAGCAGAAGAATAATCGGTGTACAGCTTGTGCTTAGCAGCACCCTTCGTGAAGAACTCATCGTATACGGTAGGCACGTGCTTGTGGATACCACCATAGTTCTTGTTGAAGATCTGATCGAGGTTCACCTTACCCTGCTTAGCCCAACGTACGAGGTCGGGGAAGCGGCAGTTCTCGAACCACATCTCATACTGCTTCTCTTCCATTACATCCTCGAAGGTAAGGCTGGTGCTGATCTTACCAGAACCAGAGCGTGCCTGTACCTCGTTGAGGGCCTTCAGACCGCTGGCCTCGTCAGCGCCGATGCAAGCCTCAGCATAGAGCAGGAGGGCCTCAGCATAACGTGCCACGTTGAAGTTCTTCTGGTTAGAGGCACCACCCATGATCTCAGAAACGTTATCATTGGGATAATCCTTACCACCAGAGAGAATCTTAGGAACTTTAGCATATGCCATATGCTTCCACTCGAAGTATGGGCCATGGCTATAGATACCAGAAGAGGCCTGAATACCACGTGTAGGATCAACCTCCTTCTCGGCAAGAGAAGCATCGTTCTTATCAGAGTTCCACTCCATATCATACAGGAACTCATCCTCTGTCAGGAAGCAAGCGCGACGACGTGGAGAGTTACCATCATGCTCCAGGAACTTCTTAGCGAAGTCTTCCTGAATGGCACCACCATTCCAACCTGCAGCGGGGCAAGCCTTAGGCATTGAAGCCAAGGCATCAGTACGCCAGCAGAATACATCGGCTACCATCCAACGGCTACGCCATACATTATCCCAGAAGCTAGCTGTATTATCATAGATGAAGTTCGGCTCGAAGATCTTCTCACAGTTACCATCACCGGCTACGTGGAAGTTAGTCCAGTACTCGTCAGATTCAACGAGCTTATAGTTACCAGAGTTGATGAGGTCACCAAGATACTTGCGAGCGGTGGTAGGATCGTTGGCAAACATAGCTGCCTTACCTGCTACGAACTGTGCAAAACCAACGCTCATACGAGCTGTGGCATTCTTATCAGAAGTACCATTACGCTTAGGCAGAGAGCCTGAGTTGATGGCCTTGTCGCACTCTGAGATGACCCACTTGAATACCTGTTCCTGACTTTCAGCCTGCTGTGGGAACTCATCTGGATAGAGCAGACGGTCAATGATAGCAGGACGGTTCCACAGGATGGCCAGCATCATGTGAAGGTATGCACGCATGACGCGAGCCTCTTCAACGCACTGCTTAGAGAAAGCACTAGTGTAGTTGGGCTCCTTGCCATCACGATTCTCATTAGAAAGATTAGAGATCACGAGGTTGGCGTGATAAAGAGCACCTACATAACGGTTGTAGCACTCCTTCAGAGTACCATTGGACTCATTGTATCTGAACTCGTCGAATACACGGAAACCAATGTGGTCTTCTTTGTTACCACCAGCGGCCAGAATATCGTCAGCAGAGTAATTGATGATCACCTGCTCTGGGTTGTCAATACCTTCCGATCCTGCTACGTTCTGAACAAAGCTGGCATACATGTCGGCAAGGGCGGACTCAGCGTCAGCATCGGTAGCATAGTAGTTATCGGTGCTAACAACGCCCTTCTGATCAATATCAAGGTTACTTTCGCAAGAGACAATGCCAAATGCGAACGCTAACACTGCGGGAATTATTATCTTTTTCATTTTATTACGCTTTAAATTAGAATGTGATGTTTACACCCAGAACCACCTTCTTCATGGTAGGATATGAACCCCAGTCGAGGCCAGCACCTGAGAAGTTAGTTGTAGAAGCCGTTTCCGGATCAAGACCGGGATAGTTGGTGATGGTGAAGAAGTCATCAAGCGATACAGAGAAACGGAGGGCGCTGATGGCAGCCTTCTTGGTGATGTTTGCAGGCAGGGTGTAACCTAACTGCAGCTGCTTGATACGGAAGTAGTTTCCGCTGAACAAGTTACCTGTTGAAGACCAGAAAGGAATATCAGGGCTGACAATCTTACCAGCATCGGGGATAGCCTTACCTGACTCGTCCAGATAGTACTGCAGGGTATTCTTGTAACCTGTACGGTGGAGCACTGGCAGAATCTTGTTACCGCCCTGTCCGTAACCGTTAAGCAGGAAGTCGAAGCCCTTCCAAGCAGCGGTGATGTTGATACCGTAGGTGAACGACGGAGTTGTACGACCGATATCAGTCATATCGTCGGTACCGATCTCACCGTCACCATTTATATCCTTATACTTAGGATTGCCCTCGGCATCCACACCCTCGTAGATATAACCATTCAGGTACCAGATTGAGTGACCCTCCTCGAAGGCAGTACGGATCTGGTAGTTGGTTGAGCTGGCGTCACTCTTGTAAGTAGGAGTAGCACCCTCAGCCAGTTCGAGAACCTCGTTGTGCAGAGAAGAGAAGTTTGCGCTGATGCCATAAGAGAAGTCACCGATACGGTCTCTCCAACCAAGCTCGAACTCAAGACCTCTGTTCAGCACGTTACCACCATTGGTAACTACTGTGGTAAAGCCAAGCTCTGAAGGAATGCTTACACTGAAGAGCAGGTCCTTAGTGCGCTTGTCGAAGTAGTCAAAGCCGAAGGTCAGTCGGTTGTTGAGGAAACGAGCATCGATACCGAAGTCAATCTGCTCAGAGGTCTCCCAAGTCAGACTCGGGTTAGCCAGCTTATCAGGAGCAGAACCATATACAGAACCGATCTGGTCTACACCATACTGATACCAGCTGCTACCCTTTGCGATGGCTGCAGTGTAAGGATAGTTGCTCAGTACTGAGATATTACCATTACGTCCCCAAGAACCACGGAGCTTCAAGAATGAAACGATTGAGGGGTCAATAGCGTTCTTAAAGAACTTCTCATTGCTAACGGTCCAACCCAAAGAGATTGATGGGAAGGTACCCCAACGATTGTCCTTTGACAGCTTTGAAGAGTCGAATGCATCACGACGGATGTTGAACTGCAGATAATAACGCTCATCGTAGTTGTAGCTCAGACGGCCGAAGTAAGCAAGAGAAGCGCTCTTACCAGGAGCATTGCTTACGGTCTTAGGAGCATCAGCCTTCAAGTAAGAGATGTACAGGAAGTTGGGCTCGTAAGACTGAAGGATGTCAGAACCAGAAGAACTGATAGCTGAGTTATCCCAGTTGTTCTCCTTATACGACATACCGATCATGGCGCCGATATTGTGCTTGCCAGCAATTGTTGTGTTATAGTTGGCGAAGTTTTCCCACTGATAGTACCAACCGGTATTGGTGTTAGCAGAAATTGAGTAGGTGGTCTGGTTACCACGGTCACCAATCCAGAAAGGAGCTGAATAGCTATGCTGGTTGCTATAGTTCAGGCGATAACCGAGACGAGATGTAAAGGTAAAGCCCTTGAACGGAGTAATGTTTGCATAAACAGTACCATTGATGTTCCAACCGCCATTGGTTCCGTCGGTAGCATCGCGCTTAGCCAGAGGGCTACCTTCCATGTCTGAGTACTTGGTATTAGCATACCAGCCCTTCTCATCACCAAACAGACGATAGTTCTGATCGGCTGTGCCATTCTGCAGAGCATCATAAACGGTTCTAACTGAGAGAGACATCTCGTCGGGAGTTGTCCAATATACAGGAGTCAGAGGATCCATCTGCATCATCTGCTCGAATGAAGAACCATAACCACGCTGAGAAACGCTCTTGGTCTCCCACTTCTCGATAGAGTTATTGGTACCTACCTGCAACCACTTGAACAGGTTGTAGTCGGCATTCACACTACCAGTAAGACGCTTGTAGACATCCTTGTCGCCTCTTACTACACCATTATTATATACATAGTTAAGAGAAGCGAAGAAATGTCCCTTTGAGTTACCACCTGAGAAGCTCAGTGCATGCTGCTGGCTCCATGTAGGCTCAATATAAGCATCAATCCAGTCCTGGTCGATCACACCATTAGAATAATAAGGATGACTGTAGTCAAAGTCCTTGAGCTTGTTCTGAACATCAGTCTCACCATACTCAAGAGTCATATACTTCAAGAAGTCTGAACGGTTCAGCAGAGGACGACGGGTGAAGTTCTGCAAGGTAAACTTACCAGAGTAATTAACAGAAACCTTACCTTCCTCACCTTTCTTAGTTGTAACAAGTACAACACCGTTACCAGCCTCAGCACCATAGATGGCAGCCGAAGCGGCATCCTTCAAGATCTCGATAGACTCGATGAGCTGAGGATCCAAATACTGGATGCTACTCACCTGAAGACCATCAACGATGTAAAGAGGAGCAATTTTCTCTGAGTTCGAAGAATAACCACGAACACGGATGTCAGCACCACTACCAGGAGAAGCATTCATCAGTACGTTTACGCCAGATACCTTACCCTGAAGAGCTGCAGCTGCATCGGCAGTAGACAGATCCTTGAGGTCGTCAGCCTTCACAGAGGCAACGGCACCGGTCAAGTCACTCTTACGCTGAACACCGTAACCGATAACCACCACATCATTCAGTGTCTGGGCATCTTCCTTTAAGGTAATAACAATGTTGCGCTTACCAGCAACATTAACTCTCTGAGTCTCATAACCTACATAAGTTACAACGAGAGTTGCATTCGAGGCAGCTTCCAGTGAGAACTGACCGTTGAGGTCTGTAATCGCACCTTTCTGACTACCTTGTACTTTCACAGTTGCTCCGATAACCGGGTCACCTGCTTCATCATTCACCGTTCCCTTGACTACACTCTGAGCCATTGCTCCCAGGGGGAACAAACAGAGCAGGAACAGTGCCATTAACGGCTTTTGCAATGATTTAAAAATACACATACTTTAATTAATTAGTTAGAAAATGTTATTAATAAATATTTGGTTTCTGATTGTTCATTTAATCTCCAGCTTCGTCTGTCGGTTTAGGATTGCGCTGCAAAGGTAATACTTATTTATAAATATGCATTTATTTTCCGTATCACGTTCTTTGCAAAATGTAACAAGGCTAAAATTTTTATAATTGCAAGAAGGGTTAAAGAACCCAAAAAGCAAGGATTAAAAACGACTTTGTTTTAGGACAAAATCGACTATTACTTTTTCATATGTTTCCAATAGTTTGCGTCAGGAAACATTTAAGGTTAATTTTTCATGCGATGCTACTTATACATATGTAACATCAGTCACGTTTCCGTTTCTTGTCAAACTTGTGTAGGAAATAGTTAAATGCCTCGAGGCCTACAAGAACCAGGAATGTGGAACCTACGGAGAGGATATACAAGCCTCCTCCACAAGCCAGGCCGATGGCAGCTGTTACCCAGAGGCCTGCAGCTGTGGTCAGTCCACGCACCACATTCTCACTCTTATGGAAGATGATGGTACCTGCACCAATGAAACCGATACCCGATACCACCTGAGCTGCTACACGCGACACATCCCAACGATGGCTTTCGGTAATCATAGTTCCTTCGAAGCCATAAGCAGAGACAATCATAAACAAAGCCGAACCCAGTGCCACCAGGAAATGGGTACGGAAACCTGCCTCCTTAGCACGATACTCACGCTCAAGTCCGATAGCGCCACCCAAAAGGGCTGCCACGAAAATCCTCGTTATTAACTCCAATTGCATCTCCATCATACTAAACTCCTATTTTACTTCAACTCCTTACGATAACAACGGTGACGACGGACTACTTTCGACTCCAGATACTGCCACTGTGAGAGTACGCCCTCGTTGGTTTCCATCTGCGGACCCGTTTCAGCCCACTCAAAGCCATAGCGCTGGAATTGGCGAATCAAATCATCGAAGATCAACGCATTAGCACCTTTCGAACGATACTCTGGCAGAACGCCAATGAGCAGCAAGTCGACGATAGGCGTCTTATGCCACTTCAGGATCTTCAGCAGATGCCACCAGCCAAATGGCAGGAAACGTCCATCGCGTGTCTTCTGCAAAGCTCGTGAGAACGAGGGGAAGGTAATACCAAAGCCCACCATCTTGTCGCCATCCATGATGGCTGTCACCAGATTCAGGTCTGCTATCTTGATATAGTCATTCACAAGCTTATCAACCTGAGTTTCTGACAGTTCCGAGAAGCCATAGAGATCCTTGTAGGTAGCATTGAGCAAACGGAACACCTCGTGGCCATAGCCTTCTCTGATGAGTTCCTGACGAGTAAACTTATGTACCCTGAGACCAAAGCGCTTACGCACCATCTCTGTAATCTTCGCAAACTTATCGGGCACCACCTCAGGCACCTTCACCTTGCACTCCAGATAGTCATTGTCCTTCCTGAATCCACCCATCTGCTCCATGTGCTTGGGATAGTAGGGATAGTTGTAGTTGACATACATCGTGGAGAGATCATCGAAACCCTCAACGAGCATACCCTCGCGATCGGTATCGATAAATCCCAGCGGACCAGCTATCTCTGTCATACCACGCTCACGGCCCCATTCCTCCACAGCATTCAGGAGAGCCGTCGATACTTCCATATCGTCAATGAAGTCGAACCATCCGAAGCGCACCTGATGACAATTCCAACGCTCATTGGCACGACGATTGATGATGGCAGCTACTCGCCCAACGATCTTCTCGTCCTTATAGGCCAGGAAATACTGGGCCTCACAACATTCGAACGAGGGATTCTTATCACTCCGTAAAGTAGACATCTCGTCACTATACAAATAAGGTACGGCATTGTCGCTGCCACGATACAAGTCGTAATAGAACTGTACGAATTGCTTCAGTTCCTTCTTGGTACTAACCTTTCTAATCTTTATCATTTCACTGGTATTTCAAAGACAAATCGACTACCCTTTTCATAACTCTCGTCGAGCCAGATGCTACCTCCAAGCAACTTGGCGATGGTACTGCAGATGGCAAGATCCATGCCCGAGGCCTTGGCGCTTCCGCTGGTGATAACCATTGGTTCGAAAATATGCTTGCGCCACTCGGGCTCGATGCCACGACCTGTGTCGGAGACGCTGAAACGGACACGTCCGTCCTCCTCCGAGCAACTCAGCAGCACCCCACCCTCATCGGTATATTTGATGGCATTGTCGAGCAAGTGGTGGAGCACCTTGCTCACGGCCTGCATATCGCTCTTGATCACCAAGTCGTCCTTCACTGTGGTATGCAGATGCACATCCACACTTGGCTTCTTGTGGTGATCGCGCATAATGTCAATGGCATTCTGGCAGAGCAGGTTCGGACTGAACTCCTCCGTCTTGTCGAGGCTCGACTTACTCTCGTAGTACGACAACTCGAACATGCCGTCGATGATACCCGTCAAGCGCTTGGCGCCCTCCTGGATGTGCTCGTTCATCATCTCGCGCTCCTCTGGAGAAAGCTGCACATTGTCGGAGGCCAGGATGGTGGAGAAACCCGTAATGGGGTTCAACGGGGTACGAAGCTGTCGAGCCAACTTGTTCAGAAACTCCTTCTTCAGGTCGAGTTCTTTCTCAGCCTTTCTGCGCTCCTCATGCTCCAGCACACGAGCCTCGCGCTCCTCCTGATTAGCCTTGTCGAGCAGGGCATTCTCGAAACGAAGCTTTCGGGTGAGCTTCGAACGTTGCCAGATAGTCCAAACCAATAGGGCCACGAACATGGCGATGAAGATGAAGGCGATAGCTGCAACCAACTTCTCGTTCTGATCCTGCAACTCTTTGTTCTTCAACTCCAGGCGCTCGTTGTTCAGCTGCATGATGTATTCCGAGAGCAATCCTGTGCGCTCGGCCTTGTAGATGGAGTCGCGATCGAACTTATATTCTATCATCTGCTCATAGGCCTTCTCGTTCTCGCCCATGGCATGGTAGATAAGAGCCTTGGCATAGTCTATCTGATCAGGCTTAGGCAAGCTGTCAGCAAGCGCAAAAGCGCGATCGTAATGCCCGTTTACATAGTGGTAGAGCAGATTCACCAGCGTCTCAGAGTCATCGGCTGGTGTACCCTTACGGGCTTGCAATCGCTCATTATAGTACTTATTAAACTTCTCCACATTAGGATGTTGTTTGTCGCCCTCTAACTCGCATAGCAAGGTCAGCACGCGCATCTTGTGCTGATCACTCACATTGGGCTCCTTGAGCACCTTTTCTGCATACATCATGGCCGATTTCACATCGCGACGACCATTGACGGAGAGCAATACCAGCTCGATGTAATCAGCTGCTGCACTCATCTCGGGGGCATTCTGATGCAGGAAGTCGATAGCCTCCTTGAAGGTCTTCTCCGCATTATCGTAGTCGCGCATCTGATGGTAAATGGTTCCCATTACGTGGATGGCGATATATTGTCCGAAGACGCTCTTATGCTTCTGGGCATAGTCATTCATCTCACGAGCTATCTCCAGGGCGTGGGTACGTCGCTGGTGGGTAGACTCATAGACTGAGAGATTACCCCAGGCACGATAGAACACTTCTTCATTACCTGCTTTTTTCGTCTCCTCCATCAGCTCGGAGATATTCTGGCGCAGAGCCAGCGAGTCATCCTGATAGAAAAGGCGATACATCTCGGTTTGCAGTTGAGCCACTTTGGGGCTGGTTATGGTAGTCTGGGCCATCGCCGAAAGTGGCAGCAGCAAGGCGCAGACGGTCATTAGGATATGGTTCTTGACGCTAAACATTTTGTTAATTCGAATTTCGCTCTGCAAAGGTACACAAAATAATTCAGATAAAAACAAAATCGCCCACAAAATTGCATTCTTTCCTAAAGGAACATTCTTATTTAATCGTATTTTAGTTTACAAAATAAGCCCCCACCCAAATAGTCCTAAAAAGAAGCTCCGAGCAAACCCGGACTTTACTCGGAGTAAAGTGGGGGTTTACTCGGAGGAAAGTCCGGGTTTACTCGGAGTAAAGTCCCAGACCTCGGAAAGCCCCTAAAATCGAATGTTTTCGCTTTCCACTTCGTCTCGGTAAATAAAGTTTACTTTCGCTTCTTTTCTAACATCTTCAGTATCTCCTTAGCCCTCTCCACCATCTCCTCGAGTTGGGGCGTAGGCTTCTCCACCTCGCGAGCCTTCTCGAGGAATTGCTCGTAGTAGCTTAGTGCTTGTTTCTCGTCCTTCAGAAGGTAGGCGTAAGCATTAGCTATATTAAAATAGGTGGCTACGGAGCCAGGATTATACGTGAGGTGTTCCTTCCAGGCTTCCACAGCCTCAGGATAATGCTGAGTCAAGTAATAGCCCTCGCCCTCGGAGAGAGTAATCGCCTTCATGATAGTGGTATCAGGGCGCAAGAGTTCCTTGGCGAGATTCAGATAGTTCAAACCCTCAGGATAGCGCTTGGTGTCGACACAAACCACACCAAGACGATAGGCGCAACCCGCATGCTGCATACCACTGATGAGGAAAGCCAGCTGGAGGTATTTGTAGGCTCGCTCAAGATCCTCTAGCTGAGAGTAACACATACCAGCGGAGTAAAGCGTATTGAAGGTAGAATCGCCTTGTTCCATCAATCGATCGTAGATCATGGCTGCAGCAGTAAAGTCGCGATTGATGAACCACGCATCAGCCAAAGCCCTGTTTACAAGGATATTCGTTGAGTCTTTCAGCGAGTATTTTAGGCCACAGACTACGCCTTTCTCTGGCTGATTGGCTTTGGCGTAGGCAAGCGTGAGTCCAGCCACCACTTCGCCATCCATAGGGAAGCGATTCACTAGCTGATTGGCCCAATACATGAAGGAATCGTTGTCGCCTTGCTTCTGATAGCTGAAGGCAAGTTGGCGGAAGGCTTCGTGCGAGAGACTATCCTCGGGCATATTCTTCAGGAGTTCTGCCACTTGGCGATAGTTAGCTCGTTTGTAGTGACAATTAGCCAACTTCAGACGAATCTCGCGAGGAATCTTATCCTCAGGCACATAAGGGCCTGCACCAAATTTATCATCCATCGAGAAACGCACGCTGTCCTGGGCTTCAGCCATCTTATAGGCTCGCTGGTAGTATTGAAGGGCCTCGAAGGTGTTGAATTGTTGCATGCAACTATCACCAGCCTGCACATAAACCTGCAAGGAGTCAACAAAGCCCTCGCCCCTGACGGGAAGGGCCGTCAGCAAGGCGAGGGAAACGAAAAGACTCAATATTTTCTTCATTCTTATTGCTTCTTCGTGGTGATGAGGATGACACCATCCTTGGCTTTCTCGCCATATTTCTTAATTGCCACCTTATCTTTCACTATATTCATCTGTTCGATGGTCTTGGGATCGACTTTATTGATGTCCTCAAAAGGAATCTCTTTGCCATCAACGTAAACCAAAGGTTTCGCCTCTTTATTTGGGCCATATGCCACTACGACCACCTCGCTTAGTTTCTTTTTGCCATCGCCATCATAATTGAGGTTAGCTTCGTATTGGGTTACTGGAGCTTTATCCCCTTGGAGGTGGAAGGATACAGGAACGGTATACTTTACGCGAACAGCCTCGCCTCTCTGCTTTCCAGGTGTCCAGTTAGGCATCGCATTAATCACTCTCAGAGCCTCAGCATCGAGCAAGGGATTGACAGACTTCATGACTTTCGCCTCAGAAATACTACCATCCTTCTCTACCACGAAGGTTGCGATAACACGTCCCTGAATACCTGCATTTTCAGCCTCCTTAGGATACTTGACGTTTTGTGCAATGAATTCGAAGAGTTTGCTTGCACCACCAGGGAACTGGGGCATTTCATCAACCACATCGAATACACCATTAGCGTTGGCTTTAGAGGATCTGCCCTCTTTTAAGAGACCTACCATATACTGATTGCCTTTATCTGAGTAAGCCTTATTCAAGGCGATCTTTGTCGTCTCATAGCCTACGTACGAGATTTGGAGATTGTCGCCCTCAGATACTTCAATCTTGAACTTTCCGTCTTTACCAGTAACTACACCTTTCTTCGAGCCTACAATCTGGACTACAGCACCAACGATAGGAGTGGCTTTATCCGGACTAATCTGATAAATGCCGTCATCATTGGTCTCGCCTAAGTCATAAACAGCTCCTTCGGCTATGAATTTCTTGTTATCATCAGCCATAACAACTTCAGGTTCAGCAGGTTGAGGTTCAGCAGTAGCTACAATCTCATTAGTCAGACTCTCTTCAGAGGGAGCCTCAGCATTGGTATACACCACATCGGTCACCTTCTCAGCGTTAACAGCGAGGGCTACAGCCACGATGGGGACGAGTGCCAACAGCTTCAGATAACGTTGGCGTGGGGATTGAGTATGTAACATCATATTAATTCTGTTTTTAAGGGTACTGTGAGAGATACCGTTGGCAAGGGAGTACCCACCAATGCTAGCGGCTTTTGTGATTAACAGGTATTGATATTGATGCGCATTGATGCCTTGAGAGAGTACCGCTGCATCAGCCTCATACTCATGGATGGCCCTCAGATCGGAGCGCAACATCCACATAGCTGGGTTGAACCATTGCAGGGAAGTAAGAGTGTCAACGAGAATCAGGTCCCACGAGTGGCGAAGACGTATATGACCTCGTTCATGAGTAAGTATAGCATTGTCGTGAGCCTCGTAGTCAGCACGATTCATCACGATATAGTGCATCCAGCTGAAAGGTGCCACTTTTGCGTTAGCGCTCACGCAAATGATGGTTCCATCATCCTGAGGATGCTGTTCGCTATGTCTGATCATTCTGATGATTCTGAACAACGACATCAAGGTGTGAGCCAGCGTTGCCACCATACCTATTATAAATAAGGTAGGCAAAACGATCTGCCACCAAGGCGTTGCTGGTTCGGAAGCTGCCTCGTAGGCTGTAGCATCAGTAGCTACATCAGTAGCCAACAAGGACATATCCATCTCCATCGTCACTGTCTCATGCAGCGTAATGACGCAGAGGGGCAGAACGAAGCTGGCTATGGCTGTAGCCAATAGCACCAGGCGATTCACGCGATGGAACGTCTCACGTGCCAGCATCAAGCGATAGAACATATAGAATATCGCCAAGAGCACAGCTACCTTCAGGTCGTATATCAGAAATTCAGTCATCATGATTGTCAGGTTTAGGGATAAATGGATTTATTATTTGTTGTTTTCTATCTGGTCGATGAGTTCGCGAAGCTCTTCTACAGATATCTTCTCCTCTTTGACGAACGAGGAAACAGCTGAGAGATAGGATCCTGAGAAGTAGTTCTTAATGACGCCAGCAATGGACTTCCTGCCATACTCAGCCTCTGTGATGAGGGGGAAGTACTGATAGGAGTTGCCAAACTGCTTATGGTCGAGGAATCCCTCCTTCTCCAGGATGCGAACCATCGTGGATAGGGTATTGAAATGCGGACGAGGCTCATCGTAGTACTCCAGGAGTTCCTTCACGAACATCGCTCCATGCTCCCAATACAGATCCATGATCTCCTTTTCTTTATTTGTAAGCTTTTTCATTGTCGTTTTACTTTTAGTCATTCCATCAATTTACGCATCGTACTCAATATCTGAGTGCAAAGTAACTAAAACTTTTCGTTATATACAACTAAAAGGCATAGTTATTAAACTAAATTAATTAGTTTGCCTAAGATTTAACGAATATTTACAGGGCATCGATGTATTCGTAGAGCTTTTTATAGAAAGGATGTTGTGTCAGGGTGGAGGCATCGCCCAGGATAATCAGCTTCATTCTGGCTCGCGTGATAGCCACATTCATACGACGTAAGTCGCGAAGGAAGCCTATCTGACCTTCATCATTGGCTCGCACCAGCGAAATGAGGATGATATCGCGCTCCTGACCTTGGAATCCATCAACAGTATTCACGCTGATCAGATGTCGGAAAGGCTTAAAGAACTCCTTCTGCTTCACTAACCTGCGCAGATACTGCACCTGAGCCCGATAAGGCGAGATGACTCCCACATCGATGCGCTCGTCGAGAATGCGCTCCTTACCTATCTTATTAAAATAGGTTTCAAGGGCCATCAGCGTCAATTCAGCCTCTGCCTTGTTGATACGTCCAAAGGATTCACCCACAAACTGCTCCTTAAACAAGCCCTCCTCGCTTTCTGGGAGTTCAAACTGCGAAGTATCAATCCATGACATGGGGATATCGAGATCGAGAATGCTACGGAATTTCACTTCTGGGGCACTTTCCACTTGGTTATGGTAGAACCAATCTGACGAGAAGCGCATAATCTCCTCGTTCATGCGATACTGCATCTTCAGCAGGGTTACCACTTCAGGCTTATTATCCACGATACGCTCCATCAGCGTCTTGCCAAGACCTGCCTTCAGGGCTGCATAACTCTTAATGGTTGGGGGTAGCTGACAATGATCGCCAGCAAGAATAACACGTGAGGCTCTTCGGATGGGAATCCAGCAAGCTGCCTCTAAGGCCTGGGCAGCCTCATCTATAAATAAGGTGCCAAACTTCTGTCCTTCCAACAATCTGTTGGCAGAACCCACCAAGGTACAAGCTATGACACGAGCCTCGCCAAAGAGTTGGGCATTAATGCGAACTTCTAACTCTGTAGCACGCTCTTTCAGGCGATCCATCTTCTGATGGTACTTATCTCCACCACGTTTGCGATTGGCACGCAACTCTCGGATAGCCTTTCGGATGGCCCACAGCATCTCATAATCAGGATGAGCCTCAAAGCGACGTTCGTAGGTAAACGAGAGCATCTTATCGTTCACTCGCGTAGGATTACCTATTCTTAATACATTCACCCCACGATCCACGAGTTTCTCCGAGATCCAATCCACAGCCATATTGCTCTGGGCACACACCAGCACCTGATTCTCCCTGCGGAGTGTTTCATAGATAGCCTCCACAAGGGTGGTTGTCTTACCAGTTCCTGGAGGTCCGTGTACAATGGCCACATCCTTGGCTCTCAGCACTTTGTTCACAGCATCCTCCTGCGTACGATTCAGATAGGGAAAATGTATGGGGGAGAAGCTGAAGGTCTCAGCTTCCTGACGTGAGTAGAACAGATCGCGCAGATAACCTAAGCGCCCTTTTGCCCTTATCACACGATCCAGCGAATCGAACATCATCTTATAACTCGTCTCATCGAAGAAGAGTTGGATGCCAACGTTCTCAGCTCCCTGTACATCAACAAGTTGCCCATTATCAGGTACAGCCACTACCATTCTGTCGCCATCTACATAGCTCACAGTAGAGGTAAAATTGAAGTATTTGATCTTATCCTTCTCCACAACACTGAAGAAAGCCACAGGACGTCCGAACTCGAAGTTATGCTCTATCTCATCGTCCTCGCCTTGGCGGAACACCTCTACCACCAACTGATTCAGGGAGTTATAATAACTTTTGCCCAACTTGATGGGATACCAGGCATCACCTCGTTTCACCTTCCGCTGCAGTCCCATCTCTTCTGTCTGCTTGCGGAAGGCCTCTTTCTCAGCTGCATACTCCATCTGGAGCAAAAGCCGCTGTTGCTGTAATGCCAATATAGGCGAAGTTGGCTGTTTTTCCATAAATCGGGTGCAAAGGTACAAAAAAACTGGGAAACTCTTACCACCTTATTTAAAAAATGCGTACCTTTGCAGCCGAAATGAAACAGATATTGTTAATTAATGACGTTGTAGGCTATGGTAAGGTGGGCATGGGAGCCATGTTGCCCATCCTCTCCTACTTAGGCATTCCCACTTATAGTCTGCCTACTGCCCTTGTGTCGAACACCCTCGACTACGGAAAGTTCAACATCCAGGATACCACCGAATATATTCGTGGCACGCTGCCAGTTTGGAAGAAGCTCGGCTTCAGTTTCGATGCCATCTGTACAGGACTGATGTTTAGCGACGAACAGGCTAAACTCGTGGCCAACTATTGCAAGGAACAGGGCGAAGCTGGCACCTGGGTATTCGTAGACCCCATCCTTGGTGATGGCGGACGACTCTATAATGGTATGACTGAGCGTCAGGTGGAGCTGATGCGCGAGATGGTGAGTGTGGCTCATCTCACATTCCCTAACTATACGGAGGCCTGTTATCTGACAAACACCCCCATCCACATGGAAGGCATCTCATGGGAGAGTGCTGCCGATCTGCTCGACAAACTACGCGACATAGGCTGTAAATCAGCGCTTATCACAAGTTGCAAAGTCGACGGACAGAATGCCGTAGTAGGCTATAACCACTACGAGGACAAGTATTTCCACTTGGATTATCATGAGATTCCTGGTCTTTTCCATGGTACAGGTGATATCTTCTCTGCAGTACTCATCGGCCATCTGTTGAATGGCGAGTCGCTGAAGACCTCTACACGTACTGCGATGGATACTGTGTTCCGCATGATAGACCGTTATCGCGATACTGACGACAAAAACCGAGGCATCCCTGTGGAGAAGTGTCTCGATCTCCTATGATTCACCCTTTAGTATCTGACATCCCCTTACCAGAGCAGTTTACCTATCCCTTCTGCTACGAGCCTCATCCGCTTTGCATCCTCGCAGCTGAGGAGGTTAAGAAGGAAATCGCTCGCATCCATCCACAAGAGGGAAAGATGTTTGGAGTCTTAGTGGTAACCTCTGATGAAGGACTGGGATTTCTGGCTGCCTATTCAGGATTGCTTGAAGGACGCAACGACTGGGCATATTTCGTCCCCCCCGTTTATGATGCCCAACAGCCCGATGGTTATTTCAAGACCAAGGAACGCGAGATCTCTCTCGCCACTCACCTCTCACCTCTCACCACAAAAAGCATGTCACAAGACCTGCAATTATGGCTCTTCCATCAGTATCAGATGCTGAATGCGAAAGGTGAGACGAAGGATCTGGTAGACATCTGGCAAGACTATCACTCTTCCCCTCGTATTCAGAAGAAATTTCCCCTACCCCCAGGTGGCACAGGCGACTGCTGTGCGCCAAAACTCTTGCAATATGCCTATAGTCACCAACTGAAGCCAGTCTGTATGGCAGAGTTTTGGTGGGGACCTTCACCCAAAAGTGAGATACGCCACCACGAGCAATTCTATCCTGCCTGTCGAGGGAAATGCAAACCTGTACTCACGTGGATGCTGCAGGGCCTCAACGTGGAAGCTAATCCAGAGAAAGTAGCATTTCCTCATTTGCAGATAGAGATCATCTATGAAGACGACACGTTGGCAGTCATCAACAAACCCTCAGGATTGCTGAGTGTCCCTGGCAAGACGGATGACTACTCTGTAGCTACCATCGCCCAAGAGCGCTGGCCCGAGGCCATGCCTGTCCATCGCCTCGACATGGGGACATCAGGTCTGATGATTATTGCCAAGACGAAGGATGCCTACCTGCCCTTGCAGGAGCAGTTCGTAAAACGGACTGTCGAGAAACGCTACATTGCCCTCGTTGAAGGCATCGTCAAGGAATCCAAGGGACGTATCACACTTCCCCTGATCTTCGATCCCATGAATCGTCCTCGTCAGATGGTAGATTTCCATCGTGGCAAATCTGCTGTGACGGAATATGAGGTCTTGAATACTTACGAAGATAACAAAACCCTCGTAGCTCTCTATCCCCATACAGGCCGTACTCACCAGTTGCGTATGCACTGTGCCCACCCCGATGGACTAGGCTGTCCGATAGTGGGCGATGAACTCTATGGAAAGAAAGGCGAACGGCTTTGCCTACATTGTGACAAAATAACATTCGCCCACCCTGTTACAGGTGAGCGAATGCATTTCGAACTGCCAAACCCTTTTGAATAAGGTTCGCAAATCCTATTACTTACTCTCCTCAGGAGCCTGACCAATCAGGTCCATGAACTCATCGAGCTTCGGAGTAATGATAATCTGAGTACGACGGTTGCGCTGCTTGCCAATCTCGGTATCGTTCGAAGCGATGGGGTTGTACTCACCACGTCCGCCAGCGGTCAGACGCTTAGGATCTACACCATAGTCGTTCTGCAGAGCCTGAACCACTGAAGAAGCACGGAGGGTAGAGAGGTCCCAGTTGTTACGGATATTGGTCTTCTTGATGGGTACATTATCGGTGTTACCCTCAATCAGCACGTCGTAGTCCTTGTAGTCCTTAATGATCTTGGCGATCTTCGACAGAGTCTGGGCAGCACGGCTGTTAATCTCATAAGAGCCACTCTTGTAGAGCATGTTGTCAGCCAGTGAGATGTAAACCACACCCTTCAGCACCTGCACATCAACCTCCTTCAGCTCTTCATTAGAGAGCGAACGGGTCAGATTGTTCGTCAGCACCATGTTCAGTGAGTCGCTCTTCGACTTCACCTCCACCAGATGGCGGATGTACTGGTTCGACTCGTTGATCTGATCTACCAACTTCTCAATAGAGATATTGTTCTGAGAGGCATTCGTCAGACTCTTGTCGAGCGACTCCTGCAACTTAGCATACTTGGCCTCAGCATTCTTCAGGGCCTGTTGCAAACCACGCTGCTGTTCCTCGAGAGCAGAGATACGGGCATTCTTACCAGCCAGGTCTTCTCTTGCATCCTGCAACTTCTCGGTGAGCGACTTATTCTCTGTCTGGCAATTAGCCAGATCCTTCTTGCTGGCACAACTGGTCATCATCAGACCAATAGCCAGAGCTATCAAAAATACACTTTTCTTCATACCTAATACTATTAAAAAAGACTTATTCGGTGCAAAATTAGTGAACTAACAGAAAAAACAATGGATTTATGCTTGTAATTAGAATTATTTTAATTAAATTTGCACTCAAAAACCAAATAACAGATGAAAAATATCAAAACACTCCTCATTGTAGCACTCTGCATGACCGCAGTATGCACTTATGCGCAGCAGTTGTCAAAAGGTGTCTCCAAGGAACTTGCCGCACAACGAAAAACCAACATCAGTAACGTCATTTACGACCTGACATTCAACATCCCAGCCAATCAGAAGGAAAATATATCAGGTAAGAATGTCATTACCTTCGACCTCAAAGAGAAGGCCGATGTAGTTCTCGATTTCCAAGGAAAATTCAATGGCACATGCTATGTCATTACCAAAAAAGGCAAAAAAGAAAGACGCAAGGCAGTCATTGCCACCTACCATAACGAACATATTGTCATTCCCAATAAACTGCTCGTTCCTGGCACCAACCGTGTAGAACTGAGTTTTACCAGTCTGGACAAGGCGCTGAACCGTCATCAGGATTATATGTACACGCTCTTCGTGCCCGACAATGCACGTTCTTGTTTCCCCTGTTTCGACCAGCCCGACCTCAGAGCCCGCTTTGTAACTACCATGAAAGCCCCCACGGGATGGAAGACCATGACCAGCGACCCCTGTTGTCCGCTGCCCACCTACCTATACTCCTTTGTAGCAGGTAACTTCCAGGAGAAGATCGACACTCGCGACGGTCGCCCCATGCGTGCCCTCTATCGCGAAACCGATCCCGACAAGGTCAAACAGCTCGATAAAGTGTTCGACGAGGCAGCAGCTGCCCTGAGATGGATGGAAGGTTACACAGGCATCGCCAATCCCTTCTCTAAAGAATATGGTCTCGTTATCCTGCCTGGCTATCAGTTTGGTGGTATGGAGCATCCAGGCGCCATCCAGTTGAGCGATCGCCGTATCTTCCTCGACAAGAACGCCACACAGGAAGAACTTCTCTCTCGAACAGAACTAATTGCTCATGAGACGGCCCACCTTTGGTTTGGTGACCTCGTCAGTCTGAAGTGGTTTGAGGATGTATGGGCCAAGGAGGTGTTTGCCAACTTCATGGCAGCAAAGATCACCCGCCGACAGTATAGAGGCATTGACCACGACCTGAACTTCATCAAGACTTTACAGGCCCGTGCCATCGCCATCGACCGTACCGAAGGCACCCACCCCATCGCTCAGGAGTTGGGCAATCTTAACTGCGCCAGTCTGCTTTACGACAATATCATCTACGACAAGGCACCAGTGATGATGCGCATGCTTGAGAACATGATGGATGCCCCCACCATGCAAAAGGGACTGCAGGCTTACCTGGCCGACAATGCCTATAGCAACGCTTCGTGGGATGATCTCATCGAAGCCCTCGACAAAGTGGCCCCGAATGTAAATGTCCGCCAGTTCAGTGACGTATGGGTGAAGCAGAAGGGTCTGCCCACCATTGTAACAACCTATCGTGATGGACAGCTCATCATAAAGCAGATCGACCCCTACGGACGTGGACTTTGCTGGCGTCAGAAATTTGAAGTCAAGCTTATCTACGAACTTGGCAATACCCGCTCTGTGACTGTAAACATGCAACAGCCCTCTGTATCTATCAAGGTAGGTACCCGTCCCGACTATATCATCCCCAATGCCGACGGACGTGGCTATGGTATCTTCACCGTCGACGATGAGTATGCTCAAAAACTACCGAAGCGACTTATTACCACCCGCAACGACCTACAGCGCTACTGTCTGCTGCAGATTATCCACGAGAACTACCTCATGGGCAAGATTCCTCCATCACACTTCGGCGAACTCTACCGTTTCATGATGAAGGAGAAGAATCCACTCATCATGTCGACAGGCGTCGACCATATGTTCAAGATCTCCACCGACATGCCGATGTCATCGCGCAAGACCCTCGAACTCTGTATGATGGATCTGCTGCGAGAGAACAAGACAAAGGAGTGCCGTCAGCACATTCTCCAGAAGCTCTCAGCCAATGCCGTATCACCCGAGGTACTCGATAATATCCAGAAGATGTTCGATGCCCATAACGATCCGGCATTCAACGAACACGACTATATGAACATGGCGTATCGTCTCGCCATCGTGCGCCCTGCCCAGCGTGAGGAGATCCTCAGCAAGGAGCGTGCCCGTCTGACGACACAGGATCTGCGCGACGAGTTCGACTATGTAAGCCGGGCCTGCGACCCCAGTGCAGAGGTTCGTACTAAAGTATTCAACAGCCTGCTGAAACCCGAAGGTCGTAAGCATGAGCCATGGGCTCTCCAAACACTGGCTCTGCTCAACTCAGACGTTTATGAGCCACAGAGTAACAACTATATCATGCCTGCCCTGCAGTCACTACCTTATCTGCAGCAGACCAGTGGCATCTTCTTCCCTGGCAACTGGGCTAAGGCGTTGCTCAGCACCCATAAGTCTGCTGAGGCCGCTCAGGAGGTGGAGAAATTCCTGAGGACTGACACCAAATGTCCCGACAACCTGAAGAACAAGGCCCGTGAGGCTGCTTGGATCCTCATGAAACAGGTTCCTTATGTAGAGAAGGCAAAACCCGCAGTTGTTAACAGCAAGAAAAAGAAATAAATAACAAAAATAAAATATGATACGTTTCTTTCAGACACCACAAAAAACCGTGATCGCCACCGAGGTTGATCACGTACTTAACGAACAGGAGATTAAGGAATTAAATTGGCTGTACGGTGAAGCAGAGTTGCTTGACGCCGACAGTCTCGACGGGTTCTTCGTTGGCCCACGTCGCGAGATGGTAACCCCATGGTCAACCAATGCCGTAGAGATTACGCAGAACATGGGCCTCAAGGGCATCAGTCGTATTGAGGAATATTTCGCTGTTGCCAGCAAGGATGCTGAGCACGATGAGATGCTACAGCGCATGTATAACGGCCTGAATCAGGATATCTTTACGATCAACATCAAGCCTGAGCCCATCAAGTATGTCGACAACTTGGAGGAATATAACGAGCAGGAAGGTCTGGCCCTCTCTCCTGAGGAGATTGAGTATCTCCACGGACTGGAGAAGCAGAACGGTCGTCCTCTGACTGACTCTGAGATCTTCGGTTTTGCACAGATCAACTCTGAGCACTGCCGTCATAAGATCTTTGGTGGAACCTTTATCATTGATGGCAAGGAGATGGAAAGTTCGCTCTTCGCCATGATTAAGAAGACCACACAGGAGAATCCCAACAAGATTCTCTCGGCATATAAGGATAATGTAGCTTTTGCACAGGGTCCTGTGGTTGAGCAGTTTGCTCCAAAGGATCAGAGCACCAGCGACTACTTCCAGGTAAAAGATATCGAGAGTGTGATCTCGCTGAAGGCTGAGACGCACAACTTCCCCACTACCGTAGAGCCATTCAACGGTGCTGCTACAGGTACTGGTGGTGAAATCCGCGACCGTATGGGTGGTGGTGTAGGTTCATGGCCTATCGCTGGTACAGCTGTTTATATGACGGCTTATCCCCGCTTGCATGACGATGAGGGTGCTGCACGCGACTGGGAGGATATCCTGCCCGTTCGCCAGTGGCTGTACCAGACACCACAACAGATTCTGACCAAGGCCTCTAACGGTGCTTCAGACTTCGGTAACAAGTTCGGTCAGCCGCTGATCTGCGGTTCAGTGCTCACCTTCGAGCATCAGGAGGGTAAAGAGAAATATGCCTATGATAAGGTGATCATGCTAGCTGGTGGTGTTGGTTATGGCACCAAGCGCGACTGTCTGAAGAAGGAGCCTCAGCCAGGCAATAAGGTGGTCGTTGTGGGTGGTGATAACTACCGCATCGGACTTGGTGGTGGATCTGTTTCATCAGTGGACACAGGTCGCTACAGCAATGGTATCGAGTTGAACGCCGTTCAGCGTGCTAACCCTGAGATGCAGAAGCGTGCCTACAATCTGGTTCGTGCCCTCTGCGAGGAGGATGTGAATCCCGTTGTGTCTATTCACGACCACGGTTCTGCTGGTCACCTGAACTGTCTCTCTGAGCTCGTCGAGGAGTGTGGTGGTGAGATTGATATGACCAAGCTACCCATCGGAGACAAGACGCTTTCTAGTAAGGAGATCATCGCCAACGAGAGTCAGGAGCGTATGGGACTGCTCATCGACGAGAAGCATATCGAGCATGTTCGTAAGATTGCTGAGCGCGAGCGTGCTCCGCTGTATGTGGTTGGTGAGACCACTGGCGATGCCCACTTCTCATTCAAGCAGGGCGACGGTGTGAAGCCATTCGATCTGGATGTGGCTCAGATGTTTGGTCACTCACCCAAGACCATCATGAAAGATAATACTGTAGAGCGCCACTATGCTGACGTTACCTACAGTCAGGATAAGATCGACGAATACTTGGATCGCGTGCTTCAGCTGGAGGCTGTGGCTTGTAAGGACTGGTTGACTAACAAGGTGGACCGCTCTGTAACAGGTAAAATCGCCCGTCAGCAGTGTCAGGGAGAGATTCAGTTGCCATTGAGCGACTGTGGTGTTGTAGCCCTCGACTATCGTGGACAGAAGGGTATCGCTACAGCCCTCGGACATGCACCTCAGGCTGGTCTGGCTGATCCTGCTGCCGGTTCTGTACTCTCAGTAGCCGAGGCTCTAACCAATATCGTTTGGGCTCCATTGGCTGAGGGAATGGATTCACTGAGCCTCTCAGCCAACTGGATGTGGCCTTGCCGCTCTCAGGAGGGTGAGGATGCCCGTCTGTATGCTGGTGTTAAGGCCCTGAGCGACTTCTGCTGCGACCTGCACATCAACGTGCCAACAGGTAAGGACTCTCTTTCACTTTCTCAGCAGTATCCTAACGGTGAGAAGATTATCTCTCCAGGAACAGTAATTGTATCTGCTGGTGGTGAGGTTTCCGACATCAAGAAGGTGGTAAGCCCTGTATTGGTTAACGATAAGAATGCATCACTCTATCATATCGACTTCAGCTTCGACGAGCAGCGCCTTGGTGGTTCTGCCTTCGCCCAGAGTTTAGGTAAGGTGGGCGACGATGTGCCTACAGTGAAGAATGCAGAATACTTTGCTGATGCCTTCATGGCTGTTCAGGAGATGATCAAACGTGGCTGGATTCTGGCTGGTCACGACATCTCTGCTGGTGGTCTCATTACCACTCTGCTCGAGATGTGCTTCGCCAACCAGAAGGGCGGTATGCACATCAACCTACACGATATCTGCAAGGAGGGCGACGTAGTGAAGACTCTGTTCGCTGAAAACCCGGGTGTGGTAATCGAGGTAAGCGATGAGCACAAGGAAGAGTTCAAGGAGTTCATGGAGGAGCAGGGTATCGGCTATGCTAAGATTGGTTATCCCGTAGAGGATACCCGCACCATCGTGGTAAAGGCTGGCGATTTAGAGAAGATTTTCGATATTGATGCTCTCCGCGACGTTTGGTATAAAACTTCTTACCTGCTCGATCGCAAGCAGAGTTTCAACGGTAAGGCTAAGGAGCGTTTCGAGAACTACAAGAAGCAGCCTATCGAGATGAAGTTCAACAAAGACTTCACTGGTAAACTGGCTCAGTATGGCATCTCAGCCGATCGCCGCAAGGCATCTGGCATCAAGGCTGCCATCATCCGTGAGAAGGGTACCAACGGTGAGCGCGAAATGGCTTACTGCCTCTACCTTGCAGGCTTCGATGTGAAGGATGTGATGATGACCGACCTGATTTCTGGTCGCGAGACACTCGAGGATATCAACATGATTGTCTTCTGCGGTGGTTTCTCTAACTCCGATGTACTTGGTTCGGCCAAGGGTTGGGCTGGTGCCTTCCTCTTCAATCCTAAGGCTAAGGAGGCTCTCGATAAGTTCTATGCCCGCGAGGACACCCTCTCACTGGGTATCTGTAACGGTTGTCAGCTGATGGTTGAGCTCGGTCTTACTGGTGCTAAGGGTGCTAAGATGTTGCACAACGATTCTCATAAGTTCGAGAGCGAGTTCATCTCGTTGAGCATTCCTCAGAACAACTCTGTGATGTTCGGTTCACTGAGCGGCAACAAGCTCGGTCTGTGGGTAGCTCATGGCGAGGGTAAGTTCTCACTGCCCGAGGCTGAGAGTGCTTACAACGTGATTGCTAAGTACAACTACGCTGGCTATCCCGCTAATCCTAATGGTTCTGACTACAATGTGGCAGGTATCTGCTCGGCCGATGGTCGTCATCTCTGCATGATGCCTCACCTGGAGCGTGCCGTATTCCCCTGGCAGAATGCTTGGTATCCCGCCGACCGCCGTCAGGACGAGATAACACCTTGGATTGAGGCATTCGTCAATGCACGTAAATGGGTGGAGGCTCACAAGTAATGAACATATATTGGGATTCGTTTAAAACCTTCTTTAAGATTGGCATATTCACCCTTGGTGGTGGATATGCCATGATACCTTTGATAGAGGAAGAGGTGGTCAACAAGAAGCAATGGGTGTCGAAAGACGAGATGCTCGACCTGATAGCCATTGCCCAGAGTTGTCCAGGCGTTTTTGCCATCAACATTGCCACCTTTATCGGTTACAAGTTGCGTAAGACGCGTGGTGCCATTGCCACCACCATTGGCACTGCCCTACCCTCGTTCATCATCATCTTGGCTATAGCCATGTTCTTTAGTCAGTTTAAGGACAACAAGGTGGTGGCTGCCATGTTCCGCGGCATCCGTCCTGCTGTGGTAGCCCTCATTGCTGTTCCTACATTCCGCTTAGGACAGCGCGCCAAACTCAACTGGTACACCATTTGGATTCCCGTTGTCTGCGCTCTGCTTATCTGGGCTCTCGGCGTTTCACCTATTTATATTATAATAGCGGCTGGCCTTGCTGGGTATTTTTATGGTAAATTTAAGCACGAAAATACAGAGATACAGAGATAAAAGAGAAAAGCTCTGTACCTCTGTTTCTCTGTGTTGAGTTAAATAAGAGATTATGATATTTCTCAGTTTATTTATCACATTCTTTGAGATTGGCCTCTTCGGCTTTGGCGGAGGTTATGGTATGCTTTCGCTGATTCAGCACGAGACGGTGGAGACCCACCACTGGCTCTCTACGGCTGAGTTTACCGATATCGTCGCTATCTCGCAGATGACACCAGGCCCCATCGGCATCAACTCCGCTACCTACTGCGGTTATACTGCCATTGCCAATGCCGGCCATGGTCACCTGATGGCTATTCTCGGCTCCGTCACTGCAACTTTTGCACTGGTATTGCCCTCCCTGATATTGATGATTCTGATCAGCAAGATGTTCATGAAGTACATGAACACCCCATTGGTACAATCCATATTCACAGGTCTGCGCCCTGCTGTTGTAGGATTACTCGCTGCTGCCACCCTGTTGCTCTGCAACAAGGAGAACTTCTCCACCCCCATGGAAAACCCTTGGCAGTTCTTTATCAGTTGCGCACTACTCATCGCCACCGCCTTCGGCACAGGCTACCTGAAGATCAACCCCATTCGGATGACCTGCTACGCAGCCTTTGCCGGTCTGCTACTGCTCTACTGATTCCCCACTATTTGATGATAGAATCAGCGCTGCTGCCTGAAATCTGCAGCGTCTTATCGCCGATGATGAAAGTGAACTCATTGGGCTGTTCCGACCACATCTTCAGACGACCTGTCGATTCATCGAAGCTGACGGTACAGTCGAAGTAGTCGATACCGTCGCCCTTAGGCAGATGGAACTTACGAGCAGCGTTACCACCAGGATAGACTACAAATGTCAGTTTATCTTTTTGCAACGGGATGATGGCACCTGCACGCACGAACAATGGGAACTGATTCAGAGGATAGATTTTCGAGATAGACTCACCTCCCTGATGGCGCTCACCCGTAAAATAGTCGATCCACTCACCACCCTCAGGCAGATTAAACGTAGCACGACTATCCTCTGTTGTAATGACTTTCGTGTAGATGTCATTACCCAATAGGTGACTTTCCTCCTCAATATTCGTGTTCCTCAATAGTGAACCACCATTCAGATGCGCATCGACGATGGCAGAGAACTTATAGGGCACCAGCTGCTTCATCCAGTTGATACACCAGCGATAGGCCTCCTCCACCTCTGGCCCGTGATACCAAGGCAGGTGGTTGGTAAGCGCACCATTCATACCACCATTGATGATAGCTGCTGTCATACAGCCAAACTGGGCATAGCGTGTCAGTTGGAGTGCCCCAGGACGCTCTTCCCAGAAGCCACCCACCTCACAGGCGATGGCGCCATAGCCATACTGGGCCGAGCGATAGATATTATCAATCTGATGCTTCAAACCCTTCCAACTGCCAGTAAAGTCGCCACACCAGCCCATGTTCATCTTCTCTATGCTGGCCTCCAGACCACCCTGATGCGAGAAAGGACGGGCAATGATGATACCATCCTGCTTTCGACTGATGGTATAGTCGTACATCGCATCATAATAGTAATGGCGGAACTGCTCATTGGTCATGCGACCCTTCGAAGTCTCAAACGACTCTGGCAGATGCTGTTCGCCCTGATCCGTCTTCCAGCCATACACCCCTTCAGTAAACACCTTGTCGAGCTGGGCATACCACCACTTCGTAGCCTCAGCACTGGTAAAGTCGATATGCTGTCCGAAGCCCTTCCACCAGGTATAGGGCTTGCTATTATCCACACCGTAGTTCCGGCTCACTACCTCGTCGTAAGTTGCAGCCTTCTGCTGGGGCGTATCCTTGCATTGCACATTCACATTACCTGTAAGCCAGAGGATCGTCCTCACGCCCTTCTCGCTGAAATCCTTGATCATCTTTGCAGGATCGGCATAACGCTGATGGTCCCAGTTGAAGTCGTTATAGCTGGTGCTCCAAGGACTGTCGATAATCACGGCATCCACAGGGATCTGCCTTTCCAGATAGCCATCAACGAGCCCCTCAGCAGCAGCTGTGGTATTCAGACTATCCTCCCACACGATATGTCCCAAGGCCCAGGCAGGAGTGATGGGTGGACACTTCTTCTCTACACGATCACCTTGCGCCATCATCGTCAGGACGATGCACAAGCACATTGAAACAAAGACCAGTCTTTTCATTATCATTCAATTTTTGCCACAAAGGT
>JAEEGH010000460.1_pt1 | contig 164512 bp, 124 predicted proteins | sample 9134181 | NCBI WGS metagenome assembly JAEEGH01 (sample SAMN16246544, study PRJNA631951) | gut metagenome | biome: gut microbiome; feature: rumen; material: DP-attached | host: Bos | place: Iran: Karaj | collected 2018-10 | reverse complement strand
ACTCTCGTCCATTGACCAATATTCCTCACTGCTGCCTCCCGTAGGAGTTTGGACCGTGTCTCAGTTCCAATGTGGGGGACCTTCCTCTCAGAACCCCTACTGATCGTCGGCTTGGTGGGCCGTTACCTCACCAACTACCTAATCAGAAGCGTGCTCACCCATAGTCCTTACGTTTCATCACAAAGCCATGCGGCTTCGTGACACATGGAGTATTAATTCGGCTTTCGCCGGGCTATCCCCCGACTATGGACAGATTGCACACCTGTTACGCACCCGTGCGCCGGTCGCCGCCAATGTATTGCTACACCGCGCTGCCCCTCGACTTGCATGTGTTAGGCCTGTCGCTAGCGTTCATCCTGAGCCAGGATCAAACTCTTCGTTGTAAAATAAATTATAAGTCTGTCCTATGCCCAAAACGATCTATTGTAGTGTACTTGATCAGCCATGTATGGCTGATTCATTCCTTAATGGAATCGACAAGGACTGTTTGTCATCCGCCGCTATTCCTTATTATATATATAAGGTGTCATCACTGCGGATGTTTCCCAATTCTTGTACTACATATTTGATTGATCAATCTCTCAAAGTTCACTGCTTTTGCAAGTGTGCCTTCCGCGCGAAGAGCGCAAAAAAATTAGAACCATCAGATGATTCAAATTTTAATACCCTCGGGTTTTGCAGTTATGTCTTGCGACACCTTCACAGCCTCTCGGGAGAAAAGGGAAACACGCTTGTTTCTCAAAAGCGGATGCAAAGATAGAGCATTTTTTTCATATATGCAAATTTTCTGCAAAAAAACATGCATTTTTTGTGCTTTTTAGCATATTTGTGCAATGCAAATGTTGCAAACGGGGAGGATGAGTGGTCAAAAATCACCCAAAATTATCAAAAATTGCAATGGGGATTTTCGGTCAACTATTAAAGACTATTAAAATCTATTACAAAGGACTCTATCTGTTCACAGATTTATCAGATTAAACAGATGGCGATGGACTCCTCTACATGTTCACGAATTAAGCGAAACAATCGTTCGAACGCAGTGAGATAAGAATTAAATGAATTTACAACGGATACATTTTGTTCACAGATTTAACAGATTGAACAGATTGCAATGGGCAAAAGGAGGCAAAAATAAGAAATAAAGCAAAAAGTGATGAGAAAATTTGGAAATGTGAGATTTTTTCGTAACTTCGGCACGCCCTTATTCGCAAGCGAACAAGGAATCCTCCGAAATTACAGCAAGGCAATGCCGAGCATTAAGCAGAGTATTTCACAAAGAAAAATGAAGCTCTGCTTCCACTTTTTAGTGTCATCACTCCTGTCCTTGTGCGAGCCCAAACAGGAGCGCTGCCACTAAAAATGCAGTAAACTGCAATTTTTCTTCGCGAAAATTTGCAAATGTGCATTTTTTTTCGTAACTTTGCGGCGAAAATGATATTTTAAAGAAACGACTATGCAAACAGCAGCATTACCCAAACAGGTGTATTTAACAATTCCGAGCAGCGATTACCGTCTAATCAGCACCTTATCTCAAAAGATGGGCTGGATTATTCATCGTCCGCGCAAAAGCGGCTTGCAGAAAGCTTTGGACGATGTGCGAACCGGACATGTGTATGAAGCAAAAGATGTTGATGACCTAATGGCACAATTGGAAGCATGAAATACACACTTCGCTATTCAGGACAATTCAAGCGCTCTTACAAACTTTGCAAGAAGCGCGGATATGATATGTCCAAATTGGAGACCGTTCTCCGGTTGCTGGCAGAAACTGGCACTTTACCACCTAAATATAAGCCACATATCCTATCCGGCAGAAATTGGGCAGGTTACTGGGAATGTCATATAGAACCTAATTGGCTGTTGGTTTGGGATCAAAATGACACCGAACTCGTGTTGTTACTGTTAGACACCGGCACACATTCAGATTTATTTGACTAATAATATCCCCGCTTGCGGGTATGATGTTTCCCCGATGAAACGGGAAAACGGGCACGCGGAGCGTGCAGAGGAAAAAGGAGAAAATATATAACACACTGCCCTCAACAGCGGATAAAAAATGAGGTGAAGGAGTGCCTTGAATGGCACTCCGAGCGAGCGCACCGAGGAGTCCCCACTCCGAGGATAATGCGCGAACATAGATAATAAAGACATATAAAAAGCGTCTTACGCGCTTTGTTTTGGCTGATAGAAATCTGGTAAATTCTCTATGGTAACCAAAACAACGCAGCACAAAGATGCTCATGAGTGTGTATATCAAGTGTACGCGTTTTTGCGTACATTAATATATATTCAGCGTGGGCTCAGTGTTGCTTGTTCAGTTACCAAGGCAATACCAGAGCCTCTATCAGCGGAACAGCAACATTGCAGTCCCGCTTTTTTGTTTATAGACACATAAAAGTATTACTAACTAACAAACATCACAATCATGAAAAAATTATTATCATTATTCAGTGCATTAGCACTTACATTGCCTCTATTTGCAGGCATCGTAACATTCAAGCCTGGTGACTTTGCTGGTCAAGGTACCGCCAGCACTGGTAGCACTGTCACCGTAACCAAGAACGGCGTTACTGTTACTTGCGACAAAGCCTATGGCGCTTCTTCTGCACTTCGGTGCTACAAGAACGCAGTTTTTAGCATTTCGTCAGAATCGAAAATCTCTACGATTGATTTTGCATTTGAAGCAACCAATTACAATGGCGGTTTAGATGCTTCCGTTACCGTTGATGGACTTACATGGAGTCAAACATTGACATCACAAGGACGTTTCACTGAAATTAAGGTAAGTATTGCTGCTGATGTAGAGGAAGAAAAAGTGGACACCATTTCTGTTTCACAAGCTTTGGCTCGTCTTAATGAAAGTAAAACTGGTGAATGTTACATCAAAGGTAAAGTGTCACAGATTTTATCCAGTGGCGTCGAAACCTACGGCAATATCTCGTATTGGTTACACGACATAGACACCCCCAATGATTCTATTCAGGCATATCGTATGAAAGCAGCCGATAACAAGAGCTACACTTCATCGGCTGACATTGAGTTTGTTGTAGGTGACGACATCCTCGTGTACGCTACTGGTCTGGCTATCTATCACAATAACAGTATCGGTGCTGATATTCCCGAGACAACCGGTGGATATTATGTTCGTACCATTAGTGGAAAGCCGAATACAACATTAAATTGGACTTACGGCAAAGCCATCCGCTTCGATGAATACTGGCAGTTAGAAATCGCAATGGAAAAAGGATCTGAAACAAATGTACTTATCATGCAGTTCACGAGTGACAAAGATAATGCTATCGGCGGTCACCATGATTTAACTACAAGCTCAACAATCTCCCTCAATGGTTCAAGTGCTACCATCACTGATGGTTTCGTTAAGCTAACATACAAAGAAGTTGCTGGCACCGGAAACAATGTATATACCACCGAGATTTCTGCCATCACCGATGCAAATGTTTATACAATCAGTGCTGATATTGAGTTCAACGCTGTAAATAATAAATCTTTGGAACTTGACGGCGATCGTCCTTTCATTCCGACCGAAGGTCAGGTAATTACATGCGACCAAGCTCGCTCTTATGCGCTCTCATTACCCCATAATACAGAAGGTGAAATAACCTTCACTGTTGAAGGATATGTAACCGACTTACTCTCGGATGGTCAAACATTCTGGATGGATGATGCACAGGGAAGTAAGAAGACCTTTGAAATATTTAAGCTTAAATCATTATCACCGATAGGAATCCTGCTAAAAAAAGATGCTGTAGTACGTGCTACGGGTAAAGCTAAATGCTACAGTGGTACTCCAGAAATGGTAAACGCACAGGTAGAGGTAATTTATGGTGGGGAAAATATTATAGGTGAAGAGACTGTTAATGTAGCTGGTGCTGTGGCTATTGCTCAGGCTCTTGATGCAAACAAAACAACTACCAAGTATTATGACATCATTGGCTACGTTTCGGAGATTGTTTATCCATATAGTGAAGAAAAAGGCATCACATTCTGGATGAGCGACAATGCTAACGATGGCGCACAAACGTTCGAAGTTTATCAAGTACAGTGCAGTCCCGAAACCGCCGCTATGATTGTTGAAGGCGTAAAAGTAAGAGTTACTGCTCGCATCACCCACTTCCACCAAGATGCTCAGCCTGCTACCGAAACTTCAGAGGCTAAACCCGAACGTAACGTTTACGAAACGGCAAAAGGTGGAATTGTTGCACTGGCATCTGATCCCATAATTATCAATCCCACTGAAGATTATTACATTATCTACCGTGATAAAGATAACGGAATATTGAATACGGTGGAAATATCTCTTGAACTTCCAGATGCTCCAATTATTAGCGGATTCACGTTCCTTAAATGGGTCGTGGTAGCTGGTGATTTACTAATGGGCATCAACATCCAAGCTGTATATCAATACAATGGAGATGCAACTTCCGCACCAGAAGTGGTGAGTGTTCCTAACAACAAGGCACAGAAGCTCATCCGAAATGGTAATCTGTACATTCTCAGCGAAGAGAAGATTTACACCGTGCAAGGGCAAGAGGTGAAGTGACGGATGGCGGATAGTATCCGCCTGAAACTCAAAGGAAAAGGAAGGAAATGGAGTGAATACAATTCACTCAAAATGGACGGAGTGATCAGTAACACGGACAAATGAAAGGCATCAGCGGCGAGAGTCGCTGATGCTTTTTTGATCGCCCGTGGGCTCTCGGTCGGCTTGGCTCCCCGCCAGCCTTCCCTTTTCGGATTGCCAAGTCAAGGCAATCCTCCAGGTCGATACTGGCATTGAACGGTTCTCGCAAAAATGCGAAAAAAAATGCAAAATACTATTGGCTGCTTCTGCGCTCAATCATGAGCGCAAAGGGAACAATCTTTCGGCTACTCCCCGCGCAAATATGCGCGAGAAAACAACGATCTCACCACATATCCCGCGCTTAAACATAAGCGCGAAATGCACAATGATTTGAGCGGTCGTAAAAATACGACCGAAATGCAAAATAAGAATATTAGTTAATGGTCAAAAACGGTTGTGTGGGATTGTTCTGAAAGTAAGGTCATTGGGAGATGGTCCCGTGATGGTCGCGTTCTAAACTTCACATTGAACGCTTGCAATAATTAGGCGAAAACAAAGGACTAAACATGTTCACAGATTAAGCAGATTAAGCAGATTACGATGAGCAAAAAGAAGGGAAAAGATGAGAAAAAAGCAAAAAGTGAGGCAAAAATTTGGAAATGTCATTTTTTTTTCGTAACTTTGTAGGTTGATTGTGTGTGCGTGTGTAAGAGCGCACGTAATGAGTGTGCGCAGACGTGTCACAAACAATGCTATAACAGATGGTTATGCCCCACATACCATGCGGGATAATTGACAAAATAGAATAATTGGCAAAAATAGATTAACAAAAACATAGACTGACAAAAATATAGATTGAGACCAAGCAATGATATATCGTGAGAATGATAAGATGAGTGAGCTGCTGACGCGGGACAGGAAGGCGATGCAGATTGTGAACCGGTTCGGGATACCGCTCGGTGTGGGCGACAAGACGATTGATGCTATATGCAAGCAACACGGGATACACACGCCGACGTTTCTGGCAATTGTGAACCATGAGACCTACAGCACAGAGATTGACCTGCCGACGTTGCAGACGTATCTAAAGAATGCTCACACGTACTTCTTAGAGTTTCTGCTGCCGCGCATCAGGCGGCAACTGATAGAAGCGATCAATCCGACCGACCAGAGCGACCAAGTGGCGATGCTGATACTGCGATACTTCGACGAGTACGTGCAAGAGATACGCATCCACATCCAACATGAGGACGAAGGACAACTGGAGGTACATGCGACCGACGACCAGCACATAGCCAAAAAACTGCAAGAGTTGGTGAGCCTGATCATCAAGTACTACCCTGCCCACTCGAGTTATCCGTTTGCAAACGAACTGCTGACGACGGTGCTGCTCGGGATATATCAGACAGAGGAAGAGTTGCAGACACACTGCGCGATAGAGGATGAGATACTGAGGCCGGCGATGATACAGAAAAAAGACCGCTACGCTGAAAGACGAAAGACCGCTGCGCTGAAAGACGGACAAGAGGAACTGAGTGAGCGGGAGAAAGAAGTGGTGACGCTGGTGGTGCAGGGATTGATAAACAAAGAGATAGCGGATAAGTTGCACCTGTCGTTGCACACGGTGATTGCACACAGGAAAAATATAGCAAGGAAATTGAATATACATTCGACGGCGGGGTTGACGATATACGCTATAGTCAACAAACTCATTGAGGTTTGATTTTTAGGTCAACAATTAAAGACTATTAAAGACAAATTATAATGCTACGCAGGGTGCAGCAATATATACGGAAAGAGGAGTTGCTCGGGGACGGGGCGAAGGTGTTGGTGTGCGTGAGCGGCGGTGCGGATAGCGTGGCACTACTGGATGTGCTGCAACGGGGAGGATATGAATGCGTGGCTGTGCACTGTAACTTCCACCTAAGAGGCGAAGAGAGCGAACGGGATGAGGCTTTTGTAAGGGAGTTGGCAGAGAGACGGGGAGTGAAGTTGCTGGTGCAATCGTTTGAGACGGAAAAGGTGGCAGCGGAGAGGCATCAGAGCATCGAGATGGCGGCGCGGGAACTACGGTACAGATGGTTTGAGCAGATGGCACGGGAGGAAGGCTGCACAGCGATTGCCGTGGCGCATCATCAGAATGACCAAGCGGAGACGGTGGTGATGAACCTGCTGCGCGGTGCGGGACTGAGAGGATTAGCGGGAATGCGGGCAAAGAGCGTTAATCCCGTGACAGGCGGCGAACCGATGATTATACGGCCGCTGCTGTGCACGACGCACGAGTATATAGTGCATTATCTAAAGGATATACGGAAGATCACTTGGGTGGAAGACTCAACGAACAGCGATACAAACATCAAGCGCAACGGAATACGGGCGTGGCTGAACGAGCGGAGCAAAGGAGAAATAGAGAACATCTGTGCCACGGCGGCTTACATGCAGGGTTATGCGGATGAACAAGACGGGGTGAGTTCGCGGGCACGGGAGTTGGTGGAGCTATACGAACAGCTGAAAGCCTACCAGCCGAAAGAAGTGGAGGCGATATACGAGGCGATGCAACGTGGGGAAAGCGGGAAGCGGTTTGAACTCAACGGTGCAACAGTTATAATCAAAAAACACACATGCAACATTTTGGAATCATAGGGAAGCCATTAGGGCACTCGATGTCGAAGGAATACTTCGAGAAGCGGTTTGCAGCGGAAGGCGTGCAAGCAGACTACACTATTCATGAACTGGATGCGGTGGAGGATGTTGTGCCATTGCTTGACAGGCTGGACGGGCTGAACGTTACCTCTCCGTACAAAGAGGCGATCATGCCGTATCTGGACAAGATAGACGAGACGGCACGGGAGATCGGCGGCGTGAACGTGGTGTATAAGCGATGCGGATATAACACCGACTGGATAGGGGCGAGGGCTGCGCTCAGCCATCAGCTATCAGCTATCAGCAGTCAGCAATCAGCTGTCAGTTGTCAGCCAAAAGCCAAGCAGGCGTTGGTACTGGGAACGGGCGGAGCGGCACGGGCGGTGAAGTTCGCGCTGGAGAAGTTGGGAATGAACGTTCAGGTAGTAAGCCGGAACAAAAGTAAAGGCGACTTGACCTACGAAGAGTTGACGGAAGAGGTGATGAAAAAGTGCAAGGTGATAGCAAACTGCACACCACTGGGCATGAAGCCACACGAGGACGAGAAACCCGATATACCGTACGAGTGGATCACGAAAGATCATGTACTGTTTGACTGCATCTATAATCCCGAGAAAACGAAGTTCCTGGAGGAAGGCGAGAAACGGGGAGCTGAAATTGTGAACGGAGCGGAGATGTTCATGGCACAAGCTAAGGAAGCATGGAAGATATTTATGGTTGAAAGCAAATAAACAAAATATGAAAAGATTGAATTATTGGATGATGGCGGCGATGCTGTGCGTGCCGATGGTTAGAATGCAGGCGTTGACGTTGCCGGAAGATGAACCGGTAGTGGTGTATTATATGCCGCAGACACAACTTTTGTTTACCGTAGAATACGACGAGGTGGTGACCGAGGTGGGACCGTTCTATCAATACTCGGCGCGCTATCTGGGCACGACAGATGTGCAGACAAAGGCAGAGAAGCAGTTTGTGCTGAATAATGTGACGTTCATGCCGATGGCTGCTGCGGATACAACGCGAAGCTACGTGTTGCAAGACAAGAGCGGCAAAGCACAGATGGTGAGTCTGTCGCCTTGGGGGACGCTGGAAGGATACAATGTAGCAATCAGCAGTCAGCAATCAGCAATCAGCAGTCAGCAATCAGCAATCAGCAGTCAGCAATCAGCAATCAGCAGTCAGCACCAACCATGCAAGAGTGGTTGCGAGTGCCTGGTGGGAACGGAGACGACGAACCTGATGCCGCTATTGGAAGAGCAGTTGATGGCATCGTCCACGGCGAAGATGGCGGAAGGTGCGGCAAAGCAGATCTACCGGATTCGTGAGATGCGGCTGAACCTGTTAGCAGGTGATGTGGAGAAGTACCCGTCAGACGGCGAGGCACTGAAACGCGTGCTAAATGAGATGGATAAACGCGAGCAAGAGTTGACGGCACTGTTCATCGGACGAAGGATAGTGACGCACCATGTGCACCATGTGACGTATATACCTGCGGCAAACAGCAAGAAAACTGACGGAATACTGTTCCGGTTCAGCAAATACTACGGGATTGTGGCAAACGATGACTTGAGCGGCGAGCCGGTGAAGATACAGATCAGCAAGTCGGCACACCAACTGTTTACACCGGAGAAGTCGAACAAACAATCTGCTCCAACGCTGTACTACAACCTGCCGGGAAGCGGCGAGATGAAGGTGCAATACGGCGAGCAGGTGCTGGTGGATCATCCTGTGGAAGTGGCGCAATGGGGAGTAAGCGTACCGCTGAACAGCTCGCTGCTGAATGCTTCGACCAAAATCACCTTCAACCCAATAACTGGAAATATCATTAGCATTGAGAAATGAGAAAATTATCACTTATAGTAATTGCCTTGGTTTGCAGTCTGTTGTGCGTGGCACAGGAGATTAACTGCAAGGTGACGGTGAACAGCGACAAGATCGAGGGTTCGAACAAACAGGTGTTTGAGACGCTGCGGACATCGATCGAGGAGTATATCAATTCCACCAAGTGGACGAACATGACGTTCGCCGATATGGAGCGGATTGAGTGCAGCATGATGATTGTTGTCGCCAGCGTGGATGACAACAACGAGTACACCTGCGAAATGACCTTGCAGAGTCGTCGTCCGGTGTACGGTACGTCCTACTCCACTCCGGTGCTGAACATCCGGGACAAGTATTTCAACTTCCAGTATCAGGAGTTCGACCGCTTGGATTTTCAGCAATCGACGTTCACGACGAACCTGACGGCGATGCTGGCTTACTACTGCTATCTGGTGATCGGTTTTGATCTGGCTACCTACTCGCGAATGGGCGGTCAAGGCTGTTTTGATGCGTGCGAGGCGATTGTGCAGACCTGTCAGGGTGCATCGATGAGCGAACGCGAACAACAGGCGTGGCTGGCGTACGACCGCAGCAGCGGCAACAAGAACCGTTATGCCATCATATCGAACCTGAATGATGCAGCGTTCAAGCCGTTCAGGGAGTATATTTATGAGTACCACCGTCTGGGACTCGATCAGATGTCGGCGAATGTGGCAAACGGCAGAGCACGCATTGCCGAGGGAATGGAAGTGCTGCAGAAAGCCAACACGGCACGTCCGGCGACGTATATTGTGACGATATTTTTGGATGCGAAAGCTGACGAGTTGGCAGATATCTTTCACGGCGGCACGGATAGTGAGAAAAAACTGGTCTATGAGACGCTGATGCGGATTGATCCGACACGTCAGAACACCTACGATAGAATTAACGAGAAATAGACCGCTGCGCTCAAAGACAAAAGACCGCTACGCTAAAAGACAAAAGACAAAATGTTACAAAACTTACGAATACATAATTATGCGCTGATTGCGGATGTGGAGCTCGAGCTGCGAGATGGATTCACAGTGCTGACAGGCGAGACGGGCGCGGGCAAGAGCATCTTGCTCGGAGCGTTGGCGTTGGTTATGGGTGCGAAAGCTGACACGCGGACGATCACCGAAGGAGAGGAGAAGTGCGTGATTGAGGCGACGTTTGTGGATAAGGGCGAGGAGATTATTATCCGACGGGAACTGAACCGAAACGGTCGTTCGCGGTCGTTTGTGAACGATGAGGTAGTCAATATGGCTGATCTCAAAGCCTTGAGTGCCCGACTCATCGATATCCACAGCCAACACCAGAACCTGATGCTGGCGGATAGCGGATTCCAGATTGATGTGGTGGATGCCATTGCGCAAAACGCCAATGAGCGCGACAGTTATACCACAGCCTACGAAGCGTATCTGCAAGCCGAGGCGGCACTCAGCGAACTACAGGCACAAGCCAACAAGGCGCAGCGAGATGCGGATTATATACAATTCCAACTAAACCAACTCACCGAAGCGAACCTGCACGAAGGCGAACAAGAGGAACTGGAGCAAGAGGAATATACCCTATCCCACGCCGAGGAGATCCGTGCGCAGCTGGCAGAGGCAATAGAGGTACTGAGTGGCGACAACCGTTCGGTGTTGCAAGCCTTGAAGGCTATCCGTGTGGGCGATGTGTCGCAAGAGTTACAGGATCGGATTGAGAGCAGCTATATCGAACTCAAGGACATTGCCGAGGAAGCAGAGAATCGCCTGAGCAACGTGACCGCTGACCCGATACGGCTGGAAGAGGTACAGGAACGGCTGATGCTGATACAGACATTGATGCGGAAGTTCAACTGCCGCACGGTGGAGGAGTTGTTAGCAGAACAGGCGAAACTCGAGAAGCAGTCGCAGATCCTCGAACATTTCGACGAGGAGATAGAGCGGCTGACGAAAGAGAAACAGGCGGCGTTTGCAAAGATGGCGAAAGCGGCAGAGGTGCTCAGCAAGTCGCGCGAGAAAGTCTGCAAACCGATAGCCGAACGGCTGGTAGCCGACCTGAGTCAGTTGGGCATTGCGCACGCCAACATGCAGGTGGCTGTTTCGCCGGCAGAGGAATATACAGCAACCGGTCACGATGTGGTGGAGTTTCTGTTTGCCGCCAACCTCGGGCAATCGCTACAACGCGTGGCGGATGTAGCGTCAGGCGGTGAGGTGGCACGAATCATGTTGTCGATCAAGGCTTTGACGGCAGATACTTCGGCATTGCCGACAATCATCTTCGACGAGATTGATACGGGCGTAAGCGGAAGCGTGGCAACACGAATGGGCGATATATTGCGCCGGATGGGACAGAGCCGACAGGTGATAGCCATCACGCACCTGCCTCAGATTGCAGCCTTCGGCGAGCAACATATCAAGGTGTATAAACAAGACACCAAGACCCGCACAGAGACACATATCAGCGCGCTGGATAACGAACAACGGGTAACGGAGATTGCCACAATGCTCAGCGGCAATACGCCGACGACATCGGCGATACAGAATGCAAATGAACTAATTCAGGCGGCATGCAACCATTAGCAGAAAGATTACGTCCGAGGACTTTGGATGAGTACATAGGCCAGCAGCACTTGGTCGGTCAAGGGGCTGTGCTCAGGCAGATGATTGAGAGCGGCAACCTCTCGTCGTTCATTCTGTGGGGACCTCCGGGCGTGGGCAAGACGACGCTTGCGAGGATCATTGCGCATCAGTTGGAGCGACCGTTCTATACCTTGTCGGCAGTGACGGCGGGCGTGAAAGAGGTACGCGAGGTATTGGATAAAGCCCGACAGATACGTCGCACCCAACAGGGGCTGTTTGCCGGAGTAACGGATCAACGCTCACCGATCCTCTTTATCGACGAGATCCACCGGTTCAGCAAGTCGCAGCAAGACAGTCTGCTCGGGGCGGTGGAGGAAGGTTTGGTGACGCTGATAGGTGCCACGACCGAGAACCCGAGTTTTGAGGTGATTACGCCGCTATTGAGCCGCTGCCAGGTATATGTACTCAAGCCGCTTGGGAAAGAGGATCTGTTGACATTGCTGCATCGCGCACTCCAAGAAGACGAGGCCATCAAGCAGCAACAGATAGAGGTCAAAGAGACGGAGAGTATATTGCGTTACGCGGGCGGCGATGCGCGGAAGATGCTGAACATCATCGAACTGGTGAGCAACTCCGGCACAACGGTCATTGACAACACGACCATCACCCAACTGCTGCAACAGAATCCCGTGGCGTACGACAAGGACGGCGAACTGCACTACGATATTATCTCCGCATTCATCAAGTCCATCCGCGGTAGCGATCCGGATGGGGCTATCTATTGGCTGGCGAGGATGATTGCGGGAGGCGAAGACCCGAAGTTCATAGCACGGCGGCTGGTTATTTCCGCGAGCGAGGATATAGGTCTCGCCAACCCGAACGCGATGCTCGTGGCGAACGCTTGTTTTGATACACTGACGAAGATCGGTTGGCCGGAAGGAAGGATTCCGCTGGCGGAAGCAACAATCTATCTGGCAACTTCGCAGAAGTCCAACTCGGCGTATCTGGCAATCGACGAGGCGCTACGCGAAGTGCAGCAGAGCGGCAACCTGCCTGTGCCGTTGCACCTGCGCAACGCCCCGACGCAACTCATGGAAGAGTTAGGTTACAGCGAGGGCTACAAGTACGCGCACGACTTCCCGAACCATTTCGTCAAGCAGCAGTTTATGCCGGACGCGTTGCAGGGAAGGAAGTTCTGGCAGGCACAAGGTAGTCCGGCGGAACAACGAATGGCGGAGTGGATGAAACACTTGTGGGAAGATAGTTGAGAGTTGATAGTTGAGAGTTGAGAGAAGTTCAGAGTTAGAAGTTATGAGTTAACTCTAAACTTATAACTTTTAAACTTCACTAAACACTAAACTCTAAACACAAAACAAAATTTCATGGCTGCTATATATATACATATTCCGTTTTGTTACTCGCGATGCTCGTATTGCGCGTTTTTCTCGACGACGCTGTTGGAGATGCGGAGCCTGTACGTGGATGCGCTGCTGAAGGAGTACGAACTGCGGCGCGGATATCTGCCGGAGGGCGAACCGATACGGACAATCTATCTCGGCGGTGGCACGCCGTCGCAGTTGGGCAACAAAGACTTGGAGCGGCTGCTGCGGGTATTGCCGGTTGAGCAAGCCGAGGAAGTGACGATCGAAGCCAACCCGTCGGACATGACCGAAGCCAAACTCAAAGCCTGGCGTGAGATGGGGATTAATAGGCTGAGCATCGGTGTGCAATCGTTTGATGAGGTGCGGCTGGCATTTCTCAACCGCCGTCACGGCAGCAAGCAGGCAAAGAAAGTGATTCGTCTGGCGCAAGAGTTGGGCTACGACAATATCAGCATTGACCTGATGTACGCCCTGCCCAACCAGACGATGGAGCAGTGGCAGGCGGATGTGGAGACGGCACTCACGTTCGACGTGCAACATATATCCACGTATTGCCTGAGTTACGAGCCGGGCACGCCGCTGGATAATTGGAGAAAGAAAGGTTTGTTCCGCGAGGCGGACGAGGACTTGGCGAACGCGATGTACGCGCACTTGTGCCGGCGGCTCAGAGAGGCAGGGTACGAACATTACGAGGTGAGCAACTTTGCCAAGCCCGGGTTTGAGAGCCGACACAACAGCAGTTACTGGGATGAAACGCCGTATCTCGGTTTGGGCGCAGGCGCACATTCGTACGACGGTGTGTCACGACAATGGAACGTGGCAAACCTCAAGAAGTACATAAGCGAGATCCTAAAAGGCAAAGTGCCCTTCAAGCGCGAGAAACTGACGGAAACAGAGCGTTACAACGAGCGCGTAATGCTCGGCTTGCGCACCTCGAAAGGCATCACGGCAACCGATGAACTGCTACAAAAAGCGCAGCCCTACCTTGCTACAGGCAAACTGCGCATCGACAACGGACAACTGATTGCCACACAAGATGGCATCAATATATTGAATACAATCATCACCGACTTAATGAGAGACTAACAATGAATAAGAAAACAAAATTTCTACTCTGGTTCTGGGGCTTGTTTGCAGCAGGCGTGCTGGCTCTGTACCTGATTTTTGTAGGCATCGTCAACGGCTGGGTGGGTTACCTGCCGCCACTCGATGAGTTGCAGAACCCGAAGAACACCTACGCCTCGGAGATCTTCACCGAGGATATGGTCAGCATCGGTCGCTACTACGTCAAGGAGAACCGCGTAGGTGTGCAATACTCCGACCTGAGTCCGTACGTGATTGACGCGCTTATCTCCACCGAGGATGCACGTTTCTACGACCACACGGGTGTGGACTTCAAGGCATTGTTCCGTGCCGTGATGAAGCTTGGTCGTGCCGGTGGTGGTTCGACGCTCACGCAGCAACTTGCCAAGCAGATCTGGTCGCCACGGGCGAACAATATCCTGGAGCGTGCCTTGCAGAAACCTATCGAATGGGTGATAGCCACGCAACTGGAGCGTCTGTACTCGAAGGACGAGATATTGCTCATGTATCTGAACCAGTTTGACTTCCTCTATAACGCGGTAGGTATTCAGTCGGCATCGTACGTGTACTTCTACACCACTCCGTCCGATCTGAAGCTTGAGCAGGCGGCAATGTTGGTGGGCATGTTAAAGAACCCGTCGCTGTACAACCCTATCCGCCATCCGCAGCGTGCACTCAACCGCCGCAACACCGTGCTCTCGCAGATGGTCAAATACGAGAAGATCACCCGTCAGGAGTTTGACTCCTTATCAGCCATGCCGGTAGAGGTCAAGTACCACTCGGTGGATCACAAGCAGGGCTTGGCACCGTATTTCCGCGAGTACCTGCGTCTTGTGTTGACCGCCAAAGAGCCGAAGGAGAGCAACTACTCCGAGTGGAACCAATTGCAATACCAGATCGACCTCAAGGAGTGGGAGACGAACCCGCTGTACGGTTTCTGCCAGAAGAACACCAAACCCGACGGCACGCATTACGACCTCTACCAGGACGGCTTGCGTATCTACACGACCCTCGACTCACGAATGCAGCAATATGCCGAAGAGGCGGTGAGTGAACACATGCACGATCTGCAGGGACGGTTCTTTAACGAAAAGAAAGGCAAGTCCTACGCACCGTTCTCCAAGGATCTGACCAAGGAGGAGATTGACGGCATCATGTCGCGCTCGATGCGTCAGACCGACCGTTACCGCGGATTGAAACGTCAAGGCAAGAGCGAGGCGGAGATTCGCGAGAGCTTCAACACACCTGTGCCGATGTCGGTGTTCTCTTACAACGGATTGATTGATACGGTTATGTCGCCGATGGATTCCATCCGCTGGGTTAAGCACTTCCTGCGTTGCGGATTTATGTCAATGGATCCTCACTCGGGTCATGTCAAGGCGTACGTCGGTGGTCCGGACTTCAAGCAGTTCCAATACGATATGGTTACCCTCGGTCGCCGTCAGGTCGGCTCGACGGTTAAGCCTTACCTCTACACCCTTGCTATGGACGAAGGCATGTGGCCGTGCGACAAGACCGTCAACGACTCCGTCACCCTCATCGACGGCAACGGCGTAGCGTGGACGCCTCGCGACGAGCACACCAAGAACCAAGGCGACACCGTCACCTTGAGTTGGGGACTGCAGCAGTCGTCGAACTGGATCTCGGCGTACCTGATGTCGCTCTATACGCCTAACCAGCTCGTGCGGTTGATGCGCTCGTTCGGTATCCAAGGACAGCTCGATCCCGTTGTTTCTATCTGTCTTGGTCCGTGCGAGGTGAGCGTCAAGGAGATGGTGGATGCCTATACCACCTACCCCAACCGCGGTATCCGTATCGACCCGCTATACGTCACACGCATCGAGGACAAACAGGGCAACATCATCGCCACGTTCCATCCGCAGCAGCGCGAGATCATCTCCGAACTGACTTCGTACAAGATGATCTACATGCTCCGCAACGTTATGGATCATGGTACGGGCGTGCGCGCGCGTTTTAGATATGGATTAAAGATGCCTGCCGGAGGTAAGACCGGTACGACGCAGAACAACTCCGACGGCTGGTTTGTAGGCTTCACGCCCTCGCTGGTCAGCGGTTGTTGGGTCGGAGGCGAAGACCGTGCTATCCACTTCGACCGAATGTCCGACGGTCAAGGTGCATCAATGGCGCTGCCTATCTGGGCAATCTACATGCAGAAGGTGCTTGCTGACGAAACGCTCCCCTACTCGCCCGACGAGCAGTTCGATGTTCCGCCGACCTTCGACCCCGAAGCCGGATGCAGGTAAATTTTCTGTTCAATATTTCAATTATAACAGGTATATGGAAGAACGATTTATTGTAACCATCGGACGTGAGTTCGGTACCGGAGGAAGACAGATTGCCGGCGAGTTGGCAGAACTGTTAGGCGTCAAACTGTACGATCGTCAAGTCTTGGATACCCTCAAAGACCACTACCAGATGAGCCAAGAGGAGATTGATTACGTCAAATCCATTAAACCCCGCTGGTGGTACGAGCCGGTATCGGCTGACATGTTCCGCGACGAGGAGTTTATTGTTCGTTCACTGGCTCATAAGGAATCGTGCGTGCTGCTCGGGCGTACAGGATTTCACATCTTCCGGGATGATCCACGGGCATTCAAGGTGTTTCTGAGGGCTGACCGTGCGTTTCGTCTCGACAAAGTGGCTCGCAGACTCAGTATCAGCCAAGACGAAGCAGATGCTCTAATCAACAAAGTGGATAAAGCACGAGAGAACTTCACCAAAACATTCAGCGGCAATACCCGTTACGATGCACGCAACTATGACCTTGTGCTGAACGTCACGGGTCTGGAGCCGTCTGCCGTAGCACAGTTCATCGCACAATGCGTACGACAAAAGTTAGGATTATAACCCCCTTTTTCACCGACACAGAGTTGAACTGAACAATAATCAATGTAACAGGCTCAGACACTTTGTTTTTTAATTACACCGAGCCGTGGGGGTGAGCCGCCTCACGGCTCTTTTTTTATAGTACAACACGTAAACACTGCTTGAAATTTGTCATGTATAGTTGACAAAACTATCAAAAATGCACTCTTTTTGCATTTTTTTGTAGCTTGTGACAACTTATAGCACTTTCGTGTCGTATCTTTGTAAGACCTTTTTGCAATATATAATCGCGAGCGATTATAATAACGTTGGCGATCAGATGCGTAAATTAATAAAATAATGGCTTTGTATGAAAATATTGATGAGCAGGCACAGCGCACGCGTTTCGCGACGGTGGCACGTATGGTGCAGGCACGTAAGCAGGATCTGACGAAGATCGCGGGCGACTTGGCGGCCTTCAATGCCCAGAAGGACAACGCGAACGGCAAGAAGACGATGAGGTCTTACCTGTGGATGGTTTGCGACGCGGAACTCGGGTAAGCAGTCAGCAATCAGTAATCAGCGATCAGCGATGAAGAAGATTATGATTTTAGCAGCAGTGGCGGCGGGAGCCGCCCTGCTCACGGGATGCAACGTGACGCGGACGGTGACGACGAAATCCGAGTACTGGCAGAAAGGCGACACGAGCTGCGTGATCCAGACAAAGACGATTGAAAGCTACGATGCATCGAAGAAACTGCCGTACTAATTACTTGTTTCCGGAGTGACCGAAGCCACCGGCGCCGCGTTCGGTGTCGGAGAGGGAGGTGACCTCGATGACCTCGGGCTGTTCGTGGCGGGCGATGACCATCTGGCAGATACGTTCGCCCGGCTCGATGGTCTGCGGTTCGCCACTGAGGTTGATGAGAATGACGCCTACCTCGCCGCGGTAGTCGGCATCGATCGTTCCCGGGGTGTTGAGCACGGTCAGCCCTCGCTTGAGCGCCATGCCGCTACGCGGACGGATCTGCGCCTCGTAACCCGCAGGCAGTTCGATGAACAGACCTGTCGGGATGAGCCGGCGCTCGAGGGGTTGCAGCGTCACAGGCTCGGAGATATGACAACGGATATCCATTCCGGCAGCCAGCGCACTCTCGTAGCGCGGCAGCGGATTATTGCTCTTGTTGATGATTCGAAGTTCCATAGACAGTTTGTGTGGTTTGATGTGGTTTGATGTTGTTTGATGTGGTTTGATGTTGTTTGATGTGGTTTGATGTTTAATGGGTTGAATGCGATTGCAAAGATACGAAAAAAATCACAAATTTGCAAATAAGAACGGGAGTTTTCCTAAAAAAGTGTTTTTTCTTCGAAAAAAACTATCATTATTCCGCAAAAATTTGCAAATGTCAAAAAAATTTAGTAACTTTGTTGGAAATTACAAAACTACGCCTTTATGCTACACATCAATGAAGAGGTTGCTCGCTGCCTGTTATGCGAGGACGCACCATGCTCGAAGGCATGTGGCAAAGACGTGGCTCGTGCAATACGCGCCATTCGTTTTGACAACGCTGCCAACGCCTGGCGTTGGTTCGACGGCTGCACCGATGAGGAGTTAGCGGCTGCCGAGAAAGCCTGTATCCACTACGACCGCCCGATACGCATCGCAGAGCTCGCGAAAGCCTGCAAGAAGCCCGAGAATCCCGTAGCGGTAGAGTCCCTACCCTCGCTGGAGCTGAACTTCTGCGACATTGTGTGCGAGAACCCGTTCTTCCTCGCCTCGTCGGCAGTCTGCACGAACTATGAGATGGTAGCCAATGCTTTCGAAGCCGGCTGGGCAGGTGTATTCTACAAGACGATATGCAAACAGGATATCCGCGAGGTATCGCCGCGTTTTGACGCCGTGCAGAAAGAGGGTACGCCGTTCGTAGGCTTCCGTAACATGGAACAACTCAGCGAAAATCCCTACACGATGGACTTCGATATCCTTCACCGGCTCAAACAGAACTACCCGACGAAGATTGTCGTTGCGTCTATCATGGGGCAGACTGAGGAGGAGTGGATCGAGTTGGCGAAGATGGCAGAAGAGGCCGGCTGCGATGCAGTAGAGCTGAACTTCAGTTGCCCGCAGATGAAACTCTCCGGTCTGGGTTCGGATATAGGTCAGAACAACGAGTTGGTGCTTGCCTATACCGCGTTTGTATCGGAAGCCGTGCATATACCGGTTATACCGAAGATGACACCGAATGTGCAATCCTTGGCAAAGCCATCGCTGGCTTGTTACTATGGCGGAGCAAAAGGTATCAGCGCTATCAACACCATCAAATCCATCACCATGAGCCATGACGCCGAGGTGAGCAACAAGAAGACCGTGAGCGGTTATTCCGGCAAGGCGGTCAAACCTATCGCCCTAAGAATGATCTACGAGATGACGGCTAACCCTATTCTGCATAAGGCAGGCATTCAGAAGCACTTGGATATAAGCGGCATCGGTGGTATAGAGACCTGGCGCGATGCGCTGGAGTTCATCCAACTCGGTTGCCGTAACGTGCAGGTCTGCACCGCCGTGATGCAATACGGCTACCGCATCATCGACGACCTGATTCTCGGATTGAAATCCTACATGCAGGAGCGCGGGATAGTCGAACTCAAGAAACTTGTTGGCGAGGAGCTAAAAAACATCGTGCTGCCGAGCGATCTTGACCGCGAGACGATGGTGTTCCCGAAGATCGATAGAGAGAAATGTATCGGTTGCGGACGTTGCTATATCTCCTGCAAAGACGGCGGACACCAAGCCATCACCTTTGGTGAGGACAGACAGCCGAAGATCATCGGAGCGAAGTGTGTAGGCTGCCATCTGTGCCGGCTCGTTTGCCCGACGAAAGCTATCGGGGTAGCGAAGAGAATGCCAAAGAGAGTTTAGAGTTTAGAGTTTAGTGTTTAGAGATATGGGTAAAACGAAGAAGACACATCATGGTTTGTGGATACTGATTGTGGCGGCGGTAGTGCTGGAGGCTATCTCGTGCATCATGTATTTCTCCAGCCGTGCAGCCATCAGGCGCGAAGCCGAGCAACGTGTACAGAGCGAACTGCGCAAAGCGGAGTTGGAGATCAATGCCGTGACCATCGAGATGGAAGCCGCAGCAAAGATGCTCACCACCCTCGCCGAGCGGCATATCGACAATCCCGACTCCGTAGCCAATGCCACACACGTACTGTTGCAGACCATCAATCGTGTGAGCAGCGCGGGCGTTGCCTGTCAGCCGTATCTGTACCCGAAGAAAGGTCGCTGGTACGAGGTGTGCAGCAGCCGCGACACGTGTGACGGCAAGCCGTGTATCTACACGCGCGAGATAGGTAGCGCCAGCCACGACTACTTTGAGGCAGACTGGTACAAGAACGGACTGAGCATCGACAGTTGCTGGTGGTCGGAACCGTACTACGACGACTCCGGCGCACGCGCGATGATTGTCAGTTGCACGCACCCTATACGCGACAAACAGGGGAACATCGTTGCCGTGACCTGCATCGACCTCGCACTCGATTACCTGCAAGACCTGTCGGAGTACCTGCAGATATACAAGGACAGTTACTACGCCATCCGCTCGCACGACGGGATGGAGATCGTGCCGGGTGCAGATACAGTGCCCGGACGCAAGTACCACACCTACGACGAGGAGATTGATGCCACGGGCTGGCACATCTCCATCAAGATTCCCGAAGACGTGATCTTCGCCGACCTGGACCATATAGGTCGGATTGTCGGATTGCTGATGATTCTCGGTTTGGGTCTGCTGATCTTTATCGTTTGGCGTTCGGGACGCGACATGGTACTACTCGTCGAGACCACTGCCCGCAACCAGAAGATGGAGAATGAGTTGCAGATAGCCAGTGCCATTCAGATGGCAATGCTGCCGAAGGTGTTCCCGCCCTACTCCGACCACCCGGACATAAACATCTACGGCATGGTTGATCCTGCCAAAGAGGTAGGCGGCGACCTGTACGACTTCTTTATCCGCCACGACAAACTGTTCTTCTGCATCGGCGATGTGAGCGGCAAAGGTGTGCCGGCTGCGCTGGTGATGGCGATGACGAACTCGCTGTTCCGCAGCATCTCCGCCCACGAGGAGCAACCCGAAGAGATCGTGAGGCTGATGAACCAGGCTTTCACCGAACAAAACTCGCAGAACATGTTCCTGACGCTGTTCCTGGGTGTGCTGGATCTGCCAACCGGCAAACTCGACTACTGCAACGCCGGGCATAATGCGCCTATATTAGTGACGAAGGGATCACAGCCAAGCTTGGCTGTGGTCGCTAACCTGCCGATGGGTATAGTAGCAGACTTCCCGTATCAGGCGCAGAGTGTACAACTCAGCCGTGGCGACCTGCTGTTCCTCTACACCGATGGATTGACCGAAGCGGAGAACACGGAACACGATCAGTTCGGCGAACAACGAATGACGGAAGTGCTGGCATCGCTCACCGACAGCCGTCCGCGTCACGTAGCGGACACCATGCAGGCGGCAGTCGAAGCGTTTGTAGGCGACGCCGAACAGAGCGACGACCTGACGATGCTGGCTATCCGCTACCAGACTCCGGCTATCGTGATGCGCAACGACATTCAGCAGATACCTACCCTCGCCGAGTGGATTGACGATCTGGGAATACCGGACGAGATGAACATGCCGGTGAACCTCGCGCTGGAAGAGATAGTTAGCAACGTGATGCTCTACGCCTACCCGCACGACAAGAGCGGACAAGTGTTCGTGGAGTGCAATAGAGCGATCAGCAGTCAGCAATCAGCCATCAGCGATCAGCAATCAGCCATCAGCGATCAGCAATCAGCGGTCAGCAAAATTATCTTCACGGTGACGGATTCGGGCATCCCGTTTGACCCGACGCAGAAAGGCGAAGTGGATATCACTCTGTCAGCCGAGGAGCGGGCAATAGGCGGTTTGGGTATCCATCTGGTTCGTCAATTGATGGACGAGGTTATTTACAGCCGCGAAGATGACAAAAACGTTTTAACACTAATCAAGAGAATATGACAACCACAATCAGTAACAACGGCAATCAACTAATTGCCGCGTTCGCAGGCAGACTCGACACAGCTGCCGCCGTACAAACAGCCGAGGACGTCAAACCTCTGCTGGAAGCATCGAACAAAGAGATCATCCTTGACTGCACGGATCTGGAGTATATCTCCTCGTCGGGCTTGCGTATCTTCCTGACCGTTCGCAAAGAAGCTGCCACACATGGCAACAAAGTGATCGTGCGCAACATCAACGCCGATATACGTCAGGTATTCGTTATGACCGGCTTTGTCAGCCTGTTTGAAATACAGTAACGGTGAAGGGTTAACGGTTAAAGGTTATGGATTTACATAGTGAAATGATTTTGGCAGAATATGATGCCAAGTTGCCGTTGATAGAACGCTTGCAGACGGTGGTGAAGACCACCCTGAGCGACGCTATCGACCGCAACGGGCTGATTGTCACAGCCGTCGGGACGCGCATCAAGACGCGCGAGAGTCTTGCCGGCAAACTGGCACTCAAGGGCAGCAAGTACCACTCCATCAATGACATAACCGATATACTCGGCGCACGTGTCATCACGTTCTACACCGATGATGTGGATCGTATAGCCGCTATGGCGGAAAGACTGTTTGACATCGACTGGGAGAACAGCGTGGACAAGCGCCGGTTGCACGAAACCGACAGTTTCGGCTACAATTCGCTGCATTATATCTGCCGGTTGCCCAAGACCATCATTGATGACCCCGAACTGAACGCAATCCGCTTTGAGTTGCAACTGCGCACCACACTCCAACATGCCTGGGCGAGCATCAACCACGATATAGGCTACAAGACCGGCGTGGAGATCCCGCGCGAGTACCTGAGGCAGATCAACCGTCTGGCGGGTATGTTGGAGATGGCTGACGACGAGTTCAGCCGTATCCGTACGGAGATTACCGACTACCGCCGTCGTGTGCAGCAACTGGTGCAAAACGGACAACTGGACGAGGTTCACTTGGATGGCGACACATTCCGCAGTTACCTGAACGCCCGACCGTTCGATTCACTCAACCGGCGCATTGCCGCACTCAATCAGGCAGAGATACAGGAAGTGCCGTTGGACAACTATCTGAGAGTGTTCATCGCATTGGACTGCAAGACCTTAGGCGACATCGATCAGATGAAAAAACGCTACGAGGAAGATGCCTACACGCTGGCAAGACATCAGTTGGGTAACACCGACCTCGACATTATCTCTTCGTCGGTCGGGATACAGAACATCTGCATCGTTTGCATCCTTGCCCAAGGCTGGGGCAAAACAGGTTTGATGCATCTGTTCAACGCCCTGAACGGCGACAATCCGCAGAATGTTATGCTCGCGGATATGACCTACGAGCAAGCAAAGAATCTGCCATTTATGAAAAGTTGAACGTTTAAAGTTTAAAGTTTATGGAACCTATACGTATTGATTTGAATGACTACGAGCGCACGGGCGAAGGAGCCAATGGCGCAAGTTATAACCACAAGACCGACAAAAACATCATGATGAAGTTGTACCTGCGCAACTTCGAGTCGGCACGCACAGAGCTGGAGATGGCGCGTAAGGTATATGATTTAGGCATCCCTTCCCCCGAACCCGGTGACCTGGTTACTGACGGCGAGAGGATGGGAATACGTTTCCGCCGCATCGAGGGAAAGAAGTCGTATTCGCGTGCCTGCGGCGACAATCCCGAGCGCACGGAGGAATATGCCCGCGAGTTTGCACAACTCTGCCTCAAGCTCCACAACATTCATGTGGACACCACGCAGTTTGAGAACGTCAAAGACCGTCAGTACAAGTGGCTGAAGGAGAACCCGTTCTTTACCGACGAAGAGAAAGACAAGCTACGCGCATTCATTGCCGCTGCGCCGGATAGCGACCGAGCTATACACGGCGATCTGCAGTTCTCGAACGGTATATTCGTAGAGAAAGACGGCGTGCGTACACCCTACTTCATCGACCTCGGCGACTTCTGCTACGGCTACCCGATGTTCGACATCGGCATGGTGTATCTGTGCTGCAAACTCAACCACGAATCCTGGACGCTGGAGCAATACCACATGTCGAACGCCACGGCTGCAAGGTTCTGGGATGCGTTTGCCGAGGAGTATTTCCATTCGCCCGACTGCCCGATTGAGGGTTGTGGTCCCGGAGCAGATATCGAAGAGATAAACAAGACCGTACGGGTATATGCCGGATTGAAGACGCTGCTCATCGAGAGTTGTACGCATTGTCCGATGCCGGAGTTTCGCGCTGTGCTTGCAGAGTCAATACTGAAATAAAAGCAGCAGCCTCGGGGTCCCCACAGAGCTCTGCTCGCATGGGGTGACTACATTCATGGCTGCTAAAATACAACTATGGCTAATAAGTATATGGATAGCGGGTTGCTTGATCGTGCGATTGTGTTCGCGGTCAAAGCGCACCACAACACCGAGCGTCGCGGCAAAGGATTCCCGTATATCGTTCACCCGATGGAGGCGGTGGAGATCGTTGCCACCATCACTCCCGATCAGGAACTGCTGGCAGCCGCGGCTCTGCATGACACCATTGAGGATACCGACGTAACCGTTGAGCAGTTGCGTGCAGAGTTCGGCGAGCGTGTGGCAGAATTGGTACACTCCGAGAGCGACCAGCTGAACGGCGAGGTATTCACAGGCGGAGCAAACGAGGAAGAGACTTGGCACGCCCGCAAGAAGGCGGCTATCGACCGTCTGGCGGCAGCAAGTCATGATGCGAAGATCGTGGCTATGGGCGACAAACTCAGTAATATGCGCGCCATCTGGCGAGACTATCAGCAGAAAGGCGATGCACTATGGCAGATCTTTCACGTCAAGGACAAAGCCTCGCACGAATGGCATTATCGCGGCTTGGCGGCATCGCTGAGCGAACTGAGCGATACGTTTGCCTTTCAAGAGTTCGTCTGGTTGATTGATGAAGTGTTTGGAGAGTGAAGGTAGTATTTGAACATATAGATAACGCACGCGACATGGGCGGCATGACGGGTGCAGGCGGACGCAAAGTCCGGCTACACCGGTTACTACGTACCGCACACTTGCATGACGCAACGGACAACGACGTAGCGAGGCTCAAAAAGGAATACAACCTCTGCCGCGTGTTTGACTTCCGTTCGCTGGGCGAGAGCGAACACCAGCCCGACCGCGAGGTGGAAGGTGTACAGCATCACTTGCTACCCACCATCGATATGCGTGCCGAGCAAGATACCGGCAAGCCTATACCCGAAGAGGCGTTCTTTGAACTCGACAAACATATCGTCAACTATTCGTTCTACCCCGAGGTGCAGAAGATGGCGGCAAACATGTACCCGTCGCTCATTCGCAGCGAATTCTCACAACTGCAATATGCAGCGTTCCTGCGGCTGATTATTGAAGCGCCCGAGGACGGCGGAATACTCTGGCATTGCGCACAAGGCAAAGACCGCACCGGTTGGGGCGCTGCGTTTCTGCTATTTGCCTTGGGGGTGGATAAAGAGGAAATAATCGAGGATTTTGACCGCAGCAACGAAGCCTACGAGCCTATCGTGCGCAAACTCAACCAAGATATATTGGATCGCGGAGGCGGAGCAGACGAGATGGCGGTTATTCAGGCATTCATGGGCGTTAGCACGCAGAACTTCATCCGCACACAAGAACTGATTGAGCGCGAGTTTGGCGGAATGAGAAAATACCTCAACGACTATCTGTTTGTGTCAGACGACGATATGCAAATAATACGGGAACGTTTTCTTGAATGAACGTTCCCGTACTTGTTTCCTTACCCTTTATTTCTTGGTAAGGTTTATTTCCCAGTAAGACTTATTTCTCCGCAAGATGACATTGCCACTTCCACGCGGAAGCAAGGATGTCAGCGGTCGGTGTGTCGGCACGCCAACCGAGTACCTCATTGGCTTTCTTGGGATCAGCCCACACCTGCTCGATGTCGCCCTCGCGACGACCGACAATCTGATACGGCAGTTTGACACCGGTGACCTCGATGAACGTGCGCACGATCTCAAGAACTGAGAGTCCGCGACCTGTGCCGAGGTTGAACACCTCAACCTGCTCGTCAGCTACGCCGCTGAGCATTCGATCGACAGCCTTAACGTGTGCTTTGGCGAGATCAACGACGTATATATAGTCACGGATGCAACTGCCATCGGGTGTGTTGTAGTCATCGCCGAAGACTTTGAGTTCCTTGCGCAAGCCGGCAGCAGTTTGCGTAACGAACGGTAGCAGGTTCTGCGGCACGCCGTTAGGCAGTTCGCCGATAAGTGCTGTAGGATGCGCGCCGATAGGATTGAAGTAACGGAGCAAGATAGCGTGGAGGTTAGCGTCGGCATGTGCCTCGTCGCGAATGATCTCCTCATTGATCTGCTTAGTATTGCCGTAGGGCGAGAGTGCCTTCTGAATAGGCGCATCTTCGTTGACAGGCAGATGGTCGGAGTCCGGCTGACCATATACGGTGCAAGAGGAACTGAAGACGATGTTGCGCACATCGTGCTTTTTCATGATCTCGAGCAGGGTGATGAGCGAGCCGATATTGTTGCGGTAATAGAGCAGCGGTTTCTCCACGCTCTCGCCAACAGCCTTGCTGGCAGCAAAGTGTATAACGGCTACGATGTCGGGATAGGTGGTGAACACCTTCTCCATTGCCTCCTGATCATTGCAATCAACCTGCGCGAAATCCGGACGTTCGCCTACGATAGCCTGAATGCCGTCCAATACGTCAATCGAGGAGTTGCTGAGGTTATCGACGATGGTTACTTTGTAGCCTTGTTGCATCAATTCGACGGTTGTGTGCGAGCCTATATAGCCTGCGCCGCCGGTTACGAGAATTCTTGACATAATCTCTGATTTTATGGGTTAATCAGCCAATATTGGCTGATGCAATTTAGAATAGCGGGCTGGGATAAACGCCTGCATCCACGAGCGACTGAATCTTATCGACTACCATCTGGCGGTCGTCAGCGTAGGTCACGCCGAACCACTTAGCCGGGGTGTCAAGTACCTCACACTTTGCCTTACCTGCCTTGATGAGGTCGTTGACCAGCGTCGGGATATAGAACTCTTTCTTGAGTTCCTGACCGTTCTTGGCGAGGAAATCCTTGAATGCCTCTTCGGAGTATTGGAAGTATTCCGGCGTGAAGCCCCACATGTTCATCGAAACGGGTGTGTGCTCATCCAGCGGGAAATCCTTACCGTCCTCGGTGAAGACGATCGTGCCATCCTTACGCTCGATGTTCGTGCGCTCTACGACATCGGTCAGGCATCGGTTAGCATCGGTCTGGCAAACGCCACGACTCACCGATCCGTGTTCGCTCAAGGTGTTGCAAACGCGGTAACCGACCATGCAATAGTGGTCTTTCTTGCCTTCCACGCCCTCAAGGAAACGTGCAAGTACCTCGAAACTCTCCTTGCCGTAGAAGTCGTCGGCATTGATGACAGCAAACGGTTCGTTGATCACATCCTTGCCCATCAATACGGCGTGGTTGGTACCCCACGGTTTGGTGCGCTCGGGATTATATGCACAGCCTGCGGGCACTTTGTCAAGACTCTGGAAGCAAACTTCGCAGGGCACTTTATCGGCGTACTTGGCAATCACTACGCGACGGAAATCCTCTTCAAAATCCTTACGGATAACAAATACGACTTTACCGAATCCGGCACGCAAAGCGTCAAAAACCGAGTAATCCATGATGGTCTCGCCGTTGGGTCCCAGACCGTCCAACTGTTTCAATCCTCCATAACGGCTGCCCATTCCGGCTGCCAAAATAAATAATGTAGGCTTCATATGCTTATAATTAAAAATTAAAAATTAAAAATGCAAAATTAAGAATTATGACTTATTCCGAGGTGTCGATTACGATCTTGCCGGCAGGTCCTTTCTTGTGTTTGAGCCAGAGACCATAGACCTCGCTGCAGTTGCCGGCAGTGATGAACGACTTGATTTGGTTGTTCTTGATAAACGCCATGAGTTTGGCGAACTCATCCTGGGTGAGCAAGGACTGAATCTCAATCTTCTTCGTACCGCCGTAGCCTCCACGCACCTCATAGAGTGTGCAGCCGCGCACCAGATCGTTGACAATATAATCACGAATCCGTTCGTATTCACTACTAACGATGCAAACACGTTTGCGCTTGGAGATAGATGCCGTGAAGTAGTCGATCACAAGTCCGTTGATCCACGTACCGATAAGTCCGATGACCACCATTCGGAAATCGTTGATCAGGAACGCCGAGCAGCAGATGATAGCTCCGCCGATGGTAACGGACATGCCGATGTCGAAATGCAGATACTTGTTGATGATCTTCGCGAGGATATCCAAGCCGCCTGTGGAAGCATTGATACTGAACTCAATAGCCTGGCACATCGACAACAGGAACACAAAGCACACCAAGTCAAACCACACATCGCCCATGCCTAATCCGCCGGACATAACTGTGTCGCGAACCTGCTCAAGCACCTCTCCTGCCCTGCTGAGCAAGTAAGGGTTGCCGTTGGGGTCAATGACCGATTCACCGGCTTGCAGACGCGAGAGGATATCGGGGTTCTCGATAACCTTGTGCGTGAAGTTGGTATAAGGATAGATTCGATCCCATGCTTGCGTGAGCGGACCAAGAATCATCGCTGTATAGACTGTCTTTGCACCAAACTCGTTGCCGATAAGCAAAAACGCCATCAGCAAGAGGAAGGCATTGATGCCCATTACCAGATACGAGAATGTATCGGCATCGCCGCCGATCATCGTGTTGATGACGATGCTAAGACCGGAGATTGTACCAATAATCAGGTGCGAGGGCATAAGGAAATAATAGACTGCCGCTGCCCCGACAGAAATGCCGAGCGTCATGATGATGAGCTCACGCCAGAACTTTTTCGTTCCAAGCGCGTGCAGAAACTGTCGTCCCTGCTCCAGCCAGTATTGTTTGGTAAAGTGTTCGTTCATGGTATATAGCTTCGCGTTTATGGGTTGGCGATGACGAATTTCGCCGTGCGCCGGGTGAGTTGACTGAGTAGAATCGTTCGTCCTTGACGTTCCTTCTCAATGAGTTCGGGCGTTGTACCACGGATAGTGAGTAACGAAAGATGCTCGTTGTACGTCACGGCATATTGCTCGCTCAGCAGTTGGATGGCTTTCTTGAGGTTGCGCGAGTTATCCACACAAACAGATATTGTCACTGCTGACGACTGAATGAGCGAAACCTTCAAGCGGCATCGCCCGATGATATCGAAGATGTGCGTCAGGCTATCCTCCAGCACAAACGAAAAATCCTTGGCGCGCATCGTGATGAGTACCTGCTCCTTGCGCCAGATATATACGGGTACATTGACCGGCTTGGTTGGTGCAGACTTGATGATCGTTCCCGGCAATTCGGGTTGCATAAACGGACGAACGAAGAGCGGAATCTGTTTGTTCTCCAGCGGGCGAATAGTCTTCGGGTGAATGACCTGTGCACCGCTATACGCCAGTTCAACTGCCTCAAAGTAGTTGAGTTCGGGAATTAGAACGGTGTTCTCCTCCAACCGCGGATCGGCATTGAGGATGCCGGGTACGTCTTTCCAGATCGTTACGCTCTCTGCATCCAAGTAATTCGCAATCAATGCAGCGGTATAGTCCGATCCCTCACGTCCTAAAGTTGTCCGGTGACCCGTTGAAGTACCTCCGATAAATCCTTGTGCTACGACGACGCGCGGACGATACGGATCGTGCCAAGCGTGTTGCACTCGCTGAGCCGAAGCCTGCATGTTGACCACCGCCTCTCGGAAGGAGCCGTCGGTGATGAGCAGTTCGGGCATATTCCACAGTTGAGCAGAGATGCCAACCTTGTTCAGGTAAGCAGCGACGATCGCCGTGGACATCAACTCGCCGACCGAAACGATGGTGTCGTACAGGTCGTCATAAGCCGCGTCCTTGGCATTACGATGTGCCAGCACAGCGCCTAACACATCATCGGCAACGACCTCTTGCACCTTGACACCCAATTCATTAGCAATCTGCTCGTGATATGCCAGCAGTTCTTTCCACCTGCTATTCACAGCCTGTTTGTCGCCCTGCCCTATTGTCTCGACAATGCGCTCCAAGGCGTTGGTTGTCTTACCCATAGCGGAAACGACCACCACCAGATCGTCCGTCGTCTGACGAACAATCTCCGCGAGGTTCTTTACTCCCTGAGCATCCTTAACGGAAGCACCACCGAACTTGAATACACGCATTGTTGTTAGGATTCAGATTTCAGGATTCAGTATTCAGAAGTCAGATTTCAGAAATCAGATATCAGTGGTCGAGATTAGCCATTTGTATAGCGGTTACAGCGCCTTCGATGCCTTTGTTACCAAGTCGACCGCCGGCACGATCGAGTGCCTGCTGCTTGTTGAGCGTAGTCAGCACCGAGAAGATAACCGGGCAACGACCTTCGGCATTCAGGATTGTCACGCCCTGCGTAACCGACTGACACACATAATCGAAATGCGGCGTATCGCCTTGGATGACACAGCCGATGACGATGATAGCGTGCGGTTTTTCGCGGTTCATCATCACGCGTGCAGCGTAGGTCAGTTCGACTGTTCCGGGCACATGCGTGATGGAGATATTGTCCTCATCCACGCCGTGCTTGAGGAGCGTCTGACGCGCACCTTCCGCCATCGCAAACGTGATGTCGCTATTCCAATCCGCCACTATAATTGCATAGCGCTGATGTTTGAGCACATCAGCGCCAGGCAATACATTGGGATCATATTGACTTAAATCCGTAGTCATTATTCAGCCAGAGCAATGAACTTGTCAATATCCTGAGCCTCTGCAGAAGCGGGATAGTTGTTCTTGATCGACTCAAACGCCTTCTTGGCAGAAGCCTTCTTGCCGAGCTCGAGATAAACGATACCGGCTTTCTTCAGGCTCATCGGAGCGATGATCTCGTTGCCGCTCTTGGCAGCAGCCTCAAAAGCTGATACAGCTTTGTTGTACTCCTCCAATTGCACATAAGCATCACCAAGCAACTGATGAGCTGCCGGAGAAATATTGGCATCTTTGGCTTTGAACTTCTTCAGGTTAGCAGCAGCCTGCTCGTAGTCGCCGAGCTGATAGTAGCAGATACCTGCGTACAGAGCAGCCAGTTTGCCCTCCTGGAAATAGCCGTACTTGGCGGCAATCTCCTCGAAGCCGAGGCACTCAGCCTCATCGCCGTGCAACGCCTTCTCGAAATCGCCTTGTGCAAAATACACAACAGCCTTGGCGTTCTCGTTGCTTGCCTCAACGTGCTTGGGCTTAATCACGTACGTGTTAAGCAGCACCCACGCAAACACCAACAATACTACGCCGAATACTGTCCATTCGATAGCGTTTTGATTCTTCTCGATCCACATCCCTGCGGTAGAGAGTGATTCTTGTACATTTTCGAGGTTTTGATCCTCTTTCTTAAATTCGTTTTTTGCCATAATATTTTGTAAATTTTATATTCTTATTCAGCGATTTTCTTGCACAAATTTCTATCGCGCACAAATCGGACTACAAAGATACAAAAATTTTTGCATATTTGCAAGAGTTAAGCAACTTTTTTTTAAAAAAAGTTATTTCTTCTCGAAATATTGCTCACGCGAGTATAATATTGCCTCTGCTTGACGCAGTGGATTGCGCTTTTTTTGTCCGGGTGCAAACACAAACACTTCAGCCGTCACAACACGTGCATTGACCGGATCAAGCCAGGTGTGACTGACGTACGGTCCGCCCATTGCCTCGCCGCCTTTCATCTTCCACAAGCCTCGTACTTCTGCAGTATAAGTGCTGTCGATAGTCAGCACACGCAGTTCCGGCGGAAAGACTTTGTACTCCGTGCCCATGTGCGAGCCCTCTACTCCGGCGGAGATAAGCGACGCAAGTACCTCATCGCGTTTGGCGTTCAAATACGACAAGGTGAACGTCTCGCTGTCGGTATAAGGATAACTGTACACAACCAGGTCACGACGCAACGAACCTTTGTTGTTGCAAGCCCAAAGAACATGTGTGTTGGCGGTAAGCCCGAAAGTGGTAGTTGCCTCAAGCACGGTATCCATAAGCAGCATATAGTCGTTTGGAACCAACATATCGCACGCAAAACTCCTGTTCAGGCGAGCACGGATATCCTTGTCGGTAGCGGCGCGATAGAACCGCAGTTGGCGCGTCATCTCCTGGTTGACAAACCAATTACGCACTTCCACGCCATGCTCCAGCCAGAAGGTCAGAAACTCGTCCGCCGAAGGCGCTTGCACACGATAGACCGCTTGCGGCGTTGACCACACCTCACGTTGTGCTTTCGGCTTGACCTGCGTGTAACGTTCGCTGTCGATATCCACCCACAGGATGTTTCGCGTCGGCTTGAGCATATTATCGAACAGCGCCGGTGTAACCTGCATCAACTTGAAGTACGCCTCTTTCTGCGGCATGCAGGGCATATCTGCCCCAAGTATAGCACGTACGGCGTCATAGAGAGTGGTTATATCCTCCACGTAACTGCTGCCGTCATTGGTCTGCAACTGCGCCTGACGCACTTGTTCCAATTGCTCAGCCGTTAGCGGTGCATTGGGGATAACTACCAGACACTCATAGATCGAGCCGGTAGCCGATGTCAGCGTTCGTCCGCCTTGATTGCCACAACCGGCAAACAGCACAAGCAGCAAAACGCAAAATGAAATGATTGTTATACGTTTCATATCTAAAAATTTACCAACGTGAAGAGGTGACAATCCGAAGTGCCGTCGAATCCTCGGCATTCGGCTCAGCCATAATCAAATAACATGCAGACAGCGAATCCGCCTCAATCATCAGCAATGCATCTTCCTCGCCAAGCACCATGCACGCTGTAGCCAACGCATCAGCCCGCATACAACTGTTGCTGCGCACCGTTGCGGACAACAACGAGTGTTGCACAGGATACCCCGTACGCGGATCGATGGTGTGCGAGCGTTTCTGTTCGCCGTCGTAGTAAAAGTTGCGATAATTACCCGAAGTCGCCAAGGCTATATCCGTTGTTTCTATTACATTCTGCACCTCATTTGTCGTGCCTGATGCATCGTCAATCGGACGAGTGATACCTATTCGCCACGGTTTTCCCTGTGAATTCTTACCTTTGGCAACCACCTCGCCGCCTATATCAACAAGGTAGTTTGCGCAACCGTTGCGTTGCAGCAAGGCGGCTATCACATCACAACTCTGCCCTTTGGCTATTGCTCCGGCATCAATCTGCACATGTTCATCAAACTTACGCAGAACATAATCCGAACCAGCTTCGCTTTCGACTTTTGACTTTCGACTTTCGACTAATTCGATTTTCTCCATTCCGACATGTGGCAAGAGGCTATCCACCTGCTCTTGTGTGACATGTGCTCTGTTCTTTAGCCCAAAACCCCACAGGTTAACCAGTGGCGCAACGGTTATGTCAAACGCTCCGTCAGACAAGCGATTAACATCCACCGCCGTACGGTACATTTGCACAAAGCAGTCATCCACCACGCTATCCGCCCCGGCATTGATGCGGCTGATGGTGGATTGCGGATTGAACATGCTCATCGAGCCGTCAAACGCGGCAAACGCCTCTTTGATAGAGTCATGCAAATCGCTAACGCTCTCATATTGGATAGCGTAATACGTGCCGAACACATAGCCCTTGTTGGCATGATAGGACGCTTTGGGCTGATCGGGAATAACGAGCAACACGACTGCCACAAGGGCAATCAATGCAGTAGATATGAGCAGTTGTTTGCGCGACATATCAGAACCAAACGCCAAGTCCTATGCAACCGTTAAGTTTCTGCGTATAGAGTTTTTCATCGCCGGCAGCATTTATATAGGCATTATCTTTGTCAATACCGTCCGGATTGAGCATTCCTTGTGCAAACAAGTCCAAAGTAACCGCATCAAACTCCCACTCTTTGGTCAGTTTGACACTCAGGTTGGTTACAGCAAACTTACCGTTGCCGTATAGATCACTCGTCCAAGGAGACATGCCTACTTGTCCGCCTAAAGTCAAGCCGATGTTTTCCCAAGTATAGTCATAACCCAATTCGATATACGTACTCCACGCACGATGCGGATCGTCGTTTTCATCCCACACAAAGTCATTTCCGGCGATAGTGGTGTACCAATTGATATATGCACCTTGCCCAAAGAAATGGTCGAAATTATATCCAAACCAAAACTCCGTTGTACTGGTATTTTCTTTAGCAATAATATCATTCATGCTCTGCCACGAGAAGAAATTGCTACCATCACAATAGTAGTAATGGGTGAATCCTACACTGGCACCGTACGCAGTTAAGCGAAGCATGACATCCAACTCCGGCATAAAACGGGTGTTTGGATTGATTACACTGCCCGATTCTGAATCGAGATATGTAGGTAAGCCCTTTTTGAACTTCCAATCGGATGCTCCGATATTTCCCCAAACACCTGCGCGGAACTCGATGGCTTCGTCTTGTGCATTAAAGCCGATCTCCAAATCCGGTTGGAAACTCAGACCACCGTTATACTGTCCACGCCATAAATACGCCGACACAAGCTCTGCGCCGGCATCATAAGCAAAATCCACGGCTTTCAGTTCAGGAGTAATCAACATGGCAATGAGAGCCATGAATAGTGTACATTTTTTCATTCTTTATTGTTTTCGTTATTTGTTAATTATGATTGTTATTTTTTAATTCCATGTTACGCCGGCATGGATGTTCCACAGCGGCTGCATGTTGCTTGGGTTGAGTACAATCACTCCGCCAATGTCCACGGCACAATGATCCGCTACCCGCCAGGACTTACTCAGTTCGACAGACAGATTTACAACAGAAAAGTTTTTCTCAAAGCCTGTGTACAAACTCTTCCAAGGTGTCACGCCAATTACTCCGGAGAGCACTATATCATGAGGCAATGGTTGATCATAGCGCACCTCGATATACGTTGAGTACGCTCGTTTCAATTCTCCGCCGACCAGGTAGCCGTCTCGTCCGAACGTACGCGTACACCACATCAATCGCAAGGGCACTCGGTCGGATATACGGTATATCACGCGCCATTCGGTTGTTATACCTCCGCCTCCCGGTGCAAAATTCCCGTAGTCAAAGAACCGCGAACGACGACCATCCGCATAACGGTCGAAGTAGTACATTTGCATGAATAAGACCTTAAAGCCCTTATACTTATACCCGAGGGAGATATCCACCTCCGGATTGATGCCCGTAAGGGAATGGCCCTGTGCATCTTTTTTGCCCCACAGGTAGTTCGTTGTGCCTACATTCCACCACATATTGGCAAAGAACCCGTAGAAACTGACCTCTGCCTCCGTTTGAAAACTCAGTCCACCACAATACAATCCACGCCATATATAGTTTGCATCCAGTTCAGCATGTGCGTACCACGAAAAGTGAGAACGGGCAGAACTTACTTCCGCCAATTGCACACTATCGGTCTGCGCAAAGCTTCGTGATGCAAACAAAGAGAGCATCACTCCCACCAATACGGGAAGAGTGAGCCCTCGTTGTCGGTATCCCCATGCATGGAGCGAGGATATCATCTCGCAAGCGGCTTAAATGTTGTTTTTGGTTTCCCACGCAATACGCAGGGCAACCTCAAGGATGCGGGTGTCACCCAGCATCACTATACCACCATCCGGCCCCGGCTCGATGTGATAGCCGGCCTCTGCCGAACCACTTCCGTTGAAATAAGCGCGAACTTCATCACCGCTTATTCCTAACTCAGCAGCAATCTTATCCATGCTGCCGTGGGGCAGACTGTCCTTCACTTCACGAAGGCGATTAAATGTTGTACGTGTCATATGTATAATTATTTAGTTTATATTTGCTTTATTTTGTTGTTCACGCAACTGTGTACTGGATATATCAAACAGCGGTGCGTTCTCCAACAAATGTATTTCTGCTTGCGTGTTTGCAATTTCCCGCTTTATATCAGTCATTCCTTCTTTGCCTCGCGGGTAAACAAAGACAGGAAACGTCTTTTGTATATACTCCCACTCTCTCCACTGCCGGCGAATATTCCAGTTATCTTGCCCGATAAGCAAGGCGAACCTGTGTTCGGGGTAGGCTTTTTGCAATTCGCGTAGGGTGTTGGCGGTATAAGACGGTCTTGGCAAACTGAACTCAAAGTCACTCACGCGCACATGGCATATACCACTTTTGGGCTGCTCGGCTTGCAGACGTTCGATCTCACGCCTTGCTGCTTGCAACCGAACTTGTTCGTCAACCAACACACTTTGCTCTTTCAGAGGATTGTTCGGCGTAACCATCAGCCAAACCTCATCTACCTGCGTGTGTTCCGCAACCCACGTTGCCAGACCTGTGTGCCCGAAATGCAGGGGATTGAACGAACCACCGTATATCGCCACAAGCATTGTCTTCTCGCTTTATCTCCTACCCGATAAACGCTGCTATCTCCTTATCCAGCGCAGCCTTGGTGGCGTTGAGGTCGTCGTTCACCAATATGGTGTCAAACAACGGCGCATCAGCCAGTTCAATCTCTGCTTTTGCCAAGCGCTCTTCGATCTTCTCCGGCGAATCCGTACCGCGTTTGGTCAGACGCTCACGCAGCGCATCTATCGACGGCGGAGCGATGAAGATTGCCCGGGCTTTGTCGCCAAACAGCCGCTTGACATTGATTCCGCCCTTGACATCTATATCGAACACCACATGATGTCCGGCACTTTCGATGCGGTCTATCTCCGATTTAAGCGTACCGTAGTACGTACCTTTATACACCTGCTCCCACTCGACAAAAGCATCGTCACTGATCAGTTGCTCAAATCGCTCGGGAGAGATAAAGTAATACTCCCTACCGTCTTGCTCCTTGCCACGCGGAGCACGGGTGGTAGCACTGATACTGAGTTCCATATCCTGACGTGTGTCAAGCAGATGTTGTACCAGTGTCGATTTACCCGAGCCGCTCGGAGCAGAAAAAATTAAAATCATAAGCCTTACGAATCAATGATTTAGCCGGTTCATTGCGATTAGAAGAAATCGCACATGCAGACCTTATACAACTGTTGCTTACGATAGTATTTGCCAAAGTCCAATGGTACACTCCACAGACTCACGCTGAATCGTATTCCCACACTTGCACGGTGATACTTCTTGACGAGCGGTATTTCGCCTATCTCGCCATCGTGCATCGTTACGCCATTGGCATAGTTGGCTTCCATTACGGAGGTGTACTCGCGACGGAAAACAGGATTACCGGTGTGCTCGTCGGTTGCATAACGCCACATCATCAGCGAGGTATTGTCCGTAACCTTAGGCGTGTAGCCGATCGGATCATATTCCGCATATACACCGATAGCAAAGTCCGTGTTGTCACCGATCTTGAAACTGTAGTTCAAGTCGAGCATTGCTGTAAGATGCAGGTTGTACAAGGGGAAAGCATCCTTCGACAGCGTATTGATGCCATTCACCGTACGAGCTACGTTGCCGGCTGTAGTGATCGGCTCATAGATGTCCTCGGTAGCCACGTCATCCGTCTGGGGATTGATTGTTCCTGAGTTGGGTATAGTCACATCGGTGTCAGGATAATACAGCTTCAAGTTCGCATTGCGAACGCGCTGCCAATAACATCCGTGAACAGGGATACCGAATCTCGCACCGATAAACATGCTGAAATCGCCCACGAACAGACCTAACTGAACCGGTACGGACGCAATAATCATTTGTTGGGTCTCAGTAAATCGCTGGAGATTATACTGATAGTCAACTTCCATATTGTTCGGTTCGTAACTACGCGGAACAATGTAGTGATCCGAGAATCCGGGCAGCGCTTGCAAGATTTGTCCTTGCCCGTCTTCAGCAAGCAGCTCACCCTTGAAATTTTTACTGGAGTTGCCTACAAACGTACTTGCAGCGACATCAATACCCAAGCCTACGCGCGCGCCTATATAATAAGGTGACCTGTACTTGTACAAGAAGTCCATTCCCACATTATAGTTAGGCAACGGCGTTCCGTAATCGGAATTGTAATGCAATACATTTGCACCTACACGTGCAGCGTACTCAAAAGCATGTTGACCACGTGCGGTTTGCACGCCAAGCACGGCTACGCACACCAGAAGTGATATGCGTAACCAAGCTCTGCGTTTTGCTGATTGTTTTACCATTGTGTTGATAACATTCGTTGATAACTCTTGTAGCGCCATTGTGCATTCTCCTTGGCGGCATTGAACAGTTCGTCAGCCTCCTTCGGATATTGCTTCATTACGCTTGCAAAACGAACCTCACCCTTGAGATAGTCAACAAACTTATCCCATTGAGGCTCTTTTGAATCGAATTGGAACGGGTTCTTACCTTCCGCCTCGAGCATTGGGTTGTAACGCCACAGGTGCCAGTAGCCGCACTCAACAGCCTTGGCTTCCTCTGCCTGGCTCTTGCCCATTCCGGCTTTCAAGCCGTGGTTGATACACGGAGCATAAGCGATGATGAGCGACGGTCCGGGATAAGCCTCTGCCTCACGGATAGCTTTGAGGGTCTGAGCCTGGTCAGCACCCATAGCGATCTGTGCGACATAAACATAACCGTAGGTTGTGGCGATCATGCCAAGATCTTTCTTGCGTACACGCTTGCCGGCTGCAGCGAACTTAGCGATAGCGCCGATAGGCGTAGCTTTCGAAGCCTGACCGCCTGTGTTGGAGTAAACCTCGGTGTCGAGTACAAGGATGTTCACATCCTCGCCCGAAGCGATCACGTGGTCGAGTCCGCCGTAACCGATATCGTACGAAGCACCGTCACCGCCGATGATCCACTGGCTGCGTTTAACAATATGATCTTTGTATTTGAGGATCTCTTTGCAATCGTCACAGCCGCAAGCCTCCATGGCTTTCACCATCGGCTCGTACAGACGCTTGGTTACCTCGGCGCTGTTCTTGTTCTCAATCCACTCCTTGAACATCGCTTTCAGTTCATCGGAGCACTTCTCGCACTCCTGAGCCTTAGTCATGAGGATAACGAGACGCTCTTTGATCTTCTTGTGAGCGATCTGCATGCCCAGACCGTACTCGCAGAAGTCCTCGAACAGCGAGTTCGACCAAGCAGGGCCGTGACCCTTCTCGTTCGTGGTATAAGGAGTCGAAGGTACAGAGCCGGAATAGATAGAGGTACAACCGGTTGCGTTGGCAGCAATCTCACGATCGCCGAAGAGTTGGCTGATAAGTTTCAGATACGGAGTCTCACCGCAACCCGAGCAAGCACCCGAGAACTCGAACAGCGGCGTAGCAAACTGCGAGTTCTTAACGTTAGCCTGGATATCTACGAGGTCTTGTTTGCTCTTTACCTTGTCGGCGCAGTACAGCCAGTTCTCAGCCTCAGCCTCTTGTCCCTCGAGCGGAACCATGCTCAGAGCCTTGCCTGTCTTCGGGTTACCCGGGCAAACATCGACGCAGTTGCCGCAACCGAGGCAGTCCATAACGCCAACCTGAATACGGAAGTGCATTCCCTTCATGTTAGCCGGAGCCTTGATCTCGATGGTGGCAGCGTTGAAGCCCTTCTTCTCTTCTTCGTCAAGCACGAACGGGCGGAGGCAAGCGTGAGGACAAACGTACGCACACTTGTTACATTGGATACAGTTCTCGGGATTCCAAACCGGAACGAATGCCGAAACGCCACGTTTCTCGAACTTAGCCGTACCCGAAGGCCATGTGCCGTCAGCAACCTCCTTGAAGGCGCTTACAGGCAGCAGGTCGCCGTCTTGTGCATTGATCGGGCGAACCACTTTGTTGACGAACTCTGTGCCATCCTTAGGTGCTACAACATCAGCCGCAGCGTCAAGTTTCGACCAAGCTTGGTCGATAGCAAGTTCTTTGTACTCACCGCCACGATCCACAGCAGCGTAGTTTTTGTTGACTACATCCTCGCCCTTCTTGCCGTAGGACTTAACGATGAAGTGCTTCATCTCCTCAACGGCTTTCTCTACAGGTATAACGCCCGTGATGCGGAAGAAGGCGGATTGCAGAATCGTGTTGGTGCGGTTGCCCAAACCGATTTCCTGAGCAATCTTCGTTGCGTTGATATAGTAAACTTTGATTTCGTTGTCAGCGAAATATTTCTTTACTTTGTTCGGCATGAACTTCACCAGTTCCTCGCCCTCGTAGATGGTGTTGAGCAGGAACGTGCCACCTTTCTGTAAACCGCGTGTAACGTCGTACATGTGCAGGTACGCCTGTACGTGGCATGCAACGAAGTTCGGTGTGGTAACCAGATAGGTCGAGTGAATAGGCTCGTCGCCGAAACGAAGGTGTGAGCACGTAAAACCACCGGACTTCTTCGAGTCGTACGAGAAGTAAGCCTGGCAGTATTTGTCAGTCGTGTCACCGATGATCTTTACGGAGTTCTTGTTTGCACCAACGGTACCGTCAGCACCCAGACCGTAGAACTTGGCTTGGAACATTCCCTCGCCACCCATAGCGATCTCTTCGCCAACCGGCAGAGAGGTGAATGTTACGTCATCTACTATACCTACCGTGAAGTGGTTCTTGGGCTGCGGGAGAGCGAGGTTCTCGAATACAGCCAACATCTGTGCCGGCGTAGTATCGTTCGAACCGAGTCCGTAGCGACCGCCAACAACGAGGATGTCTTTGAGTCCGAGTTCGCTCAATGCGTCTTTTACGTCGAGGTACAACGGCTCGCCGTTAGCACCCGGCTCTTTCGTACGGTCGAGCACGCAGATACGTTTTACCTTGGCAGGCAGCGCCTCTTTCAGGAACTTCAGGCTGAACGGACGATACAGGTGAACATTGATCAGACCGAGTTTCTTACCCTTGGTAGCCTCGAAGTCGATAACCTCGCGGATAGCCTCGCAAGCCGAACCCATGCAGATGATGATGTTCTCAGCATCCTTGTCACCATAGTACGAGAACGGACGATACTTACGACCGGTGATCTCGCTGATCTTGTCCATATAGTCGCTAACGATGTCCTCAACGCCGTTGTACCAGCTGTTGCATGCCTCACGGTGTGTGAAGAATACGTCAGGGTTCTCAGCCATTCCGCGCATTACAGGGCGCATCGGACTCAGAGCACGCTCACGGAACTCCTGAAGTGCCTTCATATCTACCAGCGGACGCAGATCTTCCATATCCACTACCTCAACCTTCTGGTACTCGTGCGAGGTACGGAATCCGTCGAAGAAGTTCAGGAACGGTACGCGGCTCTTGATGGTAGCCAGATGGGCTACGCCGGCGAGATCCATTACTTCCTGCACACTGCCTTCTGCCAACATAGCGAAGCCTGTCTGACGGCAAGCCATAACGTCTTGGTGGTCACCGAAGATACAGAGCACGTGGCTGGCAAGCGTACGAGCTGAAACATGGAAAACTGTCGGCAGCAACTCGCCGGCAATCTTGTACATGTTCGGGATCATCAGCAACAAACCTTGCGATGCGGTGAACGTAGTTGTCAGCGCACCTGCCTGGAGTGAACCGTGTACAGCACCTGCTGCACCACCCTCACTTTGCATTTCTTGTACCAGAACAGTCTCACCGAACATGTTCTTGCGGCCTTGAGCAGCCCACTCATCCACGTTCTCCGCCATAGGGGACGACGGAGTGATAGGATAGATCGCGGCAACCTCGCTGAACATATACGCGATGTGCGCTGCTGCAGCGTTGCCGTCCATTGTCATAAATTTCTTTTCTGCCATATATTATTGTTTCTTTTATTTCTTGTTTCTTGATTAAACATCGATAAAACCCCGATAAGACCCTGAGTAAAGTCTAGGATTACCCCGATAAACTACCGATATACTTCCGACTTGCCCTCGATTATCCTGTACGTTTATTTTAGTAGAGGAATCCGAAGAGCCAGAGAGGTATAGCGTTTCCGCGACCGTACTCGATGTTCGCCACAGCTGTCGGACGAATCGGTGTACGAACCGGCATCTTCTCCTTGACGTCGAAGTAGTGCTTGCCGTCGATAACAAACATCGCATTACGCTCAGTCGAGTTGATCTTGTGGCACGAGTGTATCGAGTTGTAGAAGAACGTCTCAGCAATATCCTGCGGCGTGATGTCACGCGCAAAGTTCATGTACGCCAAGTTCGTGTTCTGCAGATAAACCTTGCTCGGCTTGCTGGGGAAGGTCTTGCCCTCGTCGTAGAGCAGGTTGATGAGGCGAGCACGCTGCATGTAACCCAGATAGTTCATCGTCGTTGCGCGCGATGTCTCGATCTGCTCGGAGAGTGTGGATACGTTCGGCACGTACGGAGCATTCTCCATAAGCAGGTAGAGGAGCTTGCGTATCTTGTTCAGATACGGCACATCAATCTGCTTGATAATGAGCACATCAACCTCCAGCGCCATATTCATCGTGCGCAGCAGTTCCTCACTGAAGTTCCTGTTCTCCAAGTACGACGGATAGTAGCCATGATGCAGGTAGGCATCCATGTACTGCTGCGGACGAACCTGGCTGAGCACCTCACGGGCGATGAGCTCGTGGTGCTGCAGGATATCATCCAGCGAATACGTATCCAATTGCACATGTGCCTGCAAGTTCAGGTACTCACGCAGCGAGAATCCGCGCAGGTTGTAGATTTTTACAACCCCGTTCAACTCTTTGGCTTCCTCGCCCTCGAGCTCCATTACCGGCGATGCAGTGAACACGATATGCAAGGCTTTGTGCTTGTCGTGGCACACGCGCAGTTCGTGCATCCAGTTCGGGTACTTGAATACCTGGTCGAGCAGCAAGGTCTTGCCGCCCTTCTTCACGAACTCCGATGCAAACTCGGTGATTGAGTGGCGTGAGAAGTAGAAGTTGTTGAAATTCACGTACAATGTTTCTCCCGGAGCCTCGTGGGGCAAACGACGGGATTTCTCGCGGGCATAAGCCAACAGGAAGTCGGTTTTGCCGACACCACGACCGCCTTTGATCGCAATCAAACGATCGTTCCAGTCAATCTCGTCCATCAACTGACGCCTCATGGGCACTTGTACGTGCTCTATCAGATACTTGTGTGTTTGAATAAATGGATCTAACATATTACTATATTTGGTAATAGATGGGTTTTGCTAAACGCGTATTTATCTGTTTTTTATACAATTTTATACAATTGAAATATTGAGTTTACACAATTCGGCTGCAAAGATACAAAAAAAAAATGATATTTGCAAGCATTTTGCAAAAAAAATGTTACAAAAATGAAAAATCGTGCAAAATAATTGCTTAAAAGCATTATTTTTTGTACCTTTGCGCCTGATTTGGCAGTCAAACGCCTCAAATTTTTCATTTCGAATGCAACGAATACAATCTATAGATATACTCAAACTCTTCGCCATGTTCCTGGTCATCTGGGGACATTGTGTTCAGTTCATGCTCACGTCTGACTATCTTGACGAACCGGCGTTTGTGTATATCTATTCGTTTCATCTGCCGTTGTTCTTCATGATCTCGGGATTGTTTGTGCACAATGAGCAACTTTCGCCAAGCGCTTGCGGACAACAGCTGCTCGTCAAGGCACGCCAACTGTTGCTGCCATGCTTGAGTTGGGGACTGCTGATGAGTGCCGGCAATCTGGTGCAATCCTTGCTGAGCGGCACGCCTTCCGTTCACTCGCTGACCGACACTTTGGTGAACAACTTCTGGTTCCTTAAGTCGCTGTTTGTCTGCTTCTTGCTGTGGTATGTTTCTATCACGGTTCTGCGTCGCCGTTGGCTCGCGTTGATCGCTTCGCTGCTCATCAGCCAGTGCATCACGGAGTGGTCGGTGCAGTGGTCGTATCCAACGTTCGCTATCGGCATCGCCATCGCTCCTTACCTGAGTCGGATTCGTCAGCATCGCCGCCGGATTGCACTCATCGCCCTAATCATCGGCGGGGTGCTACTCATCTTCTGGAACCGCTCGCACTTGACTATACCATCCGTTTATACATGGGCTGAACTTGCGCCTCAGGCTGTGCTTGCCAATATCGGAATGCGGCTATACAAAATCGCCGTCAACATTGCCCTCAGCCTTGGGTTGATTGCTCTGTTCTTAGGACTTGAATCGCGTCTGCAATCGGCGAGCCAACCTGCTGTTTTAGTGCGCTTTGCGTCGTGGGGCAAGTTGACGCTCGGCATCTATATCATCCACACGCTGATCATCATCGTGCGCGAGCGGTTGTGCCCTGATCTGCTGTGTTGCGACAGCCTTAATCCGTGGCTTTTTAATACAGTAATAGCACCGCTTACGGCTGCGATGCTACTACTTGTTTCGGTCTATGTGACGCAAGGGATTATGCGTCTGCCTCGTCTTTCCTTCTTCTTGCTCGGTACGCCATGGCGCAAGCGGCAATCAGCGTAAGCAGGAACACTGCCATGCACGCCAGCGCCAGCATGTCGCCTTTCTTCACCGCTTCGGGGTCGAACACCATTCTCAGTTGATGTTCGCCTGCGGGTACACGCGCTGCGCGTAACATATAATCTACGCGCGCTAAGGCTATCTCGTTGCCTTGTTCGTCGTACAAGTGCCAGCCGTGAGGATAATAGATCTCCGAGAACACAACCACTCGCTCGTTCGTAAGGCTCGTTCGATAGGTCAGTTCGTTCGGCTTGTAGGTGAGGAACTCCACTCTATCCGTTTCGCTTGCGGTGTTGTCGCCTGTCAAGATCTGTGCAAACGGCTCATCTACCACCGCCACGTGCTTGAGGTCAACTTGGTTGAGCGCCTCTATCTCCTCATTCGGCGTGCTTACTTGCCTTAATTCATCCACCAGCCACACCGGACCAAACGCCCAGGGGTTCATCACCGGCACAGGCTGCCCGCCTTGCGTAGGCACAACGGCGTACTTCATGTTCAGCATGTTCAGCACGGGGAACGCAGCGCCCTGATTCGGGTCGAAGGCGAGTCGTCCGCCGGTAGCGGAAACAACACGCAACAGTGGATTCATCTCGGTACTGATATGCACGTCAATCAAGTCCTGATACCTGCGCAGCTTAGCTGCCGAATAGCCGCCGATGGAGTGCATGTAGTAACCTGTACGCGCCTCGTTGAACGTGTTGGTGCTCAGGTTCAGCACGCGGTAGTAACTCTCGTCTTGCAGAATCTCCTGCTCGTAGGGCAGCATATTAAACGCTTTCTGCTCCTCTTTCTTGGTGGAGAACATGCTATCGTTGCAGAAACGTTTGTCCACCGGCCACATGTCAATTACGATCAGTGCGGTCAGTGCCAAACCGGCTATCAGGGTAGCGTTTTGTTTTTCCTTCTTGTAGGTTGCGTAGGCGAACCAATACGTCACCCCGCAGCCCAGCAGCACAAATAGGAAACTCCGCCATGCATCGCTGCGGATAAGTTCCTGGCGCTGGTCGAGAATCAAGTCATAGATCTGCTGACCGACCTGCCCTTTCCATGAGGCGTCGTACGACGAGGTGACGTCAATCGAGCCGGAGAACAGGGCGATGATGGCGCACAGTCCTGCCGTGATGCCGCCGGAGACAAGGATGCTCTTCTTTACACGTTCCCACTGTAGTTGCTTGTCGTTGATGGCTTTCAAGCCAAGGAACGCCAACAACGGCACGGTTATCTCCGCCACAATCAGGATCGACTCCACAGCGCGGAACTTGTTGTACATCGGGAAGTAGTTGAAGAACAGTTCCGTCAGCCACATGAAATTCCTACCCCAACTCAGAGTGAGTGAGAACAGCGTAGCTACCAGTAGCGCCCATTTGTACGGACCGTTAACAATCAGCAATCCCAACACAAACAGGAAGATAATGATTGCGCCTACATACACCGGTCCGGAGGTGAACGCTTTCTCGCCCCAATAGGTCGGTGCATGTTCGCAGAACTGCTGTGCCTGGCGCTTGGGGACGCCTAATTTCTTGAGGTCTTTCTCCAGCTGCGAGTCTTTGCCTAAGTTGTAGCCCGACGCGCCGCCCATATAGTTCGGCACGAGCAGCGTGAGGCTCTCGCCTATACCTTCACTCCACGCGGTAGCATAATCGAGGTCAAGTCCTTCGGTTTTGTTCGTGGCATCATTCTCTTTGACGAGATCGGAGTGCCCGCCGCGCATCGTTTCCTTGGCGTACTCCTGGTTAGTGAAGATTGTGGAACTGCCTATACCCATTCCGATAGCAAACGATGCAAAGAACACGAGTGAGGCAATCAGGAAGTGCTTCCACTCCTTTGCCTTGGCGGCTATAGCGAGTTCGGCAAAGTACAGGATACCGATCATCATACAGATGTAGTACGACATCTGCGGGTGACGGAAGAACCCTACCGGCACAAAGAACATGATCAGCAATGCTCCGACCCAGTACTTCTTACGGAACGTGAGGTAGAAGCCTATCACCACCGGCATCATCCATGTGATAGAGATCGTCTTGCCGCCGTGTTGCGCGGCGATGATCACGAAGAAGTACGACGACATTGCTATCGCAAACGCACCGGCTACACTCAGCCATTTGTCCACGCCAAACGACCGCAGCAACGCAAAGAATGCCAACAGGTAAAAGAAGAATATAAAGAACGCGTACTTCGGACCGAGGATCGTCAGTTCGTTCATCGGGCGCATGATCGTGTTGGACAAAGTTCTGCCGCCGCCGATCTGGTAGTTAGGCATGCCGGAGAAGATCGCTCCCGTCCAGAACGTGTTACCGCCCTCAGCTGCGTACGCCTTGCTCTCCTGTACCGCCGCGATAGCGTTGATGCTGTCACCTGCATAGATGACTTTGCCTTGCAGTGAGGGGAAGAAGTATATCGCTGCCGCCACAGCAAACAGCAACACAATCCCCGCGTACATGGCTATGTTTTTCCAATTGATATTTTGCATTATCTCATTTTGCATTTTGCATTTATTTAATGTTCAGCAGCGGCACATTGTTTCCACCCATATATGTCGGCAGTTTGCCGTCCCACTTCTCGATAGCGTCTTGGCGTACAAGCAGTTCGTTCAGGCTGGCAGCTACGGTGCGGTTGTAGTACGCTTCGCCGTCGGCTTTGATGCGCAGCGCCTTGGCTTCGCCTTCGGCTTGGGCGATGGAGATCTTCGCATTCGCCTCGGCTTGCTTGACGAGGTTCTCGGCTTTCAGCGCCTCTTGGATGGCTTGGTTCTTTGCCTCAATGGCTTTCGACAACGAGGTCGGCGGAGTGATCTGCGAGGTAAATTCCTCTACGAGGAAGCCTTCGTCGATGAGCGAACGCTCCAGCATCACGCGTACCTCTCCCTCGAATTGTGCACGCGAAGCCATCAACTCGTCCGACGTGTATTTGTTCGCTGTGATGCGGTAGGCATCGTAGATCACCGTGCGCATATATCCCTCTTCGATGTCACGCAACGGTTTGCGGTACTTGGCAAACACATCCACGGCTTTGTCCCTGTTCAAGCGGAATGCTAACACCGGATCCATCGAGAACACCGCCGCATCCTTGGTCGTTACCGTGAACGGCGAATAATCCACACGCTGCACATAAACGGGATACGAATATACGCTCGTGGTAATCGGGTTGTAGAACACCCAGCCCGTCACCGGCACAGCATCCAGTTTGCCCTGGTCAGTGAGCGAGAACTTCTTGAACTTGATACCCACTTCCGAGGTATCGACTACGGTCATGCACGAAGCAATAACGATGGCGATTGCGCCAAGCACGATTGCCCACATCACGATCTTCCTCATCGAAGATCCTTGTACGTTTACATTTGTTGCCATAAAGCCATTTACTATTTATTCATTCACAATTTACCATTAATTTGCGCATTTACCGAACGCGCCTACAAAATTACAACTTTTTTTTGACAAAAACAAATTTTTTTGACGAATTATGCATTTTTCTGCCAAAAGATTTGCAAATATGAAATAATTGTTGTATCTTTGCACCCGCTTTCGGTTGATTTGCCGAACGCGCCTGCGGTAGTAGCTCAGTTGGTAGAGCATCAGCTTCCCAAGCTGAGGGTCACGGGTTCGAGTCCCGCTTACCGCTCCCACATCACTCATCAGCCGTCTCCTACGAGGCGGTTGATGTTTTTTTTACAATTAAAAGATATAATCATTTGATGAAAACGAATATTTTTGACGTACTTGAACAATTTTTTTACGCGAAAATTTGCAAATATGGGATTTTTTTTGTAAATTTGCAGGTCAATTTTGCGGAAACACTTTCATGCACAAGTCAGAGATAGATATCATCACATTGGGCTGCTCGAAGAACCTCGTTGATGCCGAGCGCGTCATGAGGCGGTTGGAGTGCGCCGGATATACGTGTGTGCATGACGCAGCAAATCCACAAGGCGAGATAGCCATCATCAACACCTGCGGATTCATCGGCGATGCCAAAGAAGAAAGCATCAACATGATCCTGGAGATGGTGGAACGCAAGAAGAAACGCAAGCTCAAGAAGTTATACGTGATGGGCTGCCTGAGTCAGCGGTATATGCAAGAGTTGACTGACGAGATCCCCGAAGTGGACGGTTGGTACGGGAAGTTTGACTACGACGCACTCGTGGAGTGCCTCGTAAAATGCAAAATGCAAAATGCAAAATGCAAAATTAACGAAGCCATCACACAGAGCCCGACTTGCGCCCCTTATGAGCGGACGATAACCACGCCGAAGCATTATACGTACGTAAAGATCAGCGAGGGGTGCAACCGGTTCTGCTCGTACTGCGCAATACCGCTCATCACCGGCAGATATCAGTCGCGACCGATGGAGGAGATTCTTGACGAAGTTCGCTGGCTGGTATCGGAAGGGGTGAAGGAGTTCAACGTGATAGCACAAGACCTCTCGTCGTACGAACGGTTGGCGGAATTGATCGAGAAGATGGCGGAGATAGAGGGTGTGGAGTGGATCAGGCTGCATTACGCCTACCCTACGGATTTTCCGTACGACATATTGCCCGTGATGGCGAAACACAAGAACGTGTGCAAGTACCTTGACATCGCCTTGCAGCATTGTACGGATCACATGCTCAGCCTGATGCGCAGACATATAACCGCTGCGGAACAGAATGCACTACTCGATCGGATACGCCGCGAAGTGCCTGGCATAACGCTGCGCACGACGCTGATGGTGGGACACCCGGGCGAGACTCAGGAAGACTTTGAGGCACTCAAGGCGTGGGTCAAAAAACAACGCTTCGACCGCATGGGGGCATTCGCCTACAGCGAGGAAGAAGGCACGTACGCTGCCAAGCACTACAAGGACGATGTGCCCGAACAGATAAAGCAGCAACGGCTTGACGAGCTGATGCTCATCCAAGAGCAGATAGCCGCCGAAAAGAGTGAAGAGAAAGTCGGCACAGTGCAACGGGTGATCATCGACCGCGAGGAGGGAGATTATTTCATCGGACGAACACAAGCCGACTCGCCGGAGGTGGATTGCGAAGTGCTTATTCCAGTTGATAGTTTAAAGTTGAAAGTTGAAAGAACGGCATTGACTATCGGTGAGTTCTATGATGTGAAGATAACAGGCTACGAAGGAGTCGATTTATTTGGAAGAATATGACAAACAAAGAATTGATACAATCCGTGTCGCAGAAAGCGGCACTGACCAAGCAGGCAACGGAGCAGTTGCTGCATCAGACCGTGGAGATCATCACCGAGACGCTCAAAGAGGGCGGCGACGTGAAGATCCAGCATTTCGGTTCGCTCAGCGTAAGCGCGCGCAAAGCACGCACAGTTACCAACCCGCGTAACGGCAAGAAGACGGAAGTGCCCGCCAAACAGGTGTGGGCATTCAAGGCCAATGAGCGGATGAAGAAAGCGGTGAATGAAAGTTGAATGTTGAAAGTTGAAAGTTGAAAGTTGAAAGAAGTTCGAAAGTAGAAAGTAGAAAGATTATGGCAGAACATTTGACAATGGTATCGTTGCGACGTGCGCTGAGTGCACGCGCGGGAGTGAGTGAGAAAGTGGCAGACGACTTCCTCAGCGCCTTGACGGGCTGTATTCAGGAAGGTTTGCAACAAGACGGCAAAGTAAGCGTGAACGGTCTGGGGACATTCAGTACACAAGATGTACCCGCGCGCGAGAGCGTGAACGTAGCCACGGGCGAGCGTTTCACGATCGACGGCTATAAGAAAGTTGTGTTTGCCGCGGGAAGCGGAAAGCCGAGAGCCAAGAGCCAAGAGTCAGCAATCAGCAATGACATTGACCCGATACAGAAACTCGGCGAGCAGGCAGAGGAGATCAAAGATATCTTGGGCGAACTCAGCGCGATGAGTGCGGAACCCGCGGAACACACGGAGGCTACGGCTATTCCGGTAGCTGTTCCTATCGAAGTGCCCGTGGAAACGATTAAGAGTACGGAAACGACGGAACAAACGGAAGAGAAAGAGGAGAAGAAGAAACCGTTTAATCCGTGGCTGACAGGGCTGATAACCATCGGCGTATTTGCTATGCTGCTGGTGATAGCGTACTTCATTCTGCGTCACAAGATTGTCAATTGGGCAGACGGGATGCGCACCTCTATCGAGCAGCGCGTAGGCGATGAACCGGCAGTAAGCAATCAGCAACCGACTGTTACGCTACCCGAAGTAACCGAAACAACAGAAGCACCGGAAACAACGGAAGCTCCGGCACAGCCACTCAGCCCGTGGTTTGACGACTCGCAGCGCAAGTTCACGGAGTTTCTGCCCACCGAAACGGTTGCGCAAGACAGCCGTCTTGCGTGGATTGCCAAGAAACGCTACAACGAGAAAGCCTATTGGGTATTCATCTATGAGGTCAACCGCGACCGCCTCAAATCCCCCGACTACGTGCTTCCGGGAGCGATGCTGCGGATACCGAAGTTACCGAAAGAGTTGAGCAATCCCAATGATCCCGATGTCAAAGCGCTGCTGGAGCGATTGAGTGACAAGTACCTGGGAGGTAAGAGTTAAGAGGTAATAGGTAATAGTTGGCTGAAGGAGTAATTCATATAGAAGGTGCGCGGACCAACAACCTAAAGAACGTGAGCGTGGATATACCACGCAACAAGATGGTTGTAGTCACGGGCGTTTCAGGCAGCGGCAAGTCGTCGCTTGCTTTTGACACGCTCTATGCCGAAGGACAACGCCGCTATGTGGAGAGCCTGAGCGCCTACACTCGGCAGTTCCTCGGGCGCATGCAGAAACCCGATGTGGATCAGATCGACGGCATCCCACCCGCCATCGCCATCGAGCAGAAAGTCAGTTCGCGCAACCCGCGTTCGACCGTTGGCACCGTAACCGAGATCTACGATTACCTCAAGCTTCTTTTTGCCCGTGCCGGCACAACCATCTCGCCCGTCAGTGGTGCGGAAGTCAAACGTCACACCGTAGCGGATGTGCTCGCTCACCTGCGTTTACTGCCTAACGGCACGCGGGTTATGCTGCTGGCAGCGTTGAACGGATTAGGGGATGAGCGGATGAACGGATTAAGGGAAATGGACAATCTGCAAGCACGAGCCGCTGCGTGGTTGAGTGAGGGTTACTCGCGACTGCTGCACGTGCATGACGATGGCAGCGCAGATATACTGCGGTTGAGCAGCAGTCTGAGTGCCGACCTGATTGATGACCTCGAGAACGTCTATCTGCTTGTGGATCGCATCGTTGCCGACGGCGAGCAAGCTACCGAGAATCGTTTTGCCGACTCGGTGCAGACGGCATTCTTCGAGGGCAAAGGCGAGTGTTACCTTAGAACGGAGCAGTCAGCAATCAACAATCAGCAGTCAGAAATCAACGTTCAGATGGTGCATTTCTCGGAGCGGTTTGAGGCTGACGGTATTCAGTTCGTTGAACCTACAGAGCACCTGTTCAACTTCAACAACCCGCTCGGAGCATGCCCGACCTGCAACGGTTTTGGCAATATCATCGGCATTGACGTCGATCTGGTTGTTCCCGACAAATCCAAAAGCATCTATGAAGATGCCATCGCCTGCTGGCGCGGCACAAAAATGAGCGCATGGCGCGACGAACTGATTCGCCACGCTGCTGAGTTCGATTTCCCTATTCACACCCCATTTTATGCCCTCACGACCGAACAGAAACAACTCATCTGGACGGGAAACGAGTATTTCCGCGGGCTGAACGATTTCTTCCACATGTTGGAGAAAGACCAATATGCTAAGATTCAGTACCGCGTTATGCTGGCGCGTTTCAAGGGCAAAACCACTTGCCCCGACTGCCGCGGCATGCGTCTGCGGAAAGAGGCGGAATACGTGTGGGTTGGCGGCAAGCGCATAACAGACGTTGCCGCGATGCCCGTGAGCGAAGTAATGGAGTGGATCAAGCAGCTTGAAGCGTTGCAAGCACAGGGCGACAAACATCTTGCCGGCATGAGCGAGCTACTCGTGGAGATACGCAGCCGCTTGCAGTTCATGGAGGATGTCGGACTCAGTTACCTCTCGCTCAACCGCATGGCATCGACCCTTTCCGGCGGTGAGAGTCAGCGCATCAACCTCGCCAAATCCTTGGGCAGCAGTCTGGTAGGTTCGTTGTACGTGCTGGACGAGCCGTCCATCGGTCTGCATGCACGCGACACCCAGCGGCTGATTCATGTGCTGCACGAGTTGCGTGACTTGGGCAACACGATTGTGGTGGTCGAGCACGACGAAGATATCATGATGGCAGCGGATTACATGATCGAGATAGGCCCTAAAGCAGGCAGTAACGGCGGCGAGATAACCTATGTGGGCAAGCCGCGATTGCATGAGTTCCCATCGGTTATACCGCCCCAGCGACGCCATTGGAGCAACTACATCGAGATCATCGGGGCTGCAGAGAATAACCTGCAGAACCTCAATGTCAAGTTTCCGCTCGGCGTACTCACCGTTATCACCGGTGTGAGCGGCAGCGGCAAATCCTCGCTGGTAAGCAAGGTGCTCTACCCTGCCCTGAAGAAACACTACGGCGGCATAGCTGCCGAGCACACGGGCGATTACGGCAGTCTTAAGGGAAGCATGCACCTACTGAAAGACGTGGAGTTCGTTGATCAGAATCCTTTGAGCAAATCCTCACGCTCGAATCCCGTCACCTACATGAAAGCCTTCGACGAGATCCGCCGCATCTTCGCCGACCAGCAGGCATCCAAGCAGATGGGCTTCACACCGGCGCACTTCTCGTTCAACACACCGGGTGGACGATGCGAGGAGTGTCAGGGCGAAGGTACGATAACCATTGAGATGCAGTTCATGGCGGACATCGTGATCGAGTGCGAGCACTGCCACGGCAAACGCTACAAGCAAGAGGTGTTGGAGATCACGTTCGGCGGCAAGAACATCTACGACATTCTCGATATGACCGTGGACGAAGCAATCGAGTTTTTCACGGAGTACGGTTGTACGAAAGTGGTCAAACTGCTCAAGCCCCTGCAAGACGTAGGCATCGGTTACGTCAAACTCGGCCAGTCGAGCAGCACGCTGTCCGGCGGCGAGAGCCAGCGCGTGAAACTCGCCTCGTACCTGGCACAGGAGAACAGCCAGCCGATGCTGTTCATCTTCGACGAACCGACAACGGGTCTGCATCACAGCGACGTGATTGTGCTACTCAATGCGCTGGAGCGACTGATCAGCAAAGGGCACACCGTGGTAGTCATTGAGCACAACCCCACCCTGATTATGGCAGCCGACCACATCATCGACCTCGGTCCCGAAGGCGGAAAAGACGGCGGACGCATCGTTGCCGAAGGCACGCCGGAACATATCATGCAATGCCCGAACAGCTATACCGGACAAGCTCTAAAGCGCCAATTTCAATAAAATTTCATTTTATTTGAAAAAAAGTCCCATAAAATTTGCAAATATGGGATTTTTTTTGTACCTTTGCGGTCGCAAAAATTTGTGGCACTAAAAATCTCGCGATATGAAAAAAACAATTTCTATCATCATCCTTGTGCTGGTTGTGGCACTCGGTTTGTTTCTGTATTTCAAGTTTTGGTTTGTTTACAGCAGTGGCGTGAACGAAGGTGACATCAATTACTTCCAGCGTGAAGGATTCATTTTCAAGACGTACGAGGGTAAGATGATTCAGTCGGGTTACAACTCGAAGAACACCTCTTCGACCATTCAGTCCAACGAGTTCAAGTTCTCGGTGGATGACGAGCGCATTGCCCGTCAGATTGACAATGCGTCCGGTCGTCAGATCAAGCTGCACTGGAATCGTTATCTGGGCACGCTGCCTTGGCGTGGTAACAGCCAGTTTGTTGTGGACTCCATCTATAGCGTCAGTCATTCTCCTAAGGCGGATGACCCGTTCGCACCGGAGTTGCCGCCTGTAGAATAAATGACCAAATCGTAAATGACTAAATAGTAAATGTCTTTATGTTAACCGACGAAAAATACAATCTTGTTAAGATTTACGAGCGCTCGTTCCGAGAGCACTGGGATTTGCCGGCAGTATCAGACTGGGGTACAAACAAGTCGTGGACATATGGCGAATTAGCCACCGTGATTGCCCATCTGCATGTGATGTTCGAGGAGAACGGCTTGAAGAAGGACGACAAAGTTGCCCTGATGGGCAGGAACAACTCCTGTTGGGTAGCCACGTTCCTTGCCACCGTTACGTACGGCGCAATCGTTGTACCGATCCTTCAGGACTTCAAGGCTGCCGATGCGATACATATCATCAACCATTCGGACGCGAAGTTGCTGTTTATCAGCGACAACATCTGGGAAGGCATCGATCTGGAGCAGATTCCGAATGTGAAGGTTGTTGTGTCGCTCAACGACTGGCATCCTATCTCACAGCACATGGAAGTAAAGCATATCACGATGCTGTACATCCAGAAGCAGTTTGTCCGGAAGTTCGGCGGACGCCTGACGCGTGAGATGGTGCATTATGACGAGCGCCCGAACGATGCCGTTGCATCAATCAACTACACCTCCGGAACAACGGGATTCTCCAAAGGTGTAATCACTCCGTGCAATGCATTGGCGGGTAACATCAAGTTCGGCGTTGAGGACATCAAGCTCACCTACCCGGGAGCACGCCATGTGGCGTTCCTTCCGCTGGCGCACGCTTACGGCTGTGCGTTTGACTTCCTTGCCTGCCTTGCTGCCGGAGGTCATGTGTTCCTTGTAGGTCGGACACCGGCTCCGAAGATTCTGCTGAAGGCGTTTGCGGATGTCAAGCCGACCATCATCCTCTCCGTGCCGCTTATTCTGGAGAAGATATACAAGAAGATGATCGTTCCGCAGATCAGCAAAGCGCCGGTAAGTTGGGTGCTGAAGATCCCTTACCTCGACGAGATTGTGCTTAGCAAGATCCGTCAGACGCTTATTGACGCCTTCGGCGGCGAGTTCCGTCAGATCATCATCGGCGGCGCACCGCTGAATGCAGAAGTGGAAGCGTTCCTCAGACGCATCAAGTTCCCGGTGTCGGTAGGCTACGGCATGACGGAATGTGCTCCGCTTATCTCCTTCACCGAGTGGGAGGAATACAAGACCTTCAGTTGCGGACGCGTATTGCCCGGCATAATGGAAGCCCGTATTGCCAAACCGGATGAAGACGGAGTCGGCGAGATTGAGGTGCGCGGTGAGAACGTAATGTACGGTTATTACAAAAACGAAGAAGCCACGCGTCTGACATTCTCCAAGGACGGCTGGCTGAAGACCGGTGACCTGGGAATGATTGACGAAGACGGATTTATCTTCATCAAAGGCCGCAACAAGACCATGCTGCTCGGCCCTTCAGGGCAGAACATCTACCCCGAGGAGATCGAAGCAAAACTGGATAACATGCCTTACGTGAGCGAGTCGCTGGTATTGCAGAATCAGGATAGCCAATTGGTGGCACTCGTTTGTCCGGATATGGAAGCGGTTGATGCCAACCACTTGACGGAAGCACAACTGGAAGAAGCGATGGAGGCTAACCGTCGTGCGCTGAATCCGCTGCTGGCATCCTACGAGCCGATTGTGAAGATCAAGATCTATCCGCACGAGTTCGAAAAGACACCGAAGAAGTCAATCAAGCGATTCCTATACACGAATATGGCCGATTGACCAAATGGCAAATGGTAAATGACCAAATGGTAAATGAGTAGATGAATCTGTGTATTGACCAAGGGAACTCCCGAACGAAAGTTGCATTGTTTCGTGAGGATGGCAGGATTGCCAAACACTTCCTGTACAAGCATTTTGCTTCGGCGGAAGTGGAGCAACTCTTTCAGTTGTATCCTATTGAGGACAGTATCATCTCCTCAGTGGTGAACATCGAGCCTGCCGTAGTCAATGCGCTCAACAAACACTCTCGTCATTTCGTATTGTTTGACCACAACACAGCCCTGCCCGTCACCAACAACTATGGCACTCCCGCAACCTTGGGACAAGACAGGATGGCTGCTGCGGTCGGAGCAAACGCTATCTTCCCCAGGGAGAATGTGCTGATCATTGATGCCGGCTCGGCTATCACCTACGATTTTGTGTCAGAGGAAGGCTGCTTTGTGGGAGGAAATATCGCTCCGGGCATCAAGATGCGCTTCACTATTCTGCACCGAATGACGAAAAAGTTGCCGCTGGTGGAAGCCGAAGAGAATGAGATGCTGCCCCTGTTTGGTCGCAATACGCGCGACGCCATCGCTGCCGGAGTGATACGCGGAATCATCTTTGAGGTCAAGGGCTACATGCGTGATCTGCAAGAGCAGATTCCTCACTACAAGACCATCATCACCGGAGGAAACGCGCCGTTCATCTTGCATGGTTTGCAAGGCGACGTGCGCTACGAAAAGCACCTCGTTTTGATGGGATTGAATCAGATATTACTATACAACACCGGACAAGAGCAATAGAGTTTGGCACGATAATTGCATTTTGATAATTGATGAAGAAACTAATCCTGACATATATATTTGTGAGTCTGGCTCTGGCAGCCGGTGCGCAGAACATGACTTCATCCCCCTACTCGCGGTTTGGATACGGCGATCTGGGCGATGAAGCGCCGAACACCTTCCGCGCCATGGGCGGAGTCGGAATCGGCATGCGTTCAAAGCAGGCGATCGACCCGATGCAACCTGCCTCTTACACCACATGCGACAGTACATCGTTTATGTTCGATCTGGCAGGTAGTGTGCTGTGGACGACGTACGTCGATGCATCAGGAAGACGCAACAGAGTAAACGGCAACTTGGAGTATATACTCTTGCAAGTGCCTATCTACAAGCGACATATAGCATTTTCTGCCGGCATAATGCCCTACTCATCCGTCGGATACAACTTCTCGCTCAGCGATTCGATTAACTCCGATTACCACTACTCGCAACTATTTGCCGGCGAAGGCGGTATAACCCAAGTATATGGCGGTTTGAGTTTTAATGTTCTGGACTGGTTTGCGGTAGGCGCGAATGTATATTACATGTTCGGCGATGTGTCCAACTACCGCGCTCTGACATTCACCGAATCCGGCATGCACGACGTAGCCATGTACAGCATCTTGAAGGTGAGCAGCGTGCGAACACGCGTCGGAGCACAACTCTTCCACACGTTTGAAGACCGGCATGCATTCGCCGTTGGCGCAATATTCGAACCCAAGCTGCCACTACATGGAGATTTCTCGGTCATCGAAACAAACTGGCTGGATACCGTGCAATACGTGGGCGCAAACATCCAAGTGCCGATGCAATGGGGCGTAGGAGCATCCTACACATGGCAGCAACGACTGACCGTAGCGTTCGACTACACACATCAAGGCTGGGGAGAGGTCAAGTGTTTTACCGACCAGCAACTGCGCTCCCGATCCATCTACGCTTTGGGTGTTGAATACCGCCACAACCCTATTGGACGCGAATATGTAGAGCGCGTGTTCTGGCGAATAGGAGCAAAGATGGCTGACCCATATCTGGAGAGCATCAATGGCAAAGAATACAAAGTATCAATCGGTGTTGGATTGCCTCTGCGAAACTCCGCAACTCTATTCAACGCGACAATCGAATATGATCACCGAGGCGCGCTGCTGAAAGAGGATTACCTCAAACTCACCATCAACGCCGCCATCAACGAGAACTGGTTCTTTAAGCGCAAACTATAATAGACCGCAGCCGACCAACATCACCGCAAAAATCAGCAGCCAAGATTGGCTGCTAAACGATAACTAACAAAATATAGTCAATATGAAAAAGTACATTATTGCATTCACATTGCTGGCAACGCTGCCTGCGTTCGCCCTCGCAAAGAAACCTACCAAGGCTGCTGAATCCGCAGCAGAGCCTGCGAAACAAGAAGTAGCGGAAGCTGAACCCGTCGTAACCGAAGAGTGCGTGATCAACGTATCTCTATTCAACGAGTCGGTCAAGAACAAACAATACGCTGACGCTTGGGATCCCTGGTGGCAGGTTTATACCACGTGCCCGAACGCCAACAAGGCTATCTATACCCGTGGCGATGAACTCGTGGAGTGGAAAATCTCACAAACGCAAGACGAAGCAGAATACCACAAATTGCGTGATCTGCTCATGGAGTTGCACGACAAGCGCATCAAATATTTCGGCGATGATCCGAAGTACCCGAAAGCATATATTCTTGGTCTGAAGGGCGTTGATTACTGCAACTTCTACAAGGATGATCCTGTCAAGGAGCCTGCTTACGGTTGGCTCAAAGAGTCTGTGATGGGAATGGGTAACAAGTCACAAATCATTGTGCTCAAAACCCTTGCTGACCTGAGTAACGCACGCTATAAGAGTGATCCGGACAAATTTGCAGCAGATTATATTACCGATTACCAGCAAGTTTCTATGATTCTTGCAGCCCAAGGTGCTGACGAAGCAAACAAGAACAGAACCCGCGCTCTGGAGACCAAAGATTATGTAGATCAGGTATTTGCATCATCTGGTGCTGCCAGCTGCGACAAGTTGGACGAGATCTTTGGTCCGATCGTACAAGACAACATCAATAACCTTGATATGCTCAACAAGATCATGGGCATGTTCCGTCGCGTGAAATGTACGGAGAGCGAGAACTACTTCGCTGCTGCCGCTGCTGCTCACAAACTTGAGCCAACCGAGGAAAGTGCCGCAGGTTGCGCCAAGATGTGCATGAAGAAGAGTGACTACAAGAATGCCATTGGCTACTACGAGCAGGCTATCGAACTCTCGCCGGAAGACGACAAAGAGGATCGCGCTGAGTACCTGTTCGACATCGCGTACATCTACTTCGACAAGATCAAATCGTATCAGTTGTCGCGCAACTACCTGCGTCGTTCGCTCGAACTCATGGCTAACCAAGGACGCTGCTATATCCTGATGGGAATGCTCTACGCTGCATCACAACCCTACGGCGAAGGAATGGCACCGGCTAAGGCTGCTATCCTGAACAAGACCGTATTCTGGGCTGCTGTGGACAAGTTCCAGAAGGCAAAGATGGTCGATCCCGATGTTGCCGAGGATGCCAACAAACTGATTGCTTCCTACTCGAAGTACTTCCCCACCCGTGAGGAGATCTTCGACCTGCCGGAGTTGCAAGATGGCGCATCATTCACCGTAGGCGGATGGATTAACGAAACAACAACTTGCCGTGCAGCTAAGCAATAAGCGACATATATTCCTGAGCATTGCCATCATTCCGGTGGCAATGCTTTTCTTTGCCTCTTGCAATCGGCGGGAGGTTAAGTTGCACATGGATGCCATTGACGATCGCGCCTCGATGCCCGTATTGGATGCGCAACAGGTTACGACGCTTATCTCCGATTCCGGCATAACCCGTTACCGCATAACCGCCAGCGAGTGGCAGATCTACGACAAAGCCGACCCGGCACATTGGGAGTTCCCCAACGGAATCTACCTGGAGCAATTCGACAACCACCTTAACACGTCATCCACCTTGCGTGCCGACTACGCCTACTACGATGAACAGGCTGAGATCTGGCACCTGACAGGCAATGTACATGCAACCAACGTCAACGGCGAACAGTTTGAAACTCCCGAACTATTCTGGGGGCAGAAAGCGGAGCGCGTCTATTCCGACTCCGCCATCACCATCATCCAGCCGCCCACCGAAGCCGCTAAGCAAGCCAAAGGCGACAATGCCAAAGGCACGATCATTAAAGGCGTCGGCTTTGAGGCGAACCAGGACATGACCAAATACACCATCCGTCACCCGTCAGGAGTATTCCCGATTGACGACTAATTCTCCAATCTTCAAATTTTCAAATCCTTATGGAGAACAGAGAGATTGAACGCAAGTTCCTTGTTACGGACGACTCGTTCCGTTCACTCGCAACGACCCACTACGATATCATCCAAGGCTACATCAGCCGCGAGCATGGTCGCTCTATCCGTATCCGCCTTCGCACGGCGGCAGATGGTTCACAGCAGGCTTTCCTTACTATCAAGACGCGTCTGGAATCGTTCACACGCTTCGAATGGGAGAAACCCATCAGTGTAGAGGACTTCCGCGCCTTGTTGCCCCTGTGCGGCAATCGCATTATCGACAAGACTCGCTATATCCTTCCCGCTCAAACTCTCTTAGAAAACAACACTCCCACCGAGTTGTCACTCAAGTGGGAGATTGATGAGTTCCGCTCGCCCAACGCGGGGCTCGTTATGGCGGAAATAGAACTGCCTTCAGAAGATACCCCCTTCATCAAGCCTTCGTTCATCGGCGAGGAGGTAACGCACGATCCGCGCTACTACAACGCTAATATGCTTTGATGTAATCTATCGCTTTCTCCATCGCTCCGGCATAGCCGCTCTCCATTTGCAGAATGCTCTTGTCCGGCGAAACACCTTGACCCTCCAAGATTCCGCCCTCGAGGAACTGGGTTTGCATGCTTGAGGTATAGACGTAATGCTTGCCGTTAGGATCGCCGAATGTACCGTCGTGGAAGATGGTTGATAGAGAGTTTAGTTGCCCGTGCGCTCCGAACGTACGCTCACCGATCATACAACCCGTAGGCAGCAACTTAATGGCTGCCGACGACATCTCCGCCATGCTGATGCTATAGGCATTGGCGATAACAACGTAAGGAATATTCTGATCTTCCAAGTCACGACGATTGCGGATATCCATCGTGTCTGCATAAACCGGAATCCAATTGGTGTATTCATATCGGTTCGGGCCTTCTTTATATCGTATATTGCCGTATTGTAGCGGCTCACTGATGAACGGACCTATTACAATCTTCAAGTCAGCAACCTGACCACCGCCATTGCAACGGTTGTCAAGAATGATGCCCAATAGATCTTCGTCGTTCAAGCACATGTCAAGCCACGATTCAATATTCTTGGTATATTGTTGCGCCAACTCGTCATCTGTGTCAAGAATACCGGCTTGCAGCGTTGAAGTCATAAAGAAGTTGTTCTGCCAATAGTAAGCAATCTTCTTCGTGTCCACCTTACGAATTCCGAAGAAATTCACATAGTTGCCTCTCTTTCCCCATGTGCCGCTGGTCAGCAACCCGTCTTTAACAAAACCGTCAATCGCTTCCTTCATTGCCGCAGAACTATATGTCTGCCCTTGCACATAGTCACGCTGGTTCACTTCATCTTGACCGGGTTTGAATATGTACGGCTTGTTGGTGTGTACATCGCGAATCTGCATAGCCAGGTGATGGTCAATCAGCGTGGAGGTAACATCCTGATACATACCGACAAACGTCAGCGAGTCAGGAATCGTGCCATAGTTCTTGTACGCCGAATCCAACTCCTGAAAACGCGGTAACATTTCCTTATATACAAGATCCCACTCTGTCGAATCCTCGCTCCAGAACACATAATGAGTGTTCAATCCGTGCCAGATTGCCTCAAACTGTCCCGCGTACGTCGCATAGGACATATTCAGCTGGTCATTCGGATCGTAATACACATCGCCCTTCTGCCGGCAACCTGCCAACATCACGGCTATCATCGCTATATAGAGTAAACCTTTCTTCATAACTTTAACCTTTCACCTTTAACCATTCACCATTAACCGTTAACCATTCACCATTATTAGAACACATACCTTACCGACAATCCGAAAACGATATTGTTGTTGTAGCGTTTGTCATAAGCTACAGGCTGACGCCTAACGGTATTTGTCATGCTATAAAAGAACATCGCTTCTGCACCTACGCGCAAGAACTGCCACGGATCCCACGATACACCCACTCCACCTACCAAACCGGCGTCAACGCGGTTGTCTTCCTTCGAGAAGGTGTATTTGGACTGAATTGTATTTTCGTCATATATGGTCACTCGTTTTACATCACCATCCAGCCATACGCCTGCGTACGCACCGGTTAGGATATGTGCCCTTACCAGCGATCCGAATGTCCAGTCTGCCATTACCGGCACTTGCAGATAATGGTTCGTATAGTTGGAGTGTACATTCATTTTCTGCAACTCCGGAGTCATTCGACGCATTCCGTAGTTCTTTTGCGAGTACATAATATCCCCGCGAATACTCAACCAGTCAAAGAACATATACGTTACCGACACACCGCCATATACGCCCATTCTGCCGTCAAACGTCATGTCGTACATGTAGCCCGCATCACGAGTCTGCCAGTTGTAGCTACCCCCGCCCAACAAACCAACAGCCCAGAATCCCATCTTGCTGTTGTTCTCCATAATGTTGTTACGACGACTCTTGTACTGCGATCCTTTACGACCATAGCGGGTGCGGCCGTACTCGATTCCTATTCGACCCGAGCGAATCTCGCTATTGCTCTGACTATAAGCGGGAAGGGCATCGCTTAAGCCCAGCAACAACACCGACAACACCACGAGCCATCGGCTTTTTCCACGCATAATAAGTGACTGTTTTATCATTGTGTACACATTATTACATAATATCCGCCGCAAAGATACGAAAAATTTCTCATATTTGCAAATTATCCTGACTTTTTTTTCTAAAAAAGTAGAATTAAGATACTTTTGTATAAATTTCAGCCGTTTTTCGCAAAAAAGAAAGAGCAACCCGTTCGAGTCACTCTTTCCGTTTTCAATTGACAAATGTCAAATGACAAATCACAAATGTCAAATGACAAATCCCAACTTACTCAGCCTCTTTCTTAGCGGCTTTCTTTGCCGGAGCTTTCTTGGCAGGCTTAGCCTCAGCTTCCATCGAAGCTTTGAGGTTGGCGAGCACGTCGATGTCACCAAGGGTAGTCTTTTCAACCTTCGGGAGCTCGGGAGCTGCCTCTTTCTTCTCTGCCTTAGCTTCCTTTGCGGGAGCCTCTTTGCGCTCCTCCCATGTGCGGAGGTGCGAAACGAGGATACGCTTAGCGTCGCGATTGAACTCAAGGATCTTGACGTCAAGCTCGTCGCCTACGGCTACCGGGCTCTTGTCTTCCTTCTGGAGGTGACGGGTCGGGCAGAAGCCTTCTACGCCCTCATCCAGACGGATCGTTGCACCCTTGTCGGTGATCTCGATAACCTTGCCGGTAACGATGGTGTCGATACCGAACTTAGCCTCAAGTTCCTCCCAAGGATTCTCCTCAAGCTGCTTGTGACCAAGGCTCAAACGACGGTTCTCCTTGTCGATGTCGAGAACGATAACCTCGATCTCTGCACCGATCTGCGTGAACTCGTTCGGGTGTTTGATCTTCTTCGTCCAGCTCAAGTCGCTGATGTGGATCAGACCTTCTACGCCCTCTTCCAGCTCAACGAATACGCCGAAACCGGTGAAGTTGCGAACCTTAGCGAAGTGACGCGAACCAACGGCGTACTTCGTCTCGATGGTCTCCCAAGGATCGGGTTTGAGTTGCTTGATACCAAGGCTCATCTTGCGATCAGCGCGGTCGAGCGTCAGAATAACGCACTCAACCTCCTGACCTACCTTCAGGTAGTCATTTGCCGAACGCAGGTGCTGGCTCCAGCTCATCTCACTTACGTGAACGAGACCTTCAACGCCTTCAGCTACCTCTACAAATGCTCCGTAATCGGTCATCACAACTACTTTACCCTTGATCTTGTCGCCTACCTTCAGGTTAGCGTCCAGTGCATCCCAAGGATGCGGGGTCAGTTGCTTCAAGCCCAGAGCAATACGCTTCTTGTCCTCGTCGAAATCAAGGATAACGACGTTGATCTTCTGGTCGAGTTGAACGATCTCTTTCGGATCGCTTACGCGGCCCCAGCTCAGGTCGGTGATGTGGATCAGACCGTCTACGCCGCCGAGGTCGATGAATACACCGTAGTTGGTGATGTTCTTAACCGTACCCTCGAGTACTTGACCTTTCTCCAGCTTGCCGACGATCTCTTTCTTCTGTGCTTCGAGCTCGGCCTCGATGAGAGCCTTGTGCGAAACAACAACGTTGCGGAACTCAGGATTGATCTTAACGATCTTGAATTCCATCGTTTTGCCAACGAACTGGTCGTAGTCACGGATAGGACGAATGTCGATCTGGCTGCCCGGCAAGAATGCTTCCATACCGAGTACATCAACGATCATGCCGCCTTTCGTACGGCACTTGATGTAACCTTGTACGATCTCTTCCTTCTCGCAAGCCTCGTTAACGCGATCCCATGCCTGGGCTGCGCGAGCCTCTTTGTGAGAAAGGATCAATTGACCGTCGCGGTCTTCCTGACTCTGGATATAAACCTCTACTTTGTCACCCGGCTTCAGGTCGGGGTTGTAGCGGAACTCCGAAGCAGAGATGAAACCGTTGCTCTTGAAGCCAACGTTTACTTCTACTTCACGTTTGTTTACTGAAACGACGGTACCTTCAACTACCTCGTTCTCTTTGATAGCGCTCAGGCTACCGTCATACTTTGCAATCTCGGCTTCGTTCTTTGCGCCTTTGACGTTTGCCTCATACGCATCCCAGTCGAAATTGCCGAATACTTGATTCTCTGCCATAATGGTAGAAAATAGTTTGTTTTAATGGTTTGACATTACTATGCAGCGGTGCCTCGATGCACCACTCGCAAAAAAGCACGCAAAGATACAAAAACTTTTTCATATTTGCAAATCCTGACGCATTATTTCCTTCGTATATTTCATAACGCAATCTCTGCATTACTTTTGGGGTATAGTATTCCTAGTGTAGTGTTTGTTCGTTCTCCCTGTTTTCTCGCTGTGTTCTTCCTGTGTTCTCCCTGTGTTATTCCTTTGATTTTCCCACAGTCCGATTACGTTTCGTTTTCGTATCGTTTTCGTGTCGTTTACGTGTCATTTACGTGTCGTTTGCGTATAAGGCTCGAAAGAATGCTGATATTTAACAGCTGAAGCTACGACATATATATGAGAGACCTGTGAAAGTCCCGTGAGAGACCTGTGAAAGTCCCGTGAGAGACCTGTGAAAGTCCCGTGAGAGACCCGTGAGAGACCTGTGAGAGACTAGAAATGGTTATTAACATATCTGCCAAAAATCATCAACTCTACCACCCAAATCACCCCGTTTTTACACAAAATAGCATTTTTTTTGAAAAAAAAGCAAAAACTATTTGCAAATTCGAAAACTTTTTTGTATCTTTGCGGCGTTTTTTGTGGGCAATGTTCCGAAACATTGCGAAACAAGGCATAAACAGGCAATACACATGAGCATAAACAGGCAATACACATGAGCATAAACAGGCAATACACATGGGCATAAACAGGCAATACACATGTTAAAACAATGATTGTGCAAATACAATCAACACAAGCAGAAAACCATTCTATATATATAATAAGGTATGAAGAACACGAATCGTTCGTTTGGACAGTTGTTTAACCTAAGCTTCGGCTTCTTTGGCGTTCAAATAGCCTACGCGCTTCAATCCGCCAACATCTCACGAATCTTCGCCACTCTCGGCGCCGACCCGCACACCCTCAGCTTCTTCTGGATTCTCCCGCCGCTGATGGGTATGATTGTGCAGCCGCTTGTTGGTAAGTATAGCGACAAGACGTGGAATCGTCTCGGTCGCCGCAAACCCTATCTGCTGGTAGGTGCACTCATCGCTGTGGCAGTAATGTTGCTCCTTCCTAACGCCGGTAACTTCACGTTTGCGCAGTCTGCTTTCCTTGGTCTGAATGCCGCCATGTGGTTCGGTCTGTTCAGCCTGATGTTCCTGGACACAAGTATCAACATCGCCATGCAGCCGTTCAAGATGATGGTGGGCGATATGGTCAACGAGGAGCAGAAAGGTACGGCTTACGCCATTCAGTCGGCTCTGTGCAACGCAGGTTCAGTCGTTGGATACCTGTTCCCGATCTTCTTTACGTGGATCGGCATCGCCAACACGGCTCCCGAGGGCGTAATTCCTGATTCAGTTAAGTGGTCGTTCTATGCCGGTGCAGCTATTCTGATACTTTGCTCGCTCTATACCTTTGGTACAGTGAAAGAACTCAATCCCGAGGAATATGCCAAGTTCCACGGCATTGATCCTAATAAGAAAGACGATGAGTCGGAAGACAAAGGCTTTATCGAGCTTCTCCGCGAGGCTCCGTCAGCCTTCTGGACAGTAGGCTTGGTTCAGTTCTTCTGCTGGTCGGCATTCATGTACATGTGGACATATTCCAACGGCGCTATTGCCGGTAACTGCTTCGGTTGGGACGGTTTGGACGCCAAGGATGCCGCATTCCAGGATGCCGGCAACTGGGTTGGCGTAGTGTTCTGCGTACAGGCTGTAGGTTCTCTGCTTTGGGCAGCATTCTTGCCGAAGCTCGAGCACTGGTTCGGTAACCGCGGTGCTTACGCAATCTCACTCGTAGTAGGTGCTGTAGGTTTCGTTTCAGTATTCTTCGTTAACGATCAATACGTGCTCTGGCTCAGTTACGCACTCATCGGTGCTGCTTGGGCTGCAATGCTTGCATTGCCGTTCACCATCGTTACCAACGCTATCAAAGGCGGAAATATGGGCTACTACCTCGGTCTGTTCAACTGCACGATTTGCGTGCCTCAGATCGTTGCAGCCCTCTGTGGCGGCTTACTCCTTAAATTCGCGTGCGCGAACGAACAAGCCGGCATGCTCGTCGTAGCAGGTGTCCTCCTACTCTGCGGCGCCGCTGCCGTCTTCCTCATCCGCGAAAAGGAGGACGAATAACCGCCTCGACCATATATGGGCGATAATTAGCAAACAATAACAAAACTAAATAATCCTAATTTATGAAAAACAAATCTACAATTCTAATCATGGCCTTGGCCATCGTAACAGCCTTTGTTGGCTGTAAAAGGAATGAGATTGACGTTGAAGATGGACTAAAGAAAATCTCAGAAGAGACTTTCAAAAGTCTTGAGTATTGCAGCCATACGGATGTGAATGGCTACAATATGAAGGTCATTCAATTCCATTTTAATCATGCAGACAACACTGTAGAGAAAAAAGACTTCTCGTTCGGAGATGGCGTTCCTTCTGTGAATGAGTCGAAAACCTATTCGTTTGAGTGGGAAGATTTTACGGAGTCTATGTTAGGACGAAAAGCGCGTCTCGTCGCAGGTGATGATGTGCTACACTTAATCTATCTAAATAACATCTTTACACTATCTGATAATGTGAAGATGTCAGATCAGGAAGCTATTGCTGATATTGCCTCCTCCATTTCTACGAATGTTGCTAACTCTGATTGGGCTGCCTATGAACCAACTTATGTGATGCAAGATCACTGGACAATGGATACGACATGGTATGAAACGCATCGTAAAGGAAAGAAGATCGTTGTTGATACGATTACCGGACGTTTCAAACATGCGGAGAAAATCCCTGTAGGCGTTGCTTCGCAGAAGATTTCATATCTTCGCTTCTATGACAATGCTACTTCTCATCGAAAGACATTGGCATGGGCAAAAGGTGAGCAGAATAACATAGTTACACCGGATACAGCTATTTTACCTCAAGTACAGGATCCGACAAAGAATGATACAATCATCACATTCACTATACAAGAAGCACCTGCTTCCCGTAATTATGCGGACACTGCCAACCATTGGAGTTTTGCAAAGTTCAAAGATGGCTCATTTGACGTGATATTTAAACATTCTGATAACAGCGCAGATGAGGTGCTGCAGATTTCCGCTTATACGGATAGCACCTTTACGCTGGATAACGCGATTTATCATAACCTGAAAAAATAATTGAGTATGAAAAACAATATATTCAACATTCGAGCTCTGCTGATTTCATGTTTCCTGTTTGTGGGACTTTCAGCATTCGCTCAGTTCTCGGTGCAGGGTACTGTCACAGATGCCGCTAATGGTGAACCCATTATTGGCGCTTCTATCCTCGAAATGGGGACTACTAATGGTACTATTACCGATTTTGATGGTAATTTCGAACTAAAAGTACAAGAGGGAGCCAAGCTCTCCATCTCCTATATGGGTTATAAGACTCAGGAATTGGATGCTGCACCGTCGATGAACGTCCGTATGGGTGAAGACACCGAGTTACTGGAAGAGGTCGTTGTAGTAGGTTATGGTGTTGTGAAGAAGGGTGATGCTACCGGTTCTGTAACAGCCATCAAACCCGATGAAATGAACAAGGGTCTTACGACCACTGCCCAGGATATGCTCCAAGGTAAGATTGCCGGTGTAAATGTTGTGGCAGCCGATGGTACCCCGGGTGGTGCAGGTTCAATCACTATTCGTGGTGGTGCTTCGCTGAACGCCTCTAACAGCCCGCTCATCGTTATCGATGGTTTGGCTATGGATGAGAATGGTATCCAGGGTGTTGCAAACCCCCTCTCCATGGTCAATCCTAATGATATCGAAAGCTTTACCGTCCTTAAAGATGCATCAGCTACTGCCATCTACGGTAGCCGCGCTTCGAATGGTGTCATCCTCATTACAACCAAGAAAGGTTCTAAAGGCAGCAAACCCAAAGTAAGCTACGCAGGTAACATGTCTATCGGTACACTTACCCATCGGACACAAGTATTTACTGCTAACGAGCTTCGCGGATATGCAACAGCATTAGGTCACGGAGAAGAAAAGACGAATACATTAGGTACTGCAAACACGGATTGGCAGGATCAAATCTATCGTACTACCGTTTCTACCGACCACAACATCTCTATCATGGGTGGTATAAAGAACGATGTAGTGGATATGCCGTATCGTGCCTCTGTTGGTTATACACTGCAAAATGGTGCGATTAAAACATCGCAAATGCAGCGTGTTACCGCTACTATAAACCTCAGCCCCTCGTTCTTGGATAACCACCTGTTATTCAATATCAACACCAAGGGAATGTATATCTACAACCACTATCCTGCTGGTGTTGTAGGAGCTGCTCTTTCTATGGATCCTACCATGCCTGTTAGAGGTGAGGCAGTAAACGCCAATGGAGATGTTTTGGCTCCTCAAAGCGTTCTCGATTCTTGGTTTGATGGCTACTATCAACGCGTACGTACCCCGTCCGGATATAACGATGATGCATGGCCTTATACGACGAATGCTCAGACAACAGGTAACCCTGCTGCATCATTAGCACATAAGAACGACCGTGCGAATGCAGGTTCGTTTGTAGGTAATATTGAAGCAGACTACAAGATTCATGGCTTCGAAGATTTGCACATTCACGCTAATTTTGGCGCAGACTATTCCTATGGTAAGCAGAGAACGACCACCTCTATTTATAGTTTTGAAAATCACTATTTCGGATGGGATGGCTGGAGTGATATGAGTAAGTACAACCTTCAGTTCTCGGCTTATGCACAATACGGACATGATTGGGATGAGGCTAATCAACATTTTGATGTGATGGTGGGTTACGAAAACCAATATTTCTACCGTCACACCAAGAGCGATGGTTCCGGCTTCTACCAGCCCACGAATAATGACGCAGAATTAGCTGGCAAGCCCTATAACAGATATACCTCAGTATATATCACTGATAATGCACTTCAGTCTGTCTATGGTCGTATCAACTGGAATGGTTGGGACCAGATCCTGGTTACAGCTACCTTCCGTGCTGATGCATCATCTCGCTTTGCTAAATATAATTCTAAAGGACAGAATGCTCGTTGGGGCTTATTCCCCTCTCTTGCTATCGGATGGAAGATTAAAGAGACTTTCCTAAAGGATTTTAACGCAGTCAACGATTTGAAGCTTCGTGTTGGTTATGGTATTACAGGTCAGCAAAACTTGGGTGTAGACTATTATTACCTACCGACCTACACCACAGCTCAAGATCATGCATACTACCCCGTTTTGGATGGTGGAACAGCTAATCCTCTGTACGCTGGTGTTGATGCCAATGGTAACCCTGTGTATTACACAAGCCGTCCGGGTGTATATAATACTGACTTGACTTGGGAGAAAACATATACCAGCAATATCGGTATCGACTTCGCTTTCCTTAACAACCGTATCAATGGTAATATTGACTACTATCATCGTCGCACCAAAGACTTGTTAAGTACAGTCAATGTTTCAGCAGGTTCTAACTTCAAGAACCAAATGTTGGGTAACATCGGTAGCCTCTACAACCAAGGTGTCGAGTTCGCCATCAATGCTGTGCTTGTTGACAGGAAGAATTTCAAGTGGGACTTAGGATACAATGTTGCTTGGAATCAAAACAAGATCACCAAATTGTTGTCTGACGATCCTGACTACTTTGTGCCGGTAGGTGGTATCAGTTCGGGTACCGGAAACACCATCCAAGCACATAAAGTAGGCGAAGCCGCATACTCCTTCCTCGTATATGAGACGAAAACTCTGACCGATGAAAATGGTGTGGTGAGTCATTATTTCGTAGACCGAAATAAAGATGGTCAAATCAACGATAAAGATAAGTATATTTTCCACAACCCTGTAGCACCTGTTACAATGGGTCTGCAAACCAAGTTCCAATTCTATGGATTTGACTTGGGTATAACGCTCCGTGCTAATATCGGAAACTACGTGTACAACGATGTTTTGGCAGGCAACTTGCAATGGGTTGAGGCTGATAAGGTTTACCAGAACCAGAATGACGGCTATCACTCTATTTTGAAATCTGCTTTCACTTGCTATTATGGCGACAACATGCGTAGCGATGATATACGCACATTAGTTTGGAACGAAGAGAAACAAGACTACGAAGTTGGTACAGATCCCAAGACGGGAAAAGTAGTAAAGAACTCTAACTGGTACGCTTCTGATTTCTTTGTAGAGCGTGCATCGTTCCTGCGTATTGACAACATCACACTCGGCTATAGTTTCAATAAGAAGGTGCAAGGACGTGCTTACGTTACCGTATCTAACCCCTGCGTATTCTCTTCATACAAAGGACTTGACCCCGAGGTGGGAGGTGGTATTGACAACAATATCTATCCCCGTAGCATGACTACTGTGATGGGTATCAGCCTCCAATTCTAATAACTAAGAGGATTCGTAGAATAAAGAAAACTTAAAAATTAAATAGCGTTATGAAATACACAAAAATATTCTTTGCTACCTTATTAGGTTTGGGTATGACAGCGTGTTCGCTTGACAGGACTCCATTGGATCCTAATACAGATACTACTTTTAATAAAGATGCAGTGTTTGCAAAATGCTATGCTACTTTCGGAACCACCGGACAAAAAGGTCCGGATGGTAACGGAGATGTAGATGGCATTGACGAGGGTACATCATCCTTCTATCGTATGTTCTGGGAACTTAATGAGTTCTGTACAGATGAAGGTTGGTGGATCTGGAACGACGTAGGATTAGCGGACATCCGTACATTGACCTGGAGTGCGAGCAACGACTTGGTATATGGCTTGTATTCACGTCTGAACTTCGATATTACGCTGTGCAATTCGTTCTTGGATAAGACTACCGAATATACGGATGACGTGACATTAGCCCAGCGCGCAGAAGTTCGCATGCTACGTGCGATTAACTTCTACTATCTGCTCGATATGTTCTATCGCGTGCCGTTCTCACTGACTGTATCTCCTAACAAACCGATGCCGACTACGCGCCAAGAATTGTTCGCATGGTTGGAGAAAGAATGCTTGGAATTGGCAACCGATCCGTATATCATCCAAGCAGGTCAGCGAACCAATAAGTACCGTGTTGATCAGGCATGCGCTTGGTTCCTGTTGATGCGTCTTTACCTCAACGCCCAAGTATATAATGAATCAGTACTTGGCGCTCGCGATGGTGAAGCGCGATATGCAGACGCTAAGCTGTATGCTAAGAAATTGATGGAGAGTTCATACAACCTGCATGGTTATGACAAAGCAGCAAAGAAGGCTATTGACTTGGCTGCAGAGCGTACAGCAGACCATGTTTATTTCTCTGCTTACCAGCAGTTGTTTATGGGAGATAATGATAGCAATGGCGCTCAAGATGAGGCTATCTTCCTTATTTACCAAGATGCTATCCATTGCCTGAACTGGGGTGGTTCACGCTTCCTTCTTAGTTCAGTGCGCGATGCAAACTATGTACCTTTCGGATCGACTGATACATGGTCATGCTTCCGCTCGTCGCCTGAGTTCGTTTATTATTGGGTTGACAGAAACAAAGCATCCTCCATTGCTATGGATGAGTACCATATGCCGGTAGCTTTAGGAGACGACCGTGCTATCATGGCCTCAATTACTAACGCAGGAAAGAAGATGTCGTTGACAGGTAATGAAGCCGCTGATTTTTATGCTTCCTGGTCAGTCCTTAAGTTTACAGGTATATACTCTACCGCAAAGACAACAACGCTCAAGGACATTCATGGTAATGATTCTATCGTAGAAGCTCCGTGGATGTGGGCATCTCCTGTAGGCGAACCGAAATGGCCGGATACGGATATACCTTTGTTCCGTCTTGCCGAGGCTTATTTGACGTATGCCGAGGCTTGCTACCGTACAGGCGAATTGGCACCGGCTATAGAGGCTGTTAACTGCTTGCGTCGTCGCGCGAATGCACCGGAGATAGCAACTTTAGACGATGAAACTTTATTGGTTGAGTGGGCAAAAGAGTTCTGGTGCGAAGGTCGTCGTCGTACCGACTTGATTCGATTTGGACAATTTGCAGGTCCGACGTCTACTATGACTTGGGAAGGACATAAGGCTGGTAAGGATGCTAAATACAATGTCTATCCGATTCCTGCCAAGGATGTTACTGCAAATGAAAACTTAAAGGGTCTCAACGAGGAGATAGGCTACTAATAGTCTATCTCCCCAAAAAAAATATTGGAAATCCAATATAATAAACGATGATTCGTTTAATTAAAATTATTAACCAATTTTATTAACAAAATTCATTATGAAAAAGTTTTTTACTTTAGTAGCAGCCGCTATTGTTAGCGTTGCTATGTTCGCAAGCCGCGAGGTTGTTCCTTCAGATGCAGATCTGGCATCGTATGCAACCAAGACGTACACCATGTGTATCTACAACGAGAGCGCTTGTAATGACATCGTCCTCATTGGTACCTATGTAGGTTGGAATAAGGATGCTGATTTGCTCAAATTCCAAGCTGTAGAAGGTTTCGAAGGCTGGTATGTAGTTTCGTGGGATGATGCAACGGATCCCGAAGATCCCGAAGTCATTCAAAATGGTGGTATACAGGCTAAGCCCGTTCAATTGGACGGTAGCGGTTTGTTTAACTGGGATTACCAACTTGGTGCTGATGCAGAACTGATTCGTGGTACTGCTGATTTGCTTCCCGGTAACACCAACGAGGTCGATATCAAGAACATTGGCGCTGGTATCGTTGTAATTGATGTTAAGAGCTGGAAGAATAATCCTTGTACCGCTGTTTATCATGTTTACAACGTTGCATTGGTTTCTCCGGATTGCAACGACGAGGACTTTATCACTCCTGCTATCTCCGGTGGTTTCAATGGTTGGGCACAACAGGCTATGGAGATGAATGAGCTGAAGACCGCTGAGCGTCAGAATGCAGGTCTCCCGGGTGCTGTATTCGAGATTAGCTTTAAGGCAGCTGAGGGTTCTGAGTTTAAATTCCGTTCCGCTGAAGAGTGGGGAAAGGAATGGACCAATGAGCTCAAAGAATATGATGCTGAAAACGACGGGTGGAAAGGCTTTAGCGGTGCAGGCATCGTTGAAGCATCAGGTAATAACCTATTACTTGGTGAAACAACCGACCTCTTTTTTGACCTTGGCGATCCTGAGCTGTATTCCTGGACCAACTGCGAGAAACCCTCAGCTGCAGAGTACGTCGTTATAGGGGTAAATGTTCCGGCAAATGCTCCTGCAGCAGGTGTTGAAATCATCGGTACATTCGATAGTTGGGGTGGTACAGCTATGGAACTCCTTAACACCGGCTGGTATTTCGTAGAGCTCGATGCTGCAGCAACCGATCAGTTCAAGTTCCGCGAGGCTGGTACATGGGACAACGAGATCGTTTATGTGAATAAGATAACCGAAGAAGGTAAACCTGTAGGTCTGGATAACATTACGTTTAAGGACGTATGGAAAGAGGATACCTACAAGGGCACTCCTTGCAAGTTTGTTGAACTTGACTATAGCGATCCTGAGGTTTATGTATGGAAAGCAAACTGGGTTGCTCCGTCAGGTGTAGAGGATATCGTTCTCACCGAGAAGGCTCAGAAGGTTGTTGTTGACGGTGTTCTGTACATTGTACGCGACAACAAGCTCTTCAACGTAGGTGGTGCTCAAGTTCGCTAATCTGAACTGATACACACGACTGCAATGGAATCCTTTGATTCCAATTGATCAGTCAAAACAATAGCCCGGGCAAAAGCTCGGGCTATTTGTTTATTAGGTTAATGACGAACGAACAACCAAGGAACAACGAACGAACAACTAACGGTTGGAGCGAAATTTTCCGCAAACCTATACAAAACTATACTGCAAAACTATAGTACCCTATTAGTCCGGGAACTCCATGAGGTAGGCTTTGATGAAGGCGTCGATGTCACCGTCCATGACGGCATTGACGTTCGAGGTCTGATAGTTGGTGCGGTGGTCTTTGACGCGTCGGTCGTCGAACACATAGGAGCGAATCTGACTGCCCCACTCTATTTTCTTTTTGCCAGCCTCGACCTTGGCTTGTGCCTGACGACGTTTCTCTAATTCGAGTTCGTAGAGTTGCGAGCGCAGATGACGCAGTGCATTCTCACGGTTCTTCGGCTGGTCGCGGGTCTCGGTGTTCTCAATTACAATCTCGTCGGGCTGACCGGTGAGCGGGTTCACAAATTTATAGTGCAAGCGTACACCAGACTCTACCTTGTTGACATTCTGACCACCTGCTCCTGAACTACGGAATGTATCCCAACTCAGCCCTGCCGGATCAACGGTTATCTCTATCGAATCATCAATCAACGGAACAACAAACACCGATGCAAAACTCGTCATTCGCTTGCCTTGGGCATTGTACGGGCTGACGCGAACCAAACGATGTACACCGTTCTCACTCTTGAGGTAACCGTACGCCATGTCGCCTTCGATATTGAATGTGACGGTCTTGATGCCGGCTTCGTCGCCCTCTTGCAAGTTGGCAATAGTAACTTTGTAGTCATGTTTCTCGCAGTAACGCTGGTACATGCGCATCAGCTGTTCAGCCCAATCTTGCGCCTCTGTACCACCTGCACCGGCTACAATCTTCAGCACAGCAGGCATAGCATCCTCCTCGTGCGAGAGCATATTTTTCATCTCAAGGTCTTCAACCTCGCGCATAGCGTGAGCGTAGGCTGCATCGACCTCCTCTTCGGTGACAAGTTCCTCTTTGTAATAATCGAAGGCAAGTTCGAGTTCGGCGGTGGCGGCACGCACACCTTCGTAGCCCTCTATCCAACGGCGGAGTGCTTTCACCTTACGCATCTGAGCTTCTGCGGCTTTGGCGTCCTCCCAGAACCCGGGAGCCTGGGTGTGAAGTTCTTCCTCCTCAAGCTGAATGCGTTTCTCGTCGATGGCAAGGTAAGTTTTCAACTTATCTGCCCTTTGCTGTACGTCTTTTAGTTGTTCTATTGTAATCATAAGTATTCAGTTTTCTGTTGTCAGTTAAGATCAGCCAATCATGGCTGATGCATTATTGTTTGTGGGTCATTATGTCAATGATGAGGTCATCGGTTTGGCACATGCCGTCATGACCGATGCGGGTGAGGTTATGGATGGTGCGGTCGATGTCATCCTCGACGATACCTTCCGTTGCCTCGGCAAAGGAGTGATGCATTGCCATCGAGGCTGAGAGTACGGCGGTAGCAACGCCGCTGGTGACCTTCAATGCACAAGCAGGTTTGGCTCCGTCGCAAATCATGCCGGAGATATTGGCAATCATGTTCTTGATGGCGAAAGTCACTTCATCGTATTGTCCGCCCATGAGGTAAGTAAGTCCGGCTGCAGAGCCTGTAGCCGCAACGACGCAACCGCAGAGAGCAGACAGTCTGCCAAGCGACTGCTTGATATATACGACGGTGAGGTTACTCAGCGTCAGCGCACGCAGGGTTTGCTCCTCGTCCATATTATGCTCCAAGGCATAGAGATATACAGGAATCGAGCAACTGATGCCTTGGTTGCCGCTGCCGGAGTTCGACATCACGGGCACCATAGCGCCCGACATTCGCGCATCGCAAGCACCGCAGGTATAGCAAAGAATCTTCGTGAACAAAGTATCACCAAAGATGTTCGACATCTGGGTATGAGGACTATTAGCAGCCACCCCACCGCGCAAGCTTGCGGGGACCCCGGTGAGGTGCTGGTTACTTACTGTGTGCAACAAGCGTCCAAGACCATGACCATAACTACCCATGAACGACTTCTCAGCCGCTGCCATGTTCATCTTTGCGCCATCCATAAGGAACTGTACATCGCTGAGCGGCACATTCAGCGCAAAGTCATAGACCTCTTTTAGGTTGCTGATGCTGTATGTTTCGCACGGTTTGCCTGTATGGCTGCCTTGGATAGTGGCTTCGGCTGTTCTGCTCTCACGGCTCACTACCACATGCACATAGAGCAAATCCGGTGCGTCTTGTTCAATGGTGATCGTAGGCGGCACGCGCTGCATGTACGATTTGGCATAGGCAACCGCTTCGGGTGTGGTGTCACGGAGCACTTCGAGTTCGTACTCGCTCTTGCCAATGGTTGCGCCCAGCGCAATGGCTATAGGCAGACCGTTCATACCCGTGCCGGGGATACCTACGCCCATGGCGTTCTTGTAGATGTTCTTGCTTACGCTGACTGTGATAGCGTCAGGCTCTGCACCTAACTGCTCCTTGGCGCGCGCCACACATAGCGCCACGCACATCGGTTCGGTACAACCGATAGCGGGCACAACCTCTTGGTGCAGCAAGTTGAGTATATCGTTTGTGTTCATCGTAAGAAATGTATTTTAAGGCGAATGATCGTATAAAGTTTCAGCCACAATGGGGCTTGCGTTGCACGGATGGTTGTGTAAAGTTTGCGCTGTGCAGGGCGATCGACGCGAGAGGTCGTGGATACATTGTTCAGACGATAATTGTAGCCAATGTACGGAATAATCGTAGATTCCGGGCGTTTAGCCCACAGGCGCAGCGAGAAGATTACATCCTCATAAATCATCCCTTCGGGAAAACGCACGTCACTTAACAACTCACTCTTGTACAGGCGCATGCATGGCGAAACGAATTGATAGAAGTGCCGTGGTTGTTTGGTTGCAATAACAGTTCCGTCGTTTTTCACACGCCGATAGCCGCATTGCACAACATCGCTGCTGATAGTAGCCGTAAGCATTCTACTCACAAAATCCTTCTCCAGCCGGTCATCGGCATCCAAGAAGCAGATGAATCTGCCTGTGGCATGTTGCAAACCGAGGTTACGCGCTACACCTTGTCCGGAGTGCGGCTGAGTGAGCATCATTACCTGTCTTGCTTGCACCTTGCTTTCTGCAAACTGTCGGATGAGGCTCAGACTGCTATCTGTACTGCCGTCATCAACAAGGATTATTTGCAGCGGCGATGCTGTGTCTTGCTCAATGAGTGACTGAACACATTCAGTCAAGTAATCCACAGCATTATATACCGGCACAATAACCGACACTAATGGTGCAATGGTATCTGTTATTAGCTGCTCGAATTGCTGAGCTTGCGATTGTCGTGTGAAGCGTTGTTTTAGTTCTGTATTAACCTTTTGTCGTGTGTAGCCATTAGTGAGCCACTCATTGTACTTATCCTGTATAAACGCTGCTACCTCTTGCGGCGTGCGTGCCGCTATGCCAGCATTCGTCTCACGAATAACCGCTTCCAGACACTCTTCGTCGGATGGTGCACAGAGCACGGGTTTCTCAACGCCCAAAGCCTCGTAGAACTTCGTGGTCATTATCCCGTGCGGACCTTGCTTGCCTGCCGGATGAGAGAACACGAGAACCATACTGCTTTGGTTGAGAATCTGCGGGATTTGCACCGGATTAACGTAATCGTTGAATAGCATCTCGCAACGGATTCCGTATTGCTTAACGTAGGCTTTGATGCGCTCTTGTCCTTCGGCGTTGGTGTACCATACGACGCGGAAGTTTTCCATCTCGGGCAGCAAACTCAATCCCTCAAAAAAGCACTTCGGATCTTGTAATTCCGATTCATAGATTCGTCCTGTATAGACTATATCGAATGTCTTAACAGGCGTCGGAGTCAGGAAGAACGCGTCTTTGTCGAACCCGTTACAAACCAAAACAACATTCGGATTGAACTGCTTGAGGTACTCCACATGCCACGGTGAAATGGTTGTGACCAATTGAGCCTGCCGGAGAACTCTGTTTCTTCGACGTATATACGTGCGTCTGTACCATCCTCGCATCAGTCGTGCCCACCATTGGCGGTGAGCCTGATACTGACTGTTCGGCGCTTGTTCGTCAATGTCACGGATGTCTGCGATAAGCGGCAAGTGGTTCTGCCGGGCTATCTGAAGTGCTGCACCTAACGGAAACGTCGAGAACGTAGTACATAGCACCGCATCATACTGCTTGCCGGCTATCAGCCTGCTCACTTCGCGGGCAAAGTGTCGCTCCTTCCAATCCATGAGCAACGACCAGAAGGCTTTGATAGCCCAGTCCACCTCGCGATTTCGGTAGAAAGGAATCGTGGTGATGGTATAGTTGTCGTGCTTGAAGTCCAACGGCTGCCACTGCTCGGTATAGACATCCACCTGCCAGCCTTGGGCGGCAAGATGCTCGCATATACTCCTCAGACGCGGAGCATAACTCGGTTTGCCATAGGGGTCAGCAAGTACCAGCAGTCTATGTGTGGCAGTTGGTTGCACGATTAGTGGGAAAGTTCAGTAATCAGTTGTTTGTATAAGGCACGCAAGTATGTATTTGTGCCAAGATTGCTGTTATGCCACAGCAAACACAAATCGCCGTTGTGCATGCGCACTTTGTCGATGAGTTGCTGACAGAGGTAAGCTGCTTCATCTTGGTCAAGGTGCATGTAGTTGCTGTTGCTCAGCGTACAATCCATAATGAGGAGCGGATGGAGCACCAATTCCGTCAGTTGCATGCGTTCGGGATCAATCCACAAGACAGCGCGCGAGGTCTGCAAACGAAAACCAGCACGGTCAGGAAATCCCATCGTAAAATCGTCCGTCACGCCGAGTTCGCAGAGTTGGCGCATGGTCTGAATAGAGCAATTCAGGTAATGCGAACGGTGAATTGCTAACTCGTTGGTTCGTGATGTGCGGCGCTCGATGCTACCCGGACCATAATACGAACTATGCCAACCGATAGTTGCTTTGTTTTGTTCAAGCAACTTACGCAAGCGGCGGGCATCAGGGCTGTGATGGTTGTACTGCGGGTAATCATATCCCTTGCCGAACGAGTGCTTGATAAAGAAAATACTCTCCGCCAGCGGCACACGCTTATCTTGCTTCACAAGCCACGGGAAGGTGTATGCAGGGTCGCTATCTATATCCCTCCATGAGCGCAACACCTGTCGCCACTCGCCGCGTAGGATACCACCCAACGCGCCGCGGAGGTGACGGTAATGGGCGATGGTATCGACGTCGTGCGTCAGATAGATATGCGCGAATCCCGATAGAGGTAAAGGTAAGCCAACCGCTTTCATCACCAGACGCGCATATTCATCGAGCGTTGGCACCATCATCTGATTGCGCTTGCTGAGGATAGAATAAGCGGCAAGGAATCGCCCGTGCTCGTCGCGCCGGGTATTGATTAGTTCCTCCGCACGCGAGATAAAAAAGAAGGTGTTGTAGATGAGGTCAGTGCGCACCACGTTTACCGTAGTCTCCGGTGCGTTGTCCGGTGACCACTGCTCTACTCGCGGAGTCTTCAAATCCGGCAGCACAATGTCCTTGCCCAAGTGACCATTCGGTACAATGACTAATTTGTAGTTTTGCCACAGGCGTTCGTCATCGGTATAACCGATGTTCTGCGCCTCGTCAGCGTTGCCGTACAACAGCCACGTCTTGATATAATTGATGATTTCTTCCATAATCTATTAGTCGAAAGACCGTTCTCTTCGTTCACTCAAAGACAAAAGACAAAAGCCTAATCAGTCTTTTAGCGAAGCTATCTTTGAACGTAGTGGTCTTTTTTCTTTTAGCGAAGCGGTCTACACAATTTCTGCGAGTTGTTCGCTGAGGATTTCCCACTCATACATCCGATGCTCCAAATCACGCTTGAGGCGGTTGTATTTCTCAAAGTTTTCAGGCGACTGCCCCTCTACTTCGGAAAGTACCTGCTCTATATCCAATATCTCTTGCTCCAAGCGGCTTATATCCTCCTCGGCTTGGGCCACAGCTTTCTGGGCTTTGCGCAGTTCTGCGGCTCTGGCTTTCTGGGCTGCGTAGTCGGCTGCGCCGGAGGTTGGCTCTTGGCTCTTGGCTTTTGGCTCTTGGCTGTTTGTTGTTGGCTTCTGCAACGCAAGATCAATGGCTTTGTCGGCATCAGTGATGCGCGCTGCACGTTTGTATTGCAGCCAGTCGTAAATTCCGCCCAAGTGTTCGTGCACCTTGCCACCACCGAACTCATATACCTTGCTCACTATGCCGTCGAGGAAGTCGCGGTCGTGACTGACAAGAATAACCGTACCGTCAAAAGCCTGTAAAGCTTCCTTGAGCACGTCTTTGCTGCGCATATCAAGGTGGTTGGTCGGCTCGTCGAGGATGAGCAGGTTCACCGGCTCGAGCAGCAGTCGGATCATCGCCAGACGGCTTCGTTCACCGCCGGAAAGGACTTTCACACGTTTGTCTATCGCCTCTCCGCCGAACATAAATGCACCCAGAATGTCCTTGATGCGGGTGCGTATATCGCCCGTTGCCACGCGGTCAATGGTATCAAATACCGTCAAGTCGCCATCGAGTAGCGATGCCTGATTCTGCGCAAAATAACCTATCTTGACGTTATGCCCGATCTTCAACGTGCCTGTGTAGTCCGTCAGTTCGTTCATGATGCAACGCACCAGCGTTGTCTTTCCTTCACCGTTCTTGCCCACAAAGGCTACTTTCTCACCGCGGCGGATAGCGAAAGTCACATGATCAAACACAACGTGATTGCCAAAAGCCTTGCGCACATCATCAGCAATGACCGGAAAATCTCCGCTACGCGGTGCCGGAGGGAACTTCATCCTCAGTCGCGAATTGTCTTCCAGATCAACTTCCAGCCGCTCCAACTTGTTGAGTTGCTTGATGCGGCTCTGCACCTGCACACTCTTCGTTGCTTTGTAACGGAAGCGCTCAATGAACTCCTCGGTATCCTTGATCATCTTCTGCTGATTCTCATAGGCGCGTACTTGCTGCTCGTGACGTTCTTGGCGCAACGTGACAAACTGTGAGTAAGGCACGTTGTAGTCGTATATTCTGCCGAGCGAGATCTCTATCGTTCGGTTGGTCACATTATCGATGAACGCGCGATCGTGACTGACAATGATCGCAGCACATGGTGCCGTTTGCAGCCACTCTTCAAGCCATTGGATGGACTCGATGTCGAGGTGGTTCGTCGGTTCATCGAGCAGTAGAAGATCGGGCTGTTGCAACAGAATCTTCGCCAGTTCGATTCGCATCCTCCAGCCACCAGAGAACTCATTGCACGAACGATCAAAGTCCGTACGTTCAAAGCCCAAACCGATGAGAACACGCTCCATCTGCCCGACGGACTTCGGATCTTGCTTGTCGCGCACGGTATCCACTTCCTCGCGCAGCGTCGTGCCCTCGTTGTGGATCATCTGCTGCGGCAGGTAACCGATACGAAGGTCGGTATCCTTGCTGATATGACCGCTTGTGGGAGTTTCCTCACCGGCAATCATACGCAGCAGGGTTGTTTTGCCAGCGCCGTTCTTACCGACCAAAGCAATACGATCACGCTTGTTGACAAGGAACGTAATCCCTGCCAATATCGGCTTGGAACTATACTCCTTTACTATGTTCTCGACGGTTAACAATCTATACTACTATTTGAGATAAATTATTTACTTACTGAACCTCAGCTGTTTTTTGCCGTTCATGATGACTATACCCTGATAGGAATCATCCACCGGTCTTCCCAACAGATCGTACGCCTGACTGCCCATTGCATCCCACGGCACGGAAAGCACATCTGATTCCGTTGGCAGATCGCCATCGTACGTGAGTGTCAGGCTGCGCAGTTTGGGTTGTCCCCACTCCATGATGTTCTGCACACGCAAGGTATAAACACCTTTGGCTACAGCATTGAGATCCCATTTGTCATCGTACGTTATGTCACCATCGTCCCATGTGCCTTCGGCAGTATAACTCGCCGAAACGCTTTCTTTGTCCAGCAGTTGCAATTGCCATTGATGACCTGTACCGTTTGCAGTTGCCATATTCTCCGACACGATGTACTTGCCCGGATATTTCAACTCTACCGTCCACTCTGCCCAACGTTCCGTGTTCGGAGCATCTTCGGGACCGAAGTCAAAGTAATCGTTGTTATACCACGTCATATCGTCGCTATAGGCTGTGACGTTAGACTTATTGAGTGTTGCGGGCAGTACAATAGCATCGCCTTGCGGTTCAGGATCAACCGGTTCGCCTTTGGCTGTAACGGTTACCGACGCACCGAGGTTATTCATTCCTGTCTCATCGTTCCACACACCCGTATTGGCGAACCGCACAGCATAACGCGAATCTGTAGCCAACGTTTCGTAGGCATCAGGAAGGTGCAGATAGAGTTGGTACTCTCCTTCCGGCACATTAGCCGGTATAGTGAGTTGCTCATCCACCGAACTGATCACGCCATTAGGCAACCATGTGCGCGGGTCGGCAGCGAGTTTCAAAGAGTAACTCTTGTTTCCGTTCTTGAGCACGATATATGCCGAACGCTCGTTGTACAACGGCGCATAACCTACATTACGGATTTGCAACTTCACCGACAACTTCTCGCCCTGCTTCACTTCGTCGCTGAATGTTCCGCTAACCAACTGATAGCGGTAGCCCATCTTGCGGTTGAGTTCGTCGAAGGTGCCATTCTCGCGCCACATATCCGTTACCGTTTGCGAGTACTCGCCCTGCAAGAACGTCCAATGCAGTCGGCTCATCTCGCCGGTAGTTCTCTCATAACTTGCATCTTCGACAGCCTGCCCGGCATCCAATATATCTGTTTCTCCGCCTATAGGTACATAGAGGGTCTCTTTTGCTAGATAGGGTTTCTGTGTGGCAGTATCGACGTACGTGCCTTGATTCTTATCGCCATACAAGAACGCATCGTTATGGTGTCCAATGCGTGCTTTGGCTGTACCGCTATATGCCTCATCGACAGTCAAAGCTTTGGTATCGCCTACGTAGTCCGTCTTGAAGATCGGTGTGCGCAACTGAATATAACGGTCTGCAGGCACTGCCGCTAACAATGTATCAACCAGCGCACGGCGGCTGTCATTCATGCGGCTCTCTTTGTTGCCGAAATTGCTCGTGTAGTACCATTCGCCCCACGCGCCTACAAAGCCTGCCTGAAAAACATAAATCACATCGGCATTCGCCTCCCAGTGACTCTTGTATTGACCGATATGACTCTCCACGATGGAGAGCGGTGCGTCGTAACCTATCTGATCGTTATTATCATCAGCTGTATAGGCAAAACGTAAGATCGCTTTTACTCCCAAGTCACGCAAGGCTTGCATATCTTCGTCAAAGCCCTTCAATACCTCTTCCGGCAGAGTGGCTGTACTCTTGAAATTATCAAGGTAATAGAGCACCAAGAGCAGAGACTTTTTGTCTTTATTTATATAATTCTCCCTTATCTCATCTTTCCTATCCTTCACACAGTGAGGTTTTTTCTTAGTCACCACATGATCCAACTCGGTATAGAACCCTCGCTCAGGATTAGCAAAGATCGTTGTGTTGTCAGCGGTGTAGTTCACCGTTGTTGCAGACAATACCGCAGCCATGCAAGCGGCTGTCAGGACAAATAACAGGCGTTTCATATCATTCAGATTTAAGTAGTAATAACAATTTTCCTATTGCAGCCATTGCTGCACCGGCAGTTATCTGTGCGCGGTCGCCGCCAAAGTGGCAGCACTCGGCTTTTGTTCCTTTGGGTGTCGCCCACGCTATCCACACGGTGCCGACGGGTTTGTCGGGAGTGCCGCCTGTGGGACCTGCTATACCCGATGTGGCAATCGCATAGTCGGTGTGCAATAACCGGCGCACACCTTCCGCCATCTGCCTTACGCACGCCTCGCTCACCGCGCCATCGGTAGCCAGGGTCTCAGCCTGCACACCTAACACCTGCTGTTTGACGATGTTGTCGTAGGCAATAACGCTGCCCATGTAATACGCCGAACTGCCGGATTGCTCGTTCATCAGCGCAGCAAGTCTTCCGCCGGTACACGACTCCGCTGTAGCGATGGTCTGCTTGTGTTCGGTCAGATATTGCCCCAACACCACGTTAGGCGTTATATCCTCCGTAGCAATAACATGATCATCTATCAGCGGTAATAGTTCGCGCAGTTGCGCGTCTATCTGTTGCTCCGTTGCTTCGCCGTAGGACGAGAGCCGCAGCCGTACTACACCCTGCTTGGGCAAATACGCCAAATGCATCGATTTGGGCAGGTTCTTCTCCCATTTCTCAATCCTCAGGGCAAGTGTTGATTCGGGGATACCATACACGACCACTGTCCTGTGGATAATATCCGCCGACAACTGCAGATGTTCCCGCAAATACGGCAGCACTTGCTCATTCATCGCAATCTGCATCTCATGCGGCACACCGGGCATACTGACGAGCACTTTGGCTCTTGGCTCTTGGCTCTTGGCTTTCGGCCGCACAAACACCATAATCGGTGCGCTACCGACCCTGTTTGGCAGAATAGTAGCATGCTCGGGTACCATCCACTGCGTGGCGGTCAGCGTATTCAGTATCTGAGGTCTGTCTTTGTACAAGGCGTGCACATGCGCGCGTACACGCAAGTCTTCTACCAGACGGGTGTGGAAATACTCACACAATACCGTCTTGGTTATATCATCTTTCGTGGGACCCAAACCGCCGGTAGTAAGCACTACATCCGCACGCGACATAGCCGCAGCAACAGCGTCACGGATGGCCTTCTTGTCATCCTGAACGGTCGTCACTTGCACAACTGTTATGCCGACATGATTAAGCGCCTGCGCCATCCACGTTGCGTTGGTATTGACGACCTGCCCGATGAGCAGTTCGTCACCGATAGATAGTATCTCCGCAAGAATCGTTTTCATCTAATTACTGATTGCTGATTACTGATTGCTTTTCGCCTTCTGCCATTCTTCCGCCGTGAGGCATAGCTCATCGTACCATTCTTGTCCGAACCGGCGAATCAGCGGTTCTTTCAGGAACTTGTACAGCGGCAAATGCAGTTTGTGACCTAATTGCCGCGACGAGTGACATATATCCCACCGATGGTACTCTACTCCTGTCAGATTGCCCACCTTTGTCAACCGAATAGGATACAAGTGACAAGAGATCGGTTTCTTAAAGATGTTTGACCGCTGCGCTGTTTGACCGCTTTGCTGTTGGAGCGCTTCGCTGTTGGATAGTTTTTCAATCAAGCAGTAGCACCAACCATTATGGTCTGTGCGGGCGAAGATGCAATCTTTGTCATTGACTATCGACAGCACTCGCTCGCCGGAAGGGTCATTATACGCTATACCCTGCTTCTCGACTACATCACGTGCCTCTTTGGTCATCTGCGGCAGCAGGTCGGGGAGCATAGCATTCAATAGCTGCTCTTCTTCCTCCGTCACCGGCGCACCCGCATCGCCCTCAATACAACAGCAGCCCTTGCAATGGTCTATATCGCAACAAAACTCTTTTTCAAGAATCTCCAAACTTACTATTGTATCCTTGATGAGAATCATGACTAACGGCCAATGGTTAATGGCTACCGTTTATATTTATATCTCGCACCGGTTTTGCCTTTGGCGATGTTCGTCAGTTTGCCTTTGCAGAACTGACGACGAATAGGACTGATTCTATCCGTGAACACATGTGCCTCAAGGTGGTCGTATTCATGTAGCACAATGCGCGCCTTGAAGTCCGTGAAGGTGTCGGTGTGCTCCTTGAAATCCTCGTCAAGGTAGCGGATGGTGATAGTCTTCGGACGCGTCACGTTCTCGCTAATGCCGGGTAGCGACAGGCAACCCTCGCTGTACACGCTTGTTTCCTCACTCTCCTCAATCAGTTCGGGATTGATAAACGCCTGCTTGAAGTCTGCGCACTCGGGATAGTCTTCTACAAGTTCGCTGCCATCGACTACAAACAGCCGTTTTGACAGACCGACTTGGGGTGCGGCAAGTCCACACCCCTCGGCAGCCTGTAATGTCTCGTACATATCCGATACGAGTTGCTTGACATCCAGTTCGCCCGGCTCGACGTCCTCAGTAGGACGCCGAAGCACGGGTTGACCGTAAAGATAAATTGGTAATATCATGTATTCAAAATTTATTGCACACGCACGCCGGTTACAGTGAACTTCTGACCGTCACGGATGATCAGCAGTTGGTCACCTACCAATTGCTTCTGTACAGCACTCTTCGTCTGAACAGCCTCTACATCTGTCGGATCGTCATCGCAAATGAGACTATAGTCTTCATACGATACACCACCGCTACGACGATACAACTGCGGCAGAAGCATCGAAGCAGAAGGATTCGATGTATAGGTTGTGAAACGCGGCGAGTTTACATTGTACAGGAATCGTCCGTAATCGTTTGTTGTGCTTTGGATGGTTGCGTCGCCACCGGAGATGGAAATCTTCCATGTGGTAGTGCCATTATCCCAAGCAAGTTTCTTGACAGCTGTTGCACCCAGAGCGCCGTTCGATGAGGTAAGAGTCCATTCGTCCTTCGTACCGCCAAGCGTCAACTCGACTGTACCATCACCCATTGCGGTGATTTTTCCGTTATTGAACGAAGTCTCAACACTGCTCATGATAGCATTTTCTATATCTCCAGCAGTTGCTCCCTTCGATTCGCAAGCGATAACCAGCACATCACCTGCCTGCAACGAATTGGCATCATCCACGCGCTGCCATTCGGCATTCTCCGAACCGCTGGTAATTGTAGCAAATACAGCATAGTAAGTTGCGTCGGCATTCACGTTGCCGGAAGCAGTTGTAAACAGGTCTTCAGGCTTTTCGCTCACAGCATTGCTTGCCGTCCAACCAACGAACACGCGGCTATCCGAGCAATCCTCGGGAGTTTGCTCGGGCAATGCCAATGGTTTGCCTTCAACGTAAACGACTTTGGTCTCTTCACCTTCAACAATCCACGTAACGGTGTATGTCACAGGATCGGTTACAGTTATTTGATAGGTAGCCTCTTTGGTCGCCTCGCCTTCGGTGTAACTTACCTTAACGTCCTTCGTTCCGGCTACAGTCATATCAGGAGCGGTTACGACACTCTGGCTTGATTTGTTCTTGTCTTGGCAGTTGCTGTATTTGGCAGTTACAACCAAACCTTCGGATGTGAAAGTATCGCCTGTGGTGAAGGCTTTCTTCACATTGTCGGTATTCAGAGTGATGCCTGTCAGTTCGCAATCCACCACAGCACCGCAAGTAAGCGAGTAGTCGCTATATGAAGTGCCACCACCGGCTGTTATGACAATAGAATTGACATAAATAGAGTTCGTTGTGCATGTTACTACAATAGCAGCTTCTCCGGATGCATTGCTGAACTCAAACTCAAGATCACGCAAGGTAGCACCACCGGTTTTGGTTACATCCTTCGATTCCGTTTTTTCACCGATTGAAATAGCTATACTTCCTGCGCCATTTGATGCGTTGGTGCAATATTTAACCACTACTTTGCTGACACTATTAAACGACTTGCTCGTCTTCGCTCCTGCACCGCTTACAGCAGAGGTTACCTGCACGCCATTCTTTTGGTTATCAAAACCGTTTCCATCTTTCGTGCTCGTCCAACTATTAGTTGCATCCGCCCAAGCCTTGGAGGTAAAGGTATAAGTCGTTGTTTCTTCTTCGCCACCTTCGCCGTCAGCCGTTGCAAATACGGCATAGTAGGTCACAGCCTCGGTAACCGTTTTACCGGCAGCGGTTTTGAACAGGTCAGCAGGTTTCTCTCCGTCAACCGAACTTTGTGCAGTCCAGCCTACGAATACCTTACCGCTCTCGCAGTTGGCGGGATCTGCCGGCAATTCCAGCGGGTCTTCTTGCATAATCTGCGTCGTGGTCTCTACTCCGTCAACCGACCATGTGATATCAATCATCGGCAGGTCTTTCTTGTCAGGACGAAGACCGATGATGGCATCCAAATTCGATGAGAAGTCATATCCGCTTGGATTGAGGGAACTAAGTGCAAAATAGCCGTTGTCTTCACCTTCCCAACCCCAGTTGATATAGAACTTGTTGTTGGCATCACGACCGCAGCATACAAACTCATGACCACCGTCATTACCATCGCCGCCCATGATGATAGGACGACCGGCTTCCAAGTCGGCATTGAAATACTCTTTAAATTTAGCACTTGTAACACTATACTCAGCAGGAACACCTTCATGCGCATCTCCATAGTCAGCTTTAGAGTACATCGTAATGAACTTGTCAATCTTATAGCCGAAATAGGTAATAAAACCGTAAGCCATATTATCTGTCCATGCGCCCGAACCTCCGGTTTTCTGTCCGCCATAACCCATTTCAGCCGAAACGCCTGCATGATACATCAAGGTTGCCACCGCATCAGCTTGGGCTTCTGTGTAATTCTTGCCAATGTATGCGGGGAGCATATTATCCCAGTCATATGTCGTCTCGCCGTAATTGGCTGACAATGTCTTTGTCCAATACTGATTGCAATTATCATCCTTGCAATCATGCCATTCATAGCTGCTCGAGCCTGTACCTTTCTTCGGCCAACGCCACATGTACATAATTTGTGATGCGGCAGTAGCCACACAACCTGTCAGACAGCGAGTGTTGTCACGTTGATCCATCGGACATAGGTTGTAATACGGCTCCTCTTGATACCAAGTGATCTCCTTGCCTTGGTCGTTGACCAGCAGGTTAGGAATTGCCGTCACTTGTTTGGCTTTGCGAACCGCAGGCTGCTCAAACTCGCTGTCGTCCATTGTCTGCAAAGCGGTAATCTCATCCGTGTAACGACTGAGCCACCATTTGAGGTTCGGATTGATCTTCGAATAATCAAAACTACCGTGCTCGTTGTAGCCCAACACGTCTTCCGCCGTGCGGTCGTCAGCCGAAACGATAACGAAGCCGTTATCGCATTCTTGGTTGAATACATAGAACGCAACTTCCTCGGAGTTGTTCTGCAAAGCTTTGTGTGCCAGACGCATGTTCGATGCCTGACGCGGAGCCTTGTGCATGCGGCTCAGCTGCGGTTGCTCGTTGGTGAAACGGGCAGCAATAGCAGCAGCCTCTTCTTGCGACACTCGACCTGCGAATGCCACATTAAATCCTAAAAACAATACACTGAGTATTGCTAAAAAACGATATCTGTTTTTCATGGATATAAATTGTTAATTGTTAATAAAAGATTGATTGTTGTATTATAATGGTTTACACTATAATTTTCGCGGTTACAATGACTCGAGATACGACTCGAGTATAATACATGCCGCCAGACGGTCAACTTGTGCTTTGTCCTGACGGTCTTTCTTCTTCATCCCACCGGCAATCATTGCCTGATGCGCCAGCACACTCGTGAAGCGCTCATCCCATTCTACCACCTGCATCTGAGGCAACTGCTTGCGTATCTGCTCTTCGCACGCGCGTATAGCAGGTACCGTTTCGCTGTCTTCCCCATTCATCTGCCTCGGATAGCCTACAACTATCCGGTCAACCTGCTCGCGACTGACATAATCCTTCAACCACGCCAGCAGGTCTTTTGTTTCTATAGTGAGCAACGGATTAGCCGTTATACGGAGTGCATCCGTAACGGCTAATCCTGTGCGTCGCTTACCATAGTCTATTGCCAAAATTCTTCCCATTTAGAAGAATAAGTTGAACAACCGATTTTAGATTTTTCTTGAGCAGATTTGTTTTTTCCGGTAAGGGAGTTATGTGGGACATAATGACCGAACCGAAAAAGCAAAGATGCCAAGAAAAAACAAAATCAATTAATAGTTTTGCATTTCTTCGCTTAAGCGGTCATACTCCGCCTGCATACCCAAACGGTAGTAGCACTGGCGCAACGGACGTGCATAGTTCATGTCACCCGGAGCCAGTTCATGCGCTTTCTCAAAGTACGGCAATGCCAACTTCAGCACCTCGTCGCTCTGCTTCTTGATTGCCATGTACTCTTTCTGCGAAAGGTTGTCCGTACCCTCAAGCATCGTGGTAGCCTTGTCCGAATACGAGTACGCATAGTTCAGATAGTACTCGGGGTTCTGAGGATCCATCGCGATCGCCTTGTCAAAGAACGTGAACGCTTCGTCAAAACGACGTAAGGTGCTCAGCAGCGTAGCTTTCGTATGGAAGTATTGCGACTGCGAAGGATCGTTCGCGATAGCCTTGTCCAGATAGGCTACGGCGCCCAATGTGTCCTTTGCCTGAACGAGGTCGTTGATCATGTTCTGGATGAACCACGGCTCTTTCGGGAAACGCTCTACAGCCTCTGCCAGTTTTGCTTTGGCTACCTCAGGCTGACCAAGCAGTTTGTACAGATCATAGTAGTACTGATAAGCCGTTACCTCGTGCTCGGGATCAGCAGCAATACGCTCAGCCATCTTCAAAGCCTCGTCATAAGCTTTCGCACGGTAGAAGTACGACAGCGAATAACTCATGTACTGATAGTACGTGGTATCTTTCACCAGCTTTGCCTGAATTTTCGGATCTTGCATGCACTCGAAGTCAGGGATATCGCAGTGAAGTTTGAATGCATTGGCTACACCCAGGTCATCGTCTTGCTCGGCAAGATATGATGCATAGATCGCCAGATCCTGTTTCTGGAAGTACTCTACCATCTTATCGGCAATGTTCTTGCGGGTCTTCAGGTCATACTTGGGATTACCCTTCTTGTCGTAGGTCGGAATCATTGCCAGTTCGTCAGCCTTGAGCCAGTATTCGATACTTTCCTCAACGGCAGCGCCTTTAACGGCGTTATCCACAGCTTGTCCCATCTGCCCCATCAGCCAGATGTGCTCGTTCTGCTTGTAACCGATCAATCCGGCTACGTACCATGTTTCAGCTTTGTCCTTCGTTTCCTCGTTCACCAAAGCCTCTTTGATGGCTGCACGAGCGCCGTCAAAGTCCGGAGTCTCTTGTTGAGCAAGGTTTCTTGCGGTACTAACAGCTTTCTTTTGTGCAAAGCAGCCTACGCTTATCAGCATCAAAGCTGCCAGAAAAATTGATTTTTTCATTGTTGTATTCGTTTATTTATTCGTTTGTATTCTCAGTTTCCGTAGATTCCGCGTTTTCCGCACTCTCTACAGGAGCTTCCTCCTCTTCCTTCGGCACTACGCAGCCAAACATCAGCACGTCGTTGCGTTTCTGCAGTTCGATGAGTTTAACGCCTTGTGTCGCACGTCCCATTACGCGAATGCTGTCCATCGCCATGCGGATAGCCGTGCCGCTCTTCGTGATGAGCATCAGATCCTCGTCATCGGTTACGGCGTGCAGTCCTACCAGTTGTCCCGTCTTGTCGGTTAGGTTCATCGTCTTCACGCCCTTACCGCCACGGTTCGTTATACGATAGATCGGTTCGCCGTTCTCATCGTCGAGCAATGTACGCTTACCAAAGCCCTTGTCCGAAATCACGAGAACAGTCTGCTCACTATTACCTTCTACACAAATCATGCCAATTGCGTGATCCTGGCCGTCTTCGTCCAATTTTATTGCACGAACACCCGTTGCCGTACGACCCATCGGACGAACCGTATTCTCCGGGAAACGAACAAGTTTGCCGTTGCTTGAAGCAATCAACATCTGGCTCTCGCCGTCCGTCAAGGCTACGCTAATCAGGCTGTCGCCCTCACGCAAACCGAGTGCGATGATTCCGTTCGTACGCGGACGGCTGTAGTCCTCGAGCGTAGTTTTCTTCATCAATCCATTGCGGGTAGCAAAAATCAGGTAATGATTCTTTACGTACTCGGGATCGTTCAGTCCCTTAACGTTGATGAAAGCGCAAACCTTCTCGTCTTTCTGCAAGTTGATCACATTCTGCATCGCACGGCCTTTCGACTGACGGTTGCCTTCCGGCAGGTCATACACCTTGATCCAGTACAGACGACCCAATGTGGTAAAGAACATCATCGTCGAGTGCATCGAAGCCGTGTGAACGTACTCGATAAAGTCTTCATCACGCGTAGTGCTTGCTTTAGAACCGATTCCGCCTCTACCCTGCTGACGGAAGTCTGCCAGCGGTGTGCGCTTGATGTAACCGAGGTGCGAGATGGTGATTACCATATCATCGTCGGCATACATATCCTCAGGATTGAACTCCGTAGCCATTTTTACGATGCGCGTGCGGCGTTCGTCAGCGTATTTGTCTTTGAGCTCTTGCAGTTCGCTTGCAATCAGTTCGTAGCGCAGGCTCTCGTTCGCCAGCAACTCGTTCAAGTGCGCTATCTCTTTCTCGATCTCGGCGTACTCGGCTTTCAATTCGTCGATACGCAAGCCTGTGAGTGAGGCGAGTCGCATCTCCACGATTGCCTTGCTCTGCGGAGCATCCAGCCCGAAACGTGCCTCCAAGTTTGTCTGGGCATCAGCCGGCGTGCGGCTGGCGCGAATGATCTTAACCACCTCGTCGATATTATCCACCGCGATGATCAAGCCCTCCAAGATATGCGCACGCTCCTCGGCTTTCTTCAGCAAGAAACGTGTACGGCGTGTAACCACGTCCATTCGGTGCTCAATGAAGTTCCGTACCAGATCCTTCAGATTCAGCAACATCGGACGACCTTTCACCAGCGCAATATTGTTCACAGCAAACGAACTCTGCAATGCCGTAAACTTGTACAATTTGTTCAGCACTACCTGTGCATTCGCGTCGCGCTTGATGTCAATCACGATACGTATATCGCGCTTCGACTGATCGCTGATATCCGTGATGCCTTCTATTCTCTTGTCATCTACCAGCGCTGCGATGTTCGATACCAAGTCGGCTTTCACTACGCCGTACGGCAACTCGGTGATGATGATGTGCTCACGACCGTTGTTGTCGGTCTCGATGTCCGCATTCGAACGGATGATCACTCTGCCTCGACCCGTCTCAAACGCGTCACGCACACCCTGATAGCCGTAGATCGTTCCGCCTGTCGGGAAGTCCGGAGCCTTGATATACTCCATCAAACCCTCTACGGTTATCTCTTCGGTCTCGGGGTTGGCTATACGTGCCTCAATATTACGGATATAAGCCAAGCAGCCGTCAACCACTTCGCCCAGGTTGTGCGTCGGCATGTTCGTAGCCATACCCACGGCTATACCGCTTGCGCCATTCACCAGCAGGTTCGGGAAGCGAGTCGGCAGCACGGTCGGCTCGCGACGGCTGTCGTCGTAGTTGAGCTGCATATCAACGGTATCCTTGTCGATATCGTTGAGCATCTCTTCGGCTAATTTCTCCAAACGCGCCTCGGTGTAACGCATAGCAGCCGGACTATCACCGTCCACACTACCGAAGTTACCTTGACCATACACCAGCGGATAACGCATTGCCCACGGCTGTGCCATACGAACCAGCGTGCCGTAGATACTGCTGTCACCGTGCGGGTGATACTTACCCATTACCTCACCCACGATAGCTGCACTCTTCTTCGTCGGCTTGTCGCTTGTGTTACCCATGTCCCACATCGCGTACAACACGCGCCTGTGAACGGGCTTGAAACCGTCGCGCACATCAGGCAGCGCACGGCTCACAATCACACTCATTGAATAATCGATGTAGGAACTTCGCATTTCCTCATCAATCTTCACAGGAATAATTCTGTCTTCTGTAATCATTGTTTATTTTGTTGTTATTTTATATTCGTTATGTCGTTGTTTCCTCGGTGTTTCATCGGGTGCTCATCGGATGCTCATCGGATGCTCATCGGATGCTCATCGGATGCTTACTACAATCTCACTACACCCACGCTACTGTCACATCCCTCTTTCGCCAGCCCTACTCCCCAACTCTTTTAAAAAGCGCACAAAGATACGAAAAAATTTTGACATTTGCAAATATTTCGCGCATTTTTTTGCGTTTTGACGCATTTTTCTTAAATTTAGTATAACTATCGATAGCAAACTCCCGTACGCTCACAGCGCATGTATTGCACCATTTCGCGCATTTACCCGGTTCTCGCCCTTTGCGCCAGCGCGTCACACACGCATACATACGCACACACATACACACACGTACATTAACTATATTTCCATACAAAAAGAGGATGCATCGCTTAGACACATCCTCATTCTCGTTTTCTGACAAGCATTACTTAACGCGGCGCTCGGGAATACGGGCTTTCTTACCGGTCAAATCACGCAGATAATACAGTTTCGAACGGCGAACCTTACCGTACTTGTTAACGGTGATCGACTCAATGAAAGGCGAATCCATCGGGAAAATACGCTCTACGCCTACGTTGCCCGACATCTTACGAACCGTGAAACGCTTCTTGTCCTCGCTGCCGTGAATAGCAATCACGTCACCGCGGAACTCCTGAATACGCTCCTTGTTACCTTCCTTAATACGATACGCTACAGTGATCTGGTCACCGGCCTTGAATGCAGGAAACTCTTTCTTCTCACCTGCAAATGCTTGTTCAGCAATCTTAATCAAATCCATTGTTTCTTTTTCTTTTTGGCTGCTTGTTTACAGCCGTTGATCCGAGGTATACGCTACTATTCGGTTGACCTACTCATTATTTGGCTCTTCCCTATCTTATCGCCAGAGACCTCTTCGGATTAGCGCGCAAAGGTACAACTTATTTTTCAATTATGCAAGTCTTTTCTGAAAAAAGTTCATTCTGTCACGCATTTTTGTGCATTTTGCAACCTCAAGGCAACTATTCTACTTGCTACTTACACTTTGCAAACAAAAACACTACTTTTTCTGACAAAATGTTGCCGCTCACACACCTTCTCTGTCTATTTGCAAACATCAGTTTTCAAAATGTGCGAAAAATATGCTATAAAACATGTTTTTTTATAAAAAATTTGCATATATGCATAAATTGTTGTACTTTTGCATCGTGTTTTTCATGGTATTAGATTTAAGGTTAATGAAGATTGGGTTGCCGGGAGGCAATCCTTCTTTTTTTTGTCTCAACCAAGAACTATAAAAACGCGCAGCTACATCGTAGGCTGCGCGTCGTTTTTATGGTATTCTACCAAACCTTCCATCGGGCTTTGCACTATCGTTGCCAGTTGCATGTAGTTGTTCCGCATCACTTTCTCGAGTATATCCTTATAGTAATACGCTATCGAGCCGACGAAACCTACCGGCACAGACGGATACTGCTTCAATATACGCTTCACAAAGTCCTCAAAGTGGTAATACACCAATTCATGAATCATCACATTGTCGATGTGGTCGGCGCAGAACTTGCTCAGCGACGCAAGGAACCGGTTCGGGAAAGGCTGGCGATATACCCTGTCTATAATCTCCGCTTGCGTGAGGTTATACTCTTTCAAGAACTGCTCCTTCAACTCTTCCGACAACTGGTTTTTCAACAAATCAGCCACCAACCGCTTGCCCAACACTGCCCCCGAGCCTTCGTCGCCGAGGATGAACCCTAATGCCGGCACGTTCTTAACGAACTTCTCACCGTCATACAAGCAAGAGTTAGAGCCGGTGCCCAAGATACACGCTACGCCCTCGCTATGCTGCAACAGCGCACGCGCTGCGCCCATCATGTCCGAATACACCTCAACCTCTGCGTGGCGAAACACAGCCTTGAGCGCATCATGCACTACAGGCGATTTCTCCGGCGTACAGCCTGCGCCGTAGAAAAAGATATGTCGCACCGATCCTACCCACAGCAGTTGCCCCATCTGCGGCAACAACTGGTCAGACACATTCTGCTTTATCTGCTCCTGCGTCAGAAAGAACGGGTTGATACCTTCCGTCTTAAACTCCGACCTCTGTCCCGAAGCCGTCAACAAGCACCAATGGGTCTTTGTCGACCCCGAATCTGCAATCAGTATCATATTAATTATGCATTTTTAATTTTGCATTTTTGCACAATGTAGTCGATGAGCACGCTGACCGCTTCCTCTTGCGGAATATTCATCTTTATACAAGTTTTGCCCTCATACAGGCTCACTTTGCCTCGCGCTGCGCCTACATAGCCGTAATCCGCATCCGCCATCTCTCCGGGGCCGTTCACGATGCAACCCATCACGCCTATCTTCAATGTCCGCAGGAAAGGATGCTCCTTCTCTGCCTCGCGGAAAGCCGACTTCACAGCCGCTATCGTATCTTCCAAGCCGAACAATGTCCTTCCGCAGCCCGGGCACGACACGAACTCCGTCTTGTAGCGCATCACGCCCGCCGCTTGCAGTATATCCTTGCTCAGTCGCTCCAGCTCATCGTCAGTAAAATGCGGATTACTCAGCACCAATGCCTTGGCATCCTCTGCCCAGAGCAGTCTGCCGCACTCTGCCGCTGCATGCAAGGCAAACAGTCCCCACTCTGCCACATCTGACGAATAATATACCGCTCTCGGCTCTTGGCTTTCCACTTGCACACCATTATACCTCGGCGAACGTGGGTCGGCGAAGTAATCACGTATAGCCCGTGCCACAGGGATCTCCGCTTCCGGCGCTTCGGACAGCGACACACGGATCGTATCGCCTATACCTTCTGCCAGCAATGCACCTATTCCTACAGCGGATTTGATCCTGCCATCTTCGCCCTCACCTGCTTCGGTCACACCCAGATGCAAGGGGAAAGCCATGTGCTCTTTGTCCATCGCCTGCACCAACAGCCGCATCGTATCCACCATCACGCGGGTGTTCGATGCCTTGATAGATATCACGATATCCGTAAACTGCTCATCCACAGCAACACGTAGGAACTCCATCACGCTTTCCGCCATGCCTGCCGGTGTATCGCCGTAGCGCGACATAATTCTGTCCGACAGACTGCCGTGGTTCACCCCAAGACGAATAGCCGTCTTGTGTTCCTTGCAGATTGTCAGCAGCGCCGTGAACCGCTCACGCAATCGCTTGAGCTCTGCCTGATACTCTTCGTCGGTGTAATCAATATGCTTGAACTTACGCGCGGGATCAATATAATTACCCGGGTTCACGCGCACCTTTTCCACCACACGAGCCGCAGCATCCGCCACATCGGCTTGAAAATGCACATCAGCCACCAGTGGCAGACTGTCGCCCACCGTGGGCAGCAACTGCTCGCGGATCTGCCTGAGGCTCTCCACCTCACGCAGTCCTTGTGTAGTGAACCGCAGCAGCTCAGCACCCGCCTCACGGCAACGCAAAGCCTGAGCCACACTACCCTCAATATCGTTGGTCGATGTGTTCGCCATGGTCTGAATACGAATCGGGTAATCGCTGCCTATACACAGCGCTCCAACGTGTGTTGTACTCGTCTTTCGACGTGTGTAGTTTGCAAAATCCATAAATTTATTGACTATTTATACCGAATATCTCGGTAATATTTGCGTTTTCCAAATATTTATTGTACCTTTGCACCCGCTTTTGCGTTAAAGCCGGTGATTTGCCGAACGCGACAGAATCAGTAGCTCAGCAGGTAGAGCACATCCCTTTTAAGGATGGGGTCCTGGGTTCGAGCCCCAGCTGGTTCACGAGCAGCGAGAAATCGCTGCTTTTTTTGTCCCCGTTACGCAGAGTTCCCGACACGCAACCCCTATTCCCGATTCCGACTACAAAGATACTATTTTTTTTTGACATTTGCAAATTTTCCGTGAAAATATTTGCAAATATCAGTTTTTTTTGTACCTTTGCGCTGGATTTCAAAAATTGTTATTTTGCATATGTTAACTACTGCTACAACACAAGGTGTTTACCTGAACATTCCACGCACAGATTGGAACTTGCTACAAGAGTTGATAAACCGTTTCGGCTGGCAGTATGAGACGCGTGAACAATTATTGGAGAAGTTTATCCAATCCCGTCCGAATGCCACGGAGTTATCTGAAGAAGACATAATGAACGAAGTCCGCGCTGTGCGCTATGCATAATGAAAGTGATCATTGACTGCAACGTGTGGATTTCGTTCCTTCTGGGATAGATATAGAACAACTTTTCCGTTTAATTAGAGCATATTGCATAGACAATCGAATTGAAATAGATTCAGTATGGAACATTCGTGATGCCAAGGATTTGTACTTGTTATCTTTCGCAGAAACTATAGATGCAGACTATATTATTACAGGTGACAAAGATTTATTAGATAACCCGCTTTTAGCACGCAAATACAACCGTGCACTTATAAGAAGATGTGGCATTTCGACGATGCCACATCTTCTTTCTTCGTCTATTTCAGGGCAATTGTATTGCCCGCCTTTTGTTCATCTATACCCACCAACAGCTTCTGTTAATCAAAGATTGTCCCAAGTTTTTCCTGCATAGCCACTTTGGATTACCCCACAAAGCACTAACTACTCACATTTGAGCACTTAACATGCAAAAAACATACTAAATACTCATATTTTAGCACTTAAATTTGCAAATATCAAATATCATTAGTGTCCACTAATGACGAAAAATTTTTAATATATGCAAATTTTTCTGCCTAAAAAATTAGACTTTATCGATGGACATCGATGCAGAGAATGATAATTGACATGTCAAGATTATAAAAAGCGGAGAAATGACAATTATGACAATTTGGCAGATAGAATGGCATGCAGACTGACAGAAGATGGCGAACGCAGGGTTTGGCACAGATTTTGCTCCGCATTTATAGAGTGCGGAATGCACGGAACAGACGGAAGAAGATAATTATAAAACAAATATACTATGGCAAAAATTCAACCTTTAGCAGATCGCGTGCTGGTTAAGCCCGCAGCTGCAGAAGAAAAGACTATCGGCGGCATCATCATCCCCGATAGCGCAAAAGAAAAACCACTCCGCGGCACTGTGCTCGCAGCAGGCAACGGCACGAAAGATGAACCGATGATCCTCAAAGAGGGCGACGAAGTACTGTACGGCAAGTATAGCGGCACAGAACTCGAGTTCGAGGGCGAAAAGTACCTCATCATCAAGCAGCAGGATGTGCTGGCAGTTATCAAGTAATTTTTAATTTTAATTTTTAATTTTGCATTTATGTCTAAGATTATAACATACGATACCGAAGCCCGTGAGGCTTTGAAGCGTGGCGTTGACCAACTGGCTGACGCAGTGAAAGTGACACTTGGTCCCAAGGGACGTAACGTCATCCTCGACAAGAAATACGGTGCTCCGCACATCACCAAGGACGGTGTGACGGTTGCCAAAGAGATCGAACTCGACGACGCAGCCGAGAACCTCGGCGCACAGCTCGTCAAAGAGGTTGCATCGAAGACCGGCGACCAAGCCGGTGACGGCACAACAACCGCTACCGTGCTGGCACAAGCCATCGTAGGCGTAGGACTAAAGAACGTAGCCGCCGGAGCGAACCCGATGGATCTCAAGCGCGGTATTGACAAAGCCGTTAGCGCTGTAGTTAAACACATCAAAGAGCAGAGCGAGGTAGTCGGCAACGACTTTGACAAGATTGAGCAGGTTGCCACGATCTCTGCGAACAACGATGCCGAGATAGGCAAACTCATCGCCGACGCTATGCGCAAGGTTTCGAAAGACGGCGTGATCACCATCGGCGAAGCCAAAGGCATGGACACCACCATCGACGTGGTACAAGGTATGCAGTTCGACCGCGGATATATCAGCCCGTACTTCGTAACGAACACCGAGACCATGGAAGTAGAAATGGACAAGCCTTACATCTTGATCCACGACAAAAAAATATCCAACTTGAAGGAACTACTTCCTGTTCTCGAGCCTGCCGTACAGAGCGGTCGTCCTCTGCTGATCATCGCCGAGGATGTCGATAGCGAGGCACTCACCACCCTGGTAGTCAACCGTCTGCGTGCACAGCTCAAGATTTGCGCCGTGAAGGCTCCGGGCTTTGGCGACCGCCGCAAAGAGATGCTCGAAGACATTGCCACATTGACCGGCGGCGTTGTCATCAGCGAGGAGAAAGGTATCAAGCTCGACCAGGCTACCCTTGAGATGCTCGGTACAGCCGAGAGCATCACGGTTAGCAAGGAGAACACCACCATCGTCAACGGCGCAGGCGACAAGGACGCTATTGCACAGCGCGTAGCACAAATCAAGGCACAAATCGCTGCCACCAAGTCCAGCTACGACAAGGAGAAACTCCAGGAGCGTCTCGCCAAACTTGCCGGCGGCGTAGCACAACTCAACGTAGGTGCTGCCAGCGAGGTGGAGATGAAGGAGAAGAAAGACCGCGTGGATGATGCCCTGAGCGCAACACGTGCTGCCATTGAGGAAGGTATCGTTCCGGGCGGCGGCGTAGCATACATCCGCGCACAAGAGGCTCTCGCAGGTCTCAAAGGCGAGAACGAGGACGAGCAGACCGGTATAGAGATCGTACGCCGTGCTATCGAAGAGCCGCTGCGTCAGATCGTTCACAACGCCGGTAAGGAAGGTGCAGTGGTCGTTGACAAAGTGCGCAACGGCAAAGGCGACTTCGGCTACAATGCCCGCAAGGACGAGTACGAGAACCTGCTGGCAGCCGGTGTGGTTGATCCCGCCAAGGTTGCCCGCGTAGCCCTCGAGAACGCCGCATCCATCGCAGGCATGTTCCTCACCACCGAGTGCGTCATCGTTGACAAGAAAGAGGAGAATCCCGCTCCCGCAATGCCCGCCGGCGCAGGCATGGGAGGAATGATGTAGTCAGTGAAGAGTGAAAAGTTAATAGTTAACACAAAAAAAATCCCACAAAATTTGCAAATGTGGGATTTTTTTTGTATCTTTGCGCGGAATTTTGATAAAACGCGAAAGCAGGTCGGCTTATCGCTACTGCTATAGGCAGTAGAGGAAAGTCGGGGCAGCACAGAGCACCGCAGCGGTTAACGGCCGTCAGGGAGTAATCTTTGGTCACTGCTACAGAGACGAGACGCCTTCGGCAACCCAACTTGTCGAACGCGAGTGAAACGAGCACACTGCGGGCTGCAAGCTCAAGTAAACCGGCGCTGAGGGCTGCTCGCCCAAGCCGGAGGGTAGAGCGCGATAGACGTGCATGGTAACATGTACGCAAGATTAATGATAAGCACACGAACAGAACCCCGCTTATAGACCCGCTTTCGCTTTTTGTCAACAATCAGTTAAACAGCACACACAAATGGGCAAACGGCAAAAGATATCAGAGTTCATTCAGTACGACATCTGGCGATGGACGTCGAATGAGTTGGAAGACGCGCGATTCACCAAGCGCATCGGCTTGGGCGTTCTCAAGACGATCATACTTGTCATACGCGGCTTTAACTCCAAGCAACTGAACATGACAGCCAACGCGCTGACGTACAATCTGGTGTTCGCTATCATACCTATACTGGCGATGATCCTCGCCATAGCCAAAGGCTTCGGGTTTGCGGAGATGATCGAGAGCCATTTACAGCACGTCATTCCGGGCGGCTCGAACATGATGCCCGAGGTGATGGGAATGATCAACCGCTATCTGGAAACAGCCCAAGGCGGCACGTTCATCGGTATAGGTTTGCTGATACTCATCTGGGCAGTATATAGTTTCTTTCGGAACGTTGAGCAGGCTTTCAACTCAATATGGGACGTTCGACAGCCACGCTCCATCATCCGCCAACTGACCATCTACGTTGCCGTGCTGTTCTTCGTACCGATAGTAATCATCACCTCAACGGGTTTGAGCCTGATCGTACAAACAACCATCGAATCGCAACCGCTGCTGGCAAGCATGAGTGAGTGGCATAGCACGGTTGTGCGGCTTGTGCAGTTCGTGCTGGTGTGGCTGGTATTTATCTGGATGTATATAGCTATCCCGAACACCAAGGTGCATTTCCGCAGTGCCGTATTCCCTGCCGTGCTGATGGGAACGTTGTTCCAACTGTTGCAGATGCTGTCGATGTACGTGATCGTATTCTTGAGTCGCACGAGCATCGTGTATGGTGCGTTTGCCACGATACCGATCATTATGATGTGGCTGCAATGGACGTGTCTGCTGATACTGATCGGTGCAGAGATGAGTTTCGCTATTCAGAACAACGAGCAGTTTGAGTACGAGAAAGACCTCGAGAAAATGTCGCGGCGATATAAGGATTTCGTGACACTGTTCCTGCTTAACAAGATCATCCAACGCTTTGAGAACGACGAACTGCCCTACATGGCAACCGAGTTGGCGCACGACAACAACCTGCCTATCCGCCTCGTCAACCAACTGCTGAACAGGCTGGTAGAGGTCGGTCTGCTGCGCACCGTATATGTCGAGCAGAAAGAGGACAAAACCTACCAACCTGCCCTCGACACCCACAAGATCAGCATCGGCATGGTGGTTGACCGCATTGACAAACAAGGACTTGAGGAGTTCATCCGAGGCGCAGACGAAGAGATGCAAGCGTTCTGGCAACGCTTCCAGCAACTCAAAGACGAGCACAATACGCTTAAGAACGTGCTGGTTAAAGAATTAGCCGTCAACTGATTGCTGATAACTGAATACTGACAACTAAAAAATATTGATTATGAAAAACATCCTACGAGTATCCACGATGGCGGCATGCATGCTGCTGTCGATGGCATTGCAGGCTAAGCCGCGCATTGAGCGCGCAGAGCCGCTGAGTTGGTTCACGGACATGAAGTTGCCCCTGACATTGATGTTGCAAGGCGAAGATCTCGCCGACGCCGAAGTAACCATCCAACAGGTGGTAGCAGGCAAGGTGATGAAAGGTCAGTGCCTCGGACTGACCGTTAAACGTCAGCGCAACGCAGAGTCGCCGAACTATCTGTTTGTTGACCTGAACGTCAAGGAGGCAGGCACGTACCGCATCACCCTGACCAAGGGCAACAAATCCGCTCAGATCAACTACGTGATCAACGCCCGTCGTCCCGAACCGCGTGCAAACACCAGTTATGGACCCGAAGACGTGATCTACCTGATCATGCCGGATCGTTTTGCCAATGGTGACCCCTCGAACGACAACACCGACGATACAGCCGAGAAAGCTGCTCCGACAGAGTGGTTCGGTCGTCATGGCGGTGACATCAAGGGTATAATCGACCATCTGGATGCCATCAAAGCCTTGGGTGCTACGGCTATCTGGAACACGCCGCTGCTGCTCGACAACGAGCCGACACAGTCCTACCACGGCTATGCGTGCGCCGACTACTACCACATTGACCCGCGCTACGGCAGCAACGACCTGTACCGCGATCTCGTGAACGCCGCGCACAACAAAGGGCTGAAGATGATCATGGATATCGTACCGAACCACTGCGGTTCGGCACACTGGTGGATGAAAGATCTGCCGTTCTATGAGTGGATTCATCAATATCCGACCTTCACCCGCTCGAACTGGCAGTTCTCGACGGCTGCCGACCCGCACGCTGCCGAGATAGACTTCATCGGTATGAACAGCGGCTGGTTTGATACCTCGATGCCCGACATGAATCTCGACCACCCCGACGTGCTGAAATACTTCCAGCAGTGGGCAATCTGGTGGATCGAGACGATGGATCTTGACGGTCTGCGCGTGGATACCTATCCGTACAACGAGAAAGTGCCTATCTCACAGTGGACGAAAGCCGTGCGCGACGAATACCCGGGCATCAATATCGTAGGCGAGTGCTGGACACGTCCTACCTCGCAGGTAGCTTACTGGCAAGCTGATGCACGTAACCCCGACGGATACAACTCCAACCTTCCCTGCGTGATGGACTTCCCGCTGCAGGAAGCCATGTGCGCTGCTCTGAGCAATACCGGCGAGGGCTGGGGCAACGGTCTGCTCAAATGCTACGAGGTGGTAGCGGAAGACTTCCTTTATGCCCACCCCGACAACCTGCTAATCTTCGACAGCAACCACGACACCCCGCGTGTACGCGATATGCTGCTTGACAAGAGCTTTGAGCGCAACAAACTCATCGTCGCCCTGCTTGCCACCATGCGCGGTATACCGCAACTGACCTACGGCGAGGAGTACGGACTGATCAGCCTCAACCCCGACGACATAAGCAACCACGGCGCACTGCGCGTTAACCATCCTTGGTTCAACGGCACACCGGCAGGTCTGACGAAGGAGCAAGAGGATCTGAACGCCTACTACACCAAGCTGCTGAACTGGCGTCGCACCAACAAGACGATCCACGAGGGCAAACTGATGCACTTCCTCAGCCGCGACAACACCTACGCTTACGTCCGCTATACGGACAACGAAGCCGTATTCGTTTACCTGAACGCCAGCAATGAGCCGCGTCAGATCCCTGTGGCACAATACCACGAGATTCTGATGAACTACAGCAAGCAAGGCAAGGATATCGTTTCCGACCGGCCTATCGACCTCAACCAGCGCATTACCGTTGAGCCGCTGACCGCCATCATTGTGCCGCTGGCACGCAACTAATCATGTTAGCAGCCAATATTGGCTGCTCAACGATCATGGAGCCACTGTTAGGTAAAACATTAGCAGAACTGCAAGACATTGCCATCGAAGCGGGACTACCCCGCTTCGTTGGCAAGCAGATCTGTGAGTGGCTTTACCGCAAACGGGTGACTTCGTTCGACGCGATGTCGAACATCTCCCTCAAAGCCCGCGAGGCACTGAAACAGAACTACTGCATCGGTCGCATTGAGCCCACTGCCGAAGCCGTGTCGAAAGACGGCACAAGAAAGTATCTATTTCAGATAAACTCTGAACTTGCAACTCCAAACTCTCCAACTTCTCTCAACTATCAACTATCAACTCTCAACTATATTGAGTGCGTCTATCTGCCGGAAGACGATCGTGTGACACTATGCGTGAGCACGCAGGCAGGCTGTAAGATGGGTTGCAAGTTCTGCATGACCGGCACGCTGGGCTTTCACGGCAACCTCTCTGCCGCAGATATTCTGGCACAAATACTGCATTTCCCCGACCTGACGAACCTCGTACTGATGGGCGAAGGCGAACCGATGGATAATATCGACAACGTACTGCGCGCGCTCAATGTGCTGACCTCTGAATGGGGTTTGGGCTGGAGCGGCAAACGCATCACGGTTTCCACGGTAGGCATTTTAGATAGTCGAAAGTCGAAAGTCGAAAGTCAAAAGCCTGCGTTGCAGCGGTTCTTGGATGAAACGGACTGCCACTTGGCGATCTCACTGCACAACCCTTTCCCGGATGAGCGCGCAGCCATTATGCCGGCACAACGGCTCACGCCTATCAGTGACGTGCTCGATCTCGTGCGGCAGTACGAATGGAGCAAACAACGGCGGTTGTCGTTTGAGTACATCTGCTGGGCTGGTGTGAACGACGATACAGCTCACGCCAAACAACTCCTGCGCCTCGTAAGCGGCCTACCCTGCCGCGTGAATCTTATTCGATTCCATGAAGGAGTCGAAAGTCGAAAGTCGAAAGTCGAAAGTTCTTCAATAACTTTCCCTGCCAGCGGGGTCCCCACAACTAACAGGCAGTGGGGTGCATCTAGCGACGAGCAACGGATGATTGCCTTCCGTGACTACCTATCATCGCACGGCGTAACCTGTACTATACGCAAATCACGCGGCGAAGATATCCTCGCCGCGTGTGGAATGCTTGTCAATTCACTGAACAAACAATAGCAATAAGCTCTGCTTAGTTATGCAGGATTAGTGCAGACTGCGCCGGTATACGTGCCTTGCCGGTGAACGTGCCGAGTCCTGCAGGATTAACCTCGCCGTCCATAACGACAGCAGTGTAGGTTGCATCGGTCGGAAGATCAGCATTCACAGCCTGACGGTTGGCATTGAACAGAACAACAATCTCTTCCCATTCATCACCACCTGCATGATTCTTCAAGCGGAAGCCAAGCACACAATCCGGCGTCACTTTGTCGTCACCGGTTACGTTGTCGGTTGTCACGTCGATGAACTCAAGATGTTCGCGTACAAGTTCAGCATCACCGAGGCGGAAAGCCGGGTGCGCCTTACGCAGGGCGATGAGTCCGGCATAGTAGTCGCAGAGAGGTTTGTTCTTTGCCTTCAGATTCCAGTTGATGGCATTGATGGAGTCCGGGCTGCAATAACTGTTGTGCACGCCTTTCTTGTCGCGCATGATCTCCTCACCATTCCACAAGAACGGCAGTCCTTGCGAGGTGAGCACTACGGTCTGTGCGAGCATGTCGAGGCGCATGAGCTCGTCATCGGCAATCTGTTTGCCCTTGACCGGCTTAACGCTGGCACGCAGACGGTCGGTGAGCATCATGTCGTCGTGGCAGGAAACATATGAGATGAGTTGCGTCGGTTGCAGCGTCCAAGGCTGTTGGCTGTAGTTGACTTTGCTCATATCCACCTGCGGATGTTCGATAGCACCTACTATACCAAAACGAATACTCTGTTCGTTACCGGGCAATCCGGCAAGGAATGCGCCTGCATGATCGTCGTAGAATGGTCCACGCAGTGCGTCACGCAGTTCATCGCTGAACGCACCGATACCGGGCATCTTGGGGCAGTTAGCCTTGATCGGACGAAGCGACTCCTCGAGTTGCGGTGTCTCGGCAGCCCAACCTTCGCCGTAGAGCAGGATGGTCGGATCAATACTGTCAAGCATCTCGCGGATAGCGTTCATGGTAGGAATATCATGAATAGCCATCAGATCGAAGCGGAAACCGTCGAGATGATACTCCTCTACCCACCAACGAATAGATTCCAACATAAACTTACGCATCATCGGTCGTTCGCTGGCAGTCTCATTGCCGCAGCCTGAAGCGTTACCAAGGCTGCCATCCTCGCGTGTGCGGTAGAAGTACCCGGGCACAGTCTGCGTGAAGTTGGCATGCGCTACATCGTAGGTGTGATTATACACCACGTCAAGAATGACACGGATACCGGCATTGTGGAGCGCCTGGATCATCTGCTTGAACTCGCGAATACGCGAACTCGGGTCGTAGGGATCCGTAGAGTAACCTCCCTCGGGAACATTGTAATTGACGGGATCATAACCCCAGTTGTAGCGGTTGTCTGCCAAACGCGTCTCGTCGATCGAACCATAGTCGTAGGAAGGCAGAATCTGGACATGGGTCACACCAAGCTCTACGAGGTGGTCAATGCCTGTAGCCAAACCTTCGGGGGAAACCGTCCCGTGCTCGGTGAGGGCGATGAACTTTCCGCGATTCGTAACGCCGGACGAAGGATCAATAGAGAAGTCACGGTGATGAAGCTCGTAGATGATAGCATCCGCCACTCTGTCCATTGCTGGACGGCGGTCACTACTCCAGCCTTCTGGATCGGTTGAGCGCATATCAATAATCGCACCACGGTGACCGTTCACACCCACTGCCGTAGCGAAGATACCAGGCGTCTCTTCCCGTTCATACTGCAAGTTAGGATCGAAGACGCAGAAGGTATAGAACTTGCCTTTCATGTCGCCTTTGATGGCTCCCTGCCATGAACCGTCTTTCTGGCGTTTGAGCCACTGCGTGCATACAGGCTCACCATTCTCACCATTGTCATAGATACTGAGCCGGACGGAATCGGCATTCGGACTCCATAGTGAGAACTGCGTCTGCTGCGGTGTGTAAGTCATCTCCTGCACACTGCCAGCCTTGACGGGATAATCATTGACTGACTCGTAATGAGGCTTGCTAACCTCGCATCCGATAAGGGCTGCCGTTGCTGCCATGAGCATAATAAGTTTTTTCATTATTGTGTTAGAATTTAAGTTAAATATTTTAATCAATCTCTATATTGATAGCATCCTGCGTCCACGCGCGTTGTACGATCTGCACCCTCGCGGTCGACAGGAATTTTGCTTGCTATCGCCGAATCGCCTATGCCAATAGCCGGCGAAATCGAATCGAGATGGAAGTCGTAGTAACGATACTGCTTGTACAGGTAATGGTTATTAACAAACACAGTATCGCTATCCGTTGCATACACATTCGACTCAAACTGCGGCAAATTGAACGTATCTGCCCGCAGGTAGTTGCCTTTGAACGAACCGATATAGTAATCCGGCAGCGGAGCAGCAAGCACCAGGCATTGCCTACGCGCGCCTGTGATAATATTGTTGTACAGATAGGACTGCATCGGTGCCATCTGCTTGCTCAGGTTATTGATAAACACCGCCGCCACATCATCGCGCTGTGTGCTATGGATATTCAGATTCGTATAAGGGTAGCCGAAATAGGCTGCCACCGTGTTATGCACGAGCGTGTGTGAGCCGCCTTGCAGATAGATACCGTACGAAGCACAATTTGAGACCTCGGTGTTGGAGATGGTTGCATTCACATTCAGGCACACGATACCATATACAGCCATATTGTGTATGCGACAACCGTCCACTGTCAGTTTAGGCAGTCCGGATGTGTTCGCCGACTGACAAAACAGCCCGACATTGCCGCTGAGTACATCCACGTAGCGGAAAGTGTATGATGCCGCAGGGAAACCCTCATGCAGCATATATACTCCATTCCACTGCCCTGACGCATATGCGTACGGCACAGAATCGAACAGACGATCCGTACGATAACCGCGCAGAATGATGGGGTTATCGAGTGTACCTTCCGCCGAAACACTGCCCAAGGCGAAGATGACTGCCTTGTTATGCATGTACAGCGTGGCACCGGCATCAATCGTAAGTTTGCGACGGAAGATAAGCGTATCAAGCACCAGATAAGGCTTATCGGCTTTGAGCCGCTGGTTGGTATCATAATCCGACTTACCCAACACATGTACATCCTGCCCGACAGCGGATAGTTTGAGGGTTGTCTGGTTACCGTTATAGCGGAATTGCAATTCGTCGGTGATGATGAGTGGATTATCCTGTCCTGAAGGATCGATGTAGGCGCGAATGAACACAAACGCGCTATCCTTACCACGGATGGTCATCTGCTGCCATCGTGATACATCAGCCTCTCCATCCACATTCGCTCGGAAGAACCGTCCGTCACTGAACAGGATAGAATCAATCGTCAGCGCGTTGGCGTTGGGATTGTACAGCACAATGCGTCGCGTGCTTGTACCAAAACCCGTGAGTACCGTATCAAAAGGCAGAGAGTCAACAGATAATGTCAATTTGAGCGAGGGATTATAACTCACCTCCTCTTGTCGGCAGGAAGTGAGGCATACAATCGCCGCACATAAGGTGAATAGCAACTTCAAACTCCCACTCATACCTACTCGAAATTAAAGACGATAACAATAGCCTGGTTGCGCAGATGTGATAGCGCATTGGTATAGAAATAGTCCGGCTCGGAAAGCTCGGGACGCTCGCCGATAGGAGTCAACATATTATTGAAACCCAACTGGTAACGGATCTCAGGACAGAACTTAAACCACTTGAAATACAAATCGCAACCTATTCCAAATGTCACGAAGTAATCAAACGGTCGATGCAGGATTGCACCCTCTTTGTCGTTGGTAAAGTCGTAACTGACGCCAAAACCTCCCATCAAGTACGGTCGGTAGTTTCCCTCACGAAGAGCAGTCCACTTGAGCGTAACAGGAATCTCAATCGGCAGCGAAAGCATACTTTGCTGTGCGGGGCGACCAAATGGGAACGGGTTACCGCTCTCGTTCTTGAACGTGATCGTACGCGTAGCGAACTGCAATGTAGGCGTCACGCGCAGGCTCAGATATTTAGCCAAACGTATGTCGGTAATGAATCCCACAGAGAATCCCGGCAACATACTGCTCACGCGTGCGTGATATATTTCGCCGTCCTGCTCCATAAGCGATTCGGTAACCGAATAACTCATGAAATTGATACCTAACGAGAATCCGAGATGAACAATCTTATCGTCGTAATAAGGATTATTCATTCCCATGGTTTGCCGTGCTTGAGCATGCAGCAAGACGGTTGCCGGCAATAGCAGCAACAAACAAACTGACCGTAAAATATTTAGTTTTCTACTCAAATCTTCTAATCTTGCTTTATTCATCTCCGCCTCCCATATCAACATCGCTACCGGAATCATTCTGCCTCTGCGGTTTCTTGGAACCCTTCTGGTTGCCAAAATTATACGTAATGGTTAAACTTATCGTTCGGCTATTCCATTGGTTCTCTTGGTATTGCCAGAATCCGTCATGCCACACTCCTGCACTATCAAATCCACCGGGGTCTTCGCTTGTATTGCGCCGTGCACGCGAGTTGAATATATCGCGCACGTTGAGAGCCAGAATGAGTTTCTTGTCGAAGAACGTTTTCCGTAATCCTGCATCGATTGAATAAGCATGTGAAGTCATACCTTGCGCCAACACATGCGGTGAACGATAACGTCCGGATATAGACCCGGAGAATGTCTTGGTGATCATAATCTGGGCATTCAGGCTGATGTTTGCCGCAAATACATCACGCTTGGGTATCTCAACCGTTATCTCATCGCCGTACAGGTTCGATTTGAATGTACCTCCCTTGTAGCCGTTATAATACATCTGAACAGAGGTCGTAAGATTCAGTATCTCGCCAAACAGTTTATTCTTTGCCACCACCTCAATGCCTACCTCATGACGCGTCTTGAAGTTGACGTAGGTATTCTTCATCGTTACGCCATCCATGAATTTGATGTTCTGAATCACGCCTTCACGGAACTTCCAGAAGAATCCTGCGGACAGCACATGCCGATCCCAATTCTTCAGGTAGTTGAGTTCTACGCTGGATGCGTATGATGGCAACAACGCAGGATTACCGAAACTGATATTCGTGGCGTCAGAGAAGTCCATACGCGGATTAACCTGCCGGCCGCGTGGACGTTCAATACGGCGCGTATAATTAAGTTGCAATTCATGACCACCGCCGAAGTTATAACTGAGGAACACCGACGGATAAAGTTGGAAGTATGTGGTGTCGGATTTGATGATTGTATCAACTCCTAAAGGAGTGAAATACTCCGTTGACAAATCACGGTGGAAAATCTCTGCACGCAATCCTGCCATAACAGATAAACGGTCAGCAATCGTGTAGCCGTAAGTTATATAAAGTGCATGGCAATGTTCGTTGTTGGTGAAATCGTTGAAGTAGTTCTCCAGATGCATTTCCCGATTCGCTCCATTCCACGCATCCGAGCCGGATTTATTCCAAATAAAGGTCGATTGCCAACCTGCGCCGAACCGCATATCGGAGGTTATCTTGTGCTCATAATCAGCCTTTACTTGTAGCGTGTGACTACGGCTGTCAGACCACTGCTCTTGCACGGTTTTGTCATCAGGCTTGTCGGTATTATACTCCGTATAGAACTGATCCTGACAGAACCGGTGGTAGTCGTACTGCGCCGACGTTGACAGGTTATGTCTCTTGTTGATCTCAAACTGCCAGCTAAGCAACGCATTATAAGTAGGATGAATCGTTCGTCCGTTCTGGTCACGATGGTAGGAGTGCATCAATGTTTGGCGATTGTTCTCGCTACGCGGAGCATCGAAACTATCTATCGCGTACTGCTCATATATGACCGGAGCATCTCTGAAACCGGAGAAGAAGGTTCCGGTGGGATCTTTATCTGCCGACACGACAGTGAACCCCGACAGACCTATAGTAGAGCGGTCGGTAACATGTACATCAATGCCTGCACGGATGAACATACCTCCACCACCACGTTTCTGACCTGTTCCGTCCTTAAGCAGACGCGTAGTGTCCATTTGGTTGTAATTATAGCGATCTACATACGATTTGCCATTCATGTTTCGGTAGTTATAGCCCACATTCATATAAGCATCCACTATACCTTTGTTGAAGTTGAAGTTAAAGCCCAACTTTCCGCTTGGCAATGTAGTCCAAGGTTCAGCCAACGCATAATCGATACCGGCATTCACAGATCCGTAATACCCCGCCTTGCGGTCTTTCTTGAGCACGAGGTTGATGATACCCGCAGTACCTTCAGGCGAGAATTTTGCCGAAGGGTTGGTTATTAGTTCTATCTCTTTGATAGCGTCTGCCGGCATCTGTTGGAGAATCTCCGCACGGTTCTCTGATGTCAGACCGGCAGGTTTGCCATTGATCCATATCTCCACATCCTCAGAGTTACGCAGACTAATTGTTCCCTCCTGATCTACCTCTACTGAGGGGATATTATCCAACACATCGCTTACGCTTGCACCGGCGGATGTAATACTTTGGTCAACGGTGAACACTTTCTTGTCCAGTTCAAAACGCATTGTGCTACCCTGCCCGACTACTTCAACCTCCTTAAGCGCACGCGTGTTCTCTTCCAGATAGATCTTACCCAGACTGACCTCATGTCCGGATAGATGCACCTTGAATATCTGATCAATATATCCCATGAAACTGACGGTAACCTTGTAGTCGCCTGCCTTAACCTTCCGATAGAGCCAGAACATACCATCTTCATCGGTAGTCGTTCCGTCAAGAGGTTCCTCTTCGCCATCACGATAGACTACTACGTTGGCATAATCCAACGGCTGCTCGGAGTGAGCATCATACACCACTCCGGTTATGAGGTTCTGTGCTTGCATCATCCCTGTAAGGACGACCAAGAACAGCCCTATGGCTAATAGTCGTTTCATGTTCATGTGTTTTTCATAGTTGCGTTTTGCAGCAGCCACTGCACGGCTTCCATATATCCACCCGTGCCGTGACCGATGATTGTATGTGCACACACATCTGTAAGCAGCGATACGCGCCGAAACGCCTCACGATGCGTGATGTCTGTTATATGAACCTCCACGACAGGCACAGGACAAAGTGCCACTGCGTCGCGTAGAGCCACACTCGTATGTGTATATCCTCCGGCATTGAGAACAAACCCTGTTATGGGATTTGCATCACATAGCCAATGCTCCAGAGGCTGTTGGAGTTGGTCGATAAGGTCGCCTTCGTGGTTCGACTGATAGTACGTAAAGAACACATCCGGATATCGACGCTGGATATCCAGCATTACCTGCTCCATCGACTGTGTTCCGTAGAGCGCAGTCTCTCGCCTGCCTAAGCAGTTGAGATTCGGACCATTCAATATCACTATCCGTCTTGCCATCTCAAAAATCTGATTTCTGACTTCTGATTTCTGACTTCTAAATACTATCTCATTCCGTTCACTGCCAGCAAGAACTCGTCGTTATCGCGCGTGCGTTCCATAAATGTACGCAGTTTCTCCATCGCTTCCACGCCGTTCATCTCGGATAGTTGCTTGCGTATTACCCACATACGGCTGAGAATATCCGGCGGCAACAACAGATCATCGCGGCGCGTTGAGGATGCAGGTATATCCACAGCCGGGAAGATTCGTTTGTTCGACAGCTTGCGGTCGAGTTGTAACTCCATATTTCCCGTTCCCTTGAACTCCTCGAAGATCAAATCATCCATCTTCGAACCTGTCTCTGTCAGCGCTGTTGCTATAATCGTAAGCGAACCTCCAAACTCGATGTTTCGTGCCGCACCAAAGAATCGTTTGGGTTTGTGCAGAGCTTGTGCTTCTACACCGCCTGACAAAACCTTACCACTCGCAGGCGCTACTGTATTGTACGCACGCGCCAGACGCGTAATGGAGTCCAACAATATCACTACATCATGTCCGCACTCCACAAGGCGTTTGGCTTTTTCGTGCACTATATTCGCTACTCGAACGTGGTTTTCTGCAGGTTCATCAAAGGTTGATGCTATCACTTCTGCCTTAACCGAACGAATCATATCCGTCACTTCCTCGGGGCGCTCGTCAATCAGTAAGACTATCATATACACCTCGGGATGGTTGGCGCTGATAGCATTGGCTATATCCTTCAGCAGCATCGTCTTTCCGGTCTTCGGTTGCGCTACTATCAATCCGCGTTGTCCTTTGCCTATAGGAGAAAACAAGTCAATGATTCGGCAAGAAAGCGGGTCTTTGCCATCACCACGGCAGAGCGTAAACTTCTGATCCGGGAAGAGCGGTGTCAGATTCTCGAACGCCACACGCTCGGCTGCTATTTCCGGCGATATACCGTTCACACGAATAACCTTCGACATCGGGAAGAAACGCTCATTGTCTCTCGGCGAACGCATCGTGCACTCCACGGTATCACCGGGTTTGAGAGCGTACTTGCGAATCTGCTGCTGCGTCACATATACATCATCGGGCGAAGAGATATAGTTGTAGTCCGCTGAGCGCAGGAATCCGTAACCCTCGGGCAGTATCTCCAATGTACCGGTTGCCGTAATCGTACCCTCTATCTCAAATCCCTCTCGCGCAGATACGTTGGTCAACTGCTCCTGGACTGTAAGATCAGCGTCTTGCTCTGCTTCCGGCATCTCTGCCCCTTGATTCTCTTCGGGCATTACAATCGTCTGTTGGGTATCTTGTTCCGGTTCAACAACCTTACGCGGACGACCTCTTTTCTTTTTCACCGGTTGCTCTTCTGCTACCGGCTGCACAACGGCAACAGGTTCCTCTTGTTGAGGTTGTTCTATCACTTCCGGCTCATCCGGAACATTTAGCACTTCATTTTGCTGTATGAACTGCTCCATTGCCCGTTGCGCTTTACGAACGCCTACAGGCAACGGCTGCTGGGCTTGATATTCCAACATCTCATTGATTGCATCCGCCTCACTACCCACGGTAGCCAGCACGCGTTCGCCTTTCATGTGCTTCGTCTCAACACGTTGAGCCGATGGCGACAGGACAACACGTGCACGTTTCTTAGGCTGCAACGCCTCCTCACGAGCCTGGTATGCACCGAGTGCCTGAGCGGCTTGCGCACCGACTATACTCGTGACAAGCTCCGACTGTTCCATCAATTCGGGATTAGGTATTTGGAACTCAGCCGCAACGGCTAAAAGTTCCTCTAATGTCATCTGTTGTAATTTTTGCTTGTTGTAACGCATAAAATTTAGATAGGTGATATGTTTTGTTTTCAGTTTTCAGTTTTCAGTAATCAGTTTTCAGTTATGAAAACGAATCGTTTCGAAGGTATTCACCTTCAGCGGATCATAGGGATCGCTTACACGCAGGTAGTTCTCTGTGAACCCTGCCATCTGCCCCTTTGCATTCTTGCTTTCCCACAGGACGGACAATTCTCTTCCGTCGTTCATTGCGTAGAATGCTTGCGTCTTTGCCGCCGACAAGCGGTGCAATATATCGCTGCGGCGTTTGCGTTCGGCAGACGACACTACGTACAAATCCATCTCTATCATACGCGTGCGCGCACGTTCCGAATAAGTAAATACGTGCAGCTGGCTAACCGGCAACTGCTCCACGAACGACACGTAGTCGTTGAAGTACTCTTCCGTTTCGCCGCGTACGCCGACCATACAATCCACGCCAATGAACGCATAAGGCAGTCGCTTGCGGATATACGCCACGCGCTCGGCAAAGAGTTCGCGCGTATAATGACGCTTCATAATCTGTAAGACCTCGTTGCTGCCTGACTGTAGCGGTATATGAAAGTGTGGCGCTATGTGCCTACTGTCAGCCACAAAGTCGATAATCTCCTCCGTCAGCAAGTTCGGTTCGCAACTACCGATTCGTAATCTGTACTCGCCTTCCAAACTGTCCAACGCTTGTAGCAGTTGTATGAACGTCTCGCCGGTACTTCTGCCAAAATCGGCGATATTCACTCCCGTCAGCACTATCTCCTTCGCTCCGTCATGTATAGCCTGCTGCGCTTGTACGGTTAGTTCGCTGATCTTCGGGTTACGCGACTTGCCGCGTGCGAACGGGATCGTGCAGTACGTGCAGAAGTAGTTACATCCGTCTTGCACCTTCAGAAAACAACGTGTACGCTGCGTTCGGTCGGCTATCGTTGTATGCGTTTCGTCAGCCTCACTGTCTGTCGATGAGAACGACAACGCTCCGTGAAACGCTTCCACTTCGCGAATCGGTGTCGATTGCACTATAGGCTGACCGCTGATCGCTGACTGCTGCTGCCCGCTTATCCGCTCAACTAACTCGGGTATTTCAAATTTCGCTTCGTTGCCGAGAACATAATCAGCATCCTCTAGACCTTTCGGTTTGGGTAGTTCCGCTGTAAGCTGCGCGTAACAGCCTGTGACAACGATAATCGCATTCGGGTTTTCCCTGCGCAACCGGCTCAGAGCCTGACGGCACTTGTGGTCAGCCGCGTCAGTTACCGTACACGTGTTCAGCACACAGATGTCTGCCTGTTCGCCGTCCTCTGCCCGGGTGTGACCGCTCGCAAGGAGCGATCTCCCCAAAGCACTGGACTCTGCAAAATTCAACTTGCACCCGAGGGTGACGAACCGGATCTTCATGCTTCGTTGCCGATTAGTAAACGATCAGCGTACGACGGAACGCGCTTACCCCTGTCTCAATCGTCACAAAGTATGTACCAGATGCGTTCGGAGCCTTGAATGAGCCGGAAGTCTTCGTTCTCGACATTACCGACGAGCCTACCATATCGGTGATAGATACGTAGCACTCCGATACTTGGGTAATCGTTATTGTGCCGTTAGGCTCCGATACATTCGGCTGCAACTGAACAGGCGATGTTCCGCTGGCTTCTATCGTACGTGCCCAGACACCGCAGTCATCTCCACTCACTTCAAGTTTGCCTTTGATCAGTGCGTAGTACAACTCTTCGTCTTCCGGTGTGTAGTAGTAGCCCCACTTGTTCATCGGTGTATCCTTCGGATCGTCAGGATCAGGATAACTCAGGTTATCCATCGCACCTACGATTCTGTACCACTGAACATCTTCCGGTTTGATCTGTTCACCATTCTGCCAGCCAAACTTCTCGCATACGGCACTTACATCAACCATGAACATTGTTCCGTTGTACAAAATCACTACAGGCAGTTGGTCATATTCAACATACGTTTCCGGCGTGGAGTGCTTGCTGACAGCATAGCGCTCCTCTTTAGCTACCGAGTCGCAATCCGTCTGCAATACGCAGCGAACCTGCACTTCCTCGATATTGCCCTCCAGCGATGTCTCGCCGTCAACAGGCTGCCATGTTGTGCCGCCATCCGAACTATACAGCCAAGTAATTTCAGCATTCGGAGCATAAGTCTGCGAAGCATTAATGTGCTGCTCCAACAAATTCATTGCTGAATCAACATTCACTGACTGACCGCAAGCCGCAATAACAAACTTCATGAAGCCCTCCGGCATACTGTTGTCATATACATCAATATCATAATTGTATATAGAATCAACAAGTGCGCCCTCAGCATCTCTTGTATGGATAGTCTTACTCCATTGCGAGTGAGTGGTCACTTCATGTCCGTCAACACTATCACCCGCACAGACGATATCCTTTATATCAACGGGCTTAGGATCAACATTCATAACCGTGAGCGTCAAGATGTAGACAACGCTATCACAGTCTGAGCCGACAAACTGCTCGGCATAGGTGTACGTACCTGCCTCACTGTATTCTTTTCCGTCACGCCACGTGTAAGTCTCCGTCTGGTATATGGTCGTATCCTCCTCAACGCGAATTGTTTCACGTCTTCTTACATGCAATTTACCGGCTATACTGTCACAACCTTGCTGTGATTGAATCACGTCATCGTAATCGCCTTCATGATCGTATGTCTTACCATTGAACGGCCAGAATACAGTACCCTCGTTACAGATATACAAGGTCTCTTCGTACTTCTCCATCGGAGCCTGTTTCTCAAGTACCAAAGTATAGAACAGACTATCACATCCTTGCTGCGATTTTACTGTATCGCGGTACGTACCCGTTACATCATACGTCTTACCATGCCACGAGTAAGTCTCGCCGTTGCAGATGTAAGCTGTATCGGCAGGCTCAACCTCAACAGGTACGATTGCCGACAGATGCAAGGTATAGATGATACTGTCACACTCCATATTAGGTATCGTGTAACGCAAAGTGTCGTAGTAGTAACCCGGCTCAGTCAGTACATGGTCGATATGTCCATTCCACAGGAACGTGCCTCCCTCGCAGAACGATGCATGAACGGTATCGGCGTATGTCGGTGACAATACAATCAAGTTCACCTTATGATACAGACTATCGCATTGTGTACCTGCGTAATATACGGTATCAATATGCTCGCCAGGCTCGCTGATCCACTTACCTTGCCAGTTAACAGAGCTGCCTTCGCAAACCATCAGTTCGCCGTCGTCATCGGTGGTCGGCAAGTCACGTACCTTCAGTTGCAGACGGAAGTACGCACTATCGCAATCCGTACCGGCATACTTCGCAGTATCGCGGTATGTACCCGACTCGAAGTAGTACTTGTCTCTCCACTTCAACATATCGGAGTAGCAGATGGTCGTATCGGTTACTGCTGTATCAGACTCTGCACGGAATATATGCAAGAACAACTCATAGTATGCACTATCGCATTCATATCCCTTATCCGTAGGCATCCAACGTGCAGTATCCTTGCGTGTAATGATCTTTTCCGAAGCCTCTTGGGCTGTCGGAACGACATAAACCACTCTACCCGGGAACGGATTCCACTCATAGCCTTCCGAAGGAATCTCACCGCAGATCGTATCATGCGTCGGGTGGTAACCGCCATCAGCACGACGAACAGTTACGGTCATCTTGTAGCGCACGCTGTCACAATCGTTCATATCAGCGTAACGCGCTGTATCATAGAATATGTACTTATTCGTCACAGCCTCGTCAGGTATATCCACCTCCACGTCTCTGTAACTGTGCCATGTGTACTTCTTTACATCGCAAATCATATCTGTCAGAGCCGTATCACGTACCGAACGGATAGTCAAGTTAAGCTTGTAGTATGCACTGTCGCATTCCGTATCTGCATAACGTATCGTATCGCGATAAATACCTGATTCTGTGTAAGACTTGCCCAAGAAGTCTAATGTAGCGTTGTAGCACAGCGTCGTGTCTATCTCGATCGTATCCTTGAGCGGCATGAACACGTGCAAATTCAGCTCATAGATTACTTTATCGCAACCCACCAACTGACCAGCTGCCGGCTGATAACGTACCGTATCGTAGCGAACGATGGTATGTTTGCCTTCCTCCCATGCACTCTCTTCGTCCGTCAGGATGATCGGCAACTCTCTGCCTTCGTACGGATTCCACTTGTAATCACTCGGCACTGCTCCACAAACCGTGTCGCCTTGAATAGAGTAGTTCTCCAAACGGCGTACAAATACCCTCATCAAGTAACGTACACTGTCGCATGTCTCCGAACCTGTATAATGTACCGTATCGGTGAACGTGTATTCCATATTAACTACATCTTCCGGTATAGTCACTGTCGTGTCTTGCCAGCTATGCCACGTGTACTTGTGGTCAAGCGGGTCGCAGATCGTATCGTACAACGTATCATACCTTAGTGCCATAACGTGTACATTCAATGTATGCAGCACGCTGTCGCAACCTTCCTCCAGACCTTGCTCTTCTTGAGCCGGAGTCAGCGGATAATGCGTCCAGTAAGGATACTCGCCTTCCTCTTTGATCCACTTGTCGTCCCAGAAGACTGAGTCATTATTGCAGAGCGTTACTTCTATCGCAGGTGCAATCGAATCCTTGTTGTACGTCAACTTGAACGTATAGTGGATACTGTCGCATTCCTCACATACAACACTCTTCACGGTGTCGTAATACGTTCCGCTCTCTGTCAACAGTTGGCAACGCCACAGAATCGTGTCATGTCCGCAGTAGGTCAGCGAGTCAATGATCTCTGTTGTATCCGGACAACCTACATACAGGTGCAGTACGTATATCTCGGTCGGACATACCGGCGAATCGCTCCAGAGCGTATCTCCGAGTATCGAATCCTGACATACCACCGTACCGGTAATCACGTTGTCACCGCGCCATGTGTGCCATGTGTACGACTCAAGCAGATTGATTCGTGCGGTGTCATGTTGCTCTTTCTCGAGTAGTATAACATGTACCGGCAATTGGAACAATACACTGTCGCAGTCATATACCACGCTGCGAACTCGATGCTCATATGTGCTGTCTTTCTCTGCTGTCAGAGTCTCACCGTACCATTCAAATGTAGCACCCTCGCACAATGTCTTGTCAGGTTCTACGATGGTATCTTCTTTCGCGCACTCTACCGTCAACTTCAAATAGTAAACGTCCGTTGCGCAGTATGGATCGCCGCCATATACTATATCTTCAAACACTGAGTCTGTGCAAAGTTTGTCGCAAACAATCTGCTGGCAACGCCACAGCACCGTATCACGGAGAATTGCCTTGATCTCATCGGCTGGCTCGTGCTTAGTCGGACTAACTACAATCACTGGCAACTGGAACAATACACTGTCGCAATCATATACCTTGCTGCGGATCTGATGCTCATATGTGCTGTCTTTCTCTGCCGTATAAGTCGTACCGTACCATTCGAATGTAGCACCCTCGCACAATGTCATGCTCGGCTCTTCTATGGTATCTTCTTTCGTGCACTCTACCGTCAACTTCAGATAGTAAATATCCGTTGCGCAGCTAGGCGTGCCGTCGAAAATCGTATCCGTAAACAAGGAATCCGTACAAAGCTTATCGCAAACAATCTGCTGGCAACGCCACAGTACCGTGTCACGGAGAATGGCCTTGATCTCATCGGCTGGCTCGTGCTTAGTCGGACTAACAACAATCACTGGCAATTGGAGCAATACACTGTCGCAATCATATACCTTGCTGCGGATCTGATGCTCATATGTGCTGTCTTTCTCTGCCGTATAAGTCGTACCGTACCATTCGAATGTAGCACCCTCGCACAATGTCATGCTTGGCTCTTCTATGGTATCTTCTTTCGCGCACTCTACCGTCAACTCCAGATAGTAGATGTCCGTTGCGCAAGAAGGTGTGCCGCCATAGACCGTATCGGTAAATACAGAATCGGTGCACAGCTTGTCGCAAACAATCTGCTTGCAACGCCACAGTACGGTATCACGAACGATGGCACTGATCTTCTCGGCGGGAGTATGCTCCACTGGATCTACCACCGTCAAAGTCAATGTGTAATGGATACTGTCGCAGCCAAACACATCCTTAACGACATGATCATACACGTCAGCCTCACTAAGTTCCTCATCAAACCACTCGTACGTTTCACCCTTGCAGATTGTTGCAGACTCCTCCACATCCTTCTTTGGCGCACACGTAATCTTCAGATTCAATTGATAGATATCCGTTGCATGCAGCGGCGAGCCGCCCCAAACGGTATCCATGATAACCGAGTCTGTCGGGCACAATCTGTCGCATACAATCTGACGGCAACGCCAGAGCAAAGTGTCACGTACATAGGCAGTTACAGCCTCCGGATCATGTATCGTCGGCAGATCCTCAACAACCGTCACCGTATAGCGGATACTGTCACACGTCTCACAACGCTTGCTACGAATCGTGTCATGGTACGTTCCCGGCTCCGATATCTCCAGACAACGCCACAGCACCGTCACACCGGCACTGATATGGATATCGGCATCAACTACCTCTGTCGGCGCGATCACATCAAGCTTAAGCCTGTAATACACGCTATCCATGTTCGGGAATTCCCGCGAACGAAGCGTATCATAGTAATACCCTTCTTCCGCAACTTGCTGACAGCGCCAAAGCAGCGTTTCGCCTTCACAGATCGACAAGGCTGCTTCGTCACTCGTCGGTGCAAACACACGCAGACGCAACGAATAGGGTGCATCATCATACGTTCCCGCCGTCGTCAACTGCATACAACGCCAAAGCAGCGTTTCACCATCATAAATAGCAGCTTTCTCCACTACAGCGTGCGCTTTGACTGCCGGCATCAACGCCAGCACACACAACAACACTGCCGAACGCAATGTTCCACACAAAGACTTTCTTGCACCTGTAGATAACAACTGATGAAAAATGTTACTAGATTCTCGTATCATCGTTTTTTATGTATATTTTCTAACGTGTTTGTTCTAACGTGTTGTATACTCTCTACGTTTTGAATATTTTCAAACGTGTTTGTATATTTCCTAATGTGTTTTTGTTTGGAAACAAAAGATTTAGCAGCTTTCCCTCACACGTATATTCGCGTAGCGCGCTCACACGTATAGGCACATGCACACAAAATCGGCTGCAAAGATACAAAAAAAAATTGAATTATGCAAATATTTTGGCAAAAAAATGTCAGAAAAAATGCAGCATCGACCAATCTTGGGCGATTTTCACCCCCTGCATCGACCAATCTTGGGCGATTTTCACCCCCTGCATCGACCAATCTTGGGCGATTCCCCCATCCCTGCATCGACCAATCTTGGGCGATATATCACAACAAAAAAGACCCTCAAACGAGAGTCTTTTCTTTGGTACCCAGAGCCGGGGTCGAACCGGCACGGATTGCTCCACTGGTGTTTGAGACCAGCGCGTCTACCGATTCCGCCATCTGGGCAAACTTTTGTGCATTGCGGGCAAACTTTTGTGCTTTGCGGGCAAACTTTTGTGCATTAATTTTCCTTTGAAATCCCTAAAAATAACGTGCCGGGCACGTTGTCTTTTGAGAGCGGAGAAAGGGGGATTCGAACCCCCGGTACGGTTACCCGTACGACAGTTTAGCAAACTGTTGGTTTAAGCCACTCACCCATCTCTCCGTTTAGCTTAATTTTGCCTGATGTGTTCCGCTGAACACGCAAAAGCGAATGCAAAGGTACAACATTTATTCCGTATATGCAAATTATCCTACCCCACAAGACACCATTTACCCGCAAATTTCTGCATTTTGCACTCTCCACTTGTCACCCGCACCCCATTTCCTCTTTATTTCCCCTTTACTTAGTCACCATCTCCCGACTACAACTTTCAACTCACCCCTTCATCACTCCCTGCATCCATTTCTAATCCAATATCGGCACACTATGCGACCCTAACCACAGGATAACCACAACATAACCATAAGATAACCATAAGATAACGACCAGTTTTTGCAACTTTTCAACAGATTATATATAATACTACGTATTATATAGTTTTTATTACATTTTTGCTGCAAACAAGAGCCGCAAGCATATCATTTTCCTTAGCCTACAACTCTACTGTTTCGCCTTTCTTTGGGATTTGCAACTGGCGGAAACCGGCATCATGCAAGTGTCCCTTGAATGCCTCTTGCGCCAACGGCTCGCCATGCACAATAAACGTCTGTTTCACTTGTTTCGGATCGATGCTCTTGCTCAGATAATCCGTCATCTCCTTATAATCTCCATGTCCGGAGAAAGCCTCAATCTTGATAATTTCCGCTTTGATCTTATGATCCATACCGAAGATACTAATCCACTTCTTCGACGGATCTTGAATTCTTGCACCAAGCGAGGTCGGCGTACAGTATCCCACTATTAGAATCGTCGTACTCGGGTCAGCTATATGGTTGGCAACGTGGTGTTTAATTCTCCCAGCCTCCAACATGCCCGACGCAGCTATAATTATACTCGGTTCGTCGCTATGGTTGAGTTTCTTCGATTCGTTGATATCCTTGATATATGTCAGCGTATTGAATCCGAACGGGTCATCATCAAAGCGCAACACGTCTTGCACGCCTTCGTTCAAGTCAGACATATACATTCTGAATATCTCCGTCGCATTCACTGCCAGAGGCGAATCAACGTAAACAGGTATATGTGGTAGTCTGCCATCATTATACAAGTTATTCAGCACATACACAATCTCTTGTGTCCTGCCTACCGAGAACGACGGAATCAGCAGTTTGCCTTTCTTTCTTACACAAGTATTCTCCACTACCTCCAGCAACGTCTCTTCGGTTGCGTCTTCCGCTTCGTGCAGACGATCGCCATAGGTCGATTCGGTAATCAGGTAGTCGCATTGCGGAAATGCCATTGGTGAGGGCAATATATGGCTTTGCGGTCTTCCTATATCCCCCGTAAACGCGATGCGTTTCTTTATCAGATTCTTAGGCGCAGGCGCAAATGCCGACATATTCTCAATATACCATTTGTCTTTCTTTGTCGGCTTTTCCACATATCCCTCTTGTTCGGTTATTTCCAGGTTGCAAATCGCCGAACCGAGCATGTGTCCGGAGTTGGTGAACGTCAGCATGGTGTCGTCAAACAACCGGATCGGCCGATCATAGCTAACCGTCACAAAATGTTTCATCACGCCATCCACCTGTTTCAAATCATACAGCGGCTCAATCTTCGGCAGATGCTGTTTGTCCATCTTCTTGTTGTACCAGCGCACATCTTGTGCCTGTATATACGCTGTATCTGCCAGCACTATCGAGCACAAGTCGCGCGTCGCGGGCGTACTATATATATCCCCGCGAAAGCCCAATTTGTAGATATATGGCAACAATCCCGAGTGATCGATATGTGCATGACTGAGCACTACGCAGTCCAGCGTCTTCGGATCAAAGCCCAAATCGCGGTTCGCTGCATCCGTCTCCATACCTTTACCTTGGTACATGCCGCAATCCAGAAGGATTGTATGACCATTGTTCGTTGTAATGAGGTGTTTGCTGCCGGTAACCTCCTCAGCAGCACCTAAGAATTGTATTTTCATGGTATTATGTGTTAATTTTCTTTACACTGTACATTGTACACCTTACACCTACACCATACACTTTACACTGTACACCACACACTGATTTCACTACAAAAATCGTACCATAAACCAGAGCGGCACACCGTTTTGGCGTGCCGCTCACAGTTTTTACTTAATCTCTTGCCCCAGAGGCGTATATTCCTTGCCGTCATGCAAGATAATCAGTTGCCCGTCTCGCAAGATTTTCTTGCTTTCTCGTACAGCGTTAACCTGTTCTGTCCCGCTTGGTACAAACACTCCCCACGTCACATCATCCACATAGTATGTCACTGCACCATCACCACCGTTCGGACCATAGTAACGGAATGCCATATGGAACACATCCGCCATAGTCTCTGCAAACGGAGCAAGATCAACATAGAACGAATACCAAATCAAATTATCTTCACCTACTTTCGGGATAGCAAAACTCTCCGTCAGGTTCTGGAAGAAAGGTTCACCATCAACATCCGGATCAATATAATACACCTCAAACACCGTCTCACTCTCCTCATCCGGCAAGTACTCACCCATTACGCTGAATGTGAACGTCTTAATATCTGCATTCTTGTAATCCAGCGCCGGCGTCACAAGCCAAGTCTCCCATACTCCTGTCGTTTCTTTGGCATATTGGTAAGCCGTCGCTTTCGCGTACTTACCTTCACCGCGCACGGGAGAAGTCTTGCTCTCGTCAAATCCCCACCACGGACGCTCATCCATAGCGGCTACATTCTGCCAACCCTCTAAAACAAGCGTCTTGTTGTGGTCAACCGCATCAAAATGCTCTTCCAATTGAGTCAAGGGCTCACTTTCACCCCACGTGAACTGCGTCTTCCAGTCTATCGTTTCCTCACTTGCCTTCGTAGCCGTGCCGTTGAGTGTTACAACCACACTCTCCGCACCCTCCGAATAAATCGTCAGCGTGGATTGATACGTCCCCTCCGCCAACGGTTTGAACCGCACCGTCACCTCACTCGTGCCGTTCTTGGGCAACATCGAGCCGTCTATCACGAACGCCCCGTGCTCTGCCGGGCTGATATGCGCAATTCGCATATATATATAATCTGTACAGTTCTCGCTCGTCACACTCACTGTCTTCGTCGCCTCCTGCCCTACTACCGTCTCAAACTCCGACAATTCACTCGGCGTAACGCTTATCGTCGGCAACTTACTCGGATCGGTACAGGTTCCTTCCAATTTGATCGTCTGGTGCAATATCGAGTGCGCCTCATTGTCAATATTCAGGTAAGCAATATGCGAACCGGCTGCCGTTGGTGCATACGTGATCACAAGGTCGCATTCGCTCTGGTCTGCAGCCAGCGACGATGTGCTCAGACTGAACTGATCAGCATCAGTGTACGACAACTCAAACACAGTCGTACCACTCAGGTTACCCTGCTTGATATGCAGAGTCTGGAACGTAACGCTATTACCGATAGTCGTTTCAACCGGACTAAGTTTGCTCGGCAGAACATTGATATACGGCTCCTCATTCTCCGTCTGCACCAGACTGAATGCATCAAGTAACACCTGCGCATTCTTTGGTATCTTCAAGCGCACACGGAAATAAGTCGAATTAGCCGGCTTGGAAGTTGTCACGGTCAATTCCTCCCATTCGCTGCTCACTGCTGTAGCGATGGAACGTTGCAGCACATCCGCGTCATGCTGTTTCATCACTTCGGCATCACCGCTGCCTGCCGGCTCCCAATAGCAGTCCAAATCAACACTGCCCTCCGAAGGAAGGCTCTTCACTTTATAGTTAATCGTCAGTTGGAAGAGCGTTCCCGCGGCATAATCCGCATCGTTGAGCGTCACGCCTTGGTCAAGTGCGGCATTGGTGCTCGGCTTAACCGACATCGACACGTCACCATCCAACTTGTCATTCTCCTCAGCAGTAGCACTGCCTAACGGCAGGTTCCATTCATCAAACGAACAGCCGAACATAGCATTGCACGAATACTCCTCAAAGCTGCCATTACCTAACAGTTCAGCGCCTGCCGGCGGCACAGGTTTGTTAACTATAATCTCCTTCTCTGTCGCCTCGCCAATGGTCACTTTGTCGAACGAAAGACTGCCGGCCACGCTGATTGCAGGTGTTGGCACACTACTATCCTCCCACAACTCCTGCCAGTTGGTAGCAACACGTATCTCGTCAATAAGCATTCCCGTTGGCGTATTGCCGTTGGAGCACAGTGCGATACCTACCAGTTTCTCCGCATCGGCACTTGCCGTACTCGGGTTCGTACTACTCACCGCTACGGTCTGCTCATCCTTGGTAAGGTTGATATAGAGGTTTACAATGTCGTTCTTTTCCCCGTCAACAAAGGCATATTCGGCTACGACGAGATAAGTAGTACCGGTCTTCATTGGCGGCTGCAGCGGGTCGGTATTCGCCTGTATCATGCCCAGCGACAACAGAGCTGCACATACCAATAATAATACCTTTTTCATACGCGCATAGTATATTGTGTAATTCCCTTGCAAAATTACAAATTTTTGCTGACATTTGCAAATTTTTCAACAAAAAAACGCTATTTGAAAAGAAAAGTCACTTAAAATTTGCAAATATGGGATATTTTTTGTATCTTTGTAGGCTTATTTAATTACAAAGGGCTTTATTTGTTCGCTAATTAAGCAAATTTAACGAATACGAAGACTAACTATATGAAAAATTTTGTGGAAGAACTGCGCTGGAGAGGGATGCTACATGACATCATGCCCGGCACAGAGGAGCAACTAAACAAAGAGATGACCGTCGCCTATGTGGGTATCGACCCAACGGCTGACAGTCTGCATATTGGTCACTTGTGCGGCATCATGATGTTGCGTCACTTGCAGCAATGCGGGCACAAACCTATCGCCCTCATCGGAGGAGCAACGGGTATGATTGGTGACCCTTCCGGCAAATCCGCAGAGCGAAACCTGCTCACTGAAGAGGTGCTCAAGCACAACGTTGCCGCTATCCGTGCACAACTCGAGCATTTCCTCGACTTCAACTCCGACGCGCCGAACGCAGCCGAACTCGTCAACAACTACGAGTGGATGAAGGATTACACCTTCCTTGATTTCACGCGTAATATAGGCAAGCTCATCACCGTCAACTACATGATGGCGAAAGACTCCGTCAAGAAACGTTTCAACGGCGAGTACAGCCAGGGTATGAGCTTCACGGAGTTCACCTACCAACTCTTGCAGGGCTACGACTTCGTCTATCTGAACGAGCACAAGAACTGCAAACTCCAGATGGGTGGCAGCGACCAATGGGGCAACATCACCACAGGCACTGACCTGATTAAGAAGATCAGCGGCAACGAGGCGTACGCACTCACCTGCCCGCTTATCACCAAAGCCGATGGCGGAAAGTTCGGTAAGACCGAGTCCGGCAATGTGTGGCTCTCGAAGGACTACACCTCGCCCTACAAGTTCTACCAGTTCTGGCTCAACGTCAGCGACGATGACGCCAAGCGCTACATCAAGATATTCACCTCACTCGAGCGCGAAGAGATAGAAGCACTCATCGCTGAGCACGAGCAAGCGCCGCACTTGCGCACCTTGCAGAAACGTCTCGCAAAAGAAGTCACCATCCTCGTACACAGCGAGGAAGACTATAACGCTGCCGTCGAAGCCAGCAATATCCTCTTCGGCAACGCTACCGCCGAAACGTTACACCATCTTGATGAACAGACCTTCCTACAGGTCTTCGAGGGTGTAGAACGCTACGACATCAGCCTTGACGAACTCCGTGCTGGTATCCCGCCGCTCGATCTGCTCGCAGAGAAGACGCAGATCTTCCCCTCTAAAGGCGAAGCACGGAAGATGATTCTTGCCAACGGTTTCTCACTAAACAAGGAGAAACTCACCGACCCGCAGACGCCGCTGACCGATGCGGCTCTGCTGAACGGCAAGTACCTGCTCTTCCAGAAAGGTAAAAAGAACTACTATCTGGTAACTGCAAGATAATCTACTAATTAGAAATATTCAAATCTTTAAATTAAATAGATCTATGGCAAAGGAAAACACCCCGACCCCGCACATTGGGGCAAAGTATGGCGAAATCGCCAAGACAATGATTATGGCAGGCGACCCGCTGCGCGCTAAACTCATGGCTGAACGTTATCTGGAGAACCCTGTTCTGATCAATAACGTTCGCGGAATGCTCGGTTTCACCGGCACGTACAAAGGCAAACCCGTCACCGTTATGGGACACGGAATGGGTATAGCATCCATCGGTATCTACACTTACGAGCTCTTTAACTTCTACGATGTGGACACCATCATCCGCGTAGGTTCGTGCGGTGCACGTCAGGAGTACGTTAAACTCGGCGACATCATCATCGCTCAGGCATGCTGCACAGATAGCAACTATGCGCTGCAGTTCCATCTCCCGGGTGATTTCTCACCTATCGGCGATTTCCAACTCTGCCGTTTGGCTGCTGACGCTGCTGAAAAGTTTGGCTATCGCTACCACGTAGGTAATGTATTCTCTACCGACGCTTTCTATTGCGAAGACGACCGCAAAGTCAATTGGACGAAAATGGGCGTTCTCGCTGACGAGATGGAAGCTCCGGCTCTGTACATGAACGCCGCACGCGCAGGCAAGAAAGCCCTGTGTATCTGCACCGTAAGTGATCACCTCATCACCGGTGAGGCAACCTCTGCCGAAGAGCGCCAAACGACCTTCACCAAGATGATGGACGTCGCTTTCGATGTTGTTACTAACCTCAAATAATCTGATATCTGATTTCTGAATTCTAACAATATGGAAATCATCAAAACTCCGATAGAAGGACTACTTATCATTGAACCTCGGGTGTTTCAAGACGCCCGAGGGTTCTTTGAGGAGACCTACAACGAACAGCGTTACCGAGATGCAGGTATAGATGTACGCTTTGTACAGGATAACCTCTCAGCCTCATGCTACGGCGTGGTGCGCGGCTTGCATTTTCAACGTCCGCCGTATACGCAGGCTAAACTTGTGTCATGTATAGTCGGCTCGGTTCTGGACGTAGCAGTTGACCTGCGCAAAGACAGCCCGACATTCGGGCAGCATGTAGCGGTAGAGATCAATGACAAGAACCATCGTCAGTTCTTTATCCCCAAAGGGTTTGCACACGGGTTCAGCGTACTCAGCGAATATGCACTGTTCAGTTACAAGTGCGACGAGCTCTACCACCCCGAAGCTGACGGTGGTATCCTTCTCTCCGACCCTGAGCTGAACATCAATTGGCGCATACCTGCCGACAAACGTATCCTCTCGGAAAAGGATACAAAACACCCGCTCTTAAAAGATTTAGGCTATACTTTATGACTATCCTCATCACCGGTGCAAACGGACAATTAGGTAACGAGATGCGTATTCTCTCAGCCGTGCATCCCAAACACACGTACATATTTTCGGACGTAATTGTACCTGAGCAGAGTCCTGTAACTATCCATCCGCTGGATATAACCGACGAAGCAGCAGTCTGCGGCTTTGTAGGCGAGCATTGTGTTGATCTGATTGTCAATTGTGCTGCCTACACCAACGTTGACAAAGCCGAACAGGACGAAGCCACAGCACTGCGCATCAATGCAGACGCTGTAGCGAACCTCGCCCGCAGCGGCGCACGTGTTATTCACGTCAGCACGGATTACGTCTTCTCAGGCAATGAGCACCTGCCCTGCCGTGAGGATGATCCGGTTGCCCCGCGCACTGCATACGGACGCACCAAACTTGCCGGCGAGCAAGCCTTACTTGCCGAACAACCCGAAGCTATTATCTTCCGCACAGCGTGGCTATACTCCGAGTTCGGCAACAACTTCGTCAAGACGATGATTCGTCTTGGTCAAACCAAACAAGAGATCGGCGTCGTCTATGACCAGATCGGCACGCCTACATACGCCCTTGATCTCTCCAAAGCCATCTTTACCGCTATCGAATCCGCTACTGATACCAACGGCGCATTCAACCCAGATGGCTGGCATGCAGGCATCTATCACTTCACCAACGAAGGTGTATGCTCATGGTACGACTTCACACTTGCTATACACGAGATTTACAACATCATCCTTGCGCATAGCGCACAGCCCGCAGCCGAGCCTATACGCTGCAAGGTACGTCCGATCCTAAGCGAGGAGTATCAGTACCTCACTCCCCGTCCCCATTATTCGGTACTCAACAAAGCGAAGGTTCGTCAGACCTTCGGCATCACAATTCCACATTGGCGCGACTCACTCATTGCCTGCATGAGGAATATGCCACTGTAAGGAACACAACAAATCAGATTAAGGCGTATAGGCCAAATATTAACTAAGCTACAACCTACAAAGAGGGTGCATCAAAATTGACACACCCTCTTACTTTTCGTGCGCACGTATGCGCGTTATAAATATTTTATTGGAACGAAGCGCGGTTATCTACGATGTCGGCATTCTGCTCAAGGTTATTGATGAGCTGATACGGCAGCGAGTAACTTGTGCGGGCGTTGAGTGATGCGATCTCCGACTTGAGGTCGATCTCAGCATCAGTACGCTGAACGTCGGCAGGCACAAGAACTATCACGCCTTGGTTACCCTTGACAGGCTTCGACAACTCACCGGCTGCGGTAGCAAACGCTGTACCGATAGCAGCAGGCTCTACGCCCTCTGTACCGAAGCGGTAAGCATCTTCGCTCAGTTCGTCGATATGACGTACCTCGCTGCCCATGATCTCAGCAACCTCTTGCAGCGTCTTCGCACCGGCAATCTGCTTCTTGATATACTCGGCTTTCTTGCGGTTTACTGCTTCGTAACGCAGTGTAGCCTGTACGTCCTCAAAGTCACGGTACTCGCCGTCGTGCGTTGCGGTCAGTACAGCCACAATATACTTGTCGCCGCACTCGAACACATCACTAACCTGATCCTCCTTGGCATTGAATGCCCAGCGAACGATCGCACGGCTGGTCTTCAGATCAGCCACTTTGTTTGCCATCTTCTGCAGGTTATTGGCAGTCTCCACTTCCATCTGAGCCTCACCGGCAGCAGCACGGAATGCCTCTTCGTTCTGGTTTTCCACAACGAAACGGTTGGCTTCATTGTAGATAGCTGCATAGGTCTTGCTCGACGGAGTAACCTCGCGCTCGATGATAGCCAGTTTAACCTTCGGTGTAGCCTTCGTCAGACCCGTGATCTCAAACGTGCGATCCTCTACACCCAGATTTACTGTAAAGCGGCTGCCAACCTTGCCTGCAAATGCCGGCTCGGCAATGTTCTTCTGCAAGTCAGCCTCGGTAAACCAGCCATATTCAATATCTTCCTCACCCTCAGCGGCAGCAATGCCTTTGAGTTGTACGGAGTCGGGTGCGCTGTATCCACACTCGATGATACGTGCCATACGGAACGTACGGGTAGCCTCGTCGTAGTTGAGAGCCATAAAGTCGTTTTTCTTTGCGCCCTTGGCGAAAGCAAACTCCTTGTACGCCTCAGGAACAGTGTTCTGCGAATAACTGCGACCGTCATACATAACGTCGGAGTTGCTGTTCACAACCAGAGCCACCTCGTCGGTTGTGCGGAACTCTTCCTCGATAGCCTGCATAGCTTTCTCAGCGAGTTCGTAGTCAGCCTCGCTCGGTACGATCGGGAATGCGATATAAGCGATGTCTCGATTAGGAGTCTGCTTGAACATCGGTTTGCGCTCGTCGTAGATCTTACGGATATCACTCGTGCTAACCTTCACCAGTGAGTCGGCTACGGTGTAGTACGGTTTCATAGCGTAGTCCACGCTCACCTTCGTCTGCTTGGCTTGTGCGGCAAACTTGGCATCAAGATTGTTAGCGGTAAACAAGTGTTGGAGCAAACCGGTGTATTTCTCCTGCATAGCAGTCAGACGTACGGCATTCTCCCAGTACATCCAGTAGTTCTTAGCCTGCTTGAGGCTGGCTGCCTGCTCAGCATTGTCAGCATCCACCTCGATAGATGCAAGGAAATTGATCAGGAGGCTGTGATCAAACTGACCATTCTGACCTGCGAATGCACGACGTGAGGTAATGAGCTGATGAGGATGCTCACCGGCGCAGAGTTCGAACAACTCCTCGGACGTAATATCCAAGCCAATCTTCTCGCCCTGATCTTGCAGCGTATATTTGGCTACAAGCATCTGCCAAACCTGATTACGAATCTGCGCATGCATGTCTTCGTCAAAATCATTGCGACCTGACTCAATCTTATAGACCTCTGTCAGTTGCTCTACAGCGCTTTCGTACTCTGTGTAATGAATCTTCTGTCCTTCAATCTCTCCGACGTACTCGCGGCTCTTGTTGAAGTACGAGCTACTAGAGTTAAGAACGTCTCCCAAGATAAATGCAAGCATAGCCAGACCTACTATCACCAGCAGGAACACACCATGGTTGCGAATTCGTTGTAATGTTGCCATATTGTTAATTTAGTTTATTTATTTCGCGTAACTTAAACGCACCTATATGCAGGCGCACAAAAAGCGGTTGCAAAGATACGATTTTTTTTTGACATTTGCAAATAAATCGGCAATTATTTTCAAAATCGCTCAGCGTAGTTGTCAGACTATCGCTGCAGGCTGGAGTTTTTCGCGTATCTTGATGTATATTGTATTGCCTTTTTCTGCCTGTTCGGTAACGACGTAACCCATTCCGATGCCGACTTTTCTGTCGGGCAGCATAATGCCTGATGTCACGTTACCGATCTTATTGCCCTCGGCATCGCAGATGTCGTAGCCGTTACGCGGGATAGCGCGCTCCAAGCACTCAAAGTGCACGAGTTTGCGCTTCACGCCTTCGGCTTTTTGCTTAAGTAGGAACTCCTTGTCAATAAAGTCCTTGGCATTGAGTTTGGTGATCCAACCGAGTCCTGCCTCCAGCGGCGAGGTGGTGTCGTCAATATCGTGTCCATAGAGGCAATACCACTTCTCCAGCCGCAGCGAGTCACGTGCGCCCAGACCGATAGGTGCCACGCCAAAGGGTTTGCCAACTTCGAAGATGGCGTCCCAAATCTGCATAGCGTACTCTTTCGGGAAATACAACTCAAATCCTCCAGCGCCGGTATAGCCGGTGTTGCTGAGGATAACGCCCTGTACACCGGCAAACGACCACTCACGGAAGGCGTAGTACGGGATAGCACTCAGGTCGGCATCGGTGAGCAGTTGCAGCATCTCCGTGGCTTTCGGCCCTTGCACTGCGAGTTGGGCGTATTTGTCCGACGCATTCTCTAAGCTAACGCCGAAAGTGTTATGCTCATTTACCCAAGCCCAATCCTTGTCAATGTTGCCGGCATTGACTACCATCAGGTATTTCGTAGTCGAATACTTGTAGATGATCAAGTCATCGACAATGCCGCCTTTGCCGTTCGGCATGCAGGTGTATTGCGCCTTGCCGGCATCGAGTTTGCTCACATCGTTGGTAGTGATGTACTGTAGGAAATCCAATGCTTTCTCGCCTTTGACCCAGAACTCGCCCATGTGGCTAACGTCAAATACGCCCACACCGGTGCGAACGATCATGTGTTCCTGGTTGATGCCTGTCGGGTACTGAATAGGCATATTAAATCCGGCAAACTCTGCCATCTTTGCTCCGAGTGCGATGTGCACGTCGGTATAAGGAGTGTTCTTCATATTTGTGAATTTAATTTATTTAGCAGATTTAATGATTTGCAGAACAACCTCGTAGGCTTTCTGCATACTTTGTACAGGCAAATACTCGTATCGGCTGTGGAAGTTCTCGCCTCCGGCGAAGATGTTCGGGCAAGGCAGTCCTTCGAACGAGAGCCGTGCTCCGTCTGTGCCACCGCGGATAGGTTTGACGATAGGTGTTACGCCTACGGCGAGCATTGCCTCTTTAGCGAGGTCGATAATATGCATTACGGGCTCTATCTTCTCGCGCATATTATAGTACTGATCGCGCATCTCGATTTCTGCGGTGCCCTCGCCGTACTCGCGGTTGACTTTGCGGACGAGATGTTCAAGTTCGCGTTTGCGGCTCTCGAAGCGTGCGCGGTCATGATCACGGATGATATAACTCAGCGTCGTCTCTTCGACTGTGCCGTTCATGCCGATCAAGTGATAGAATCCCTCATAACCTTGCGTGTGCTCGGGCGTCTCCCAACGCGGAAGCATTACTGCCAGCTGATAGGCTATACGCATCGAGTTCTGCATCTTGTGGTAGGCACTACCCGGGTGCACATTCACACCGTGCACGTGGATCTTGCAGTAGGCAGCGTTGAAGTTCTCAAACTCCAGCTCACCTATTGCGCCTCCGTCCATCGTGTAAGCGAAGTCACAGCCAAACGCCTTGACATCAAAGTGGTCAGCACCCTGCCCTATCTCTTCGTCGGGTGTAAAGCCTACGCGCACCTTGCCGTGCTCAAGCTCGGGGTGCTGTATCAGGTACTCCATCGCCGTAACGATCTCTGCTATACCGGCTTTGTCGTCCGCACCAAGCAGCGTTTTGCCGTTGGTGACAATCAGATCCTGCCCCACGTAATGCAACAACTCGGGATACTTGGCAGTTTCCATAACAATGCCTTCGCTCAGTTCGATGTCCTTACCATCATAATCTTTTACGATACGCGGCTTCACATGTTTGCCGCTGGCGTCAGGCGATGTATCCATATGCGCAATAAACCCGACAACAGGCGGCTGATTGCTGACTGCTAATTGCTGACTGTTGACTGCTGACTGATGATTGCTTGGCAATGTCGCCATGATATACCCGTTGCTATCAAGGCTGACGTCTTGCATACCTATCTCACGCAGTTCGTCGGCGAGGTAGCGCGCAAACTCCATCTGACCTGGGGTAGAAGGCGTGAGGTTCGTGTTCTCGTCACTCGTTGTGCAGAATGACACATATTTCAAAAACCGATCAACTATATTCATTTTGCATTTTTAATTTTTCATTATTAATTTACAAAACAATATTCATCCCTTGAATGTTGTTTTGTTCGAACGCGAGGATATTGTCCGCGACATTCTCGCACATGGCTATGCGCCCTTCCCACGTGCCTGTACCGGTGTGCGGTGAGAGCACTACGTTCGGCAGGGTGAGCAGTTCGGGCGAGATCTGTGGTTCGTGTTCATAGACATCCATCGCTGCGCCGGCAATTATGCCTGATTTGAGTGCTTCGACCAGCGCTTGTTCATCCACGTGCGCGCCACGTGCGGTATTGATAAGGTACGCACTGCGCTTCATCATTCCCAGTTCCTGTTTGCCGATGATATGCTTTACTTCGGGCGTGAAAGGCAAGTTGAGCGAGACGTAGTCGCTGTCTTGCAGCAGTGTGCCGAAATCCACGTAACGTGCATTGTACTTCGCTTCGATCTCCTCCGGCAGTCGGTGGCGGTTGTGGTAGAGAATCTGCATGCCGCTCGCTACGGCTCGCCGCGCCAAAGCTTGTCCGATGCGTCCCAAACCGATGATGCCTAAGGTCTTACCGTAAAGCGAGTGACTGAGGTTGTTCATTACCGCCATCGACTGGCACGTGCCATTGCGCAATGCGCGGTCGAACTCCGACACACGTCGTGCTACGCATATCATCAGCGCGAACGCTAATTCGGCTGTCGGCTCAATCACCGGTTGCGGGGTGTTGGTCACACGGATTCCGCGTGCCTTGCATGCCTCGAGGTCGATATTGTTGAAGCCCGCACCGAAGTTGGCTATCAGCCTGAGGTTCGGCGCTGAGGCAATCATCTCAGCCGTGACGGGTTTGTCAAAGGTGCTGACGAGTATATCTGCCTCGCTTAGAGGTGCATACAGGCTGTGCGCACTCAGGCGCGTCAGTCCCTCTTTTGGCAATTCGGTGGTGAAAGCGATGCGCATATTACTCAACCTTTACTGTATCAACCGGTATAGCTGAGCTCTCAATCGGCAGCATCAGCGAATCAACAGGGAACGCAAGGCTATCCAACATCAGACTATCCACAGCCAGTGTATCGGGTGGAATAGGCAGACGTTTCTCCAGTAGTGCTATTGTTCCGTCGGTCGATGCCACCACTACCGATGAGTCAGATAGTGTACAAGGCGTGGTGAGCAGGCTGTTGCCGAGTTTGTGCTGCCAGAGTGTGTCGCCGGTCAGCGCGTCAAGCGCAAGCACCAAGCCGTTCTTGGTTGTGGCAAACAGTGTATTGCCGTCCACCATCAGTTGCGTGGCAGCTATATCTTTGCCGTAACCCATATCTGTTGCCCAGAGCACGGTATCCACATTCAGGTTGATAGCGAAGATCGTATCTTGGGTTGTCTTGGCGTACAGGATGTTGTTGTTCATTCCTATTGACTCGCGCACTTTCCAGCGGTCGCTACGACGAACCACCCTACCCGAGTCAGCATTCAGCGCAGTCAGATAACCGTCAGAAGCAGAGAAATACACGCGCTGATCATCTGCACAGGGTGTAACCATTGCCGGCGACTGACGGTAATCCGTCGAGTCGTTGCTCCAACGCCACAGCAGTTTGCCTTTGCGTTTGTCGAAGGCGTAGAAGTTGCCGTCGTACGCGCCGACATAGATCTTGTTCTTGTAAATCAGCGGTTTGGCGATGCAATAGTTACCGAATCCGCGGTACGTCCATACAGGCGCGCCGGTCATCAGTTTGAATGCGTAGAAGCAACTGTCTGAACTGCCGACATAGACTGTTTGTCCGTCGATGGCGAGTGACCCGGTTATCGGTTTGCCTAACTGATTACGCCACAGGATCTTGCCGTTCTCAACCGAGACGCAGTAGAGCGTACCGTTGGTGCTGGCAAATACACAGCGTCCGTCTTTCACGGCAGCCGAACCGACAATGCGTCCGGTTGTCTTGTAGCGCCACAGGATGCGACCGTTGGTCTGGTCGAAAGCGTAGAATGTGCCGTTGTCGTCGCCTATATAGATTCGTCCGTACATCTCTACGGGCGCAGCATAGAAACTTGCCGACATCTTCCTCTCCCACACGCGCACTACCAGCGAGTCGCTGTCGTTAACGGCGTAAGATGGCAGCAGAGTGCTGTCTATCTCCGGGAACTGGCGCTGCATGAGCGGCAGACGCAGCCACTCTTTGGTGGTAGCCTCGCCGGCGCGCAGTACTACCTGCGCATCATCGCCTTCACGCCGGATTGATATAGCACGTTCGCTGAAGATAATATTCCCGTTGCCCACCTCTACCAGCGTGTAGCCTGTCTTGCCGTTGTCGTCGGGCAATGCCGAACGGCACACAACATTGTCGATACCACCGACCATGAGATGTTCGTTCTCGTGATGATGCCCGCTGATGATCACCTGCGTATTGTACTGCTGCAAGATGTTCGCCAGATCGAACCAGTTATCCACTTCATCTTTTTGGGGCGGGATATGCGTGAGCACGAACGTGGGCTGTGTACCAAGCGAGTCGAGCCACTGACGCAGCCACAGGGTGTCTTGCGGAGCAAAGTGTCCGTCACCCGGGTGCATAATCGGTGCGTCGTTAAGTCCGAACAGCAGCAGACCGTCACGATTCTGCATAAACCTAACATCGTCGGTTACGACCTTCAGATCGCGCAGTGCGGATGGGCTATACCTCGTCTCGTGGTTGCCCGTTGTAACAAAATACGGCAACTCGGTGGATTGCAGCAGTCTGCGAACATGCACCAAGGCGAGCGAGTCGCCCTTGTCGGTCATATCGCCGGCGTGCAGAATGAAGTCCACCTGTTGACTACGCAGATCTTCCGCGCACAAGGTCATCGCCTGCAATGCTTCTCCGGGCACTTCGCGCGGAACGAGCAGTACGGTGTCACGATGCGTCAGGCTATCAACTGTCTGAATGGTGTCATAAACTATCTCCGGCGCAAGGATGTGCGTGTCGCTCAACACGGCAAAACGCGTTGTTGCCGACATGCTTAGAGATAACAAACAGGTTGCAAGTAAGTAAAGTTTTCTCATTCCAATAACATATCAAATTGTTTCTTGAACTCGCTCAAGTACGGGTTTTGTTCGAGTAGCACGCGGTACTTCTCTTCCGAGGTGTAGGCGCGTCGGGGTGCCATGTTTTCCGCTACGACTGTTTGCAGCAGCAGTCGGTCGTTCTGTAAGGCGTCGCGCAGGATCGAAAGGATCTGCCGGCTGAACTTTTTGAACTCCTCTTCCTGCCAGGGGTTGACGAAAGTCACTTGGGCTGTGTGGTCGTCGATGAGTTGCGGACGATGGGCATCGAGCATCGCCACAAGGCGCTGTTCACGTTTGAACGTCGCTTTTAGACCAACCCACGCGCCGCTAAGTTGGTCTGCTGTAAAAGGGTTATTGCGCTGCGCTGTTGGAGCGCTATCGCTGTTTGACTGCTGCGCTGTTAGAGCGCTATCGCTGTTTGAACGCTGCGCTGTTGACGGCTGGCTGCCAATTGTCGGGATCGTCGGCAAGTTCGGAATGTTAGGCATCTGCGGTGCAGCTTGTGCCGGTTGTGCCGGCTTTGGCTGCGGAGCAGGTTGAGCGGCAGGTTTGGGCTGCGGAGCAGGTTGAGCGGCAGGTTTGGGCTGCAGTGTAGCACTTGGCGCAGCTATTGGCTGACTGCTGACTGCTGCCGGCTGATTTACTGCAGATATTTGTGCCAGACGAATCAGCATCAACTCTACCGTCAATCGTTTGTTCTTTGAGGTGCGGTAAGCTGTTTCGGCATCAACGATGATGTTCAGCGCCTTGAAGATCCAAACGGCAGGTGTGTAGGCTGCCTGTTGTTTGTAGCGTTGGCGGATAGCGTCGCTGGTTTCGATGAGCTGGATTGTTGCCGCGTCGTGCGAAACGAGTACATCACGCAGGTGCTTGGCTAAGCCGCTTACGAAATTGCCGGCATCAAAGCCTTTGTTGAGCACCTCGTTGAGTAGGAGCAATGCGCCTTTGACGTCACCTTTGAGCGACATATCTGTCAAGCGGAAGTAATACTCTGTGTCGAGTACGTTCAGTACCTCGATGGCGCGCTCGTAAGTGATGGCATCACCGCAGAATGCTACGAGCTGGTCGAATATACTGAGTGCGTCACGCATTCCGCCGTCGGCTTTCTGTGCCACGACGTTCAGCGCGTCTTCGGTGGCGGAGATGCCTTCTTGCTGTGCGACGTATTGCAGGTGATGAATGATATCCGCTACCGTGATGCGCTGGAAGTCATAGACTTGGCAGCGGCTCAGGATAGTCGGCAGCACTTTGTGCTTTTCGGTAGTAGCAAGGATGAAGATTGCGTACGATGGTGGTTCTTCGAGGGTCTTGAGCAGAGCATTGAACGCACCGGCAGAGAGCATGTGTACCTCGTCGATGATATACACGCTGTACTTGCCGATCTGCGGCGGGATGCGCACCTGGTCAATCAGGTTACGGATATCCTCCACCGAGTTGTTCGACGCTGCGTCGAGTTCGTGGATGTTAAACGACCGCTGCTCGTTGAACGCCGAGCACGACTCGCATTGGTTGCAAGCATCGTGCGATGCTGTCGGGTTCAGGCAGTTGATGGTCTTGGCAAAGATTCGCGCACAGGTCGTCTTGCCTACGCCTCGAGGACCGCAGAACAGGTAGGCATGAGCCAACTTGCCTTGTCGAATGGAGTTACGCAAGGTTTCAGTCAGCGCGTGCTGCCCGACTACGCTCTCGAAAGTGCTTGGTCTGTACTTCCGTGCGGAAACGATATATCTGTTATTTTCCATATGCACACTAGGTTGTCCCCGGTGAAGCGGGGAAAACCGCCACGGGGAAAGGGGCATACCCTTTGCGCTTGCAAAGATACAAAAAATAATTCAAATTTGCAAATTTTTGAGGGAATATTTCAAAAAAATGTGTAAACATTTGCAAATGTCAATTTTTTTTACTACCTTTGTACCCGAATAATGTGGTTTTGACGAAAAGTTAACCCTACATATTAACTCTAAAACTTCAACTGTATGAAAAAACTCAACATCATGGCTACCATCAAGGATGGTATTGCAATCGGAATGATTAACTTCCTGAGTCTGCTTCTGACCACGATTCTGTACTTACTCACGATTTGGATTCCGTATCTGAACGTAGGTACAACGATTGCCTTTTCGTCTCTTGCGGCTGAGCTTGCCAAAGGCAAAGTGATCAACCCGCTGTTCATCTTCGATGCCAAGTACCGCAAGAACATGGGCGAGTTCTTTATCCTCTTTGCTCTCATGAGCGGTGGTATCAGTGCCGGCTTTGCTTTCGGTATTATTCCGGGCATCGTTATCGCTATTGCTTGGGATTTAGCTATCGTGCTCTTCGTTGACAAAGAGTTGTCGGCTCTTGATGCACTCCGCGAGTCGAACCGCTTGACGTACGGCAACAAATGGCGCATATTCGGCATTACGTTCCTCTTTGGGCTCGCAGTGATTGTCATTATAGCTATCATCAACGTTATCTTCGGCATCGGCGATGTTCGTTGGCTTGAGGCTATCGGTGACATCATCATTGTTGCAATAGCTCTCTGCGTTGTTCCCGTTGCCTGTGGTATTGATGCATCGATCTACAAACAGCTCTCTTCCGGCGAGCTCCTCGGCGAAGAGCCTGCTGCCCCTGCACCCGCTGCTGCTCCCGCTCCCGAAGCACCGAAGGCTGAAGCTCCCAAGGCTGAGTAAATTCGGTAAGACGGAAATCAAGAGGGCACGTCAAAATGACGCGCCCTCTTTTTGGCGTTAATACACTACACGGAGTTTCACGGATTTACACGGAGCACTGAGGATTTATACGGAGCATTGTGGACTTAGACGGAAGGTGTAAGATGTGATTGTGCTTTTAGGATCTTCTCGCGTTCGATGGCTTGAATGAAGTTGTCGAGTTTGACGAATTGTTTGCGTTGAAGTTTCATAGAGTTGGGATCCTTGTGCTTTTCGAAAGGCGCTTCGGGATCGGGGCGATTGAACTGGGCGTAGAACCGGCGTGTGTAATCGGTTAAAAGCTCGCGGAGAGCAAGGATGTGCGTGCGTTCAGCGTGCGTGAGGGCGGCGAGTTCGTCGTCGGTGTAGTTTGCGGAGTTCTTTATCTCCGTAGCGCGATCTTTGGTGACCTTGAAGAGGTTGATGTTGGCGAGCTCTGCGCCTTTAGGCGGGTTGCGCTTGTAGTCACGCGGATTGACAATCGTGTAGGCCTCTTGTGCACCCGATTTGAGTACTTTTCCGTTTGGTGCGCGATACTTCTTACGGCGCATAATAATTTTGCTGTCTTTGGCAAATTCGCCACGCATTTCGTCGATGGCGATGTTCAATTTAACTGTTGACATAGTTTGGTACGGATTTTGTTGGTTAAATTATGCTTTAATCAGCCAAACTTGGCTGATACTCTGATTGTTATCTTGGAGAGACATTAGCCTAATATCCCTCAAATTACGCAGTTATCACCCTGTAATCACCCCGTAATCACCCGGTTGAATCTTGACGCGCGGTGAAGAGAAAACCGATGCGTGATCGGTTATGGGTGGAGATATGTGTGATCGCCCATTTTTCTCTCGGTCGGCTTGGCTCCCCGCCAGCCTTCCCTTTTCGGATTGCCAAGTCAAGACAATCCTCCATGTCGATGCATGGCGGCTCTGGGGAGCCGATGTTCGGATAGTATCCGAACGCAACAGACATAGTGCACCGTGAGATTAGTATTACGGGTGCAAAGGTACAAAAAATAATTGAGATTTGCAAATTTTTGGGGAGGAAATTGTTAAGAGGGGAGCGAAATATTTGAAAAATGCGAACCGTTGCTGTAGTTGCAATGGTTCGCATTTTGGGGTGTATAGCCATGAATGGCGACAGGTCAATCCCTCGCGCAAACATGCGCGAGAAATGCACAATATATTATTTCACCTCTTGGCCTTGTATGGTGTAGGTCTTATCCCCACGAAGGATGAAGAGTTGACCGTTGCGGAGGAGTTTAACAGGCTTCGTATCAACCCTTGTATTATCCACGGCAGTAGCGATACCGCTTTCGGTGGTTGTGAACGAACCTTCCTTGGTGTCGAGGACTTCGCCTTGCGCGTCTTTTGCTGTTACGGAGTAACTGTACTCACTATCACTGTCAAGACCGGATATAGTGAACGTGAAGCCTGCAATCTGTCCATCTGTCTGTGCGCGGCTCGGTGCAGCATAAACGATGTTTGTCAACTGACCTTGGGCATTGAAAGTTAAAGTGCAGATAACGTTACCGTTCTTGTCCTTGATGGTCAGTTCATAAATAGCAGCATTCTCCACAGCCGGCCACGAGATATTGGCGGTAGTGTCCGAAGTTGCAATATTTATTTCATCATCTATTAACGTTGTCGCTGTTGCTTCTAACGGGCGAACATCAAATAATCCCCATGTAGAATGCCTCTTATAGCTGTTCAAATAGTCTGCCGATACATAAACGATAGTACTATGTTCTAAGCCGTATAGCGCATTCGGTCTGATTGTAGGCGGATATATGTGGTCACATATAATTGTTCTTACAGACGAACAATTGTAGAATGCGTTTTCTTCCAACTTATTTACTGAAGAGCCGAGTACAATGTGTGTCAAATCTGCGAACTCAGCAAACGCACTGTTGCCGATAACCGTAACCTCATTACCGATTTTCAGAGATTTGATGAAGTTTCCATAGGTATAATGGTCTGCCAAAGAGCCGTTTCCTGTGATGATCAAAGACATATCAGATGGATCAAACGTCCATCTGAGAGCATTATAAGTTCCGCAAATGCCTGATAATTGGTAATCGAACAGGGCTTCGAGTTCAATATCTTTTGTCACTTCAATGTAACGAATATAGTCTTCGTCTCCGTCACCCCATTTCGTGAACTGGTAGCCTTGTACAGGAACAGCTTTAACCGTAACAGTCGTGAGGTACTCATATTCTCCAGTTCCGGTGATATATCCTTGCTCCGGATTACAGATGCCGCTAATAGTATATGTGTTCGGCGCGAAGATGGCTGTTAGGTTCATGGCTTCGTTCAAAATGATCGTACGAGGATTATCGGTATTGTCATCAGACCATTTCACAAAGTGATAGCCGTAATTAGCTTCTGCAGAAATAGTAAGTTCTGTCCCAATAGGATATTTTCCACTACCGGAGACTTTACCATACATCTCGTCGCAAGAAACTGTGAGTTCTACTTCTACAGTATTATCAGTCCACCGATACAACTTAGGATCACTCCAGCTAAGATTGACCATTTTGCAGACTTCACCATGCCAACTTTCGTCTTCCCAGATTTGACCAAATACAAACTCTGGCAATGGTTCCCACGTGTCAGCCTCTTTGTTGTATTTTTCAATCTGCTTATCCCACGAACCTGTACCGCGAATCTTGAAAGTGTGCGGAGACATTATTGATGCAGGGTCGAACTCTTTCACCCCACCAAGGAGAAAACCATGCTCATCATAGTGACACTCCAGTGGGGTGCCTCGCCAATTATCGAAACTACCGATGATTTCAATAGTTTCCGGGGCATTCTCACGAGGAACACCTACCATAAAACTAAGATCATCTCTGAAAGATCGTCACCGGACGAAGCATTTCTTGGAACAACGTCGTTTGACGCAAACACGCTTACGCTCATGAGCGCAACTGCTAAGATTGAATAGAATGTCTTCATAATTAAAAAGATTAAAAATGGTTAAACAATAGCGGTATAATAAATTATGGGATTGTTAACTATACATGCACATAATAAAGACGTGAGGCTTGTTAGCTTCAATCTGGAATCTTGAGGAATCTCGACAACCTTTATTAGACCAAACATCTACCGAACAAGGCTCACGTCGCAACGTGAGCATAAAGCCTTGTTCTTGGTCTAATAAATCTTAAAAGTGTCGAGTTTTCAAGATTCCAAGTTTTAGCTGAATGCTTTATTTTGGCGCACACTGCGCCTGTATGTCAGTTGCTTGCTTTGTTATCCGCAAGCGGGGATGTATTATTTGTCGTCGTAGTGACCATAAGCGGTCAAAACATCAACATATACTTCTTGCTCATATATACGATAAACTAAACGGTGCTTCTTTGTTATCTGACGACTCCAGCGACCTTCAGGTTTTCCCTTCAAAGGTTCAGGATGACCTGTTCCGGTTTTGGGATGATCTGCCAGTTCGTTCAACAACTTAAGTGCCTTCTGAAATGCAGCCGGCTCGCTTCTCTTTAACTTACGCAAGTCTTCTTCCGCGCGTGTCGAATAAACGATAGCAAACATACTCAAAGAGAATTAAGCCAGGCATTCATTTCAGCCTTGTCCGTAAAACGAGTTCCTTTTCCTTCGGCAATCTCGCGCTCTGCCTCGTCTACGCGTGCAAAGAACTCCTCCTTCGACATCAACGTAGGATCAGCCTGCATCTTTTTTGCCAAATTACGCACGTACTTGACAACCTTGTCAAGCATCCCTTCATCTTCTGCTATGATGCCAAGATTCCTATATAATTCCGCATTCAGTTGTAAAGCATCCATAATTGCCTCCTTTCGGTTAGATTTTTGTTTTCGCCTGCAAAGATACAAAAAAATATTGAAAAATGCAAATAATTGGTGGGAAAATTTGCAAATGTCAAAAAAAATGTATATCTTTGTGGCGGATTAGGTCAACAAGGATATTTTTTTTAGTCAACAATTAAAGACAATTAAAGACAATTATTAGGATATGAAGATTGAGAATCAGAAAGTAGCGACGCTTGTCTATGAGATGTTTCTTGTGGATGAGAACGGAAAGGAAGAAGTGGCAGAGCGTGCGACGATGGAGCAGCCGCTGATCTATTGCCACGGTGAGGGAATGATGCTGCCGGCGTTTGAACAGGCGATGGTCGGCAAGGATGTGGATGAGGCGTTTGACTTCGTTATCACACCCGATCAGGCGTACGGCGACTATGACGAGGAAGGTGTACGCGAGCTGGACAAGAAGTTGTTCTACAACGGCGATGAGGAGTTTGACTCGGAGCGCGTATATGAAGGCGCTATCGTGCCGATGACCACCAGCGATGGGCAGATCATCAATGCGCAGGTTGTGGAGATAACCGACGACAAAGTGACCATCGATTTGAACCATCCTCTGGCAGGCGAGACGTTGCACTTTGTGGGAAAAGTGGTTGATGTGCGCGACGTGACGCCGGGAGAGTTGAAAGCGTTACACAAGCGCGGTCACTGCGGTCGCTGCAAAGGGGATTGCAACGACTGCGATAGTGACTGCGGCGGATGCCATTAAAGAATGGTTATGCGTTTTTGGGGTTGGCGGTAAATGGGGTTGATCTGACCGTCCATGGCGCGGATGTAGGAGCAGACGGCTTCGACATCGTTGAGGGGTTCGCCTTGCAGAGGCAGAACATGCATCTTGGCGAACGTACCCGACGCGCCGGAGTTGGCAATGATATAGCTCTGCCCGCCAATGGTATAGGTGGCATCGGGATTAACAGGTTGCCATGTGCCGCTTTGCTCGAAGGGCAGTTTGCCTTGTTCGCCTTCATCTGGAACGAAGACCTCAGCCTTAACGATGCGGCGGGTAGAACCTACAGAGTCAAACATTCTGTTTTCATCCCAGATAACCGAAGTCGGGATGCGCGGATTGACCGTATAACGCAGTCCTGAAACGTGGAGGAAATCGCCGTTCTCGAGTGGCAGAGCGGTTACGCCGACCTCGAGTGCGTCAAGGAGTTGCTGACCTGTGCATTCGACAACGCGCATGGAGTTGTTGAACGGCCACACGCTGACGATGTCGCCGTAGGTGATGGTTTCCTTATACAATCCGGCACGAAGACCTCCGCCGTTGCAAACGCCGATGTTGGCGCCGGTAGTGAAGCGTGCCACATCCGCCATGAAGTCCCCGAGGTTCGTCTCTTGCTTGCGCACGAGGCGATTGTTTTTGTTATCGCGGTCGGCGAGCGCAAAAGCCGATGTGCCAACGGGTGCATTGACCTTGGCTTCGAGTTCGTGTTGCACAGCCTGGATAGTATCCCACACGGTTTGGTTGATAGTTTTACAATCGCAAGCAGGCAGAAGTTCGTTGATCAGGCGATTGTCTTTGTCGATAGTCAGACGACCTATGTAGGCGAACTTTGTGGCAGTGGAAGCGAGAATAACGCTATCGCCACGGTCGTTGGCGAGTTTCTCGTTCAGAAGGTGATGCGCGTGACCGTCAAGAACGATATCAATACCGTGGGTAGCGGCAATCAATTCGCGCGAATAGGCGACTTCGGGATCATCGCCGAGGTGCGAGAGGACTATGATGATCTCGGCGCCTTCGCCACGTGCGGCATCTACCGCCTGTTGAACGCACTGGTAGGTATCCGTAGCGTGGAAATCGTAGAGCAGATTGCCTTCGTCGTCAATGAAGTAGGTCGGCGTGGATGAACGGAAGGTCGATGGCGTAGCCACACCAACAAAACCGACTTTGGTGCTACCGTACTTCTTTACCTCATAGCCCGGGAAGAGATCACTTTCGCCATCCGGAGTGATGCGCGAGAAGTTGCAGCAGAGCATTTTGCCGGTAAGTTGCTGCGAGAGGTGCTCCATCTGCGAAACCGAATAGTCGAACTCGTGGTTGCCGACCGTGAGGTAGTCGTAGCCGACGGCGTTCATGATGCGCACAATGGCTTCACCGCTAGTAAGACTGCCGACGGTATTGCCTTGGGCAAAATCGCCGCTGCTGACGATGGTGACGTAGGGCGTCTGCTGACGTTCGAGGTCACGCTGACCGGCAAGTTTGGCATAGCCCTCCACGGCACAGTGGACGTCGTTCTCGTAGAGGATGACGATAGGCTCGGTGCGTTGGCAGGCAGCCAGGAACAGGACTACAAAAAGAGGGAGGAAATATCGTTTCATACAATGATTATTTATAGGTCAACTATTAAAGACTATTAAAAACTATTATTATGTTGAATGCAGAGGACGGTGTTGGGAGCGGAGCCAGTGCTTGTAATTGAGTTGGAGTTGCGCCATGACTTGGGGCGAGATGAAGGTGTCGCACAACCGTTGCCAGATATACTCCACGGCAGCGGGCGAGGGATGAACGAGGTCGTCGGCGTAGAAACGGTAGTCACGGAGTTCGTCGAGGACAATCTCGTAAGCGGGGAAGTAGGTCACCTGTTCGGGGAACTCCTGTTGCAAGCGGTCGATAGCCATGAGCAGCACCGCTTTGCTGAGTTGGTTCTGATGCATTCCGTCGCGCTGATGGCGGATAGGGCTGACGGTGAACACCCAGTGTTTGTCGGGCATCGTGCGGATGAGCGGTCGCCAAGCGGTAAGAATCTCTTCCACGCTGAGCCGTTCGCGTGTGAACTCGCGTTCAGGGAGTTTGTGGCAGTTGGCTACAACCTGATTGTTGCGGTAATAGACGTAGGCAGTACCGAAGGTGACGAAGACTGTATCTGCCTGTGCAAGAGCAAGATGCAAGGCAGCCAGCGACTCCAGACAACGGCGTAACACCTGTTCGCTATCCGTGCCCGAGAACGAGCCGTGGTGAGACATTGAGTGAAAGAGACCATCATGTTCCACGAGTTCGACCCGCATATCACCGTTGAGCGACTGCACGATACTGAGCGGGTTGTAGAGTACGCCGGTAGGATTGCAGTCGGCGTGCAGACCGTAGGCTTGCATCTTCGCACCTATCTCGTCCGTAAAACACGAGCCGATGAGAAGGATGCGGCTGTCAAGTGACAGTTGCCACGGACTCTTTGGGATTGCTATTTCTGTGCGCCAGAGCATTTTAAGCTATCAGTTATCAGCAGTCAGCTATCAGTTATCAGCAGTCAGCTATCAGTTATCAGAGGCGCTTGACTCCAACGAGGCGTTCGTAGCGTGCGCCAAAGGGTTTGTAATAGACGTAGATCGTATATTCGTTGAGGGTCTGCCAGTGCGAACCTTCGGTGCGAAGCAGGGTGGCAACCGACGAGCCTTTGGGCACAAACCAATATTGGTAGTCATAGCCGCCTTGTTTGACCGGCGCAGTGAGGTAGTAGCACTTCATCTCACTGTCATAATCCATCCGGCTGCGCAGGTTGAGTTTGTTGCCGAACAGGTCGCCGCCGACATATACCGCGCCGTCAAAGAACGGCTTGTCGGCTTTGAGCAGCCAATGCACCCACATATACTCCGCTTCGGTATCAATATCCTGTACGCGCTCGGCGTGTACGCGGTACTGACCGTTGACATCGAACTCGTGAGTATAGGGTGTGTTGACGCGCAACTCATCGGTATTGAGCAACGCGTGGTAGTCGCCCATCTCATAGACAATGCGATCGATACCCGTGCCGGCAAAGTACGTGGAGTACGCATCAAAGTGATGGTATTCGTTTCCGCCCTCGAAGATCAGCGGTTTGCAATGCTGCCAGCGGAGCGATTTGCTGTCGATGAATGTCGGTTGGGGCGCAACGACCAGATTGTCTGTTCTGCCGTTTTGCTGCACAACGATGAAATAGTCATCACGGATGTTGGTGCTGCTGCCGTCGGTGATAACTTCGAGTTCGAGTTGCTGATAACGTCCGCTGAGTTCGATATCCGTAGTGGAGAGCACAGCGCCCTCTATACGTACGCGCGATTCCGTAACATATAGGGGCACCGAGGCGATGACATTGTCCGGATTGCCGTCCTCATAGATCAGGATCTCATAGCGTCCGCTTAGCTTGAGACGCATATCCTCGTTCGGGAAAAGAAAACGGTAATGGGTGTAGATTTGCTGCGTGTTGAGTGACGGCATATAATCCGTTATATCTTGCTTGGTGAAGCCTTCGAGGTACTCGACCGAAGCAAGGTTATCGGGTTTGCCGGAAGCGTCGCAATGGCGGATGGTGTAAGAGTATTGCTTGAAGTCCTGACTCATCTCGTCGAACGATATTTCTACCAAGCCGTCATCCAAGGTGAGGATAGGTCGTTCGGGCATTGAGAGCGGTTCGCCGGAATCGGGATCGATATACTGCACGCGCAGCGTACGAATCTCGCCGGCATGTGCCACAACAACAAAAGCGCACAAGAGTACGCAGAGCGAAAAAATATGCAATTTGAGTATTCTAAACACGCATTAGCCTCGTTTTGTATAGTCAAGATACAAAAATTATTCCAAAAATGCAAAAGTGAGTAATTTTTTGTAAAAATATTTGCAAATGTCAGTTTTTTGTTATACCTTTGCACCCGCTTTTGCCAAATGACCAACTTGCAAATGTTCAAATGGTACATGGCAAATAGCCTGCCACTGTGGCTCAGTTGGTAGAGCAACGCATTCGTAATGCGTGGGTCGGCGGTTCGAGTCCGCCCAGTGGCTCAAAAAAGGAATCATCACAGCGATGGTTCCTTTTTACAAACAACAACTAAAACATATAAAACTATGGCGAATATTTTGGCGATAGTGGGTCGTCCCAATGTCGGGAAATCGACCCTGTTCAACAGACTAACAGGCACTCGTCGTGCCATTGTAAATGACACAGCAGGTACTACTCGTGACCGTCAATACGGCAAAGCTGAGTGGTGCGGCAAAGAATTCAGCGTTATTGATACCGGCGGTTGGGTGGTTAACTCCGACGATACGTTTGAGAGTGAAATCAACCGTCAAGTGGATCTCGCCATCAAGGAGGCAGATGTAGTGCTTCTGGTGGTGGATGTGAACGAAGGTGTGACACAATTCGATCAGGAAGTGGCACACCTGCTCAGACAGGCAGGTAAGCCTACTGTGCTGGCTGTAAATAAGATAGATACGTTTGAAAATCAATACGGTGCACCGGAGTTCTACAAGTTGGGCTTAGGTGAGCCGTTTATTCTTTCGGCAGAGAACGGCTTGGGTTCGGGCGATTTGCTCGATGAGATCTGTTCGCGCTTCAAGAGCGACACAGGCGACGAGGAAGTGGAAGAGTTGCCGCGTTTTGCCATTGTGGGCAGACCGAATGCCGGCAAGTCGAGCATTCTGAATGCATTTATCGGCGAGGAGCGAACGATCGTGACGGATATACCGGGCACGACACGTGACAGTATTTATACCAAGTACAACAAGTTCGGCAAGGAGTTTTACCTTGTGGACACCGCAGGTATCCGTAAGAAAGCGAAGGTGACGGAAGACTTGGAGTACTACAGCGTGGTGCGTTCGATTCGTGCGATTGAGAACAGCGATGTGTGCATCTTGATGCTTGATGCCACGCGAGGCATTGAGGCACAAGACTTGAACATCTTTGCGCTGATACAAAAGAACAAGAAAGGCTTAGTTGTTTGCGTGAACAAGTGGGACTTGGTAGAGAGCAAGACGAATGCAGACATCAAGGGCTACGAGAACGCTATCCGCGAGCGACTTGCACCGTTTACGGACTTCCCGATCATCTTCACATCGGCAGTGACCAAACAGCGCATCTTCAAGGTCATGGAAACCGCGCTGCATGTATATGAGAACAAGAACCGGAAAGTGCCTACAGCCAAGCTGAACGAGAACTTCCTGCCACTGATTGAGAACTATCCGCCGCCTGCCACAAAAGGCAAGTATATCAAGATCAAGTACTGCACACAGCTGCCGAACACGCAGATACCGACGTTTGTGTTCTTTGCCAACCTGCCGCAATACGTCAAAGAGCCGTATAGACGCTTCCTGGAGAACAAACTCCGCGAGTGGTGGGACTTCAACGGCACACCGGTGCAAATCTTCATTCGTGCAAAATAGTCGAAAGACCGTTCACTGCGTTCACTCAAAGACAAAAGAAAAAAGCCTAATTAGTCTTTCTTCTTTGAGCGAAGCGGTCTTTTATCTTTGAGCATAGCGGTCTACTAATTTGCAAAGCAAATATGCCGAAGTTTGGAAAAGATATACAAAATTTGCGAAAGACTTGCAAATATCAGATAATTTTATTATCTTTGTAGGCTTTTTGTGTGAATAGCCTTGAAGATAGTAGGAATCACATATTACGACGGCACGGAGAATGTCGTTTTGAAGAGCGACAGCTCGATGCTTGTTAACCGCAAGCCGTTGTTTGTGCCGGAAAGGATACACGCATTAGCGTGCCTGCCTTGTTGGGTGCTGCGTGTATCGCGTCTGGGCAAATGTATTGCACCGCGATTTGCTTCGCGGTATTACGATGCGGTGGCTCTGGGAGCGGACTTCTTCGGGGCAGATGTGCTGGCTGAGGCGAAGCGGGAAGGCAAACCGTGGACGGAAGCAATAGCTTTTGAAGGTTCGCTGGCAATTGGGGAGTGGGATGAAGTCGAAAGTCGAAAGTCAAAAGTCGAAAGCAGTTGGCGCGTAGAGCGAGAAGGGGAAAGCGTAGGGCAGATGACGTGGGATGCAGTGGGCTTACAGCAGCTGTTTGACAACGCTTTATCGCGCGCGAGCGAGTTGATGACGATACGACAGGGAGATCTGATTTATGTAGCACGAAAGCAAGAGCCATGGCTACTGCAAGCCGAAGATATACTCCGCTGTTCGCAGGGAGAAAAAGAAACCTTATACTGCAAGATAAAATGAACATGAGAAAAGGAACTATTATATTGACAATTCTGGTGTTTGCCGTGGCAAGCATCACGGCGCACACCTATACCTCTCAATCCGTTTTGTCGAGTGGCAAATGGGTGAAGATACGTGTGGCAGAAACCGGTGTGCATTGCATGACGTACGACGAGATAGCTGATGCGGGACTTAATCCTGAACAAGTACGTATTTACGGCTACGGCGGAGGTATGCTCAGTCAGGACTTCAAGTTGAGTAAAAAGGATGACCTGCCTTCCGTAGCGTTCTATATGCACAAAGGTGCAGACGGTGTGTTCGGTAAGGGCGACTATATATTGTTCTATGCACAAGGCGTGGACAGTTGGGATTATGTCAATAATCATTTCGTTCACACCCGCAACCCTTACAGCCGTTACGGTTACTATTTTCTGACAGACAATGTAGGCGAGCAGCGATTGATTGCCGATGCCGAGCAGCTCAACAATGCCACCTATCAAGTTAGCACGTACACCGCTTATCTGGTGCACGACAAGGATTCCGTCAATCTGGTGGATGTATCCGGCAAAGCCGGCGGCGGGCGTGAGTTCTATGGCGAGCAACTGAACAGCGTCAGGAAGACGCTGCGTGTGCCGATGGCGTTTCATGATATTGTGTCCGGTTCGGATCTGGATATCCGTTGCCGTGTGGCGGGAGCCTCGGGCGAGATTTCGACATTCACCATGGCTGTAGGAGGCAATTCGTACAAATGTACGACGGACAAGATTCTTGTGTCGGACTTCTATACGAAAGCCACAACGAACGAAGGTCGCGACCGGTTCACCTTGCCTGCCAACGGCACAGGTGAGCAGACTCTGACCTTGACGTTTACCAACTCGCAGAACGGCAGTCGCGGTTATCTTAACTACGTGGAGATGTCCACAAAGTGCAATATGGTGATGACCGGTCAAGAGATGCCGATGACGTTTGTTGACCATCTGCTTGATGGAACAAATACAGTAGCCAATTATCGACTGAGCAATGCAACAGGTGATCTGGAGATTTGGGATATAACGGATCAACAGAATATAACACGCATTCCTTCCACACTGAGTGGCAGCACATTGTCGTTCAACAACTATTGTGCGCCGCGCAAAACCGTGTTGGCTGTTAATCCGAACACGCCTAACGGCTGGCTCAAGCCAACGATAGTAGGCGAGGTAAAGAACCAGAACCTGCACGCGCTGAGCAACATTGACCTTGTTATCATTTGTCCCGAGGAGTTTATACCGGCAGCAACGATTGTAGCTAACGCCCATGAGGAGTACGACGCCATCACCACAGCTATTGTTACCGACCAGCAGGTGTATAACGAGTTCTCGTCCGGTGCGCCGGACGCTACGGCTTACCGCTGGATCATGAAGATGCTTTACGACCGCGCTCAGAACGCGCAGCAAAAACCCAAATGGCTCTTGCTGTTCGGCGACGGCTGCTACGACAACCGCAAACTCATGCCTACTTCCGGACCAAATACGTTGCTGACGTATCAGGCAGTGAACAGCGAGGTAGAGACCAAAGCCTACGCGACGGACGATTATTTCGGATTCCTGGATGACAATGAGGGCACATCGGATATTTACGGCCGGATGGATATAGGCGTAGGGCGATTGCCGGTAGCGAGTGCTGCAGCAGCCGAGGCAGTGGCAAAGAAGATTGCAACGTATATGCGCAACGAGAATCCGGGCAAGTGGCATCAGCAGTTGATGTTCGTTGCCGATGACGGCGACAGCAACCTGCACACCCGCATCACCGACCTGGCAGCAGAGCGTGTGCGGCTGAGGAATATGTCGTTTGTGGTGAACAAGATCTATCTGGATGCTTATACGCAAGAGGTAAGTGCCTCGGGAGAGAGTTATCCGCTCGCCAAGAACCACTTCTTGAACCTGCTGAACGAGGGTGTATTGTTCTTTGACTACTCGGGACACGGAGGATATAACAATATATCGTCGGAAATGCTGTTGTCGCTGCGTGACTGCAAGATGATGACGAACGCCAACCAAGGATTCTGGATGCTGGCGACCTGCGGTTTTGCGCACTTTGATGCCTACGAACCGAGTGCCAGTGAGGAGGCGGTAATTAACCCTGACGGCGCCGCTATAGCGGTTATGTCGTCTTGCCGCACCGTATATGCCAGCCAGAACAGAGAGATCAACAAGAACCTGTGCGACACCCTGTTTGGTCACGCCAATGAGTTCTCGTACAAGATGACCATCGGCGACGCGTGCCGCGCTGCCAAGAATATGACCGGTTCGGACGAGAACAAACTGCCGTATATCCTGTTAGGCGATCCGGCATTACGCTTGCACTACCCTACAGACTACCGCGTACGTACCGAGCAGGCGTCCGATACGCTGAATGCACTGACGATCCATAACTTCACCGGCTGGGTAGAGGCAGAGGACGGCGATACTGCCCGTGAGTTCAACGGTGTGGTAAACATCACGTTGATGGACAAACTCCAGCAGATCACCACTTTGGACAACGACCACCAGAAAGAAGCAGACAAAGTCAAATATACGTACAACGACTACCCGAACTCATTGTTCCAAGGCAAGGCACGCGTCAAGAACGGACATTTTGAATACTCGTTTATGATGCCTAAAGATATCCGCTACAACTTAGGCAACGGACGCATCACCTATCACGCCATCGACAGCGTGAACGGCGAAGGTGTGGGGCACTTTGAAGACTTCGTAATTGGCGGTTCGGCAGCTATAGCAATTGTTGATACTGTAGGGCCTCAACTGAAGATTTACCTGAACACACCCAGTTTCGTGAATGGTGACAAGACAACCGAGCAGCCGCATTTCTTTGCCGAGATCTTCGACGAGCACGGCATTAATACCGTCGGTTCGGGTATAGGACACGACTTGCTGCTGACCATTGACGGTGATGCCAACCAGATGTTCGTGGTCAATGACTACTACGAGTCGGCAGGCAGTTATCAGCAAGGTTTGGTAAGTTACCCCATGAGTGAGGTTGCCGAAGGCAAACACACGCTCACATTCCGTGCGTGGGATCTGCTCAACAACAGTTCAACCGCTGCCTTGGATTTCGAGGTGGTAAAAGGCTTGGAGCCTACGATGTACTCGATTATGAGTTATCCTAATCCGGTGCGCGCGAACGAAGAGATGCATTTCGCGATCGATTACGACCAGCCGGACGAACTGATGGAAATGAACGTATATGTCTATTCGCCAACAGGCAAACTGGTATATCGAGCCTCGCGCAAGGGAACGGAGCAACACTCGTTCAGCGTGGCTGATGCCTACCTGACGCCGGGAGTATATATCTACCGCGTATCGCTCACTACTACCGGAGGCGATCAAGTCGGCAGATCCGGCAAACTCGTTGTGATAGAAAACAAATAAATGACCGAATGGTAAATGAACAAATAGTAAATGATTAAACGGTAAATGAATTATTGCCTATGAAGCAACTTTAAGAAAATCTTATTATTTCGACATATCGGCAAATCGAAATATCGATATATCGAAAAAACTGAACAAAGAAAATCAAAACAACAAAACAATAAAATGAAAAAAACTTTTTTAGTTATCTTAGCAACCGCGCTGGCAGTTATGCCGGCACTTGCAGCCTTTCCTGACGATTACAACAACCCGATCATTACGGGACAACCCTCACTGAGCATTACCCCAGATGCACGTGGTGCAGCGATGGGTGACGCGGGTGTAGCAACCAACCCTGACATGAACTCGCAGTATTGGAACCCTGCCAAGTACGCGTTTATGGACATGCGTGGTGGTATCAATGCTTCGTATACCCCGTGGTTGCGCAAACTCGGTGTGAGCGACATTGACCTGGCGTATATCTCGGGTTTCTTTAAGTGGGACGACGTTCAGGCTGTAGCTATGTCGTTGACGTACTTCACAATGGGTGAGGTGCAGATGACCGACCAAGAGGCTCGTTTGCTGGGAAATGCTCACCCTCACGAGTTCTCGCTCGATGCTTCGTACTCGCGTAAGTTGCATGAGTACGTATCCATGGGTGTGGCTCTGCGACTGATCTACTCCGACCTGACGAACGGCATGAAAGCCTCGACGGACAACAATGCCGAGAACTATCACGCAGCCGTAACCGCTGCCGCTGACGTGTCGGTTTACTACAAACAACCGATCAGCCTGCCGATGGGTGAGAGTTACATCAGTGCCGGTTTGAACTTGCAGAACTTGGGTGGTAAGCTCTCGTACAACGATCGTACCAAGAACTTTATCCCGGCTACATTGCGTATCGGTGCTGCTTACGAGTTGCCGTTTGACAACTACAACCGTATTCAGGTAACCCTCGAGGCACGCAAACTGTTGGTTCCGTCCAAGAAATCCAAGTTCGCACCTACTTACGACCCGAACGATCCCTACAACTCGACCACCAACCAGTACTCAACCGAGGAATACTCCGACCTGACATCTGTCAAAGGTATCTTTCAGTCGTTTGCTGACGCTCCGGGCGGTTCAGCCGAGGAGTTCAAGGAAGTTGGCTGGGGTATAGGCGTTGAGTATTCGTACAACCGTCAGTTCTTTGGGCGCGTAGGTTACTCCCATGAGGATTACATCAAGGGTAACCGCCGTTTGATTCAGGTTGGTGCAGGTTTCCATCTTTCCATCTTCATGTTGGACTTCACCTATACGATTGCTACCGCTCCTACCAACCCGCTCGATCAGACCATGCGTTTCACGCTCGGCTTCGACCTGGCAGGTATCAAGGATCTGGTCAACAACCGCAAGAATAAATAATCTATGCGAATAGGCTTCGGATATGACGTGCATGCATTTGCCCCTAACCGCAAATTGTGGTTAGGGGGCATTTGTGTTCCTTACGAGTTAGGCTTGGAGGGTCACTCCGATGCCGATGTGCTTATTCATGCCCTCTGCGACGCTATCCTTGGCGCCGCGGCAATGCGGGATATAGGTTATCATTTCCCGGATACGAAAGGCAATGAGTACGAGGGCATTGACTCGAAGATTCTGCTCCGGCGCGTGATGGCTATGGTGCGTGAAGCGGGTTACGAACTCGGCAACTGCGACTGCACTATTTGTGCGCAAGCGCCTAAACTGTTGCCGTACATAACGGAAATGCAGCATTGTCTCGCCGAGGTAATGAACGTGCAAGATAGTCGGGTGAATGTCAAGGCAACCACGACTGAACATCTGGGTTTTGTAGGACGAAAAGAAGGTATAGCGGCGTACGCTGTAGCATTGTTAGAATGAATTACCGATCGCTGATTATATGGACTCTGTTCTTGCTGCTGTGCTGGACTATGCGAGCGCAAGAGATGAAACTTCGAGCCAATGGCTCGTTTCTGCCTGAAGAGTATTTGTATCTGGTAGGCGGCAGTCTGAATGTGGAGCAACACGGCGAGACGACGCGGTTTGTGCTGGCTGACAGTTCATATATCGACTTGTACTATTACGGCGAGAGCGACTCGATTCTGCTTATCCGCAGCCAATGTGCGCCGTTGTGCTCGTCGTTTGCACGCGTATATAACGAGCAGTGGCATTTGCTGCGGGCTATACCTACCCCACGCGACATGGTTCTGCCGGAAGCGTACGTCGAGAACGGCAAACTGCTCTGGCGCGATAACTTCCGCGAAGACGAATCACCGAAATGACCTATCCGATATATCTCATAGGCTATATGGGCGCCGGCAAAACGACGGTGGGTCGCTTGCTTGCAGAGCGGCTCGGTTGGCACTTTGTGGATCTGGATGATGCTTTTCATGAGATTCACGGTTTGTCGCCGGCGGATTATATCCGCACCTACGGCATTGAAGCCTTCCGACGCAAAGAGAAATATGTGTTGGAGGATTTGGCAGAACTGCCGATCGAAAAGGTCGTTTATGCCACCGGAGGCGGTTATCCCTGCTGGGAAGATAACATGGAGTGCCTGAAGGAACTCGGCACGTCGTTCTACCTGCGTTGGCAGCCGCAGCATTTGGCTGAGCGGTTGGCACTTACTGATCTGAATGAAAGACCGCTACTGCACGGCAAGGGTGCAACAGAGATATTGGAAGTTATTCGTCCCCAACTCGAAGCACGTGCACCGTTCTATGAGCAAGCCGACTATATACTCGATGCCCCTGTTGCGGACGTGTTGGACGGCTCGGAAGACGAGCAACTGGCAGAACAACTATACGAACTGATAATGACTGATTAGGCTTTTGACTTTTGACTTTTGACTTTTGACTATTATGACTATTAACGAAATACAAGACGAGATCATCGAGGAGTTCACGATGATGGACGACTGGATGGGTCGCTACGAGCTGCTTGTGGACTACGGCAGAGGGCTGAAAGGGTTTCCTGAGGAGCAACGCACGAAGCAGAATCTGATAGAAGGCTGTCAGTCACAGGTGTGGTTTACGGCAGAACTGAAAGACGGACGAGTCGTTTATCAGGCAGACAGCGATGCAATACTTGTCAAGGGCATAGTATCATTGCTGCTGCGCGTGCTGAATAACCAGCCGGCAAAAGACATTGCCAACGCCGACCTGTATTTTATCAAAGAGATCGGTCTGCAAGAGCACCTCTCCCCTACCCGCAGCAACGGTCTGGCTGCCATGCTGCACCAGATGAAACTCTATGCCCTGGCTCTCTCCGCCAAAGCATAACTTTACACTTTACACATTACACTTTACACCAAATAATGAGTCCCGCTCAAATCTTCAAAATATACATTTGGCTCGTTGACACGATAGCCTCCGGTCACCTCAGCAAAGAGGATATCGACCGCCGTTGGGCACACTCGGCTATCAACGATTTTGGTGAGACCTCGTTTCCCTTACGCAAGTTTCACCGCTACAAAGAGGATATACTGCTGCTGTTCGGTATCAATATCAAGTGCAACCGCCATAAGAACTATTATTATATTGACAGCGAGGATGATTCGCAGCGTTGGGGAGATATGCGCCGGTATATCGTTACGGCGTTCTCATTCAAGGCGACACTCGACGAGGCGGAAGACATGCAAGAAAGCATGCTGTTTGAGCCTATTCCTTCCGGCACGCAATACCTTACTACTATTATGCGCGCTATACGTGCGCGTAAGCAACTGCTGATCACGTACCACTCCTTTGACCGTAACAGCGACTACGACATGTTCTTTTCGCCCTACTGCTTGCGCGTGTTCAAGCAGCGTTGGTACGTAGTGGGCAATGCCTCCACGCATCCTGACGAGACGCGAATCTATGCGCTCGACAGAGTGGTTGATCTGCATGTTCTGGACAACGACTACGTTATCCCCAAAGGCTTTACTCCGCGATCGTTCTTTGCCAACTACTACGGTGTGTTCCGCAACGCGGAGCCTTGTCTGCTGCGAATCGAAACGACAGAGCGGGCTGCATTGTTCTTGCGCACCCTACCGCTTCATCACTCGCAGCGCGAATTGCCGCAACAGGAAGCAATGGTTTTTGCAACGATGCCGGATAGTGTACTGTTCGAATATTTCGTTGCTCCCACCTTCGACTTCATTCAGCAGCTGCGTACCTTTGGTGCAGAGTTGCGTGTGTTGGCGCCGCTTAGTCTTGCAGCGCAGATGGAAGCGGACGCAGAGGCTCTGCTGGCGAGGTACAAGACACGAGCAGAAAGCTCCAAATAAGTATTAGATATGAAACATTTTTCGCTATTGTTAACAAGCCTGATAGTGCTTGGTGTGTTTATGTTCACTTCATGTAACCGTTCTAAGAATGCTATTCGCCCGAAAGTGGTAGCGGGTTTGCAGAAAGAGTTAAAACAACGTTTCCCTGACGCCGATGCCATGCTCATGGAGCGTGGCGTGAGCCAGGCTGCTGCCTTATGGACGGCAGAGGACGGCAGTGAGGAGGAGTTCAGTGCGTTTGTGCGCGAGAACTACTGCGCCACACCGGCAGAGCGGGTTGCATTGTTTGAGTCGCTCAGCCGCATCCTTGAGAACTGCTATCAGTCAGCGGATATGTTGACGGTGGATCTGCTCAAACCTACCCAACTGACCAACGCCGGCGAACCGCAACTCCCTGATTGGATCATGTCGGCATATAGCCCCTTGGCGCATTTCTCGGACGATATGTTTGCCAATAAGTTGGCGTTTGTGACGATACTGAACTTCCCGCACTTCTCGTTGGACGAAAAGAACACAATGGGGCGTCATTGGTCACGTCAGCAGTGGGCTATGGCGCGTTTGGGCGATGTGTTCACCACGCGCGTACCGGCTTCTGTGAATGCCTCTTTGGCACAAGCCAACGCCGATGCCGAGAACTATATCGCCGACTACAATATCTATATGGGTAACCTGCGCACCGAGGACGGTCGCAAACTCTGGCCGGAGGATAAGATCTTGCTCAGCCATTGGAATCTGCGTGACGAGCTCAAAGCACTCTACGCCGACAAAGAAGCGGGCAATGAGAAGCAAGAGATGATCTTCCAGGTCATGCAACGTATTGTCCGTCAGGACATTCCTGCCAAGGCGGTAAACGGTGCGGACTATGTGTGGAAACCTTACAGCACACAGGATTCGCCGGAGAACTACAAGCGCTATGAACGCATTTTGGCGATTGCTCATGCCCTGTTTGAGGAAGATAAGTTCTGCCCGGCTGCACCTACGGGTATTCAGCGTAACTTCGAGGTAGGCGTAGAGATTACCGCAGCCGAACTCGATAGCCTCTTCCGGGCGCTTGTGGGTTCGGAGCAAGTGCAACAGGTGGCTGCTATTATTCGTGAGCGTCTGGGTCGCGATCTGCGTCCGTACGATATATGGTACGACGGATTCAAGGCACGCGCTTCGCTCAATGAGGACGAACTGACGGCACTAACCCGCAAACTCTATCCCGACGCCAATGCCTTTGCCGCAGATATGCCACGGTTGCTGACGAAGATGGGATTCTACAGCGAGGATGCACGCCGTATTGCGCACCATATAGTCGTTGAACCGGCTCGCGGTTCGGGACACGCATGGCCGAGTCTGGGCAGAAAGGAAGATTCACGTCTCCGCACACGTATCCCTGCCGCCGGAATGGACTATAAGGGCTACAATATTGCTGTACACGAGTTCGGACATTGCGTCGAGCAGGTGCTGGATATGTACTTTATCGACCATTATATGCTCTCCGGCGTGCCCAACACCGCCTACACCGAAGCCTCAGCCTTCCTCTGGCAGCAACGTGACCTGCAACTCTTACCATCTAACAGCGTCAGCGCTCAAACAGGCGAAGCCGCTCAAACAGGCGAAGCTATTCTCGATCAATTCTGGTCAATGTACGAGATCATGGGTGTCAGCCTCGTCGATATGGCTATGTGGCGTTGGATCTATGCCAACCCCGAGGCTACGCCTGAGCAACTGTGCCAGGCTACGCAGCAGATTGCCAAGGATGTCTGGAACGCTTATTACGAGCCGGTACTCGGCGAACATGATTGCGTGTTGCTGGCTGTATATAGCCACATGGTCAATGCACCGATGTACCTGCCGAACTATCCGCTGGGACATATAGTACAATACCAGTTGGAGGAACATCTTGCGCAGTACAAGGAGCAAAAGGATTTTGCACAGGAGTATATGCGCATCTATCGCCTTGGTCGTCTTACACCGAAAGAGTGGATGATTCAGGCTGTCGGCAGTGCGCCGTCTATCGAACCGATTCTGCGTGCGGTGGAAAGAGTAACGAGTGAGTAATTATTTTTTAATTCTTAATTATGAGTAAGCCCTACAAAGCCATATTCCTGGATTGGGATGATACGATCGGTGATTTCTCGCGTTCAGCGAAGTGTGCATTGACAACGATGTTCGAGATTCATCAGTTGTATCAATATACCGATTACGACACGTTTGTGCAGAAGTACAGCGAGCACAACACCCTGCTCTGGGAGCAATACGGGCGTGACGAGGTAACGAAAGAGGTGCTGAAGATCGATCGTTTCCTCTATCCCCTTATGCACGCCTGCGGCATGGAAGAGACCTCGGAGACGCGTGTGCTGGCGCGACGCATGTGCGAGGATTTCCTCCGCATGACCAACCACTTCTTTTCGATCATCCCCGATGCCGACAAGATGGTCAAGACGCTTGCCTCGCGCTATCCGCTGACTATCGTGAGCAACGGGTTTGTGGAGTCGCAATACCTCAAGTTCCGTAAGAGCGGCTTGGAACCGTACTTCACCCACGTGGTACTGAGCGAAGAGGTCGGTGCACAGAAACCCAACCCGCGCATCTACGAGGAAGCATTGCGTATCAATGGCATAACGGCTGACGAAGCGCTGATGATCGGCGATTCCTATACTTCCGACGTCGAGGGTGCACGTGCCGCAGGCATCGACCAAATGTGGTTCCGACGCGTGGCGGAAGGCGATGATGATCCCAACCATGGCAAACTCGTCACACTGACAGAGGGGCAGACGGCTACCTATATTGTGAACTCCTACCGACAGATTACTGACATTTTGGCAGACGGAAAGTGGGTGGCATGAAAATTGAATACTGATTACTGAATACTGATTACTAAATATAATGAAACAAGATAAGCAAAACATTGAGAACGACGACCTGCAGAAGGTTGATGAGCTGTTGAACAACGAGCCGGAGACTGAGGAATCTGCCGAATCGCCGGAAGATGCCGAAGCGACTGAGCCTGAACAGGAGCAGCCCGAGACTCCCGAGCAGCGCATCGAAGCCCTTGAGAAACGCGTAGCCGAACTCGAGGATATCCGTCTGCGTCAGATGGCGGAGTTCGACAACTACCGCCGCCGCACGAACAAGGAGAAACTCGAGCTCATGGATACAGCCGGCGAGAAGTTGCTGGTGGATATCCTGCCGCTCGTGGATGACTTTGAGCGTGCACGTGACGCGATGGCTAAGACCGAGGATATAGCCTCACTGCGTGAGGGTATTGACCTCATATACAACAAGTTCATCGCTTGGCTCGACAAGCAAGACGTTCATGCAATCGACACCACCGATGCCGACTTCAATACCGATGAGCACGAGGCAATCACTACCTTCGCCGCCGGTGAGGACAAGCGAGGCAAGATCATCGACTGCACGCAGCGTGGTTACAAACATGGCGACCGCGTTATCCGCTTCGCCAAAGTCGTTGTAGGAGAGTAATATTATGGCAGAGAAGAGAGACTACTATGAGGTGCTGGGCGTTGACAAATCCGCCAGCGCTGAAGACATAAAGAAGGCGTACCGCAAGTGTGCCATCAAGTACCACCCTGACAAGAACCCGGGCGATAAGGAAGCCGAGGAGAAGTTCAAGGAGGCGGCTGAGGCGTACGAGGTACTTAGCGACCCGCAGAAACGTCAGCGTTATGACCAATTCGGCTTTGCCGGAATGGGCGGAGCAAGCGGATTCAGCGGCGGAGGCATGTCGATGGAGGATATCTTCATGCGGTTCGGCGACCTGTTCGAGGGCGCGGGATTCGACATGAGTGACTTCTTCGGCGGCGGAGGCGGTGGTCGTCGCGGCGGTCAACGTGTACGCCGCGGTACAGACCTGCGCGTACGTGTGCGCCTGACGCTTGAGGAGATTGCCACCGGTGTGGATAAGAAACTCAAGATCCGCAAACTCGTGCCTTGTACGCATTGCGACGGCACAGGCTCGGCGGACGGCAAGGGCGGCGAGACATGTCCTACCTGTAAGGGCAGCGGACGCGTCGTTCGTACGCAGCGCGGCATCTTCGGCATGATGCAGGTGCAACAGGAGTGCCCGACCTGCCATGGCGAAGGTAAGGTCATCAAGAACAAGTGCTCGCACTGCCAGGGCGAGGGCGTTGTACGCGACGAACAGATCGTTGAGGTACATATCCCTGCCGGCGTAGCCGACGGAATGGTGCTGCCGATGCAAGGCAAGGGCAATGCCGCTCCGCACGGAGGCATAGCCGGTGACCTGCTCGTGATCATCGAGGAAGAGGAGCACAAGGATTTTGCCCGCGACGGCGGCGATCTGATCTACAACCTGCTGCTCGATGTGCCTACGGCTATCCTCGGCGGACAAGTGCAGATACCTACCCTCACCGGCGACGCGAAGATCACCATCACCCCGGGTACGCAGCCCGGCAAGGTGCTCCGCATGCGCGGCAAAGGTCTGCCGATGATCGACCAGTACGGACGGCAATATGGTGTCGGTGACCTGCTGATCAATGTCGGCGTGTATATCCCTGAATACCTGAGCAAGGAAGACAAGGAACTCGTCGAAAAACTCCGCCAGAACAACAACGTCGGTCCCACCGACAAAACCGACAAGAAGAGTTTCTTCCGGACACTGTTCGGATAAGGAAGGCTTGTTAACTTAACCGCAGCCCACACGGGCTGCTTTTTTTGTGCCTAAACCGAAAGAATCACCCTGCTTCAAAAAAAGGGACGGTTATTTGGTATATCTGTTAATGCTAACATATTGTAATTCCGAAATAGACCGCAAAGTTACAAAAAAAATCTCGAATATGCAAGTAATTCCATGATTTTTTTTATTTGCCCCTTTCCCCGTGGCGGTTTTCCCCGTTTGTCGGGGACAACCTAGTGTACCATGTAGCCGCATTTATAAAGGCACAGAAAATGGAAAAGCATGGTTCAATTAACCGTCCCTTTAATTGGAGCATTCGCCTTGCGCATGCATGTCTGATTGCATTCGCTTTATTGCTGATTAGTTGTGCGTCGAGCAGTCGCCCGACCGTCTGC